>Ga0181538_10001539_pt1 | contig 25661 bp, 21 predicted proteins | sample PEATcosm2014_Bin_40_FD_119773 | JGI IMG/M metagenome (GOLD analysis project Ga0181538, IMG submission 119773) | Peatland microbial communities from MTU Mesocosm Facility, Houghton, MI, USA - PEATcosm2014_Bin23_30_metaG | ecosystem: Environmental > Terrestrial > Soil > Wetlands > Peat | place... | reverse complement strand
TATGAAAAGGGCGTCAAGATCACCGACCGGCAACTCGCTGCCCTGCCCCTCGTTCCCGACAAGTTCCACGGCGAATGGAACTACACGCTCAATGCGCAATCAGATCCGGCGTGAGCCCTTAGGCTGAGATGGCTTCAGGTTTTGCGCGACAAGAAGATGGACCTCGAGACGTTTCGAATCCTTGAGCGGATTGGCGCGACACCCGTCGCGTACGATTCCATCTGCGGTGGGCCAGCCAGGGCGGGCTGACGGATTATGGCGATTACGTATGTGGCGTGGGCGAGGTACGAACGATGGAATGCCGCCATCGCGTCCGTCGTTTATTCGCCAGAGCGAGCCGGACAGCCGGTCTACCTTGACTGCGAGGAAAGCGTCTTAGAAGTGATCCAGGGGTTGGCAGAGCCCGGCTCCGACAATCCCGCGGCGATGCTGCTCGAGACCGTGAAGGACACGCTGCAGTTCGAGCGTGGCCCAGCTGCAGTGCTCAAGGGTCACATGGATCGGCTCGATCGTTGGCACAGGGGCTCGATGCTTGAAGAACCACCTGCCCTCGGGTTTCTCGCGATGTTGAGCCTGGTTGCCGAAAACATGCGCCACACGGAGGACATGCGCGCTTACAACTTCTACGGCAGGCTCGCGGAGCTATTGCATCTGAGTCCAAACCAACGCGATGAGTTCGTGACTGCCTACCGCGACCGGCGACATGGTCACGCCGCATCTGCTGAACTTTGGGGCTCCCTCAACGACTGGCTCGAGATGATGGAGGGGAGTCGTGGGCTCCCAACGGCCAAGGCCATCGGGCACGACCACATCGGTTTGCCGCTGTCTCAGGCTCTTGTTAGACAGGTCGATCGCGACCGGTTCAGCGACCTCTTCGTAAGCCAGGGACTTGTGCCCGGAAGCGCTCTTCCGGACAGTGAGATGTCGATGTTGATCGACGAGTGGATGACGCGTGTGCCCTGTCCAGCTACGAACACTCTTGAGCGGATCTGGAGCAGCCACTCAACCGCACGCACCGCCATCGCCGAGATTGCTTGCCAGATCCTTGAGGCGTGGGACGGCAGTACGCCAGAAGGTTCGGCGTCAGGAGCGGTAGAGCGCGAGATTGACTCGGTCAGGCTCAAGGCAGCAGTGCGTAGCTTTCCTTCTCGTCGTATCGAGCTTTCAATGGTGGCTCCCGGTCGTGCCCTGTCGGATTCCGAAGAAGTTGAGGTCTTGGATCTCGATAACCACGTGATCGACATTGTCGAGATGGTTCCTCTGGCGTCCGGATGGCTCGGCGTCAGCGCGAGTTCGGTTATTGACCCAGTGTCCTTCCTCGAAGGCCATGTGCGTCTTCGACGGGCAGGTCAGGAGCAGACACTCCGTCGCCGCGCGCGGCGCTTGGTCCCTCTTCGCCGAGACGACCTCTTGCAGGCGTACATCGAATGCGAGCGAGTCCAGCTCGGCGAAGAGTCGATCGTCCTCAGCCATAAGGGGATCGCAGCCAAGGTAGCTTCGTTCTTGGAACGGGTCGCGCGTCCCGGTTTTCGCCAGGTCGGTGACCTGCTTGGGTTGCCGGCCGACTGGATCCTCTTTGAGGGAGTGCAGATCCTGTCCTCTGCGGAGCGAGACCCTCTCGTGGATCTCGGAGTGCTTCAACCTCGTGCGCAGTCGCAGGTTGTGCTGCAGGGAGGTTTGCGCCTGCCCGGTCACCTTCGGAAATGGCTCAGCGCCCGACCGCCGGAGCTACGCGTGTCAGCCGAGGAGGGTAGTAAACCCACGGCGACGATCATCTGCACTCGGCCGATGACATACCCGGTTCCGAAAGACGAACACCGGAGCGGCGCCGACTCGGTCCTTCTGTGGGACCTGGCTGAAGACAATCTCCTCGACGGCGATTACGACATCCAGGTGCGTTCCGATGGGGAGCTGATTGCATCGGAGCTTCTCCGCCTTCGATCTGCAGACAACCCAGCCAGGCAGATCGACGTAGGTCCAGAGCGTATTGAGCACGACCCCTCCGCGAACGCCTTCGGTCTAGTAGCGACGAGATCCACATCGCCGCATGGATTCGAAGCCGTCACCGATAAGGATGGTGTGCTCTCTGGTACGTCCCCTCCGCTGGTACCGCCGTGGTGGTCCGCTCGAAAGAACGATCACACTTCGCGTGGGGAGGTCACCGTGGTCAGGTTCCCCACGGGCGGTCCTTCCTGCATCGAAACAGGCGCCCACTACATCGACTTGCCTCGCGCTCTCGAGGGACAGACCACAATCGAAGGGATCTGCCGATACTGCGGGCTAGTCAAGCGCTATCGGACAGCTCCCGGGCGTCGCCGACGGCGTGTGGGTACCGAAGCTGCACCTGTCGTGCAGGTGTCCGACCTTCCTCCGGTTCGTGCCGAACAGGACATCGACTGGGCCGTGGCCTTCGACGCCGTGTGCCACGTTGGGTCAGGACCGATTTCAGCGCTCGACAGGATCACGGATCAGATGGAGGGTTCAGACCTCTTCGGCGACGCGTTCGCACGCCGTCTCGAAGTGCTCGGACATCTCGAGATTGAACGCGGCCTCAGCTCCCTATTGGGCAGGTCCTGGCAGGTCAACGACCCAGTCGTTGTCGGTCTTCCATCTGGGGACGTCACCATCATCGGCTTTCGTAACGAAAGGACGATGGTGGCGATCGAGGATGAGCTCTGGAGTGCAGGCGGCACCCTCGATGTCCACGCGGGCCTGCGATCTCCACCGGCGGTCAGGGCGGGCGGACTCGGCCCTGAAGGATGGGAGCGCTTGGCATCGGTGATTGAGGCACATTCTGGCCGGCGCGCGCGATTCGTCCCCGATGCAGCCACGCGACTGGCCACCGCACTACGCCCTCTGAGCGCGGTGCGCCAAGGCCTCCCGACGTCAGCGACGCTTGCGGCGCGGTCGTACGAAGCTTGGGATCCGCGAACCGCCAGGTTCTTCTCGGTCGGGGACGCGGGCGGGGTGGGGGCCTTCCGGCTCAACAGCCACGTTCGTGCCTACGTCTACCGCACCGAGACCGATCTTGGAGCGATGCGAGCCACGCTGGGCGATGCACGAATCGTGAAGTACCTCGCCGCGTTGGATAACCGTTCGCCGCTGATCGGGTACGACCAGGATCAGCGCGTCCTCTACGTCCCTCTTGGCGCTGATCTCCCGGGCCTCTATGGGCGCGCCACCGTTCTCGCGTCCGGGCTTCCACCGCACGAGAACGAGACGGAGGGCATACTCGAGTATGCGGAGGTGCCTCCCGAACTCGCCGGACATCTGGCGAAGCTATTGATGTCGTGATGCGAGGAGTCCCGTGACGACGACCAACCCGCAACGGGTCTATGCCGAGATCAAAGACACGTATCTCAGGTACATCGACACTGCCTACTGGCTTCGATCCGAGGAGTTGATGACGGAGCGGCGTCGCATGCTCGCCGATTCTGACCTCTTGTTCACCGACGTTCTCCTCGAGCCGGTGCGACCGTACGATGCGAAGGTCGAACTCAGTTCCGTGATTGATGAGCTCGGAATCGATCCCGAGGTGGGAGAACGTGTCGGCACGGCGCTCTTTGGAGCCTTTACTGAAGAGGGCGAGCCCGTTCGCCTACGCGTCCATCAGGCCGAAGCATTGCGACAGTCTCTTCGGGCTGGCAGTTCCGACGGTCGCAACGTGGTCGTTACCTCGGGCACTGGCTCCGGCAAGACAGAATCGTTCCTTCTCCCGGTGCTTACCCGGCTGGTTGCCGAGTCCCTCCATTGGCCCGCCGACGCCGCGCTGCACCCGTGGTGGGAATCAAGCGGCCCCTGGCAGAGCAGTCGGCACGCGTCGTCCCGACCGGCAGCACTCCGAGCCATCGTCCTCTATCCGACGAACGCGCTCGTCGAAGATCAAATCACACGTCTTCGTTCGGCGATCCGGTCGATCGGTGCGCAGGGGGGACGCCAGCTGTGGTTTGGCCGCTACACAAGTGCCACGGTTGGATCCGGGAACATTCCCCGCGCACCCGGCGACCGAAGACGGGTCGACCCCGTCGCGAATCAGCTTCGTGCCACCGTTGCTGACTTTGATGGCTTGAAGTCAGTCAAGGGGATCGACCTGTCTCAGTTCGCTGACCCCCGGCAGGGCGAGCTGTTGACTCGATGGGAGATGGTCACAGACCCACCAGACGTTCTGGTCACGAACTACTCGATGCTCAATGCCATGCTGATGCGCGCGGTCGAGGAACCGATGTTCGACGCGACGCGGTCTTGGCTTGAGCGCAGCGATACCCATGTGTTGACGCTGGTGATCGACGAGATGCACCTCTACCGCGGCACGCAGGGGTCGGAGGTCGCCATGATCGTGCGTAATCTTCTGGGTCGCCTTGGGCTCGAGCCGAACTCGCCACAGCTCAGGTGTCTTGCGACCAGTGCCTCGCTGACCGAAGATGCTAAAGGCCTCGATTTCCTCGAGCAGTTCTTCGGTGTCGACCAGCGTTCGTTCTACGTGACCGCGGGCGAGCCCAGAAGGCTGGAAGCTGAGCTGCCTATTGCCCGAGCAGAGTTGCTGGACACGTGGACACGGGAGCCCGAAGAAGCGCGTGCTGCGGCAATCATCGAGCAATTCGATCTGCCGTCCGCCATCGTCGAGGCCTGCAAGGATTCGGAGGACAGGATCCGCGCAACTCGTCTGGCTGATATTTCCACCAAGCTGTTCGATCAACCTGACGACGACGATTCAGCCCTGACGGCCGTCCTTGAGGCGCTCAGCTTGATGGAACCCGGGCCGCACTCGGTGCCACTGCGTGCCCACATGTTCGCTCGCACCCTTCGGGGGGTGTGGGCCTGTTCGAACCCCGCATGCGACCAGGTGGAGCGTGAGACACCCTTGGGTTTCGGCCGGTTGTTTCCCATTGCCACGTCGACATGCCCCTGCGGTGGACGCGTCCTTGAACTCCTCTATTGCTTCGAATGCGGCGACGTCAGCCTCGGTGGCTTTGTTGGAGCCGAGGAGTCTGACGTTGCCTTTCTGACGTCGACACCCGTCCAAGTGCCAGCAGAGCGAGCGGCACCGGTGTTCAAGCGCACCCACCGCGAGTATCGGTGGTATCGGCCTGGGGTTACCCGAACGTCCCGCACATGGTCGCCCAAGGACGCGACTGGCTCGTCCTTGACGATCGGCTTTGCTTCGACTGCTTACGACCCGCTGTTGGGGGCTCTGATGCCGGCGCCGGGGGGAGCGGGCGACGGCATGGTTGTGTCGGGCATTCCGGCCGACAGCGAACTTACCCCCGCAGCGCTCCCCGTCTACTGCCCAAGATGCGATCAGCGCACAGGACAACTGGAGGGGGCGTCCTACTTCAAGGGTGAGGTGCGCAGCCCAATCCGTGCCCACACGGCCGGCCTGGCTCAGTCAACGCAGCTGTTGATGACCCAGCTCCATCGATCGATGGGCAGCACCGTTGAGGATTCTCGGACGATCGTATTCACGGACAGCCGAGACGACGCGGCGCGCACGGCGAGCGGTACCGAGCTGAACCAATTCCGGGATCTCGTCCGGCAATTGACACGTCGGGTGTTCGACCAGCTGGAGGACCCGCTCGACATCATGCGACGTGGGTCGGCGGACATCGAGGGCCTTACGGCCGAGGAGCGCACCATCTACGACCGGATTTCGGCGGAAGATGCAGCCTTGAGCCAGGCCTTTGTCCGGGATTCCTTGGGCATGGCGTCCGACGTTGATCGAGTCAGGATCGTTGCCTTCGAAAAGATTCATGGAGGTCCTGAGCAGTTCATCTCATGGAGCTCACTGATCCTCCGACTGAGCAGCGCGCTGGTCGAACTTGGAATCAACCCGGCTGGGCCTGACGCCTCCTTCCGCACGATCCTCGGCTCGGAGCGCCCATGGTACGCCGCGTGGTCTCCGCCTAAACCGGGGGCGTGGCATCAAGTAGACATCGACGTCGCACGACAAGAACAACAGCGCCAGAAAGAGGCATTGACGACCAAAGTGTGTGAGGGCGCCTTCGACCGAGCGGGTCGCGACCTCGAGTCGATCGGTCTGGGCTTCATAGAGCCCACGCAGGTATCGCTCTCATCGTGGCCTCTTGAGGAGATGGTGGCACGGGAAGCATTGCGTTCGGTGGTCCGGATCCTCGGAGTCAGCAATCGCTACCAAGGGAGCCGGTTTCGTTATCCATCGGACAATGTGCCGAAGAACGTGCGGGACTACCTCAAGGCGGTGGCTGTAGTAGGCCGCTGCGACGAAGACGAGCTGATCGAACAGGTTGCGTCGACGTGTATCAGCAGCATCGCTCCTGGTTGGCTCCTAGTGACCAACCCCGTCGATTCGACACTGCGAATCGTCCGACCTGGGTCGAGCACCCGCTGGGTGTGTAGTAACTGCGCTCGTGTCCACCTGCACCCGTCAGCCGGCGTGTGCTCGGCGCCGGGCTGTGGTTCCCGCCAGCTTGAGGAGCGCCAGGTAGGCAGCGACAACGAGGACTACTACGCCTGGCTTGCACGGCAACCTCCTCGCCGACTTCGCGTTCGGGAGCTTACCGGACAAACCAAGCCCCTTGAGCTGCAGAGGCAGCGTCAACGACTCTTCAAGGGCGCGTTTCTCCCGGAGCCCAAAGAGAACGCACCGGGCGATGGCATTGATGTTCTCAGCGTCACCACGACCATGGAGGTCGGCGTGGACATTGGATCCCTTCGCTCCGTGATGATGGCCAACGTCCCGCCACAGCGCTTCAATTACCAACAGCGTGTCGGCCGGGCTGGGCGATTCGGTCAAGCCTTCTCCTACGCGTTGACCCTTGTCCGAGACCGTACACACGACGACTACTACTTCAAGCACACCCACCGGATTACCGGCGATGTACCACCACAGCCGTTCCTCGATACGCGCCGTGATCGAATCCTTCGACGTGTGGCAAGTTCCGAAATTCTCCGAAGGGCCTTCCTCTCACTCGGTGATCCACCTGAGCGCAACCCGGATTCCATTCACGGGACATTCGGCCGCACGGATGAGTGGAAGACAAAGCACCGCTCGGAGGTCCAGCGTTTCCTGTCGGCAGCCCCCGAAGTGGAAAGCGTCGTACTTCGACTTGGGGCTTACACCGGCGTTGATGCCCACGTGCTGCAGGATATTGTTCGATGGCAGAGGTCCGAGCTCGTCGTCGAGATCGACCGAGCAGTCGACAGCCCCTACTACCTGCAGTCCGAGTTGAGCGAGCTCCTTGCCAATGCTGGGGTGCTTCCTATGTTCGGCTTTCCGACGCGAGTTCGTGAGCTGTACTCCAGGCGCATTAGGTCACGCGAGGATCTCGATGTTCACACCGTGAGCACCCGACCACTGGATCAAGCGATCGCCAACTTCTCCCCTGGCTCCGAGGTGACCCGCGAGGGTTCCATTCACACATGTGTCGGCTTTGCCGCGTACGAAGTACGTGGGGGCAAAGCATCCTCAGTTGACCCGCTGGGTGACCCGATCGACCTCCTCCGATGCACGAGCTGTGGCTTGACGGAGGTCGTCACGGGGGACGACCCGCCCGGGTGCCCAGCATGTGGAGGCCTGCTTGAGCACGTACCACTCCACCAGCCGCTAGGGTTTCGCACCCTCTACCAAGCGCGTGACTACGACGACCTGACCGAGGGAATGGGCGCGGTGAGCTTCCCGCAGCTTGCAATCCCGCCCGGAACGGGGAGCAGCGAGGTCGTCGGCGCCATGGTGGTCGAAAGATGGGACGACCCCGTCCGGGTCATTCGCATCAACGACAATCGTGGCAATCTATTCCCGTTGGAGCGTCTGCGCGACGGGTCAGTCGTTTGTGACGACGAATCGTTGTACGACAAACCGCCAAAGTTCCCTTCCGAAGGCACGACGACTCTCACACCCGCCGCTATCGGGGAGGTCCGGCCAACCGATGTTGTCACGCTTTCGCTTGAGCAGGTTGCGCTGCACGGAGGCGTTATCCCCACGTCCGCGTTCCTGCTTCCAGCGGGGCTGTCGGCAATGTGGTCTTTCGCCGAGATCATCTGCCGCGGTTGTCAGGTGGCCCTTGACCTTCAGCCTGATGAGCTTCAGGCAGGGCTTCAACCTGCCCGTATCGGAGACTTCGAGACTCGTTTGGTGTTCCTTGCTGACCGACTCGAGAACGGGGCAGGCTATGCCCCCGAACTCGGACAAACCGCAAATCTGAAGCAAGTGCTCAGCGGTATCCTCGATGAACTTGCCGTGGAGTACGACGGTCCTCAGCACAGTGAGTGCGGGGAGTCGTGTCCCAACTGCTTGCGGAGCTGGGACAATCGTCGCTTGCACGGTGCGCTCGATTGGCGACTGGCCCTAGACGTAGCGGCTCTCGCCGACGGGCAGCCTCTTCCAACAGAGAGGTGGCTCAAGAGGGCACCCCGCCTGTCTGATGGTTTCGTTCGTGCGTACGAACAGGCACTGCCCAGTCGAGTGGAGATCGCCGGCGATTTGCATGCCATCGTGCGAGAGGACGGACAGGCAGCGGTGATCTTAGGTCATCCGCTCTGGATGCACGATGAACGGTTCCTTAACGACACTCAGGCTGAGGCCTACGACATTGTCCGCACCGACTTCCGCGTCCCCAGGGTTGTCATGTCCGATCTCTGGGTGCTAGATCGAATACCAGCACAGACCTTCAGGCTCCTTCGTGGACCAAGCTGATTTCGTCACGCCGGAACCCTCCCGGATCTCCGAGTTCTCACCCACCCTCGCCAACCAGTTGGCGGCCTGCCAGCTGCGGGTCGCGTTCGCTCGCGATCCTCGGCAGCGGCATTGGCGGCGGCCGAGCACGTACAGCGTCTTGGGCATCGCCGCACATGCGGTCACCGAGGCCGCGTTTAGGCGACGGGACTGGCCGAGTACTGCGGGCGAGGTGAGGACGCTCATAGAAGGGCAATGGGATGCGGAGGTGATCCGCGGGACGGCCGCGCTCGAGGAGGCGTGGGCGCCAGCGAAACCGCCACCGTCCGCCGAGTGGCCTGGGTTCGCCCTTACTCGGGCCCGCACAGTCCGCAGAGCCCTGCGCGTGGCGGCCGCTGCGACGACTAAGGGTGGTGCACCTCCAGAGGTGGGCGGTGGCATCGAGATCGAGCTTCGTGACCCAATCTCAGGCCTAATAGGTCGAGCTGACCGCATCGAGAGTGATGGTGGTTCAACTCGAGTGGTCGACTTGAAGACCGGAATACATCAGGACGATCCAACGGACGAGCAGCGGCGTCAACTTCTCCTGTACGCGGTTTTGGTGCATCGGAATACGGGCCAATGGCCGTCCTTCATCGCGGTTGAAGATGCCTCAGGATTCCAACACGAATTGCCACTCGACCCAGCCGAGGCAGAATCCACCCTCCATGACGTGACTGTGGCAGTCGGGTCCTTCAACGACAAGGTGGACAATGGTGGCTTTCTTGCATCCGCGGACCCGAGCCCCGATCGGTGTCGATGGTGCGCGTACAGGGTGCTATGTCAGCCGTTCTGGGACAAAGTCGCTTCTGACTGGGACCAGCGCGCCGCCATTGGGACGGTGGTCAACTCCGGTTCGTCAGACACTGGGTGGTTCGTCTCCTTGAACATCGAGCGCCCATTGGACCGCAAGGATCAGCTGTTGCAGATCGCTTCTCTTTCTGCGCCGCTCGAAGCGGCCGTCACCAAGGCGGCCGTCGTCGACTGGACCGGTAGGTGGGAGTCGGGCGGGGTGCGAGCACGGTGGTCGACACTGATCAGAGCTTGGTGAATCCGTCGTCTCGTCCATACCATCCGTTGGAGACCGCCGTCCTTTACTTAGCCGCCGTCGTTGGACCGATCACAACCCGAAGGAGTTACGTTTGTCCGATCTCCCAAGCGACGACCTGCCCCGACTTGTGGACCGGGTGCACCAGGTCACCGAAGGACGATGAGCACCGCTGTGACAGGTAGGTTGGACCGCGACCGGCGAGTGCCTCAAACGCCTCGATCGTCGGACCCATCGGCCACTGTGGATAGTCGTAGCCGTAGATGAGTATCGCAAGGTGGCAGTCGAACCCCGACGCAGCCAGCTTGTCGACATCGGTCAATGCGCTGCGGTGAGCCGGGTACGGAGAGAGAATATGCATGAGCATGTTGTCGTTGGGCTTCCCGTTGTCCCCCATGAGCCGCAGCATCTTCACCTCGACCGCCCATGACAGGGGTGACCCGAAGGTCCAGTCGCACTTCTGTCGAGGTGCGCTCGGATACGGTCGGCCAAGCTCGTACGTCCCGTACGTTGACGGCTGCTCCGAGGCGAGACGACCAGCGACGAGCTTGACCGTCTCCGTCTCGGGGTGGGGGCCGATGCCCGGTTGATACGCCTTACCCGTCCGATCACTGGTCCAGACCGGAGCGTCGTGGTCAAGCGACTTCATCGCACCGGCGAACGACGTCACGATCGCCTGAAGAGAGGGGTCAGCGGAGCGCATCGGCTCTAGATCGTTCAGTGAGGCTCCTCAGAATGAGCCCGTGGATATTCTCTGCCGCATGGGCAGGTTGCTCGTGCTCCCACACGCGCACGACTTTCCACCCGGCGCGAGTCAACTGTGCGTTGGTGTCCTCATCTCGAAGTCGGTTCTGCTCGATCTTCTCGGGCCAGTACCAGCCGTTCGTCCGATGTTCTCTCCGGCCGTGGGACGGACACCCGTGCCAGAAGCATCCATCGACGAACACGGCGACCTTCGCGGTCGGGAACACCACGTCCGCAGTCCTCCGCAGATCGCTCAGGGGTCGCCTGTGCACAAAGAAGCGCAGACCACGGGCATGAAGGGCGCGTCGCAAGGCGACCTCGGGGCCCGTGTCCTTCCGTGCAAGCTTGCTCATGCGGCGGCGGACTACCTCCGAAGACGCGAACGGCTCTCGCCAGTCTCGCTCCATGACCGTCAGGGCAGGGCAAGCGCCACTTGCTCGGCGACACGCTGCGCCAGCAACGGCGGGACTGAGTTACCGATCTGTGCCTGGATGGAATTCCGCCTTCCCACGAGCTCGAACTCGTCCGGAAAGGTGAAGAGCCGTCGCAGCTCCGCAACGCGCAACCGCCTGTTCTCCCAATGGAACGGACCGACATTGGGTCCCGGTTGCGCTTGGATCGTTGGCGATGGTCGTTTCGGGTCGAGCTTCAAAAGGAACGACCAGTATCGGCTGCGCCATTTGAAGATGGGCTCAGGATGACCCCGTTCCTCGGTGTAGTGGAGGTAGTTGCCTCCTGGCGGGATGTCTCCGAGCAGATGGCCCCATTTGCCGCGGATCACCTCCTCAGGTTCGGGTGAGGTCACGAGATCGGTCAGGGCTGACCCGGTCGAGACGTGGGGCTGGCTCACGACCCCCGTTGAGCGACGTTCCCATTGACCTCCATGAGTGGGCTCAGGGAGATCGGGGAGCTTGCTCCTCCGCGGAACACCGACGATGAAGAGCCGGGGTCGGAGCTGGGGAACTCCATAGTCAGCTGCATTCAGGACCTGCCATCTGCAGCTGTACCCAGCGGCATCGATCTCTCGCAAGAGGCGGGCCATCGCCGGCGCACTGGCTCGGTTCTGATATGTCAGGGCATAGACGTTTTCCAGGATGAACGCCCTGGGTCTGGCCTCAGCGAGAACCCGCGTGTAGGCCTGCAGGAGGCTCGCGTCGGGGTCGAGCCCGGCCCGCTTCCAGTCCAGCCAGAAGCCCGACTTAGAGAACGGGGTGCAGGGCGGGCCCCCGATCAGCAGGTCGGGACGCTCCCTCCCTCGTAGGCCAGCTGCTCGGACGATGCTCCTAGTCGGCACGTTGAAGATGTCATCTCGGAGCACAGGAGAGTGCAGATGGTCGAAATTCTTCTCCATGGTGTCTGCGGCATCGTGGTCGATCTCCACGGCCGCCGAGACTTGGAACCCTGCCGCCTCGACGCCCAGATCGAATCCTCCGGCCCCGGAGAAGAGGGAAATTGCCCGTCCTGTGGTGGCCACCTGCTTAGTGTGCCAGGTGGCTGTGCCTCCCAGAGTGGACCCGAGGCCGGGCTGGTCCCGCGCGCCCCTCCGATCAGTTCGTCCTGGTCCTGGCCTCCATTAGCTGAGACCACCGCCTCTGGGCCGCTTCTGAGACACCGTGCTCGCGCATCCGCAGTGCGTAACGACCAGGCAGACTTGCTGCTATCTGCTCGATCGTGGTCATGGAGAAGACCGCGACCATACCGATGAGCTCTCGGACGCTCTCGGCAACCTCGAGGAGCACCCTGTGCTCTCGTATGGAGCGACGGCGGATCTGCTCCCGATCGAGCGGCGATTGACGGTCCGCGAGGACCACGAGCAGGGCCAGGGTGACACCCATGGCCTGAGCCTGGGAAGCCAAGGCAAAGGCGGTCGATTCGTCCACGGCAAGTTGCTTCACTTCGACGATCCAGGCAGTTCGGCCGTGGTCCCGGACCCGGACGTCGCCCGGGTTGGGGTCATTGATCGCCTGCAACACGACGTCGGAGAACGCACAGTCGAGTGCAGCCGCGACAAAAGACTGCCCCCGCTTTCCTCCCTCGGGATCCTCACGGACAAATCGTTCTGCGGTGTCGATCAAGGTGGCGACGTCGAGACCGCTGGTCGTCGCCAGCGACTCCCGGTCAGCCGCCACTTTCACCCGTTGGACCTCCATGCGAATCCGTAGCCACGCGACGAAGGCCGTCTGAGCCTCTTCTCCCGTCATGCGGTTGACGTCGACCAGGCAATCCCGGAAGAGCTCGAAGGAGGGCCTGGCTTTGGGACTTATCTTCGTGAATTCGTCGATGCGACTGGGTCCGCCCAGGAATGGCCTGTTGTTTACGGGGTTCTTGCCGGTAGCTCCCATGTGGTAGCGACCCTGGTTCTGACGCGCGAGGAACTCAGCAACCGTTCGCAAGCTGTAGGCATGAGGGCCGGCGTTGCGGTCCTGAGTGAGAACGTCCACCCGTGGATCTGTGGCCTTTGCGAGTATGGCGGACCCGAGTGCTGCGATATAAGTGACGATGCCCAAATCGCCCAGGCGCTCGACCCGTCGGGCCCAAAGCTCGGGTATGGATGATTTTGACCGAGCCCGAGCGATTGACTCATCCAGTACGAGCATCAACGCCGCGTCGTCGAGCGATATGCCCACGTCGCGAGATTAATGCGGAGTTCTGTGTGACAAAGAACGCACTCCGGTCAAGGTGACGGGGGGACTGATTGAAGCGTTGGAGATTCGTTTGGTCTGAGGGCGGTTATCTAATCGAGATCCCGGGGCCGAGCACGCGGTCCTGCCAGTGTAGCGGTGGGGGCGGAATTCTTCACTTCATCTGAGCTCGACCGCGGGTTGGGGGGCGATTAAGAATGACCTCCGGCGCAACAGGGCGCTTTATGCCTTCTGGGTCGTCAAGGGCGTCATGCGAGAGGTGTACCGCATAACCAGCTGGCGCCAAAGACGCGAGGCGGATCGCGACTGGGAGAACGACCTCGGCAAGGCGCCGCGCTGGGGATTCGAAGGGGAAATCGCTGAAGAAATGGGTCAATACCGCAACCACGGCGTTAAGCATCTCTACAAGAAGGGCGACGCCAACGAAATCCGTTACCTGAATTGCGATTAGGTGGCGTGCGTTTCTCCGAGGCAGGTTTGTCGCTCTGTCCTGATCTGAAAAGCGTGAGGTCACCGGATCGACGCGGGTCCCGACCACTTGAAAGATCCAGTTCAGCGGTCATATGGACTGGGGATCTGTTTTCGCAGCTCGAATTCCGTGCCCACAACGTGCCCACACCAAATTGGAATCGGTTTCAATTTGAAAGAGCCGCCCCCGGCTGAACGTCAAGATCGCCGGGTCGGTAGCACTCATACAGATGTTCAACTCGGCCGAAGAGGTGTTCGAAGATTGAGGCGGAGATTGTGCCGGGCTAAGAGGCGTCGGGCGCTGGCGCTGGCGGATCGTTCCGAAGCTTCAGAACATTGAGTCTCGCCATACGGGCGCGCTGCGCCTGCCCGGTGTCATACGTCACAAGGGTCACGGTTCCCGCGTACGGCTGACAGGCAACGGCCCGGTCCACGATCTCGTCGTCGGGCACGGGCAACCGAAGATGACTCGGGAAGTCGAACACGATCTCCACGACGACCGGGCCTCTTATGCGCGCCGACTCGTGCACCGCATCATGGAGTAGTCCCAACGATGGCGGATTGTCGATCCTATCGTCGATCACGGCAAGTGCGTGGGCCGCACGCCAACGCTTTTTTGGGTCGCCCGAGGTTTTCAACCTATCGAGTTCGTCAATCACGACCATGGGAACGAGAATCCTCACCGGCCCCGATCTGTTCAGCATCTCGTGGAAATCGACGTCCTCAAACTTATTGGGGTGCTCCATGTAGACCGTCGAGTCGAGCACGACTACCGCCGCGTTCCGGTCCTCCCAAATCCTCAGTGCGTTGTCGTGCTCCATGGACAGTGTGTTGAGGCGGTGGGCTATATCGTCAATCTCCGCCGAAATCATTGGGCCCAGTTGCTCTCCCGCCGTCATCGAACAAATGTCACGGTGTCGCGGCCCATCGAACAAGGCTGCGGCGTCGTGCATGCTGAAGATCGTCCTGAGTCGCTTCTCAGTGGTCGTGGTCGCGTTTACGTAGGCGTTGCGTCTGTCCACTATGTGGGACACGCCTGCCGGTTGCGCTTCGCTCACGATGTTGTCGGCCCGCTCTTTCAGGAGCCGCACGGCCTCGCCCGCGTCGACGTTGGGTCGCAGTGAGATCGTCGGAAGGATCACCTGATGATTCCTTTGTCTAGAACGGGGTTTCCCTTATGCCTTGTATATGTCCTGTCCTCATATCGGTGAGGACAGCCTGGGCACTCTGACCATTGGTCAGCCGCAGCTGAAACTGGCCAGCGGACACCAGTTCGCCCAACTGGTGCCTGGTCATTCCCTCCAGGAAGCCGTCCCACGTCGTCGTGCTCTCAAACGGTTCTTCGACCCCTGGAATGTCGTCCACTCGCACCCACCCGGTGAGCCGGACTCGGACATCGGCGAACTTTTCGGTGCCCCGCCACAGCTGGGCGTGGTCGTGATATTGCCCCGTGACCTTGCGCCGCGCGCTCATCTGACCCCTCCGGATGGCAAATGGGTAGCTGTAGGAGCCACGTCCACCAGGATACTTGGGGGGTGTCCCAGACACGCCGGCGCGGGGGCGCGGTGCGCCGGCCTCCTGAGCCTCAGGTTCGTGCAGTGCCTCGAAACCACAGCTCTAGTTCCGAGTCCTATGCGATGTAACGTTTGACCGTGACTCGGGGATATGAACCGCCAGTCGACCAAGAGCTTGCAAGGAGGCTCGCTGAGGCCAAGCGGTTGGATGCTCTACTCGAGAAAAGTCATCGTGTTGCAGAAGCCTCGAGTATTGGTAGCGCGGAACGCGATCAGTTCAAGGAGCTCCAAGTCGCAAGCCACCGCGCGTGGGTTGAGTTCATGGAATACGCGCAGCAACTGAAGTCGCTGACAGACGACCTTCGAGGTCCACTTGCGGACGAGGATGGTGGGTCGTCCATAGGATGAGGCCGGCGTCGACGATGCCGAAGGGCTTCGACAATGAGGGCGCGATCTCGGTGACCCAGATTGGGATTTGAGGAATTGCCGCTTTCACCAGTTGAACGAGGCGAGGCGGAGGTGGCCCTTCGGAACTACAGATCGGGCCTGCACGCGCCATCACACGACTGCACCGGTTTCATCTCAGGAGTCTCCAAAACCCTTCAGCGCCTAGCCGTAGAATCGCACCGTGCCCGACGCATCCAGCGACACCGAGCAGTCTGGTCCCCGGCTTCCGGAGGGAGTTGCCCTATTCCGACTACCTGAGTATGACGCTGCGTTCGTCGAATTCATGGTCACAGTTCGCGACGGTCTGATAGCCGCGATGTACCCGACGCTTGGGAGGATCCGACGCGTAAAGACGCGTACCCTCTTCAGGGGGCAAAACAGCATCGGGACTGGCGATCCAGTTGTACATCCGACGATCGCAACCGCGACTCCCCTCGGTATCAGCCATACCAGCGTGCACCACACCGACATCACCTCGTTGGCCGGCGAACTCTTCGAATTCGCTCAGCAATATGGTGCTTCGCTTGTACCTCAGGTCCTCGCTACCTTCAACTCCGTAACCGCCGCTACCGGGAATGTCGTCGACGGAGAAGGTGGGCCGCTGACCGTCGACAAGTACTTGGAAGTGCTTGAGACGGTGGAACTCTCATTCGATCCGCAGGGTGAGGCAACACTTCCGTCAATCGTGAACCAAGAGCTACAAGAGATTGAACTTTCGACTCTCGGCGAATTCACATCCGAACAGGAGACGAGGAAGGAGGAGATCATTGCCAGAAAACGAGAGGAGTACTTTGCTAGACGACGTAGTAGGCGCATACCTGAGAACCCTCTCGGAAGTTGAACTTTTCGATCCGTTTCAAGCCATACTCGGAGCCAACGGGTTCTACGACATCCACCGGACTCACGGAGGCGCTGAGTTCGGGCGTGATTTCATCGCAAAGCGACTTGAAGATGGAGTTACTTGGCAATACGGGATACAAACAAAGGTTGGGAACCTGGGTGAAGCTGCACTCCGAAACGAGGTCCTCGGTCAGATCGAAGAGATCCGGCTCCTAACGGGGATGAATCCAAATTTTGATCCAGATCTTCCTCGGAGAGCAGTGATTGCGACAACCGGTCGCCTGATTGGAAATGGACCGACCGTGGCGCAGAACTATCAGCTGCAACACGAGAGCGATCGCTTCCAATTCGAGGTGTGGACGCTTGAAACGCTCCTCGAGATGATTACGGACGCGCCTGAGGCCGCACTAGCCGGCCCAATGGAGAACCACGTGCTCGGTGCGGTCGCGGCGATTCACGTAGGAACGTTCACGGAGACCAGTCTCTATGCACTCTCAAACGAGTGGATTACAGACGGTCCAGATGGGCTATGGCGGTCCGCTCTGATCGCCCTAGTCGTCTCAGGACGGCTCAAGAGCGCCGGACGAGCAGATCTGGCCGCACTAACTGGAGTGCACCTCGTCCGAGCCGCCTGGGCGTCTGTTCATGGGCTTGAGCCGTTGCCATCAAAAGCCATAGACGTCGCGAACGCTGGACGAGGGATCTTACGCGCAAATGTTGTCGTTCTCCTCGAGGAGTTCTCATTGCTGCCACCCGGCCCGAACGGTTTCGTTTGGTCAACCCAGGATGTTGGCGCATTCGTCAACTATCCGATCCGATGCCTCCGCCTCCTTGAACTCTTCGGCCTCGCTGGGCTAACAGAAGCTGATGACGACATAAGGCAGGCTCTCCTCGGGGCGTGCAAGACACTTATCACGGCCCATCCCGGATCATCACATCCGCCTTCAGACAACTGGGCCGTGTCCCTGCTGGCGCCTGCCATCTTCGTGTCACTGGAAGACCCGGAATTGGTTGGGAAGTGGCTCCTGCAGGTTTGCCGATGGGTGGCCGACCGCTATGACCCGTTCACGGGCTTAGGACTTGCTGCCGTGTTCTCTAAGCCATCTGAAGAAGTGAAACAGCTTCTTTCCCCACCCTATGACTTCATCAGCGTCGACAGACGACGAGATTCCCTGGTTGCCACCATCCTGCTGGACCTCGCCGCGGCACTTGAACTCTCGGCAGTGTACGACGAGATCATCAACGAGGTTCTCGCCGTCGAGATTTTCACGCCGGTCGTCGAATGCGACGACGCCTTGGGCCAATACTGTGAAACTGGCGATGGGGTGAGGTTCGAACCTGGCATGGAGTTCGACGGCTACTACGACACACGGCCTGGCTGGGCCTGCGCTCCGCATCACACCCGAGTCTCGCCCAAATACCTAGAGCGCCACGGACTGTTCTGGGACTTTCTGTCCCTCAGTTCGGTTATGCGCGACCGGAGTCTTCCGTCCGCCATCCGAGAGATGACCGGGCGTACCACCACAGAAACCTAGTGAGCGATACTAGGAACAACCAGCCAGTGCGACTTGGCCGCGATCAGCGATCGCGCACGGGGAAATGCGGACTCTGCGGTCGCGTCAAACAGCTTTCAAACACCCACGTACCGCCTCAGTGCGCTGGAAACACCGGCAATGTGCAGCGATTTGTGGTCATGGCCGACACGACTGGTCGAGCTGCATCGGGATCGAAGAAAGTAGGAGGCATTCACTTCTACGGCCTCTGTATCCGGTGTAACACGCTCGTTCAAGGTCGATGGGACAGCGCCTACTGTGAGTTGGCTCGACAACTGTGGCGATTTGCTGTCGGTAGCTCTCTCATCCTCCCGAGGGTCATCGAGATGCCTTCTAACTGGATAAGCCCCGGAAAGGTCGCCCGCTTCGTACTGTCAAGCGCGTTTGCACTCGACCCAGGACTCAGAACCCTCTACGAGGATGTAGCGGACGAGTTGATATCCGATGCGGAATCCATTTCTCTGCCATCGACTGTTCGACTTCGGATGGCGGTGACGCCTGGACCCATGGCCCGCGTGACGGGGGCAATGACTGGGTTCTTCCTCTTTGGCGCGAGGGTCAACGATCAACCCATCGGAATCTCGGCGTTCGCCCAAATCTACTTTCCGCCTTTGGCATGGCAAGTGCAGTCTGGGCCTTCAGCTCTACTGGATATTCAAGGTTGGGCCGATGTGTCCGACTGGTTGCAGATTGCACCCAGCGAGCGACTGCCTCTCAGAGATCTTTGCCCAACTCTGCCGCAGGTTCTACATCCTCATCAGAATCCGAATGAGACCGACCGGTGGTCTGAGATGTTTGCCGACGAAATCTGCTTCATCGTCGAGAGCGAGAATGCACTTCCAACAAACTGGATCAAGATGCCCGAATAAGCCGACATTGGCCGCACTAGGCATCCCGCAATCGAATGAGACTTCGACGGTACTCCGAGGTTCTTGTTCGCGTCGATTGAGCTTCAACTTCATGGATTCGCGGGACTGGGCGGACCCCATTCCTCAGACATCATGACTGTTGAGTTGACTCCTCCGCCCGCCGAGGCGGCGGCGAAGCCGCCGTCCGAGGCTTGGGCGGCTTGAAGAAGTAAAGAAGACTGAGGACATTCGGGGGTCTGCCTGGGTTTTTGCTGGTACCTCTGATCGCGCTCGCTGCGACGCCCTAACTGCTCGTTGCACCTTCGTTTTCTCGTCCTGTTCCTCGCTGTTGCTCCCTGTTGCGCGTGCACTCTCCGTGCTGTTCGTTGGTGATGTGTCCCCTACTGCGTGAAGTTCTGTCTGCTGATCTCTCGCTGACGATTCGTCCATCGCTCTGACCACGTTGTTGTCGAATTTCGGGTCGCTCGCTGCCCATACCTAGGTGGGGAAGGAAGTTCCTTCCCGTTTTGGAAGGAGCGATCCATGCGCTTGCCCGTTGACACCAGTGTCGTGCACTTCGTCTCGGCCGGCCCGGCCGAACCGAGCGTCGACTTCGACACCAAGCAGCAGAAGATCGACGCCAAGGGCGTCGCCATCAACCAGGTCCATCTGTTTGTCGTCGGGGACGGCGGCACTCGAGAGGTGATCACGGTCAAGGTCTCGGGCGACGTCCGGGGCTTGTGACAGTTCACCCCGGTCAAGGTGACCGACCTTGTGGCCTTCACGTGGTCCATGGGCGACCGTTCGGGCGTCTCGTTCTCGGCCTCGAAGATCGAGACGGTCACCCAGAGGGCGTCGGCCTGATGGCCCGCCTCGTCGGGATCGTGCTGGCCTTGATGGTGGCACTGATGCTGGCCGGCTTCGTGCTGGCGCACTTCGGCATCGTCGTGCTGCTTTGCCTCGGGATCGCCCTGCTTGGGCGTCATCTCCGCCGGCACGGTGTTTGAGCGCCAGCACGTCAAGACCCTCAACCCCTACTCCCGGATGGCACTCGCCGTCCGGGGGTGGGGGCTCGAGGTCGTCCTCGCCCTGGGACTCTTCGCTCTCTGGGAGACGGGTGCCGCGCTCGGCGGCGAGGGTCTGGCGGTTCTTCTGCTGGGATTGCTCCTGATCGCGCTGTGGCGGTTCTCCTCACTGCGTGATCGCCTGACCACCGCTTTGCGTGACCGGGCAACGAGGCGGTGGTTCAACCGGGTCCTCGTCGCCTGCGAGGTCATTAGCCGCCGGGGTCAGATCCCACGGATCGAGGCGACCGAGATGATTCCCGCCGGCCAGCGCCTCCGGCTCCTGATGCCCCCCGGCTTCAATGCCGAGCTCGTCGAGGAGGCGGCTGAGTCGCTGGCGGCCACCATCGGCGCCCGCGAGGTCCGCGTTGTCCGGGACGCCGCCAACGCTTCGAATGTCCATCTCTCGATCATCTGGCGGGACCCGCTGGCGCTCCCTGTTCCTGCGTGGTCGGTGCCGTCGGGGTCTCTGTGGAAGCCGATCGCCCTCGGGATTGACGAGAACGGGAGCCCGATCTCGGTCGGGTTGCCCGAGCGCAATCTCCTCCTGGGCGGTGAACCGGGGGCCGGGAAGTCCGCCGCCCTCTCGATTCTCATCGCCGCCGCCGCGCTCGACCCGTCGGTGCACCTGACTTTGATGGACGGCAAGCAGGTCGAGCTCGCGGCGTGGTCGGGCTCGGCGGAGCACTTCGTCGGCCCCGACATGGGCAACGCAATCGAGGTCCTCAAGGACCTGTGTGCGGAGATGGACCGGCGCTACTCGGTGCTGCTCGCCTCGGGGCTGCGCAAGATCGAGCCGGGTAGCAGCTTCGGACTCCACGTCGTGGCCATCGACGAACTCGCCTTCTACATGCGAGGAGGGACGCGCGAAGAACGGACGGAGCTGTCCGAGACCCTGCGGGACCTGATCTCCAGGGGACGGGCCGCCGGCATGATCGTGATTGCCGCCACCCAAAAGCCTTCCAACGACATCATCCCGACCTTCGTCCGTGACCTCTTCTCGTTCCGGATGGCGCTGCGCTGCACCACCCCCGAGGCCTCCGACACCATCCTCGGACAGGGCTGGGCGTCGCAGGGCTACTCGGCCTCGACGCTCGATCCCACTACTCGAGGGGTTGGCTACCTCCTCGCCGAGGGAGCGGTCCCGGTCATGATCCGCACCCACTATCTCGACGACGACGCCATCGCCCGCTTGGCCCGGCTGGCCGCCGCACGGAGGGGCGGATCATGACGTCGGCGTCGCACTGGAGAGCCGTCCTCGCCGAGGTCGACCAGACGGGGCTGTGCTCGAACCCGATCCGGTTGCGCGGGATCACCTTGGACCGTACGACGGGCGAACTGGCCGAGGGCGCACTGCTGGTCCCGTGCAAGGACCGCCGGGCGTCGGTCTGCCCGTCGTGCTCCCGCCTGTACCAGGCCGACGCCTGGCAGCTGGTGGCTGCGGGCATCCGTGGCGGCAAGGGGGTCGACGCAGGGGTGATCGGGCACCCACAACTCTTTGTCACACTGACGGCCCCGTCGTTTGGGGCGGTGCACCGGGGGCCGAGGGCTTCGGGCGTCGCCCAGGTGTGCCGGCCCCGGAGGAAAGCCACAAGTTGTCCCCATAGCCGATCGCTGGCCTGCTTCGCCCGCCACGGAGCCGACGACCCACTCGTCGGCGAACCCCTCTGCGCCGAGTGCTTCGACTACCGAGGGGCGGTCCTGTGGAACGCGCACGTCCCGCGCCTGTGGGCCCGGACGTCCCACCGTCTCTACCGGGAGGTGGCCCGTGCCGGCTGCGTTGGATCTCAGGATCTCCGAACCGTCGCCCGCCTCTCCTACATCAAGGTGGTCGAGTTCCAGCGCCGGGGCCTGGTGCACCTCCACCTCGTCGTCCGGGCCGACGGGGGCTCGGGGCCGGGAGCGGCCCCTCCCCGGTGGCTCGACGTTGAGGTCCTGGCCCGGTCGGTCGGCGCGGCGGTGTCGTCGGCCAAGGTGCCGGTGCCCCCGGTCCAGGGGGCAGGCATCCGCTGGGCGCGCTGGGGTGCCGAGCACGACGTGCGGGCCCTCGTCCCGGGCGAGGCGGGCGATTCCACCGCGATCGCCGCCTATGTCGCCAAGTACGCCACCAAGACGGCCGACGGCACGGCGTGGCTGGCCCACCCGCTGCGGTCGGCCGCGCAGGTCGCCCGGCTAGACCTACGACCCCATTTCGCCGCCATGGTCCACACCGCGTGGAGCCTCGGGCTGCGCAAGGAGCTCCGGCACCTGCGGCTCCGGGCCCACGCCCACACCCTCGGCTACGGCGGTCAGTTCTCGTCGAAGAGCCTGCGCTTCTCCACCACGTTCGCTGCGCTGCGCGGGGCCCGGGCCGCCTACGTCAGAGGCGACGCAGACGACGACTTCGACTACGACGGGGAGTGGCGCTACGTCGGTCGGGGTTACGTCCATCGCGAGTCCGACGAGCTCGCCCGCGCGCTCGCCGAGGCCTCCCGCCAGGTTCCCGCGAGTGTCCCTAAGGGTTCCTCAAACGTGTCCTCAACGCCATGACCAGGGACGACGCCTCCGAGAAATTTCTCGATGGGCACTCTTTGGGGCGACTTTGGTGACGTGGCTGAGGAACCCCCTCTGGCGCGATGGGGCCGTGACCAATCGACGCAGCCCACTGCACCAGCTCCGCGACCACCTCGCCGTCGTGGCCAGGTCCCCCCAAGGGCGGCAGCTCTTCTGCGACCTGATGAACACCGGGTTGCGGCCCGCCGGCGCCGTCGACCTGCTCGGCCTGCTCGACCCGGACAAGGTCACGAGTGCGCTCCAGCGCGCAGAGGTGGTCGAGTGGCTCGCCCAGTGGGCGCCCGACGACGAGGCGTCGGCGGTGACGGTGCTGGCGCTGTTGGAGCCCGAGCTGGAGGTGATCGTCGGGCGACTCATCCGTTCCGGCATCTCCACCAACGAGGCCGAGGGCGAGACCCTGGCGGCCGCCTGGGAGGTCGTGACGGGCCGCGCCACGGTGAAGGGTGCCGCACGAATGGAGGCGATCTGGACGAGGGCCCGAACGGCTGCGGGCCTGCGTCGGAGGTGCCCGGTCGAGGTGCTGCCGATCCCCGAGGGCTTCGACGCCGCGGATCCGAAATGCGACCCGCCCGAGGGCCGGTCCACCTTGCTGGCGGCGGCCGAGGCGGCCGGGGTCCTCACGCCGCGCCAGGTGGCGATCGTGGCGCGCACCAGGGTGGAGGGGTGCTCTGTCGCCGAGGTGGCGAAGGCTCTCGGCCTGGCGCCCAAGACCGTCTACAAGGACCGCGACCGGGCCGAGAACGCGCTAGCGGTCTTCGTCCGCTCCTACGACGACCCGGAGTCGGGACGATGACCGAGCGAGTCCCAGATGCGGGCGACGTCCTCGGCGTCGAGCTTCGTGGCGGCCTCGACCATCCAGCTCTTGAGGGCGGCGCGGTCCCCCTAGGCGTCGAGCGCCCGGGCGCCGATCTCCCAGAGCCCGTAGTCGAAGGGGGCGCCACGGTGGCCCGCGCGGGCCGCCCGGATGACGGCGTCGTAGTCCTCGGCTTCGAGATGGTCGGTGGCGAGCTTGAGCGCGCAGGTGGCGATGGCGACGGTGATCTGGCCTATCAATCCCTCCTCGTCCACCCACTCGAAGGCGTCCTCGGGCAGTCCCTCGAAGGGCTTGCCGCGGACCAGGGTCATCGCCTCGATGCGCAGTGCCATGGCCGCCGTACCGCCGACCGCGTCGGCCTCTCGGGCCGGGTGCTGGAAGGTGACCCAGTCACAGGGCACGCCTTGGATCAGGTAGCCATCCCGCGCCGAGGCCTCGGGGAGGTGCTCGGGCCCGACGCAGCGCCGGAGCTCGTAGAGGTAGTTGCGCAGCGTCTTGGCACTGATCTCGGGACGCTTCGAACCGACGGGGCGCAGGCCGATCTGGATCTGCCCGACCCGCAGGTGCCGCCGGTCGTGGAGAACCAGATAGACCAAGAGCTCTTCGACGATCCGACGGTCGCTGCGTTGGAGGAGACCGAGGATCTCGACGGGTCCCATGACGTTGACGGTGGGGACGAGCTCGCTCGACGCCTTCTTCTCGGGGGGCACGACGGCAGGGGCGGCGAGAGGACCGGTCGGCGGGGTCGGTGCCTCGCTCGGCTCGAGGTCGATGTCAGTGCCGTACCCGATGGACCCGGTCGCAGCTTCTGCCGTTGCCGGAGTGCGATGGCGGACTCGCTGCACCACGATCACGGCGCCAGCGAGGATGGCGAGGATCCCAATGGCCAACCCGATGGGGAGACCGGGGTCGCTGCCCGAGCTCGAGCCCGTCGTGCTCGGTGCGGCGGACGCTCCTGGGGCGGGCAAGGGAGCGCCGACCCAGGGTGGCTTCTTCTGGGCCGGGAGAGAGCTCGGGACGGCCGGGAAGCTGAGCGTGGCGGTGGCCGACGCCGTGAGATTGACGATGGTCGAGTTCCCGGTCCCGGTGAAACCGGTGTACTCGTCACCAACCTGCTGTCCGGTGTTGACAGTGAACGTCCCGCCGGTGGTCGTCGCAGGCACGGTAAAGAAGTACACGGCATCAAAGAGTCCGTCGTCGTCACTGGCAGCATTGGTGGAGGAGAAGACGGAGCTGTTCGAAAGACCATCGACCGGCGACCCGCCGCGCGGCGTAAAGGTCAACTCCGTGCCCGCCATCGGGCTAAAGCTAGAGAAGAAGTGGCCCGAGTTCGGTTGGCCGTAGGGGACGTCGGGGTAGGAGGACTGCAGCCCGAGGATCAGATACGCCTCATCGGGGCTCTTCGGCGTCTGAAGCGATTGGCCCGGAGCGAAGTAGCTGAGCGTTGCGCTGGAGACCTGTGCATTGTCCGTCGATGTGAAGCCGTCGGTCGGGTTGGTGAAACTGAGGTGGAACGGAATCGACGGGGTCCCGGTGACCGACGAGGACGTCTGGTCCCGATAGAGGACGCTCGGACTCGGTGGCAGGCGTTTGAGCGTCCAGAGATCGAACGACTGGCTGAAGCCGTCCTCGGTAAGGACGAGATCCACATTGTGCGTAACCGCGGGTACGGAGGCCACGAAGCTGTCGGTGCCGGTCGTCTCGGCCGATCCACTGGTGCCGCCGGCGATCTCCTGGTTGATACGGGTCATCGACACGGGGAGCGATGCATTCCCGACCTTGAGCGCCGCCGAGACCCCCGTCGGTGCGTTGAGCAATCCCGAGTCGTCGGTTGGCTGCGTGACGGCCACCGTGAAGGTCACCAGACGACGTCCGTTCCCCGCGACGTACTCGACGCCGGTCGTCGACTGCACCGACTGTGGCCAGGCGACCTGCGACACCACTGCGGTGAAGTCCTGGCCCCGGAGTCGCCCGTCGCTCGGTGCAATCCCCTGGCTGGCCGCTTCGGCGACCTGTCCCGGGCTGAGGACGACCGCCGTTGTTGCCGCCCGGACCGGGTCAGAGCTGATGGTGCAAACGACGACGACCGTGACGGTCGCGACAAGGAGGTGCCATGGCGACGGGTGCGCTGAGCGGCGAGGCGGTCTCACCTCCACAGAAAGGTTCTATCCGAAAGCCGCAAGTGGCTGCTCAGCGGTCGGCGTTTCTCAACGTCGAAGAGCTCGCCGGGTGGTTGGGTGTCGAGGTGGTCTTCGTGCGCCGGCTGATCGCCGAGCGCCGGATCCCGTTCGTGAAGATCGGCCGGTTCGTGCGGTTCGACCCCGAGGAGATCGCCGCCTGGATCGACGGTCAGCGGGTGCCCACCGAAGGGCGTTCCCGGCGTATGAACTGGAGAAATTGACCATGACATTCGAAATGTCCGAGCGACCGTTCACTTGTA
>Ga0181538_10001537_pt1 | contig 25677 bp, 24 predicted proteins | sample PEATcosm2014_Bin_40_FD_119773 | JGI IMG/M metagenome (GOLD analysis project Ga0181538, IMG submission 119773) | Peatland microbial communities from MTU Mesocosm Facility, Houghton, MI, USA - PEATcosm2014_Bin23_30_metaG | ecosystem: Environmental > Terrestrial > Soil > Wetlands > Peat | place... | reverse complement strand
TCATATAGCATCGCCAGGATGAGGTAGACGGCCACCAGCGCGGCTGCAATCAGGATCGGCTCAGTGGCGAGCGATGCCTGGTAGGCTTGTGCGGTGCCGGCGAATTCCGTCTGAATGGTCGCCGGAAGCCCTACTTTCGCGGCGGCCTTTGTCGAGGCGTTTACCGCATCGCCCAGAGCGACGCCAGGCTTCAGATTGAAGGAAATCGTGACCGCTGGAAAAAGTCCCTGGTGAGTCACCGTTAGTGGAGCGGTGCTGGAAGAGAATTTGGCGAAGGCGCTCAAGGGAACCTGCCGTCCGCCCGGTGAACTCACATAGATTTGGCTGAGAAACAGCGGATTCTGCCAGAACTCCGGCGACGCCTCCATCACCACATGGTACTGATTCAGTGACGTATACATGGTGGATACCTGGCGCTGCCCGAATGCATCGTAAAGCGTGCTGTCGATAAGCTGCGTGGTGATGCCCAAACGTGCGGAAGTCCGGCGGTCGTATTGAACCATGGCTTGCAATCCAAGGTTTTGTTGATCGCTGCTCACGTCGGAGATTATCGGAATCGTCTTAAACTCCGCGACCATCTTGGGGGCAAATTGATTGAGATCGTCCAGATTATCGCTTTGCATGGTGAATTGGTATTGAGCATTACTCTGCCGGCCCCCGATGCGCAGATCCTGCGAGGACTGCAAATACAGGGTGGCGCCAGGCAGCTTGGCCAACTTAGGCCGCAAGCGCGCGATGATGAGGTCGGCCGTGATTTTGCGCTGCGCCAGCGGCTTGAGCGAGACGAACAGACGCGCCGTGTTGTACGTGCTGCCCCCGGTAAATCCGATCACGGTGTCAACCGCCGGGTCCGCGGCGACGATATTGATCATCGGCAGCATGATCTTGTCCATGGCTTGAAACGAGGTGTCCTGGTCGGCGGTAATGGACCCCTGAATCCGTCCGGTATCCTGTTGCGGGAAGAATCCCTTGGGGATGCGAATGAAGAGGTAAACGTTGAGTCCGATCGTGGCCAGTAAGATTGCCAGCGTGATCGCTCGAAAACGGATAGCGACGGCGAGCGTCCTCCCATACAGATTCACCACCCAATCGAAAGCCCGTTCGCTGGTGCGGTATATCCAGCCATGGGACGGCTGATGTTTTAAGAGATACGCGCACATCATGGGAGTGGCGGTGAGCGAAACCACCATGGAAACCGCGATGGCGACGGAGAGCGTCACCGCGAATTCGCGAAACAGCCGGCCCACGATTCCTCCCATCAGGAGCAAGGGAATGAAGACCGCTATCAGCGAAACGCTGATGGTAAATACCGTGGAGCCCACTTCCTGCGCACCCTTTAGCGCCGCTTCGATAGGATGCATCCCCTGTTCCAGATAACGCGTGATGTTCTCGATTACCACGATGGCGTCGTCGACCACGAACCCCGTCGAGATCGTCAGAGCCATCAGCGAGAGATTGTCGAGGCTATAGCCAAGCAGATACATCACGCCGAAAGTTCCCACCAGCGACACTGGGACGGCCACGCTGGGAATGAAGGTCGTCCGCCCGCTTCTCAGGAAAACGAAGACCACCAGGATCACCAGCATCACCGAGATGACCAGCGTCCTCTCGGTATCGCCGACGGACGCGCGGATGGTGACCGTCTGGTCCATGGCCACCCTCACATCGATGGAATGCGGAATGGAGGATTCAATCAACGGCAGGACCGCCCGGACATTATCCACCGTATCGATGATATTCGCGCCGGGCTGGCGATAGATGATGACCAAAACCGATGGCTTGCCGTTGGCGTAGCCCGAATTCCGCAGATCCTCCACGGAATCCTGCGCCTGTCCGATATCGGAGATTCTCACAGCCGATCCGTTGCGGTAAGCCACCACTAATGGCTCATAGTCGCTCGCCTGGAAGATCTGATCGTTGGCGTCCACTTCCCACATGCGGAGGTCATCCGAAAAATGTCCCTTGGGAGTATTGGCATTGGCACCGCTCAACGCGGTCCGGACCTGCTCCAAGCCGATGCCATACTTATTCAGCGCCGTCGGATTCAGCTCGACCCGCACGCCCGGAAGGGAACTGCCTCCCACGGTCACCTGGCCCACGCCGGTCACCTGGGCCAGTTTCTGCGCCATGATGGTGGAAGCGGCATCGTACATCTGGCCCCTGGTGAGGACGGCCGAAGTGAGAGCCAGCATGAAAATGGGGGAGTCGGCCGGATTCACTTTCCGGTACGAGGGGTTGTTGGGAAGGTTGGTCGGCAGGTTGCCACGGGCGGCGTTGATGGCAGCCTGTACGTCGCGCGCGGCCGCGTCGATGTCCCGATCCAAAGAGAATTGCAGCGTAATGCTGGTAGATCCCAGCGCACTCGACGAGGTCATCTCGGTGACTGACGCAATCCGTCCAAATTGCCGTTCCAACGGCGTCGCCACGGACGATGCCATCGTCGCGGGACTCGCCCCAGGTAATCCGGCGCTCACGGAGATGGTCGGGAACTCCACCTCGGGCAGCGGCGACACGGGAAGCAGCCGGTATGCCGCTGCGCCAGCCAAGGTGATTGCCACCAAAAGAAGAGTGGTGGCGACGGGCTTCCGAATGAAGGGTTCCGAAATATTCATTGCTTTACCCGACCGGGACCGGTTCAGCGCCGACAGGAATCTTGCCTTCTTCGGGCCGCGGCGAGATTCGCTGTGCCAGCCGATCGAACCAGATGTAGATAACCGGCGTGGTGTAAAGCGTCAACAGTTGGCTGATGAGCAGGCCACCGATAATCGTAATTCCCAACGGCCGGCGCAACTCCGAGCCGCTGCCCGAACCAAGGGCCAAAGGCACCGCCCCGAGCAGCGCCGCCATGGTTGTCATCATGATCGGGCGGAAGCGCAGAAGGCAGGCCTGATAGATGGCCTCTTCCGGTTTCATGCCCTCCTTACGCTCTGCCTGCAGGGCGAAATCGATCATCATGATGGCGTTCTTCTTCACGATCCCGATCAACAGAACGATGCCGATTAAGGCAATCACGCTGAAATCGTTGTGGAACAGGATGAGGGCGAGCAACGCGCCGACGCCAGCCGAAGGCAGCGCGGACAGGATGGTCAACGGATGAATATAACTTTCATAGAGGATGCCCAGGACGAGATAGACCGTAATCAGGGCCGCGGTAATCAATATCGGCTCGTTGGCCAACGACGTCTGGAAGGCCTGGGCCGTGCCTTGATAAGCCGCCTGTACGCTCGGCGGCATGCCCATTTCAGCTTTCACCTGGTTCACGGCCTTGACGGCGTCACCCAAAGATGCGTTCGGCGCCAAATTGAAAGAGAGGGTAACCACGGGAAACTGTCCCTGATGGTTCACCGTAATGGGAACCGTTGTCGTCTCCACATGAGAGAAGGTGCTGAACGGGATCTGGCCGGTATTCGGAAACGCCGAGGAGGATTGAATCGAAGGGGCGTTGGGAACCACCGCACCAGCCTGTATAAATAAGCTGTCGAGGCCGGCAGGATTCTTGCCGAACGAGGGCTTCACTTCCAGGACCACGTGATATTGGTTCAACTGCGTGAACATGGTCGACACTTCCCGCTGCCCGTAAGCGTCGTATAGCGTTTGGTCGATCGCCGATGTGGTGATCCCCAGGCGCGACGCCGTTTTCCGGTCGAACACCAGTTTCGCCCCCAAACCAAGGGTTTGCTGATCGCTTGCCACGTCGCTCAATTGCGGCAGTTTCTGAAGCTTGGCGAGCATCTGCGGCGCGAAAGTACTCAACTCGTCGACGTTGGGATCTTCCAGCGTGTACTGGAATTGCGTGCGGCTCACCACGTCTTCCACCGAGAGATCCTGTACCGGCTGCATGTACAGCGTGATGCCAGGCACCCTCGCCAGTTCCGGCTGCAGACGGCGAATGACGTCGCTGGCGCTGATCTTGCGCACGGCGACCGGTTTCAAGTTGATGAGAATGCGTCCGCTATTCAAGGTTGTATTGGTCCCGTCGACCCCGATGAAGGAAGACAGATTGTCGACGGCCGGATCTTGCAGAATAACCTCGGTCAATTGCTGCTGCTCCCTGGACATCTCCGGAAAGGACACCGACTGGGCCGCTTCCGAAACTCCCTGGATGACGCCCGTATCTTGAATGGGGAAGAATCCTTTGGGAATAACGATGAAGAGAAAAATGGTCAAGGCGAGAGTCGCGGCCGCCACCATCAGGGTCGCGACTTGCCAGCCAAGCACCCACTTGAGCGTCCTGCCATAGAACGCGATGACCGAGTTAAATGCGCGCTCAGAGGCCAAGTAAAAACGGCCCTGGGTTGCCTCGGACTTGTGCTTCAGCAGCTTGGAGCACATCATCGGAGTCAGCGTGAGCGAAACCACAGCGGAGGCCAGGATGGTCACGCTCAGCGTAACCGCAAACTCGCGAAACAGGCGGCCCACGATATCGCTCATGAATAACAAAGGGATGAGAACGGCAATCAGGGAGACGGTCAATGAGACGATCGTAAAGCCAATTTGTGCGGAACCTTTGAGCGCGGCTTCCATGGGAGTATCGCCCGCTTCGATGTAGCGCGTGATGTTCTCGATCATGACGATGGCGTCGTCCACCACAAAGCCCGTAGAAATGGTGAGGGCCATCAACGTCAGGTTGTTCAAGCTGTAGCCGAGCAGATACATCACTCCGAACGTGGCGACGAGCGAGAGCGGAACGGCGACACCGGGGATGATGGTTGCGGCAATGTTGCGCAGGAACAGGAACATGACCATCACCACCAGCGCGACCGTAAGCCCCAACTCGAACTGCACGTCGCTCACCGAGGCCCGAATCGTCGTGGTCCTATCGGTCAGGACGCTGACGTGAATCGACGCGGGTAGCGAGAGCGTCAGTTGAGGCAATAATTGCTTGATCCGATCGACCACCGAGATGATATTCGCGCCGGGTTGCCGTTGAATATTCAAAATGACGGAAGGCGTCTGGTTCATCCAGGCGGCCTGCCGCACGTTCTCAGTGTCGTCGAGGATTGTGGCGACGTCGGTCAATTGGATGGGGGCGCCGTTTTTGTACGCGACGATGAGCGGCGCGTAATCGCTGCTGGAGAGCAACTGGTCGTTGGCGCCAATCTGGTAACCCTGCAGCGCTCCGTCGAAGTTCCCTTTTGCCTGATTGACGTTAGCGGCGACGATGGCAGTGCGCAAATCCTCGAAATTGAGACCGTACGAGGCCATCGCCGTGGGATTCGCCTGAATCCGGACGGCGGGCTTCTGCCCGCCGCTGATGCTCACCAGACCGACACCCGGCAACTGCGACATCTTCGGCGCCAGTCGCGTGTCGGCAAGATCCTCCACTTTCGATAGTGGAAGCTCCGTGGAGGTCAGGGCAAGCGTCAGGATCGGTGTGTCGGCCGGATTCGTCTTGCTGTAGATTGGAGGGGCCGGGAGATCCACCGGCAGGTATGTGCCCGAGGCATTGATCGATTGCTGCACTTCCTGTTCGGCTATGTCGATACTCAGGCTGAGGCTGAATTGCAGAGTGATCACCGAGCTTCCATCCGAACTGGTGGAAGTCATCTGCTGAAGTCCGGGGACCTGGCCGAACTGACGTTCGAGCGGCGCGGTCACCGAAGATGCCATCACGTCCGGGCTGGCGCCGGGATAGAACGTTGTAATTTGAATGATCGGATAATCCACTTCCGGCAACGCCGAAACGGGTAGCTGGGTATACCCCACGGCGCCTGCCAGCAGGATGCCCACCATCAGCATCGAAGTGGCCACCGGCCGCTCAATGAAAATACGGGATGGATTCATAGCATCTTACCTGGGGAACTGCGATGCATTCCAGCCTCCGCCCAACCCTTCGATCAGCAGCACGCTCGCCGTCAGGCGGCGGGTCAACAAAGTTACCGCAGTGACGTCGGCGCTCAGCAGAGTAGCCTGCGCGGTGATGACTGCAAGATAATCGACCGTTCCGGACCGGTACTGCGCCGAGGATATTTCGAAAGCGCGATCAGCAGCCTGAACGGTTTGCTGCACTTTGTTCGCCTCACCCGCCAGAATGCGCAATGCGGCCAGATTGTCTTCCACCTGTTGCATCGCGGTGAGAACGGTCTCCCGATAGGCGGCCACGGTCGCATCATAAGCGGCCTGCTGTTCCGCCACCACTCCGCGGCGGCGGCCGGCATCGAAAAGTGTGTCTGCCAGTTGCGCTCCAACCGACCAGAAGCGACTCGGCCAGGTGAACCATTTGGCCAGGCTGGAACTTTCCAACCCACCGCCCCCCGTCAAGCTCAGGTTGGGATAAAAAGCCGCGATGGCGATTCCAATCTGCTCATTCGCGGCGGCCACCTGGCGCTCGGCACTGGCGATGTCCGGCCTTCGTTCCAAGAGCTCCGACGGGACGCCCAACGGCACCGGAGGCGGAAGGGAGTTCAACACGACCCGCGGAATGGTGAGATCTGCGGGTGCTTTGCCGATCAGGATGGCGATGGCATGCTCAAACGCCGCACGCTCCACGCCGAGATCCATCAATTGCGCCTGTATGGCGTACAGTTGCGTTTCTGCCTGGGCAACGTCGAGGTCCGAGGCGACTCCGGCGGAGACCCGGTTCGCTGTCAATGTGACGTACTCCTTATAGGACGCCTCCGTGCGAGCGAGTAACGCCGCTTCTCCGTCATTGCCATGCAGGCCGAAGTAGTCTTGCGCGAGCTCGGCTTGGTAAAGCAATCGGGCGTTTCCCACGTTCGCAGCCAGAGACTGTGCCGTGGCGGCACTCGCGGTTACGCCGCGCCGGATGTTCCCCCAAAGATCGGGCTCCCATGAAATGTTGACCGGCAGAGTGAAACTCTTCCGGCTGCCCAATGCGCCCGAACTGCTTTGGTTCGAGGTCGCGCCGCCCGAGAAGGCCGCTGCCGGAGCAGCGGTTACCGTGGGGGACAACGCGGCTCGGGCCACGCTTACCGCGGCCTTGGCTTCCCGGTACTGCGCTTCGGCTTGGAGCACATTCTGGTTCGAGACGTTGACCTGCTCCTCCAGAGCATTCAGGGCGGCATCGTTGTACAGTTCCCACCAGCGGCCTTTCGAGTACGCGTCGCCGGGCTGCGATTGCTTCCATCCGGCCGCTTCGGCTTCCTTGAAGTTCACCGGGGGCTGCTCTTTGAACGCCGGCGGCGCGACAGCCGAAGGCCTTCTGTAATTGGGCCCCACCGCGCATTCCGCGGAAATCAGCAGCAGGGTTAGCAGCGCCGTGATCCGCAAGTTAGCAGACGATCTCATTTAGCCTTCGTGGGGGTGGTGGCCGGGATGGCGGCGGGCTTCGCTGGGGTGACCTGGGCGCTGACCTTGCTCCCTGCCTGCAATTTATCGACGCCCGTCATGACCACGACTTCTCCCGGCGCCAGCCCCGAAGTGACTTCCGAGTCGGGGCCCTCCGAAGTGCCGATGACAACCGGACGTATCTCCACTTTGGAATCCGCGTTCACAACATATACGTAAGTGGCCTGCGAGTTGCGTTGTATCGCGGCGGTTGGCGCCAGGGTTACTCCGCGTTTCTCCTGTACTAACAACTTCGCGTTCACGAACTGGTTTGGATATAGAGTTCCTTTCGGATTCTGGAAAGTGGCTCTCAGCTTGAGCGTGCCAGTGGTTGGATCGACCTGGTTATCGAGGGTTGTCAACGACCCTTGCGCCAGCTTGGTTGTGGCAGCGCGATCGTAAGCATCCACCTCGAGGGTCTGTCCGGCGGCCACCTTCTGGAGCACCACCTGAAGCTGGTCTTCGGAGATCGTAAAGATGGCGCTGATCGGATCCATCTGTGTGATGATCAGCAACCCGGTAGTGTCGGCGGACTGAACGATATTTCCGGCGTCCACCAGCCGCAACCCAATGCGTCCCGTTGCCGGAGCCGCAATTTTGCAGTACGCCAGATTGACCTGGGCGCTTTGGATTTGCCCCTCATCGAATTTCACCACACCCTCGTCCTGATGGACGGTTGCCTGTTGCGTGGCCAGCTGCTGTTCCGGGCCGGCTTTCTGCGCCACCAACTGTTGATAGCGCACCAGATCGATGCGGGCGTTCTCCAGCGAGGCCTGGTCCCTCATCAGCTGCCCCTGGGCCTGCGTCAATGCCGCCTGATAGGGCCCGTCGTCAATTTCGGCTAACAGATCGCCCTGGTGAACCGTATCGCCTTCGCGATAGCGAATGTTCATCAATTGCCCGTCGACCCGGGTTCTCACCGTAACCATCGCGAGGGGTGTGACGGCGCCAAGCCCCGAGTAATAGACGCCGATATCGCCCTTACGCGATGTCGCCGCTACCACCGGTATGGGAGGCGGGCCCGCCGCCGCGGCCTTCGCGGCAGCGGCAGCGGCATTCGCGCTGACGATCTTCGACCACAGAACATACCCTCCTATCACCACAAAAAGAACCCCGAGCGACACCCACAGCCAACGCCGGCGCCGCCGGGCAGGCGCAGGCGGGGAAGGTTTAGCAGCCGGGCCAGGCGCCGACGGAACGGCGCCGCGGGTTTCGAGCGGTGGTTCTATGGTTGTCCCTGAGCTATCGAGCATAATTTGAACCGCGCCACGGGCGTGAACATGTCCCGGGCAATGTGCAGAACTTGCACCCGGAAGTGCGGGAGTTGCTGTCGCCCCACACTCCCGGCAGAGAAGATCAACCTCCCAGATATTCGACGTGAGCGTACGTGCCTAATCGCGGGTTGTAGGCGAGATACCAGCCAATATGGTCCGGATCCTCGTAGATCACGATTTGGTCGCCAGTCCAGTTCCAGTCCGCGACGATGTTGTAATCGAAGGCGGCGACGTCCCAAAAGAAATTGCCAAACCAGAAGCGTTCCCGGTTCCCGCCCGCAAGGTTGAAAACGTGTTGCGGTCCGAAGCCGCCGCTGAAATGTCCGTGTGCCCACGGCTGAGCGAGGTGGTAATGCGCATCGTTGGCGCCACTATCGTGTCCTACCCATCTATCGTTCTTGGCGTCAACGTGCGGAACGTCCGGATGGCCCTGCTTGTCCACTTTCACGTGGTTCTCGGTCGCCGGCCTGGACTCGGCGCGCGCGGGCGCGGAAGCCCTCGCCGGAGCAGGTCCGTGAGCTGGGATGTGTCCGCCGCCAACCGCGGGATGACCGCCGCCGTGTGACCCGCCACCGCGCTGCCCAAATGCAGCCACGCAAATGAGAACCGATAGCCCTATGATCTTTTTCATGGCTGTACTCCGAGATAACCCAGTAGGCACGCGTCTGGCCAACTTGCCCGCTCGCCCCCGCGACCGCAACGGTGGTAAACGTGCTTGGTTCCACCTGTTGCAGCACGCACAGGCGAACCATTCATAGGAGGAAAATCTTGACTTCACTAAGGACAGTAATGGATGCGGCGTCAGAGCTCGGCAAAGACGCTAAAGAGTCAGTGGAGGAACTGGGCCGGTCCGCCGGCAGGAGACTGGATGACGCGCGCGAGGAAACGGCCGACGCGCTGCATACCGCTGCCTCGTCGGCTCGCAGAACAGGACGTCAGGGATCCGAGGCGATCGACAACCTGGCGACCGGCGCAGCGGATCGACTGGACGCTACGGCATCTTATATCGAAGATCATGACCTGAGAAAGGTAGCCAGGGACTTGCGGGAATTTGGTCGCCACCACCTGACAGGCTCTCTGGTTTTCGCGGCCGCCATCGGCTTTCTTGCGGGCGCGGCTTTGAACCGTGTGGCGCATTCGTACGGAAGAACATCTGAAGGCGCTTAACTCGCGCCGGAAGGAGCACACATGAAGTTCCAGATCATATTGCTGGGAGCTTTTTTTTGCATGGCGGCGGACGTTGCCGGCCAACCGAGTCAGGGCGCCCCAACGACGAAGTCCGTTCCCGTGGCGCAACAGTCTTTGACCGGCTGCATCGACGAACAGTTCGGGCAATACGTACTTCTCGACGGTCTCATGCTGAAGATCACCGGCCTGCAATCCGCGGGGCCGAACAACGACGTCTTCGCCAAGTACGTGGGGCATGAAGTACAGGTGAAGGGGACTAAATCTCCGGGCCCGAAAGCCACATTCACTGTGACGGGCATCGTCCAGACCTCCGACAAGTGTGGCCCGGCAAAGTAGGCGGCGTCAGACTTCCATAAGGTCCTCGCGCCGCTGGGATCCCACGGTCTTCGTATACACCTTGGTGAACTCGGCTCCCCAAAAGAATAACTGCGCCGAGTAGTACACCCAGAGCAGCACGACAATCGGGGAGCCCGCGGCACTGTACGTCGACCCGAAGCTGGCATGCGCGAAGTATAGCCCCATAACCGCCTTGCCAACCATGAAAAGCAATGAGGTGATCATCGCTCCAAGGGCTACGTCCCTCCACTTCAGGTCAACGTCCGGAACGATTCTGTAGAGGGCTGCAAAGAGCACCGCTATGAGCAGACACGAAATTATCCATGTGGGGCCTCGCGGCACAATAATCCTCATGGCGGCCATCCAGGAGTTCAGGACCAGAGAAACCAGCAGCAGGAAACCCGTCCCCACTACCGTTGCGAAGGAATAGAAGCGATCCCGGATCAGGCGGACGACAGTTGCGGCATTGTTTCGACACGGAGGAAGCGAAACATGCCAGATTGTGTTCATCGCGTCGCGCAACTCCACGAAGACGGAAGAGGCTCCAAATGCCAGAATCGCCAGGCCAAGCACTGTCGCAATCACGCCTATGCGAGGTTGGGCTCCGCCTTTTATGATTTCCTGAATTGTCCGTGCTGCTTCAGGACCGGCCACTACTCCGATCTCGGATGCGAGCCTGCCTTCGGCAGCGTCCTGCCCATAAACAACCGCGGCCAAAGCAACGGCTATTACAATGACGGGAGCCAGCGACAGCAGGGTATAGAATGCGACGGCAGCGCCGAGGCGCGAAGCATTATCGTTCACCCAATCGCTCGATGCCCGCCGGCATATTCGCGGCAGTGCCCCGAGGAGAAACCACGGGGGCCGGTCACGAGACGCGTTCAGTCCCGCTGGTTTTGCCTCTCCGCCCATTCAAGACTCAGCGGCAGCCGGATCAGAGCCCCACCGATTTTCCCTCTTCGCGCAATCCGGCGATCCGGTTCTGCAGCGTTCTCAGGCTGATCCCCAACATCTCGGCAGCCTTCTTGCGATTGCCGCCCACATAATCGAGGGTCAATAAGATGTAAGCCTCCTCGAGCTTCTCAAGGGGTTGGCCAGGCTTGGGCATGATGGGGGAATCGGGCTCGCCGGACTGCCGGGAATACGGGGTGGGGCTGACACCGAGTGCTGGGGAAGGCATGTCCTTCAGCCGGACCAAACCTTCGCCCGCCATGATGGTGGCGCGTTCCAGGATATTGCGCAGTTCCCGCACATTGCCGGGCCAATCGTACTGTTGAAAAACATCCAGCACGTGGGAATCGACGCCGGTAATGCGCGTGCCATGCTTCTTGTTGAGATTCTGCAGCATGACGTCGGCAATCAGCGGGATGTCTTCTTTGTGCTCACGCAGCGGTGGAATTACAATCTGGAATACACTCAGCCGATAGTAAAGTTCCTCGCGCAGGTGCGTTTCGAGCTCCTGACTGGTGGCGGCAAGTATGCGGGCGTCCACTGGAATCTCGTGCTTACCGCCAAGCCGCCGCACTTTCAAGTCTTCAATAACGCGCAGCAGCTTTGGCTGGGTAGACTGCGGCATCTCGCCGATCTCGTCGAGAAACAACGTGCCCCCGTGAGCCTGTTCAAAGCAACCGGCGGAGCGCTCCATGGCGCCCGTGAAGGCGCCTTTCTCGTGGCCGAACAACTCGCTCTCAATCAGAGCCTCGGGTAAAGCTGCCGCGTTGATCGCGACAAAAGGCCCGGCGCCACGGCGGCTGTACTTGTGGATCTCCCGCGCGACCAACTCCTTGCCTGTGCCGCTTTCGCCACGGATCAATACGGGGGCCGAAGTGGGAGCCACCTGCCTGATGATCGCGAAGATCCCCTGCATCGCCGGGGAAGTGCCGACCATGTCCCCAAGGGCGCCGCGAAGGCTCAGGTCGCGTTTCAGCTCTTCGGTTTTCTGCAGACTTCTCTTGTAGTCAATGGCGCGTTCCAGAAGAGTCCTGAAAGCGCGCGGGTCCACCGGCTTCTCCAGGTACCAGAATGCCTTGAGGTCCCGAACTGCCGACAGCGCCTTGTCCATGCTGCCGAAGCCCGTCAGCGCGATCGCGGGTGTGAGGTCCCCACGTTCGTTCAGGCGTCGCAGCAGTTCGAAACCGTCCATGCGCGGCATGACCAAGTCCGCAACAATGACGTCTGCGTTGAAAGTAGTGAGCCGTTCCAGCGCTTCCAGCCCGTCGCCAGCGACCTGCGTGTCAAAGTTGGAGTCGGCCAGGATGGCGGTCAAAGCGGCACGTTCGCGCTCGTCATCGTCAACGATGAGGATCCGGCCCGAAACTGCGGAAAGCCTGGGCACTGGCTCCTATTTTAGCAAACCGCCCCGGGATTGACGTGTTTCGAATCGGTATCACCTTCGTGCTGAACGAACTCCAGGACGTCGAAGTGCTTCAGTTCGCGATCCGGGAAGAAACTGTTCACCGCATCCTGCTCATCGTCGAAAAACTCGAAGGCTATGGCCAGCCTCGTCAACAAGAACAGCTTCAGATGCGTCCGATTGAGGTTCAGCAGCGCCAGCCTTCCCCCGGCTTTGCGCAGCCTGGCGAGCCCAAATACCAGCGTCCCCAGGCCGGTGCTGTCAATGTCGGTGACCTCTTTGAGGTTCAAGATGATGTTGACTCTGCCGGATTGATGGAGCGCAGGCAGCCTGTCACGCAACTCCAAATCTCCGTGACCCAACGTGAGAGGGCCTTTGAGGTCGAGAATGACGATGCCTTCCCTCTCCCGCTCCTCGATATGCAGACTCATCGTCAACCTTTTCCTGGCGCGGATCGGGCGCCAATTACGGTCTTCGGCGCAGTATCTTCCGCTTCACATCCGGCCAGAATTCCGACCCGAGATTGCTGACGAAATCGAACCCCAGGTGCAGGGTTCCTTGCGCCGCACCCAGGCGCACGGTATTTAGCCGGGCCGGATACCACTCGTTGGAAAGAAAGGCAGCGCCGTAGTCACTACCCAGGCGCCATGTGGACAATGTTTCGCCGCCGCTGTCGGTGCGTGTCAATATAGTCCCGCGGAACGCGTGGGCCGCTCTTCGCCAAAAACCGGGCTGGAGCGACCGAAAATATCGCGGGTCCTGGTGCAGCGTCGAATCCAGACCGAAAGCCAGAACGCCATGGATCGCGGAATCCGCAAGGGCAGAGGCAAAACGCTTTCCGTAGGCGCCGGCGCCCTGCCCCCACTCTTTCGGACTGTCCAGCCCTTGGAGGATTCCCGCATATGCCGCGGATTCCGCCAAGGACCATGGACTGCCGACGGTCCGGGCATGAAAGTTCAGTTTGCTCATCGCATCGAGTGGATCGGCCGGTTGAGCCATGCCTGCAACCGGGACCGCGCATAGCAGGACGACACTACATATTGTCATTGGGACACGACGTAGACCACACCGGCTCAATGGAACCGATAACTGGTTACGCGCCCCCACATTCCGACTGCCTTCAAGACCCAGATTGCGACCGCAACCACCACCACAATATTCAGGATGGACTTGATGCTGCTGGCCATGGGGATGAAGTTGTTGATTAACCACAATGCGACGCCGACAATGATCAGCGCGAGAACGATGTTTATCAAAGGCATTTTCTCTACTCCTAGAACATCAGGTGCAATCCACTGCCCGTCAACCGCTGGGCACCGCTAAATGGCCCGGCGTCCCTGAACGATGCGGAATAGCATTACGATCAGCGCCACGAGCAACAGGAGGTGAAGCAGCCCGCCGGCGGTGTATGAGGTTGCCATTCCCAATGCCCACAAAACCACCAGAATTATGCAAATTGTCCAAAGCATGTTTTTTGTTCCTTCGCGATGTATGACTGCAAGCGCCGATCCACAGCGAGGAACGGGCCCGGGAAGGCGCTGCGCGCTACGCTGGCGCTTCCTGGACCGGTGAGGTCCGCCGCAGCAAGGTGCAGGATCTGCACCGAGCGCGGCGGTTGCTGCACGTCAAGAGAGAGCGACGGTCGCGTAAGGAGCAGGCTGCCTCGGAATCGGTTTGGCCCTGCTCGTGCGCTTGCAATCAATCATGAAGGAGCCACGGGCGGGCAAGCCTTGCCACGATCAGGGGCCATTGTCTCCTTCGGTGGAGACTCGAAAGGAGCACCGCCGCCTCAAGAAATCCAGTTGGAAGCACCTTCGGAGTACGCGGCTGCTGGTAATCCTGTCATCGCCACTCATTTATACTTGCGTACTTCCCTTTCTGATGCTCGACGCTGCGGTGGCCATTTATCAGGTGGTCTGCTTCCCGATCTACGGAATTCCCAGAGTTCGCAGGAAGGACTACCTGGTGTTTGATCGCGGCCGGCTGGCCTACCTGAACACCATCGAAAGGATCGGTTGCGTCTATTGCTCGTACGTCAACGGATTGCTCGCCATGATTACTGAAATCGCGGCGCGAACCGAGCAATACTTCTGCCCGATCAAGCATGCTCATCGATTGGCTCAAACGCACTCCCGATACGGAAAGTTTCTGCCGTACGGAGACGCCCGAGCTTACAGGGAGCAATCGGATGCAGTTGCTCGCGCCTTTGACGACCTCGCAGCAAGAGTCAAGTGAACATGGAGAATGATATGTCAAACGGATACGTGATGGCGGCCCTCGCCGAGGACGGCGTCAGCCCGGTGGATGTCATCACCGAGGTGCGCCGTGAAGAGGCTCTGCTGAAAACAGGCGCCTTGCAGAACGCAATTTTCAATAGCGCCAACTTCTCGAGTATCGCCACCGACGAGAAAGGCGTGATTCAAATCTTCAATGTCGGCGCTGAGCGCATGCTGGGCTACGCGGCCGCCGACGTGGTGAACAAAATCACGCCGGCCGACATCTCCGACCCGCAGGAAGTGATCGCCCGAGCGGTAGCCTTAAGCGCCGAACTCGCAACCCCGATCACGCCGGGCTTCCAGGCACTGGTCTTCAAAGCCTCGCGCGGAATCGAGGACATTTACGAATTGACCTACATCCGCAAGGACGGCAGCCGCTTTCCAGCCATCGTGTCGGTCACGGCGCTGCGCGACGATCAAGGCGCCATCATCGGCTACCTGCTGATCGGCACCGATAATTCCGCGCGCAAACAGGTGGAAGCGGAACAGATGAAGCTCGATCAGCGCCTGCGCGATCAGCAGTTCTACACGCGCTCGCTGATCGAATCCAACATCGACGCGCTGATGACGACCGACCCGGCCGGCATCATCACCGACGTCAACAAGCAGATGGAGGCGCTCACCGGCTGTACGCGCGACGAGCTGATCGGCGCGCCGTTCAAGAACTATTTCACCGATCCGGAGAGGGCCGAGGCAGGCATCAAGCAGATGCTGCGCGAGAAGAAGCTCACCAACTACGAGCTCACGGCCCGCGCCCGGGACGGCAAGACTACCGTGGTGTCCTACAATGCGACTACCTTCTACGACCGCGACCGGAAGTTGCAAGGCGTGTTCGCCGCCGCGCGCGACGTCACCGAGCCCAAACGTCTAGATCAGGCTCTGAAAGAACAGAACATCGAGTTGAAGAGAGCCAGGAGTGCGGCGGAAAAAGCCAATCTTGCGAAATCGGATTTCCTGTCCAGCATGAGCCACGAGCTTCGCTCGCCGCTAAACGCCATCCTGGGGTTCGCCCAACTCATGAATTCCGATACCCCGCCGCCAACGGCCTCGCAGACGGCCAGCATCGATCAGATTCTCCATGCGGGATGGTATCTGCTGGAGCTGATCAACGAAATCCTCGACCTCGCGCAGATCGAATCCGGAAAATTCGCGTTGTCATCGGAGCCCACATCGCTGAGCGAAGTGATGTCCGAATGCCGGGCCATGATCGAGCCATTGGGCCAGAAGCGCGGCATCAGCATGAAGTTTCCAGCCTTCGATCTGCCTTGTTTCGTCGATGCCGATCGGACCCGGTTGAAACAGATCCTCATCAACCTGCTTTCCAACGCCATCAAGTACAACCGGACGAACGGAACGGTTGTCGTGGAGGCGGCTGGCGCCATCGGCCGCCCGGAACGCGTCCGCATCAGCGTCAAGGACACCGGGGCGGGGCTGCCTCCCGAGATGCTGGAGCAGCTTTTCCAGCCCTTCAATCGTCTCGGGCAGGAACGAAGCGGCGAGGAAGGAACGGGCATCGGCCTGGTGATGAGCAAGCGCCTGGTGGAACTGATGGGCGGCGAGATCGGCGTAGAGAGCACGGTCGGCGAGGGCAGCGTTTTCTGGTTCGAGCTGAACGCGGCTGCCGCCCCACAGCTGCCAGTGGACACGGCCGAACCCGCGGCAGATCCGCAAGCTCAGGCGCAACGCGGCGCGCTGCTACGGACGCTGCTCTACGTGGAGGACAACCCGGCCAATCTGAAGCTGATCGAGCAACTCATTGCGCGCCGCCCGGACATGCGACTGCTCAGTGCGACCGATGGGACTCGCGGTATTCAGTTGGCGCGTGCCAACCAGCCGGAGGTGATCCTGATGGACATTAATCTGCCCGGCATCAGCGGCATCGAAGCCTTGAGAATCCTTCGCGAGGACCCGGAAACGGCGCACATTCCCGTGGTTGCTCTCAGTGCCAATGCCATGCCGCGCGATATCGAGAAGGGCCTGCAGGCCGGATTCTTCCGGTATCTCACCAAACCAATCAAGGTGAATGAGTTCATGCAGACTCTGGACGCAGTTATGGAATTCGCTCGCCAGGAGTCGGGTCATGCCAGAGACTCGGGAAGGTAGGCCGTGGTTAGCCCAGCCGACATTCTAAGCGCCAGAATCCTGGTGGTGGACGATCAGCCAGCCAACGTCAGTCTGTTGGAGGGCATGCTGCGGATCGCCGGCTACACTTCCGTCGAATCTACAACGGACCCGAACGCGGTCTGTGAACTTCACCGGACGAACCGTTATTCCCTGATCCTGCTCGATCTCCAAATGCCCGGCATGGATGGGTTCCAGGTGATGGAGGGCCTGAAAGAGATCGAACAGGAGGGCGGTTATCTTCCGGTCCTCGTAATCACTGCCCAGCCCGCTCACAAATTGCGTGCTCTCGAAGCCGGCGCCAAAGATTTCGTCAGCAAACCGTTCGATCTGGCCGAACTGCGCGCGCGCGTGCACAACATTCTGGAAGTGCGCCTGTTGCATCTGGGGCTGGAGGAGACTGTCCGGGAACTCGAGCGAAGCCGCGAAGTGATTCGTCTCAAGACCCTGGAGGAGCAAGAGAGAAGCGAGCAGGAATTAGCTTTGGCGCAGGAGACTCAGGAAAGCCTGCTGCCGCGTTGCCTGCCGCAGTTTGAGAATTACCGCATCCACGCATATAACGTTCCCACGCGCTATGTGGGAGGGGATTTCTACGATTTCCTGCAACTGAGTTCGGGAGATTGGATGGGGGTCCTGGCCGACGTCTCCGGCAAGGGGATGTCCGCCGCCTTGTTAAGTTCCATGGTGCTGGGCGCGCTCAGCATGGAGTTTCATTCCGGGACCCAACCGCCTGAGGTGCTGACCCGCGTGAACCGGCTCCTTTGCGAAAAGTCCCTTCCCGGCCAGTTCGTGACGCTCTTTCTTTTTCTGCAGAACCCGCAAGGCATGGGGCAATTCATCAGCGCGGGGCATAATCCCGCCTATTTGTTTCGTGCCGCTACGGGGAAAACCGAGAGGCTGTTCTCCGAGGCCTTTTTCCTGGGGATGTTCGACTTCGCCACTTATGAATCCCGCACCTTCCGCCTCGATAAGGGAGACATTCTGGTGGTGATTTCCGACGGCGTTACGGACGCGCAAAATCCCGGGTTGGAAATGTTCGGCGAGCAGAAACTATTGCAAATCATTCACCAGGAGGCCCCTTCGGGAGGTCAGGCGATGGAGCAGAAACTCTTGCAAGCCATCGAGGAATTCACTCAGGGTATGGCGCAAACCGACGACATTACCTTCGTGATCGTCGAAAAACATCAGTGAATAGCGGTACCGAACAACGCCCCGACGCCTGCCGTCGCCGCCATGGCGAGAGCACCCCAAAACGTGACGCGAATTGAGCCCAGCGTCACGCCCGCGCCCCCGGCGCGCGCGGCCAATCCTCCCAGAAGCGCCAGAAACAGCAGAGAAGTTCCCGCTACAAGAGGAATCAGTCCTGCATTCGGGGCTATCGCTGTGACCGCCAGAGGCATGGCCGCCCCGACAGCGAAGCTGGCGGCCGAGGCCAAGGCAGCCTGAATCGGCCGGGCAGTGAAAGCCGGGGAGATGCCCAATTCATCGCGGGCATGCGCGCCTAAGGCGTCATGCGCCATGAGTTGGTCGGCCACCTGCATGGCGAGCTTGCGATCGAGCCCGCGAGCCACGTAGATTGCCGCCAGTTCCTTATGTTCTCCCGCGTCGTCCGTCTTCAGTTCCGCCCGTTCCAGCTTGAGATCGGCCTTCTCGGTGTCCGCCTGCGAATGCACAGACACGTATTCCCCTGCTGCCATCGACATCGCCCCGGCGACCAGGCCGGCGACGCCCGCGACCATCACGTTGCCGTGAGTCGCATGCGCCGCCGCGACACCGAGCACCAGGCTCGCCGTCGAGAGGATTCCGTCGTTGGCGCCTAACACCGAAGCGCGCAGCCAGCCTACGCGCGCGCTACGGTGACGTTCTATTTGGACCGCGGGCATTGGTCAATTACAGGACGACGGTAATCGCGAGTCCCACGTTCGGATACCTGCTGTCGTAAAGGTAGTACCCGTTGTCGTAAGTGATGTAAAGGTTATCGGTGTCATACCAGTTGGCGGCCCAGTATCCCGGAAAGGGATCCACGAGCAGGAACGAATAGCCACCGTACGCGAAGCGCGGATATCCCTCGTACATTGTCGGAAGGCTGCGCATGCGGAACGAGTGTCGATTTCCGAAAGAGAGGTTGAAGCTGGCTTGGGGGATGTAGGAACCGCCATAACCTCCACGTTGCGCCCAGGTGCGATGATCGCTGCCCCATTGCTGACTACCGCTCTGCTGCCACGTACTGTGCGACTGCCAGGCACCCTGCGGCGCCCATCCCTTTTTTTGCTGCCACGCGGACGCTTGCTGCTGGGTACGCTGCGGTTGCTGTTGTTGCGCGGCCGGCTGCGTACGCTGCGCCTGCTGGGGTTGCGGCCGCTGTTGTTGAGCCTGCGGGGCGCGCTGCTGCGTTTGTTGGGCGGGCTGGGCGTGCTGTTGCTGCGCGTGCTGCGGTTGCGCCTGTTTCTGCTGAGTCTGTTGGGCACGTTGCGTTTGTTGGGCGGGCTGGGCGTGCTGCTGCGTCTGCTGTGGCTGCGCCTGCTTCGGCTGAGCCTGTTGGGCACGTTGCGTCTGTTGGGCGGGCTGGGCGTGCTGCTGCGTCTGTGGCTGAGCCTGCTTCGGCTGAGCCTGTTGAGCGCGTTGCGGTTGTTGTGCGGGCTGCGCGTGCTGTTGCTGCTGTTGAGCGGGCTGCGCGTGTTGTTGCTGCGCTTGCTTCTGCTGAGCCGGCTGGGCCCGCTGCTGTTGCTGCGGGGCCTTGCTCTGCTGCTGTTCAGCCGGCTTTGCCTGGCTTTCCTTCGGTCGCTCTTGCCGCCCGTACAAAGTGCCCATCGCCCCGACAGTCAGAAACAAGGCGGCGGCGCTGGTAGATCGAATAAGTTTCATTGTTTGGTCTCCATTAAGGTCGCTATGAAGTAGGCACGCAGACCACCAGTCCGCTCGCTACCGCAGCGGCCTCCTATTTCTTGACTTCCACCGGAACGCATTCCGGAGCCGGTGGGGCGGGCGTTTCGACGCGAACTGTAACCACTGCCGGCGCTCGCTCCGTCGGTTTGTTGGTCGTGCCATAGTCGGCCGCAGTCTCCGGGGCGGAGGAGATATTCTGCGCGCCAGTGGATTTCAGAGCTTTCTTCGCACGGTCACACCACTCCGGGCTGTCGCAGTGAACCGATACCAGAATGCCGCCGTTCCTGATTCGGCCGGCGTACCGTTTGGCGATGTATTCAGTCAGTCTCAGGCCAGCCAGAAATCCGACTATCCAGCCCAAGGCCCCGCCGGCGCCTGCGCCAGCAATAGCCGCCAGGACCGGCCCGGCAGCCACGAGCGGCCCTAAGGCCGTGACGGTCACCGTTTGCGTGGAAATGAACCAGGCCAATGCGGCGCCAATTACCGCGCCGGCTGCCGCTCCGATCGCGGCGCCCTCCAACGCCTTACTTCGTTTCTGGTGACCGAAATCCTTCGTGCCCAGGTTGTCAGACGACAGGACCGAGATGTCCGTCGCCCGATACCCGGTCTTATTCAAGACGATGAGGGCCTCCGAAACAGTCGTGCGATCCGGATAGATACCCATTACCGATGTGTTCCTTGCCATTTGGTGCTCTCCTTTTGGAAGTGTCGTGTCTGTGCTTGTGCACGGGCGGGGCCAAGCGCGTCAGACCGTCGCGTTGCGAGTATGCGGCGACGACGGCACGCTGCACGTGCAGAATCTGCCTTCGGAGATGCACGTTTCGCGACGCTAAGAGGCCGCACTGCCGGCTCGCGGCGACATCGCCCCCTGAGACGCCCTCGATCTCAAACGGCGTCCAACGTGCCAGACCTAAGTTACCCAGGGAAGCCTGAAGGAGCGATAGAAAACATGAATTGCGACCAAATCGAAGACACGGGCACTCCTAACAGCGAAAGTGGCTCGATGATACCCGGCCAGACGCGAATCGGCGATCTCTGGTGCAGATTGATGCACACCGAGCCCATGTGGCCATCCCACGGCCAGTACGAGTGCCGGACCTGCGGCCGGCGGTTTCAGGTGAGTTGGGAACAACCGTCGACGGCCACGCCGCCTGGGATGGCATGGCCGCCTGAAGCCGAAGCCCAGATTTCCCTGGCAGCAGAACGCTATTGAGTGCGCCGGTCTTCTCCAGCGTCGGCTGATCGGTGGCAATTGGGTTGCTAAACATTTAGGCGAATCGCCGAAGTAACCTTTGGATAGCCTCCCCCTCTGCGGCAACTGGCAAGCGGAAGAAGAGTGAGCTCGCACAGTAGCAGTAACGCGCGCCCACTCAGCTCTCCGTCGTTGGTTGTTGCAGAGGGATTTTTGTGGGACATCTCGGCATTTCGGCTTCTCTTCCGACGCAATACTCCAGACGAACTGCTCCCATGCGGTGTTCCCTTGTCGGCGGCTTCTGCACTTCGTTCGGCAATAGCTGCACGCGCCGCGCTTGCCGGCGTTCTTGAAGGTGCGGCAAGCATGCCCGGTGTGCGATGGACCTCGGAGTGCTTCTCTTCCCCGTGTGCGACCGGCTGGCGGAGGGCCGCAAGTCAGGGTGTCCGATAACAGGACGAGCCGGTCGCACAGACTTTCTAGAGTAAAAGGAGAAGTAACCGATGAGTATTTTGAGAGCAGTAACAACGACCGTTTTTAGCCTCGCGCTGATGGGAGTAGCATTCTCACCAGCGGCCAAGGCCGACGAGTGGAACCGGAAGACCGTGATGACTTTCAGCGGGCCGGTAGAGATTCCGGGAGTCCACCTGAAGGGGTGGGGTGTGTTGCCGGCCGGTACCTACGTGTTCAAGATCCTGGACTCGCAGTCGGACCGCCACATCGTCCAGATCTTTAGCCAGGACGAGAAGACTTGCTACGCCACGATCCTTTCCATCCCAAACTATCGCCTCCGGGCGACTGGTAAGACCGTGGTTACCTTCCGCGAGCGGCCCGCTGGCGAGCCGGAAGCGCTACGCGCATGGTTCTATCCCGGCAACAACTGGGGCGAGGAATTTGTTTATCCGAAGGCGAGGGCAGTAGAGTTGGCCACGACGACCAACACGCCGGTCCTCTTTACGACAACCGAGGTTCCAGTGGAAGTCGAGGAGCCGGTCGCCGCCCCCGTGATCGCACAACTTCAGACGGTTCCGGTCATGGCGGTTCAACCTTCCGGAGAAGCGGTGGAAACTGCTGCCGTAGTAACCCCGCCGCCGCCCGTGGAGCTTCAGGCGGACCCTGCACCGGTTGCGTTGCTCCCGGCCACGTCGAGTACGCTGCCGCTGATCGCGCTGTTTGGACTGCTGGCTTTGGGCGGAGCCCTGGGCCTCAGAATGGTGCAAAAGCGCGTCCTGTAACGGGCTAGTCCTCCGCACACCGCGCCTATTTTCTGGCGAAGCTTGCGGAGGTGGTGTCGCCGCCGAGGCAATTCAGCCCGGCGGCCGGTGACGAAGTCAAGCAAGGATAGAAGCTATGAAGCCGGGGCGGTCGGAGTCGGGAAAGCGTCGCGTTGCGAAAGCGATCGGTTTCGCGGCTCTTCTCCTTGTGGTCCCGGTGAGTTCCGCCGGATACCAGACGCCACCGGCGGGACAGGGTTCCGAGCCCGGTTCTTTCCGAATCTCAGTGGATGTTCCCCTGGTGGTGTTACAGGCTACCGTGACTGACCGGCAAGGCAGCACTGTCACGAATCTGGGCGAGCTGGATTTTGAGGTTTACGAGAACGGCGTACCGCAACACATACAGCTCTTCAAGAACGAAGATATTCCAGTCGCCGTCGGGCTGGTTGTCGACCACAGCACAAGTATGGGGCCGAAACTTGCCGAGGTGGCCGCTGCTGCCCGGGCCTTCGTGCGATCCAGCAATCGGAATGACGAAATGTTCGTCGTCAACTTCAATGAAGTCGCGTCGCTGGGACTGCCCCCCTCGATCCGGTTCACCGATAGCTCCGCCGAACTCGAACGCGCGATCGGGGACGAATCGGCCAGAGGACAGACGGCTCTTTATGACGCGATCGCCAAGGCGCTAGAGCAACTACAGGCAGCCAGCCTGGATAAGAAAGTGCTGATTGTCGTCAGCGATGGCGGTGACAATGCGAGCCAGCGCAAACTGGACCAGGTCATGAAACTGGAGGAGCAGTCCAGCGCCGTCATCTATACCGTCGGCATATTCGACAAGGATGATCCGGACCAGAACCCGGGCGTGCTCAATCGCCTGGCGCGGGCGACGGGTGGCGAAGCTTTTCTTCCCGGCCAACTCGGCGAAGTAGAGGCCATCTGCGAGCGCATCGCTCGGGACATTCGCCATCAATACACATTCGGATATGTTCCCAGCAACCCGGCTCGCGACGGCTCGTATCGTGCGATTCGCGTACTTGCCCGGACGAAAGGCCAAGGAAGGCTATCGGTTCGCACACGCACCGGCTACATAGCCGGCAGTCAGCCAGGGCTTGGCGGGCAGGTCGTCAAGTGAAGGTTACTGTTCGGAAAGAACCGATCAGGCAGATACTAAAATGGTCCCAGTGGGCGCTTTTTGCGTGCGCCATTTTGCTTCTGGGTTATTGCGCATTCGTCCTGGCGGATGCCTGGCTTTTTCAGAGGCGCGCGGCCAGGGATCTCGACCGGCTGCAGCATGATCGGCGCGCGGCGAACCAGGTCACGCCGCAACCGGTGTCCGTTACCTCTCCGAAGGTCGCGCCTGCCGTGGCGGGCAGTTTGATCGGCCGGATTGAAATTCCACGCCTCCTTCTTTCCGTGATAGTGGTCGAAGGGGTCGACAGAACCAGTCTCCGGCGCGCGGTCGGACATATTCCCGGAACCGCTCTGCCAGGCAACCCCGGCAACGTGGGGCTCGCCGGGCATCGCGACACATTCTTCCGTCCGCTGAAAGATGTGAAGATCAAAGATGAGATTCAAATCTCGACGCTGAAAGGCAATTTCAAGTATGAGGTCGTATCGCTCAGAATCGTGGAGCCGGAGAATGTAGGAGTACTGGCTCCGTCAGGCGAAAACGTGCTGACGCTGGTGACCTGTTACCCTTTCTACTTCGTCGGACCGGCGCCCAAGCGATGGATCGTTAGGGCAAACCAGGTGTCATCGCAAACGGTGGCATCGTCAAATATGAAATGATGAAGACGGCCCCGCTAAAAGCCGGCCGCCGGGGAGTAGCTTGGAACACGCGTCGATTATGCTCGCCGCCCGAATCCTTGTGATCGATGACAACGAGTCGGATGTCTTCCTTCTCGATAGGGCGCTGAAGAAGCAGGATTTCCCGTTCGACCTGGTCCACCTGCTGAACGGGGGCGAAGCTCTGGCTTTCGTCCGCAGGCAGGGAGCCTACGCGGATGCAGCCAACCCAAGCCTGATCCTGCTGGATCTCAATCTGTCCAAGTATACCGGAGAAGACATCCTCCGCGAGATCCGCAGCGCAGGCCACCTGGCAGGCGTTCCGGTGTGCGTGTGGAGTTCTTCCCGGTCCCCGCGAGACGGACACATGCTCAAGGACCTCGGAGTTACCCAGTTCATCCCCAAGCCTTCCGGGCTGGGTCACTTCATGGAAATAGGCAAAATCATCAAGGATCTGCTGGCAGGCGCGAAGGCCGGCTAATGGCGCTACAATTCAGCCAGTTGGCTGCCCACCAACCCGGAGAATCAGGCACCGTGCGGCGCACTTCATGAGTGGCACTGCACGTGCTCTATCGTTGGGTCCAGTGAGAAAGGTAATTGGTGGCATGTGACAAGGAAGCCCGTCAATGGCCGGTCGAGTTCTGCCGCTTCCGCGGTGGTAATTGCGGGTCCAGCCGACGACGAACGCGTCGAAACCAGTTGCCCCATCATTGTTGGCATAGGCGCCTCCGCCGGCGGGCTTGAGGCATTCACGGAGTTGCTGAGCCACCTGCCCGACGATACCGGTGTGGCATTTGTGCTGATTCAGCATCTCGATCCCAAGCACGAGAGCCATCTCACGGAATTGCTTTCCAAAGAAAGCAAGATGCCCGTTTCTGAGGTGAAAGGTGACACGCGCGTTGAGGCCAATCATGTTTACGTGATTCCTCCGGGATGCAATCTGGGTATTTCCGCTGGGGTTCTGCGCACTCCGCCACGGCCGGCGAGTGGCCGCAACATGCCCGTCGACGCTTTTCTCTGTGAACTGGCGGCGGACCGCGGCAGCCAGACCCTCGGCGTCATTCTTTCAGGAACCGCATCCGATGGGACGCTAGGCCTCCAGGCGATCAAAGCCGCTGGCGGTATCACCTTCGCTCAGGATGTGCAAACCGCGAAGTTCGACGGCATGCCGAAAAACGCCATCGCCGCGGGTGTGGTGGATTATATCCTCTCTCCGGCCGGAATCGCGTTGCAACTGGTGGCCTTCGCGCGCCGCGCTCAATTCCCGGCGGAACACCCCGAGTCGAACGAGCCCGAGGATGCAGATTTGGCAAGGATACTCCGGCTGGTGCGCAGCGCTACGGGAGTGGACTTCACGCACTACAAGCACGGCACCCTGGCCAGGCGCATCAAGCGGCGCATGGCCCTCCGCGGATTCGAAACGCTGGAAGACTACTGCCGGTATCTCGAGCAGAACCGCGACGAAGCCAACGCACTCTGCGAGAACTGCTTCATCACGGTCACGGCATTCTTTCGGGAACCAGCGGTCTTCGAGGAACTAAAGAGGATGGTTTTCCCCGCGCTGGTGGAGAACCGAGCGCCTGAGGATCCGATCCGAATCTGGGTGCCCGGGTGCGCCTCGGGTGAGGAGGCTTATTCCATCGCCATCTGCCTGATGGAATTCCTCGACGAGACGAAACTGCGCTTCCCGATCGAGATTTTCGCTACCGATCTCAGCGAAACCGCCATCGAAAAGGCCCGCGCCGGCACATACACGGGTTCTGCG
>Ga0181538_10001536_pt1 | contig 25680 bp, 19 predicted proteins | sample PEATcosm2014_Bin_40_FD_119773 | JGI IMG/M metagenome (GOLD analysis project Ga0181538, IMG submission 119773) | Peatland microbial communities from MTU Mesocosm Facility, Houghton, MI, USA - PEATcosm2014_Bin23_30_metaG | ecosystem: Environmental > Terrestrial > Soil > Wetlands > Peat | place... | reverse complement strand
TTGGCGAAAACTCAACGGCAGCACGTTGCTGCCGGAGGTGATCGCAGGAGTGGTCTTCAAAGATGGAACGAAGCTCGCCGCTTAAACTGTCGCGGCCATCCACTACTTTTGGGAATATCTCTCGTACGAACCGCCGCCTGCATTGACACGCGCGATTCGTTGTTTAAGTTCATAACGTCCGGATGGTTTCCCGTCGCCACTGTTGCTCCAGCTTTTTGAACAACTAGAGTCGCCTTTTCGGAAAAAGCATGAAGCGCTTTCATTAAACTAGCATCATCGTCAATATTGCGCAAGAATAAATCTATGCTTTCGGCAAGCTGCAAAGAAGTCACTCAATCCTCCGTTCCAAAAAGTGGGCCGGCTGGGATCGCCAGCCGGCCTTCGTATAGACAAGTCAGTTGGCCCTTACGGACCAATTTCACTTTTTAGTACATCCCACCCATCCCCCCGCCGGGCGCTCCAGCCGGCTCGGGCTTGTCTTCCTTGATCTCGCTAACGATCGCATCCGTCGTCAGCAGCAAACTGGCGATGCTGGCGGCGTTCTGTAGAGCGGTGCGCTCGACCTTCGTCGGAACGATCACGCCCATCTTCACCAGGTCGCCGTATTCGTGGGTCAGGGCGTTGTAGCCGAAGTTGACCTCGGAGCTCTCCTTGACCTTCTGGGCGACGACGGAGCCGTCGACGCCGGCGTTTTCGGCGATCTGCTTGATCGGAGCTTCAATCGCGCGGCGAACGATGTCCACGCCGAGACGCTGATCGTCATCGCCGGCCTTCTTGCGGATGCCGTCGAGGACCTTGGCGGCGGCGCGGATCACGGCGATTCCGCCTCCGGGCAGGATGCCCTCTTCCACCGCGGCCCGACAGGCGTGCAGCGCGTCCTCGACGCGGGCCTTCTTTTCCTTCATGGCCACTTCCGTGGCCGCCCCGACGTGGATCTGGGCCACGCCGCCCGCCAGCTTCGCCAGGCGCTCCTGGAGCTTCTCGCGGTCGTAGTCGCTGGTGTTGTCTTCAATCTCGGTCTTGAGGGCTTCGATGCGGCCCTTGATGGCTTTCTCGTTGCCCGCGCCTTCGATGATGGTCGTGTTGTCCTTGTCGACGCGGATTTTCTTGGCCCGGCCGAGTTGAGACAGCTCGATGTTTTCGAGCTTGATGCCGAGTTCCTCAAAGATGGCGGTCCCGCCGGTGACGACGGCGATGTCTTCGAGCATGGCTTTGCGGCGATCGCCGAAGCCGGGGGCCTTGACCGCCGCGACCTTCAGGGTGCCGCGTAGCTTGTTGACGACCAGGGTGGCCAGCGCTTCGCCTTCGATGTCCTCGGCGATGATGAGCATGGGTTTGCCCTGCTCGGCCGCCTTGGACAGGACGGGAACCATGTCCCGGGCCGAGGAGATTTTCTTTTCGTGAATCAGGATATACGCATCTTCAAGGATGGCTTCCTGGGTGGTGGCATCGGTGATGAAGTGAGGCGAGAGAAATCCCTTGTCGAACTGCATTCCTTCGACGAGTTCAACGGTGGTTTCGAGGGCTTTGCCTTCTTCGACGGTGATGACGCCGTCTTTGCCGACCTTGTCCATGGCCTCGGCGATCATTTTGCCGATCTGCTCGTCCTGGTTGGCGCTGGAGGTGCCGACCTGGGCGACTTCCTTGCTGCTTTCGATTTTCTTGGACATCTTGCCCAGTTCAGCGACGATGGCGGCGACGGCCAGGTTGATCCCGCGCTGAATTTGCGATGGATTGGCGCCGGAGGCGACGTTTCGCATCCCCTCGGCGAAGATGGCCTCGGCATAGACGGTGGCGGTGGTGGTTCCGTCGCCGGCGACGCTGGAAGTCTTGGAGGCGACTTCCTTGACCATTTGCGCCCCCATGTTTTCGTAGGAATCTTCCAGTTCGATTTCCTTGGCGACGGTGACGCCGTCCTTGGTGACGGTGGGCGAGCCGAAGGATTTCTCCAGAACGACGTTCCTGCCCGAGGGTCCGAGGGTGACCTTGACCGCCCGGGCGAGCTTGCGGACCCCGCGAAGGATCGCTTCGCGGGCTTCCTGATCAAATGCGATTCGTTTTGCCGACATGGGTTCTCCTAAATAGTTTGAGTTTCGAGTTGCAAGTTGCAAGTGCAAGTTGGGTGGTTTTCTTCGCTTGCCACTTGCAACTTGCCAGGCCGGCCCATATTTGGCCGGCCGCTTGCACTTTCTTCATTCCACGACTGCCAGAACGTCGTCGACGGACATAATCATGAGTTCCTCGCCGTCGAGCTTGATTTCGGTTCCGGCGTAGGAGGCGAAGATGACCTCGTCCCCTTTCTTGAGTTCGACGGGCGCGCGTTCGCCGGTATCGAGGCGTTTGCCTTCACCGACGCTCAGCACTTTTCCGCGCCTGGGTTTTTCCTTGGCGGTGTCGGGCAGAACGATTCCAGACTTGGTTTTCGTTTCCGCCTCGACGCGCTTGACGAGGATTTTGTCACCGAGAGGACGAAGCTTGGGCATGATGGACTCCTTAAAAAGTTTGGGTAAACAAAGAGGTCATTGGTCATTTGTCATTGGTCGTCAGGCCAACGGTTCTCATGGTATCGCCGCAGCACGCGAGCCAGGGCGTCGAGCAGGACGTTGAAGTCCACCGGCTTGCTCAGGACGCTGAAAACCTGCATCCCCAGCGCTTCCTGGAGCAGGTGATTGGTCAGATGGTCGGCCAGCAGGATCGTCGGCGTCGCCTTGTGCAATTCGCGCAAGAGACGAATGACCTGCAAACCACCCAACTGCGGCATCTGGACATCCAGGACGGCTACGTGAACGGGGATGGATTCAATCAAATCCAGCGCTTCGCGTCCGCTATGGGCGATGACCGTTTGCACGCCCTGAGGCCGCAACAGGTCCCGCACCGTCTGATGCCATTCCTCCCGCTCGTTGGCGAGAAGAGCGGTAAACCGATATGTATCATTGGCCTGTACCATGTGCGCTGCCTCGGTTTCCCGTGCAATGCATTAAACAATCCCCGTGCCGAAAAGACGCCTGGAAACAACGGTTCTTGAGATTGATTTAACTACCGGAATTACAATATGTTATATTGATATGGCTGCGGCATGAGGAGAGTGGCAAGCAGAGGAGAAGTCCGAGCATTCCTGCCAAAGACAGCCGCCGGGCGATTTGGGCTGCCACGATGGCAGGAGGGGTTTTTAGAACCAATGCCGTTCAATGGCGGTAGTTGCCTCTTTCCGTTAGCCCCCGGCTCTGCCGGGGTTTGCGCGAGAATGGATCGGTCCTTTCGCTCAACATGGGTTGCGCTGCGCTCATCACGGAAAACCCCGGCAAAGCCGGGGGCTAACGGAAAAAAGCCGCCCCGGTCGTTGAACGGCATTGCTTTTAGAACGGCATCTTCTTTCCAAGCAGATGATAACGAAGCATGGTAAGCGCCATCTTGGCCGAGCGGTCCCGGACAGTTTCGCGATCGCCGGGAAAGCTGAATGTCCGGGCAATCCCACCGGAAGGATGCGCCAGGGCAATGCAAACGGTCCCAACCGGCTTGGTAGCAGTTCCGCCGTCCGGCCCGGCGATCCCGCTGATGGCCAGGCCGAAATCCGCTGCGCTTTTCCGCCGGGCCGCATCGGCCATGGCGGCCACCACGCCCTCGCTCACCGCCCCTTCGCGCGCGATCAGGCCGGCATCCACGTCCAGCATTTCCGTCTTGGCGTCATTGCTGTAGGCGATCCAGCCGCGCTGAAAATACCGGCTGGAACCGGGAACGTCGGTCAGCATCTTGGCGAGCAATCCGCCCGTGCAGCTTTCCGCGGTGGCGACCCGGCGAATGCGGAGGCTTTGCCTACCGCTCGCGCCTTGGGTCAAAAGATCGCCAATCACCGAAGGCAAAGTCAGTTCATCGACGCCATAAATCAGATCGCCCAGGGCGCGGCGGCAATCGGCGACGGTTTTGCGCAGAGCCTCCTCGGCCTGGTCGCGGCTCTTTTGGCGCGAGGCGATGCGGAGCGAAACGACGCCGCCGAAAACCGTCGTCCCGACCGATGGGTTGCGCGCGCGATCCATCAGATCGCCCAGCATTTCCCCGACGTTGCTTTCGCCGAGTCCGAACGTGTGCAGCGTGCGGGTGAGGATGACCCTTCCCCCGCTCATGGTGCAAAGGAATGGAAAGACGTGATGCTGGAACATGATCCGCATTTCGCGGGGCACGCCGGGCATGGCGAAGATCCGGCAACGCCGCGAGGAATCGGGCGGGGTGAAGTCGGCGTCGATGCCCGCCGCCGTCCCCGCCGAGTTTTGGATCATCCTCGCCCCGCGAGGGATCAACGCCTGGGCGCGGTTGGCGTCGGCCATCGGCCTGCCGCGCTGGCGAAACATCTCTTCCATCCGGCCCAGCCAGTCGGCGTTCATTTCCAACGGCACGGCGAGCATCCGCGCCAGCGCCGCGCGGGTGAGGTCATCTTTGGTCGGCCCAAGCCCGCCGGTGACGAGCAGCACGTCGCATCGCCCGGCGGCTTGGGCGATGGCGGACTCGATCGCGCTCTGATCGTCCCCCACCGTCAGATGCCCCGCCACATCCCAGCCGATCGACGCCAGCTCGCCGCTCAGCCACGCGGAATTCGTATCGACCGTCTGGCCGAGAACCAGCTCATCGCCGATTGAAAGAACCATCGCATTCATGGGAAATCGGGATGGGTTCCGTCGAGGATTCTTTGGATGCGGTAGACCACGGCGGCAAGATGCCTGTGGGGAGGCGTCAGAACCTTGGAGCCGCCGTAACGGATGCGATAGAACAACTGGGTCAATCGGTGAATGTCCCGATAGACGTCGGCGGGGAGATAGGCGAGCGACCGGCTGAATTCCAGGGGCGTGAGGTGTTGGGGGCGCTCGATGTGATGCCGCGCCAGAATTCGCATCAGATCGTCGTAGAAGCCCAATTGCCGCACGAGGCGGACTTGGTCGGTCGTGGAGAGGGATTTGATTCCGATGCGTTTGGCGCGGCGATGAAGCCGCCATCGCTCGACGAGGAACCAACTCACGGCCACGACGCAGAGCAAAATCATTCCGGCAATCACGCAGCTCAGGACCGACGGGGAAGCGAGTCCCCCCAGGAAACTACTCATCCAATATTGCAGGTTGATGCCGCCGCTTCTAGCGGTCCCGAACACCTGGCTACTGAGGCTTAGGATCAGGTTCTTCCGCTCGCCTGTATCGTATGCGACGACGCCGGCGGCCCATTTGAATTCGAGGTAATCGAAGATTTTTTTCAACTCGGTAAAGCGGGGACGGCTCGTCCCCGATCCGTCCTCGCGCCCGCTGGTGGGATCGAAGGTCTCCCATTTCTGCCCCGTGAACACTTCACACCAGGCATGCGCGTTCGACTGCCTGACGAGGAAGTAATCTCCCATCGTATTGAAATCGTCCGGCTCGCATCGGAAACCCACCACGTAGCGGGCGGGAATGCCGAGGCTCTGGCACATCAGGGTCATCGCCCCGGCGAAATACTCGCAGTGCCCGCGCTTGAAGTCCGTCAGGAACGCCGCCATCGGATCGCGGTCGCCCAGCGATCCGATGTTCGTCAGGTCCATCGTGTAGGAGAAGGTGGTGCGAAGATGCCGCTCGATATTCGCCGCGATCTCGTGGTCGAAGGCGTGATTTCCCTTCAGGGGGTATCGCGCCAGAGGCTGGCCGTTGGCGTCGGCGCCGCAAACGGCCGGCTTTCTGGCATACGCGGCAACCTGCGGATCGATCACCGAACGCTCGCCACGGTCCTCGACCGGCTCCACCAGCGCCGGCAATTCACCGGAAGACGTCACCGTGTATTGGATCGGCTGCAGGATCGGCTGGTCTGCGCTTTCCAGGACCCCGTCGACGCGCGAGAAACGAATCTGCATTTCGTGCGGGGAAGATATGTTCATCGGCCCCGCCATGGCGAATAGCTTGTTGCTTCCCGTCGGCTGAAGATTAATCACCTGCTTCCACGAAACGTCGGTCTCCGGGAAGTCGAAACTCCTGATGATGTCCGGAGACGCCAAATCTCCCAGGTTTTCAAATTGATCCGGGGTCTCGGAACGGCTCCACTGCCATAGGCCGCGGTTGACGTCGTTTCCGCTGTACGTGTCCAGCACCGAGCCGCGAAGGCGCATCTCCATCGGATGGGTCACCCTTTTGCCCTTGCAGTACAGTTCGACCCGCGCGACGACGTCCTCGCTGGGGGTGATCTTGGCCAGTTCCTGAAAGCTGACCTGGTCATTGAACCCCGACAGCGCCTGGGACGCCGGGGATTGCAGCGGTCCCAAAAGCGTCTGTCCGGCGCCGCGCGGGAAGAAGAGGAACACGAGCACCGCCATCGCGATTCCGGCCGCCGCGATCAGCGCCGTCAGCCTGCGCATGGATCGCGGCAAATCGTGCGCGTCCTGAAGAAGCCTCGCCGGATTGAGGTGATCCACCGGTTGCCGATACGTCTGGCGCGCCTGGTCCACCTCCATCTTCAGGTGAAACAGCAGGCAGCAATGCAGCGAAAGGAACATGTAAACGATGAAGATGGTGCCGAACAACAGGCTGGCGGTGCTGATGGCGGCGGCAACCATCAGGAGCAAACTGAGCACCAGAAGCTGGGCGTAATCGCGATTGGCGCGCAGCTCGAAAAGCTTCACGAGGTGCAGCAGCACGATGAACTGTCCAACGGTGAGAATCGGCGAGGTCCCGCCCGCGCGAACTTCCAACGTCACCAGGGCGAGCGAGGCGAGCGTGACCAGACTGGCGAGGAGGCGCGGCATCGGAGCGAACCGCCCCGTTTTCACCAGCCACACGTGCAGCAGAATGCCTCCCGTGGCGATGATCCAAAGCCCCGGCGACTGCGCCGCCACGGCAAACCCCCAGACCCCCAGCATGAGCAGGGAATAAAATGCGGCGCGGAATTGGTGCAGGTCGTACATGGGTCAACGAACCATCCCGTCCATCTGTTCCGCCGGCATGCACCGGGAGAAATCCACGAGCGGATCGAACTGGAACCACGAGCGAGCTTGCTCGGAATTCACCGAAACCACGACCATTCCGCCCCGCGCTCGCTGGGCGAGGGTCGGCTGAGCGGCGCGCGAAGCGATCAGCACCGCCGTCACGCCCTCGCCCAGCAGTCCCTTGCCGTGTTCGACCAGTTGCTGAGCTGGCGCGGTGCGATTGATGGGCAATCCACTGAGGGCGGCGAGGATGTCGCGGCAATGCCGCTTGCCGCGCTGCGGCGAGATGGTCGTCCATTTTCCCGCCCAGGCGCATAGACCCACCGCCATGCCCGAGTCCATCGCCCGGCTCGCCAGCGACGCCGCCATCGCGATCCCCTTCTCCACCGTCGCGTGCTCCGCCAGCGTGGGCGTCTCGATGAAGGAATCCAGGAGGATGAGCAACTTCGGCGGCGAGATTTGGACCATTTCGCGGCTGACCAACTCACCGGTGCGGGCGCTGCGCTTCCAATAGATCCAGCGCGGATTGTCACCCTGGCGGAATTCCTTGACGCCGTAAAACTCGTCCGAGCCGTTGCGGCGGGGCTTCATGTTGGCGCCACCGCGCTCCGCCGACTGGCACATCGCCAGCAGCCCCGCGCTCACCACGCCGATCGCCGGGTAGATCAGGATCGCATCGTCGCATCGCCCCATCAGCGCGCGCTTCACGAACCCGAACGGAAAGCTCGTGCTGATCTGAAAACTGGTCAGCTTGTGGCTGCCCCGGCGCTTGGGAATCACGGTGACGGGCGCCGTCGCCGATTTTCCCGCCGCTACGTGCAGCAGGTATGCGTGCGGCTGCTGCGTGAACGCCTCGGCGCCGTCCAGTTCCGCCAGACAGACCGACAGGCTGGGCCAGAACCGTTTGGCGTTGAAAAAGTCATATTGAATCGTCGCCGGCTGCCCCACCGCCGCGTATTCGGGAATCACCCGCCGCACCTTCAGCCGCGTCAGCACCAGCCGGCAAATCATGGCGCTGATCAGCAAAATCCCGATCATCAGCCCGAACACGCCGAAGAGAAGGTTCGCCTGGCTGTTGATCGCCGCCAGGCCCATGAACAGCATCATCGTGCAGTAAACCAATCCGGTGAGGGAAAAGTCGACGTTGGGCCTGCGGCGAATCGGGGTGGTGGGACTGTCGTTAAGATTGCCCCCCGGCCCGTGGCGCCGACGGGAAGTGATCCGCCGCCACATCGCAACGCCGTGCGGACGCAACCGCTCGATGAGATTGATGTCCGTCGCGCGGGCCATGATGGATGATAGGACGGCTGCCCGCCGTCGCGCCTAACGCGGGGCCGGCGTCACGTCCAATATGGACTGAAGCACGCGGCTTGTGGCAACCACGTCGCCGTTGTGAAGATACGTCTTGCTCACCACGCGGTGGGCACAGCAGGCAATGAAAAGCGTCTTCACGTCGTCCGGGGTCACGTAATCCCGGCCGGCGACCACGGCGGAGGCCTGGCACGCCTGGGTCAGCGCCAACGCCCCGCGCGGTGAAACGCCCAGGTGCAACTGCTCGTGATGCCGAGTCGCCTCCGCCAGATCCAGAACGTAATCCACGATCGAGGAATCCATGCGCGTCCGGCTGGCGATGTCCTGGATGGCGACAACCTCGGCGGCGGTCATGACGGGCTTGAGCTGATCCAGCGCCGCCCGCCCCGGCTGGGTCGTCAGGATGCGCTGCTCGGCCGTGCGGCCCGGATATCCCAGCGACACCCGCAGCAGGAACCGGTCGAGCTGATTCTCCGGCAGGTAATACGTCCCCTCAAACTCAAACGGATTCTGCGTCGCCACCACCATGAACGGGCGCTGCAGGACCAGCGTCTGATTCTCCACGCTCACCTGTTCCTCGCTCATCGCCTCCAGAAGCGCCGATTGCGTGCGCGGCGTCGTACGGTTGATCTCATCGGCCAACACGATGTTGGCGAAAATCGGGCCCGGCTTGAATTCAAACGCCTGGGTGTGGCCGTTGAATACCGAAACGCCCAGCACGTCGCTGGGCAGCAAATCCGGCGTGAGCTGAATGCGGCTGAACTTGCAATCCAGGCTGCGCGCCAGCGACCGCGCCAGCACGGTCTTGCCCACGCCCGGCACGTCTTCGATCAAGACGTGGCCCCGCGCAAACAGCGCCGTCATAAGCAGGTTGATCGAGCGCGTATCCCCCAGGAAAACGGTCCCGATGTTCTTTCTAAGCCGGTCGATCTGCGGGTTGGCCACTGAGCTTCCTTAAAACGCGAACCGCCCTAATTTTAACAAAGACCCGCTCGAAATACATCAACCCTCATTGCGGGCTTCCGTAAGGCGAATTTGGCCCCACGTATCCGCTCGTAAGGTGCCCCGCCGGGTAACCGCTCACGCTGGCGTGGACGATATACCCGTCGCCGGCGTTCACGGCATCGACGTGTCCGTCGAGGTAGGCGACGTTGGCCCTGTTCTGATGCCGCCAATGCACGAAACCGCCGTAGGGGCTTAAATCCGGCACGCCGGACGGGCTCATGTCAATCCCCAGGTAAAACGGCTCATGGAAGCTGCCGGTGGGAAAACCATCCATCTGCACCCCGTCGGCAAACACAACCGTCTGGGCCGGATAAAGCACGCGCGTGATCTTGAAGACTTTGTTTTGATACGAATAAGGACTCAGAAAGACGTTGAGGCCGTAGTTGGCGGCGTGGACGGCGAATTCGGAAACAAAATTGGGATCGTCGTATGGAAATTCCGGGCAGTGCAGCGCACTGGCCATCCCGGCTCCAAAATAAGCCGACAGCAATCCGCGGCTGGGGTCCAAAGCCCGATTGAGCAGTGGAAAGGCATTGTCCGTCCACCCAAACCACCAGCCGGTTTGGCCGGCGGGCAGCGCCACGGAGTTGGGCGTCATGATGCCATGCTGCTCCGTCGCATAGGCGTTGAATGCCAGCACCATCTGCCGCAGATTCGATTTGCAAAGCGTCACGTTGGCCGAGGCGCGGGCCTTGGCCAATGCCGGCAGCAGCAATCCCATCAGCAGTGCCAGCACTGCGATGACCACCAGCAGTTCGATCAGCGTAAAAGCGCGTGCCGCGGCCCCGCATTTCCATGCGGGGCTTCGGCATCGCCGTGGTTCCAGAGCAAGCCAGATCATTTAAGCCTCGCGGCGCTTTCTGCGGTGCAGCAGACACAGCAATCCCAAACCCGCTCCCGCCATGCCGGGCTCCGGCACATCCACCAGCAACCCATTGGCGGCGGCAAAGGCATCCAACGCCGCGACGTCGCCGGCGGTGGCCGCGCCGCTGGACGCCTGGTTGAAGTTCGCCGCCAAGTCGCCAAAGTCGGCGGCGTTGACCATCCCGTCGTAGTTGAAGTTGCCCTGGTCCCAGCCGGTGACCGGCTGGTTGAAGTTCGCCGCCAGGATGGTGAAGTCGGCGGCGTTGACCAGGCCGTCCAGATTGGCGTCGCCCAACAGCGTGTAGGCCACTTCGATCTGGCCTGAAGTCAGGTTGGCGACGACGCCATCGGCCCCGTCGGCATATCCCAGGCCATATTTCAATCCGTTATACGCCAGCGGCGCCGAGGTGACGATGCCGCCGGGTCCGTTCCATGCCCCGCCGTTGTAGCCGGATTTGACGTACCCCGCGATTGTCGAAATCGGACTCGCCCCCGAATAATCAAGGATGATGTGGTTGTCGTTCACGTCCAACACGCCGCTGCCGGCGATCGACAGCGACGTGATGTTCACGCTGCTGGTGACGCTGCCGCTGCCCAGGGTCACGTCGGGGGCAAGCTGCAACGTTCCGCCGGTAATGCTCACGCCGCCCGTGGCCAGGGCGCTCGTGGCCGCGGGCGCTGCGGTTGGATTGATGAGCAGCGTGCCGCCGTTGACGGTGGTCCCGCCGCTGTAGGTATTGGCGGTGCTCAGCGTCAGCGTTCCGCTCCCGGACTTGGTGAGCGAACCGGCGCCCGCGATGCTGCCGGAGCCGCTGATCGTATAGTTGCCGGAACTGCTGACGGTCACCGAGCCGGGACTGACGGTGCTGTTTAACGTCACCGTGTAATGGCCGCCGTTGGCGTCGTTGAAGGTGACGGGATCGCAATCGCTGTAAACCGTTGCGCCGGCGCCGTTGTTCCAGTTGTTGTTCTTGTTGATATCCCACGTCACGCCGTCGCCCGGCAAACGGGCGCCGGCATTGTTCCAGGTCAGAGCCGTTCCCGAGATGCCGGTTTCCGGCAGCCGCGGCGCATTATCATTGGCAAAGCTGTTGTACCACCCGTCAAACGAGCCGTTGGAAATCATCACGTCCCCCGCCCCCAAGCTCGCGTCCGTCCAGTTCACCGTCTTGTTGACGCCGTCGTAAACGCCGTTCAAATAGCGCCAATAATCGTCCGCATTCCCGCTGTCGGATTCAAAACTGAAATTGTCCACGAAATATTCGTCGAATTCCGGGTAATACGTGGACTGGACTATCAGCCGCGGATCGGCCGCCGCGATGTTTTGAAGCATCTGAAAACCGCTGACCGGAGTGTTGTATTTGTATTCCCAGGCGTACGATCCGCCGCCCGTGTCCTGAAAGTCGATCACCTCGTAGGAGGTGTACTGCCCGGACCCGACAACCCCTTCCACGTCTAGAACGTTGCCATCGGCTGAAACGACGTTGGCGACCGGAACGGCATGGGCGGCGGACGCGATGCCGCCGGCCAATGCCGCAAAAATAACGCGCGTGCTGCGACGCATAATGGACCTCCTCCATGATGAAAACGCGGTTTTCAAATGCAGCGGCCAAACGGCCGGCCAACCGGTCTTCACAAGCCAAAACAAAAAATAAATGTGCGATTCCGAAAGCTGATTCGCGCAGCCCAATCGGACATGACTTCGGGACAGGCATCAGCCCATCCCGCATGGCAGGCAGGTCTTCTGGCTCGTGACATCCGGCACGTGTCTTCCCGGTGAGAACCACCAGTGATTTTGAGTGCCGGTCGGGCTTTGCAGCCCGCGCGAGGTCACTAACAGCGGCGCGTCCGCGGCGGATTTTCACCGCCTTCCCTGACGCCTGCGAAACCTACAAAACCAAAAATCACCGGCAATGTCAATGGATCAAATGAAGAAAAACAACCGCAAAGACTTGGAGTTGCATTGTTATGGAGCGCCCACGGGGGGGCGCGGCGCCGCGCCGGACGCCAGCGCGGTTGACGAGTCGATCGTACTCTGGGCGTCTTCGGCGGCGCGCTGGTGATCGTGCGCGCCCGATGAATCCCCGATCAGCGTTGCGAACTGCGCCCACTGGCGATTGGCCTCCACGACCCCCATCAGCGCCAGCATTCGGCGCTGATCCGCCGCCGGACCATAATCGGTCGCCCCATACCTCTGGTCGCCGTACGCGTCCACCGTTTCCCCGAAGGCCTTGTTGACGTCGTCCTCCGATTGCTTGAGCTGGTCCGGATCGGGCCTGGCCAGGTCTTCGAACGATTTGGGCATATCCACGCCCGTCTTTTCCTTGGCCAGCAGTATGGTGATGCCGGGAACTTGAATGGCCTTGCTCGTCGCCGCGATGTCCAGGTTCTTGAAATATCGCGCCGCATCGGCCGGCGAGACGGGGAACCCGTCAAACATCCGGTCGATCTGCAGATCGATCCGCGTCTTTGCCGCCGCCACCGACGCCCGCGCTTCCAGCGCCGACGCCATCTCCAGATTGAAATACATCGGATGCAGCGTCTCCTCGGCCTGTTGCCAGATGACCGTATCCGGATCGTCCTGCTTCTCGCGGATGTCGGCCATCCATTGGCCACGAAGCTGATTGCACTGCGCGATGACGTTGTTGAGATGCGGAATCACCGAGTTCAAATCGGTATTGATCTTGTCCCGAAGCCCGGCCGCGTCCAGCATCGCCTTGGCCAGGTCCTGCGCCAATCCGTCGATGGTCTGGTCGCCCCCGCCGGCGCTGGCGACGATCAGGTCCTGCTCGGCTTTCTTCTGGGCCTGAATCTGTTGAGAGATGGTCTCCCATCGCGTTTGCTGGGCATTGATTTGATCGTCCAGCGTTTTGACGGCGGCTTCCAGGGCCGTCCGCTTTTCGGTGGCGCCGTCAAGGTCGGCCTTCAATCGCGCCAGTTTGACCGCGAGCGTCGCCGCCTGGGAATCCGCGATCGCCGCGTCACGCCGGGCGCTCGCCGCCGCCGTCGTGTCGCTCACCTGCTGATCGCCCAATTCACCTTCGGCCCTCCGCAAATACGTCTCGGCATCCGCGCCTTTGGCGGCGCTGAGTTTGTGCGCGGCTTCGGCGTCCGCCTGGTTCTTTTCAATCTCCCCGTTGAGCGTTTCGATCTCCTGCGTGACCGCAAACAGCGTCGGCGACGTCACGCTCCCGTTGCGGTCCGACGCGCTCGGATTGGGCATCATCCACGTCAATCGGTCGGCGGACCCGGCGATTTGCGCCTGCATCGCCTTCAGCGTCTGGACCTGTGCCGACGAATCGTATGACTTGAGCGTATCCACGCTGGCCTGCAAACTGGCAATCTGCATCGCCAGCGACTCGATGTCGTTGATGTTCCGGCTGATGACCAGTTCCTCCGAACGCAGCTCGGCGATCATCATCATGACCCGCTCCAGCCGAAGCTGGGATTGCCGCGCCCGCACCAGAATTTGCATCTGCGCCGACAGATCGCGATTGTTGGCCAGATTGTCGAAGCTTAATTGAATCTTATTGAGATCCTCCAGACGCTGCTCTTCGGTCCGGTCCCGACCCTGCGCTTCGGCCCGGTCCTGATCCGCCTGGGCAATCGCCTCCCTGGCCGCGCGGTCGGCTTGCTGTTCGCTGTTTCCACAGCCGATCAGCGACCCAAACCCCGTGCAAACCAACACCGTCATTAATCCCGAAATCGCCGCCTTCAGCTTAAACATCGAATAAATCTCCGCATGAACCTCTTTGGGCAGGTCAGAAGCCGCTATTTTCGCCATGACGGCGGTTCAAGTCAAATCGCATCATGTTCACTATAAACTCCGCACAATACGGTTGCCATTGTACACAACGACGCATCCCCCGCGTGGCCGTTGCGGTCAATCGGCGGATCCGTCGCGTCTAACCCTGGGGCGAAATGACGTGAATGCGGTAGTAGGGATTCCTAACGGTGCACCAATGCGCCTGTCGCCGTAGTATGGACGAGCTATTGCGCCAATGCGATCCTTTGGCGAGGCGAACGCGGAGGCTGACGTCATGTTTCGGCGAATCATTGTTGTGATGGCGATTGTTGGGGGACTTCTGGCCGTATCCGGGTGCGTGTACGCGGTTGACTCCCCCGCAACCGGTGCGGATTCGGCGGCGCCGGCGCAGCCTTCGCGCTGGCCCATGCACGCGACGACCAGCGACGGCGCCGAGGTCACGATCTTTCAGCCGCAACTCGAGGATTTCCAGGGTAACGTCATCTCGGCCCGCGCCGCGGTGGCGGTGACGCCCGCGAACGCGCAGGAACCGATTTTTGGAGCGATCTGGCTCGAAAGCCGCGTTGCAACGGATCGGGTCGCGCGCACTGTGCAGGTGTTAGACGTGAACGTGACCAAGGTGCTGTTTCCCAATTCCCAGTCCGTTTCCACGCAACCTTTGTCGGATGCGGTTCGCCAGACCATTCTGGCGCAGTCGATCACGTTGTCATTGGATCATTTGCTGGCTTCGTTGGAGGCTATTCAAAAGGCCCAGACGGCCGCCGCTGATTTACAGACCACTCCGCCGGCGATCGTTTTCCGCGATCATCCGGCCGTGAAGGTGCAGTACGACGGAACGGCGAAATTGGAACAGGTGGAGAATTCCAATCTCATGCGAGTCGTGAACACGCCGTTCTTCGTCGCGCTGGACCCATCGTCCCGCACCTATTTCTTGAAAGGCGCCGGACACTGGTTTGCCGCCCCCGATCCCATGGGGCCGTTCCAATATGCGACGCAGGTCCCGCAGCCCATTGCGCAGTTGGCCGACCAGAGCGGATATTCCGACCCCCAGCAGCCGATTCCCGATGATGAGGTTACCCGTCTGGAAATCGTAGCGGCCACCGACCCCACCGAATTGATCTGGACCGACGGCCCGCCGCAAATGTCCACGATCCCCGGCACCGGCTTGCTCTATTGGGCCAACACCGACTCCGATGTCTTCGTTCAAATCGGCACGCAGCAAACCTTCGTGCTTTTGTCGGGCCGCTGGTACGCGGCCAACAGTCCGAACGGCCCATGGACGTACGTCGCCCCGGACCATTTGCCGGATGATTTCGCGAAGATTCCCGCCAATTGCCCCAAAGCGAATGTCCTGGCCAGTATTCCCGGAACCCAGCAGGCCCAGGATGCGATCGCCGATACCTATATTCCGCAGACCGCGGCCGTCGATTGCAATAGTTACGACCAGCCCCCCGTCGACTACGACGGCGAGGCGAACTTCCAAGCCATCCAGGACACGAATTGCAGTTACTGCGTAAACACGGACTGCTCAGTCATCCTCGTGAGCGGAACGTATTACTGCTGCTACAACGCGGTCTGGTATCAGTGCGATCAACCCCGCGGCCGGTGGATCATTTGCCGCCGAGTCCCCAGAGACATCTACGCCATTCCCCCCTCCTGCCCGATTTATCCCGTGCGATTCGTCTATATCTACGGATATACCCAAGACGTGATCTATGTCGGCTACACCCCGGGCTACGTCGGCTGCTATCCCGCCGACGGCGTGGTCGTCTATGGAACGGGTTATCGCTATGAACCCTGGTTTCATCAGCGCTACATCCCCCGCCCCAGCACGTTCGGGTATGCCGCGAAGTACCATCCCTATACCGGCCGATGGGGGTTCGGCTTTGGCCTGGCATCCGGCGGTGGACAAACGTGGATCGCTGCCAACCCCAAAGAACACCACGAATCCAGCTGGTTCGGCTACGGCGGATATCGCCCGTCCCAGGCCCCCGCCAACCTCAAAATCAACCGCACGATCATCGACGCCAACAACGTGAAGCGCCAGGCCTACGAGCAAAATGTCTATCAGCGCCGCGGCGACCTGCATCCCGAAGCCCCCGGCGTGACGCCCGGCAAGGGAAATCCGCCCAAGGAAACTTCACCAAAGGAGAATCCCCCGAAGGCAAATCCCCAACCCGTCGTTCGCGACGATCTGAACAACAACAACGTCTATGTGAATCAGCAGGGCGACGTCTACCGCCGCACGGATAAGGGCTGGGAGAAGCGCGACGGCAACCAATGGAAACCGCAACCGACGCCCCCGCCGAATCCGGTACACCCCGCCAAGGCGCAGCCCGAATCGCCGACCCCGCCGCCAGTGCATCCCGCCAAGGTTCAACCCGAATCGCCGCCCCCGCCACCGCCGTCGGATCGGACCAATTCAGGCGGGGAACAAGTCCAGAACCCGAAGCCCGCTCATGAACCCACCCCGCCGCCCGCGCCGCCGCGCAACAACGAGCAGAACAACAAAACCGAGCCGCGCAACCAGCCCAAGCCCAACCCCGACCAAGGCGCTCCCGAGCAGGATTATCGCGCCCGCCAGCAAGGCGAGCAGCGTGGCCGCCCCGAAACCCCGCCGCCCCCGCCGCCGCCCCCGCCGCCGCCTCAGCACAACGAACCCCACGAAAGTCCGCAACAGCCGCAAAAGGGCGGGAAATAAAGCTTCCTTTCTCTCCCCTCGCCCCAGACTTCGCCCCGTTTAATTAGGGACAGTCACCTATTTTCCTGCGCTAAATTAGGGACAGTCACCCATTTCCATTGCCCTTTGCATCGAGTTGAGGCAAAATGCGGGCATGGCCCGTGCAGCGCGCGTCGTCATTCCCGATCTTCCACACCATCTGACGCAGCGCGGCAACAACCGCCAGGACGTATTCTTCGTCGATGACGACCGCCGCGCATATCTGGAAATCCTGGGCCGCCAGTGCGGGCGATATGGCGTGAGCATCCTCGGCTACTGCCTCATGGACAACCACGTCCATCTGATCGCCGTCCCCAAGCACGCCGATTCCCTGGCCAAGGCGATCGGCCGAACGCATTGGCTCTACGCCCAATACGTCAACCGCCTCCACGGCCGCAGCGGCCATCTGTGGCAAAATCGCTTTTACTCCAATGCCATGGACGATGCGCATTGCCTGCTGGCGATGCGCTACGTCGAGCGCAACCCGATCCGCGCCGGCATCTGCCGGATCGCCCGCCGATATCCCTGGTCCAGTGCCGCCGCCCACTGCGGCGACAAGGATTCGGCCGGCCTGCTCGACGCCAAGCGATGGCAGGAGCTGTCGGCCGGCCTCGATTGGGAACAGCAGCTTTCCCTCGATCTTCCCGACGCCGAAACTTCCCGCCTGCGCCGAAGTTGGCACACGGGCCGGCCATTGGCCACCGACCGATTCCTGAGCAAGCTGGAATACGCCGTGGGCCGCCGGCTCCGCCCTCTGCCGGTCGGCCGGCCGAAGAAGACCCCCGCAAAACGCCGCAGGGGTGGAAGTGGAAATGGGTGACTGTCCCGAGTTATCCGAGTTATCTGCGAGCTATCTGCATTGGCGCTTTTGATGAATTTTAAACGGATGGCAGCATGAGTTACAGTATTTACGGATCGATTCAGTTTCGTTCAATTCCCGATAAGAGCGACCAAATGCGAGCTGAAGAGCTAGCCAATGCCATTGGCCTGATTGTTCAGGTCGGAGATGACATTAACGATTTCTCGGTGATCGCGGAAGTTACCAAAGAGCAAGGCGACGCGGGAGAGTTATTTGTTCCTTACTACATTTTGGACAAAATTGGCTCGGAGTCGTCGCACGATCTCATCTCACCAAGTATTGAAGGTGATTGGCGTCTAGCGCGAGCCCGAATAGAGGGTAATCTGACGAAAATTGGTCTATGGTTGGATCAGCTTCTATCGAAATTAGAAGCAAGCCGTGTGAGCCTATACGTAAGCGAGGATTATGAGAACTCCTTCATCACTCTGCGCGTAACGCCGGGGTCTTTCAGCGCTTCGTGCATGGAGATTATCGATAGACAAAAGGTGAAGGTGGGAATTCCGAGCATCAAGGCAACAGTGCAGCACGTACGGAAGCAGCAATGATTGAGCGAGTGCTGATTAATTAGGGACAGTCACCTATTTCAGGACATCGAAATAGGTGACTGTCCCTAATTAAGGGGGCGAAGCGAATTGCGGCGGCGGGTCCTAATTCGCCCGAGCCAGGGCGTGCTGGTCGATGGCGCGGACGATGCGCTCCTGCAAAATCTTCGCGCCGCTGTTGGAGCCTTCGGGGATCCCGTTGAAGAGAATGCTGAAGCAATACCAATTGTCGTCCTTGGCGTGGAGGTAGCCGCTCAGGCAGCTCACGCCGTTGACGAAGCCGGTCTAGGCGATGACGCGGCCGCGGAGATCGGAGCCGTGAAACCGCTCGGCGAGGGTGCCGTCTTCGCCGGCGACCGCCAGCGACGCCATCCATGCCGCGGAATTGGCGCTGAAATAATCGTGGGTGAGGACGGCGACCATCAGATGGGCGCTGACCGCGTTGTTCTTGGACAATCCGCAGCCGTCGTCAAGCGTATATTGCGACGCGGGGATTTGCAGTGAATTGAGGAATTCGCCCACCGCCGCCGTGCCCGTGCGCCAGCCGCCCTGCCCATATCTGGCGAAGCCCAGCCGTTTGCAGAGGCATTCGGCATAGAGGTTCATGCTGTCCTTGTTAGCGCGGTCGATGACGCTGGTCAGCGGCGTTTCGTGAACCGCCAGGAGAATCCAGGACCGATCATTGGCCGCAGAGGCTTCGCCTTCCGCCGCTACGGCCTTCAAATAGGCGTCGCGCATCGTGCGGTCGCGCTTGACCTGTCCGGTCAGGGCGATGCCGGCGCTTTTGAGCGACTCGGCCAGCACGGCGCCGGCATACATCGGCGGATCGTGAACGGTAACGGAGACCGGCACGTCGTTGGCCGAGCGGGCGGCGCCGCGGAGAACCAGATCGTTCGTCCCCGGCTGGCGCGAAAGCCAGACCGAATTTTCGCCGCCGGCGACGCAGCTATTCTTGATCGTGACGTACGCGGTGGATGGATCGGTGGAGAAATCCACGAGCCTTCCGAAACCCGCCGGGCGCACGTAAACGTCGATGCAATTCGCGTTGAGATTCAAGCCCGCGATCTCGGCGACGTATCGCTTCTGGGTCTGATCGGCCGGCCAATTGGGATGCAGGAATTGCTCGTCGAACACGCTGTCATCCACGAGCAGATCGTGGACGGCGAGCAATCGTTTTCTAACCAGCCCGGCGGCCCAGGTCTTGAATACGGTATCCACGTCCCAACCGACTTTTTTGAGCAGTTCGGCATCGCCGAATGTCGGATCGCCGTCGCCGACGAGCACCAAATCACCCTGGTGATAGAGCAGCAAGGTTCGGAATTTGAAATCAGCCCCAAGGCGCTCCAGCGCCGCGGAAGTGGTGACGACTTTCAAATTGCTGGCGGGCACGAGCGGGAGGGTGGGATTGGCGCGATAGACCGACGCCACGTCATCGGCCGATTTGCCCATCCGCACGACGTCGATTCCGACGGCCGCCCGGGCCAGGAGTTTGTCGTCCAACACCTGCCCAATGTCCGCCGCCAACTGTGCGCGCGCGGGACAAACTGCCATCAGCAGGGCGAGCAGAAAGGCGAAAACAGCGGAAGCGATCCGGTTCATCCGTGAAACCTCCGGGGGATTGCGCGACTCCTTTGTGCAACTACCTTATCGGGAAACGGGGGTCTGGCAAGTGAATCCGGGGAGGAAATTTGTTACCCGGGCGGTTTGATGCGGCCGGATTGAAAAAGGGGACCGATATCACCGCCACAATCGTCGACGGCGCGGAACACAATGAATCGGCCTGGCAGAAGCGCGTGGGGGATTTCCTGACGTTTCTCTATGGGAAAAGTTAAGAGCTTCAGAACAATTGAAGAAAGAGTCTCACGCAAAGGCGCCAAGGCGCAGAGTTTCTCTCTTTGCGCCTTTGCGACGGAGGCGAAGCCTTCCGTGCCTCTGCGTGAGCTACTTCTTTGAACCTGTTGCCAAATCAACTTACGTGTGTCTGGCACACCCGGCGAAAGTGATATCCGGAGATGGCCAGCGCCACCGCGTGGCCGAACAGCCGCGGACGATGCAGCAGCGTCCACCACATCAATTTCCAAAACTGAATTCGCTCGCGGCCGATGACGCCCAATCTGAAGGCCGATCGTGCAACGGCGAGGATCCGCTGCGGTCCCAACGGCGTCCCGACGTTCGGCGTCCGGAACTCGCGCAAAAACGTGCGCACCCGCGCGTAGTAGCTCTTGGGCGAATAGATGTGATTCAAAATCCGGGCATATCCCTCGCGCAGCGCCTGCAGGCCCATCAGCGGGGCGATGTTGGTCGTGCCGTCCACGTTGTCGCCGGTGGTGGCGCCGAGCAACCGGCCCTCGTGGCGCATCCGCTCGAGCAACCGCGTTCCAGGCGGCGCCTGGAGCAGCCCGACCATCGCGGTCACGATCCCGCTGGCCTGGATAAAGTCGATCTGACGCTGGAAGATCGACGGCCGGTCGCTGTCGAAACCCACGATAAATCCCCCCTGCACCTGCATCCCCGCACGCTGAATGCGCTTGACGTCGGCCACCATGTCGCGATTTTTGTTCTGCACCTTGCTGCACTCGAGCAGCGAGTCGTTGTCCGGCGTCTCGATCCCGATGAAAACCGAATCGAACCCCGCCTCGGCCATCATGCCCATGAGCGGCTCGTCATCCGCCAGATTGATCGACACCTGCGTATTGAAGGCGAAGCCTTTTCGTCCCTTGCGCCACTCGATCAGCGCGGGCAGGAGCGTCGTTCTCAGTTCCTTCTTGTTGCCGATCAGGTTGTCATCGACAAAGAAGACCGGCCCGCGCCAGCCCAGGACGTACAAGTCGTTTAACTCGGCGATGATCTGCCGGGCGGATTTGGTTCGCGGCTTTCGGCCAAACAGCGCGGTGACGTTGCAGAACTCGCAGTCGAACGGGCAGCCGCGCGAAAATTGGATGCTCATCGTCGCGTATCGGCGCAGGTCCGCGATGCGCCAAAGCGGCGGCGGAGTATTCCGCACGTCCGCGAACTGCTCGGTGCTGTAAACACGCTTGGCCCGCCCCTGCTCCAAATCCGCCAGGAACGGCGGTAACGTCAGCTCCGCTTCGTTCAGCACGAGATGGTCGACTTGGGGAAACCGATCCGGTTCGCCCGTGAACAGCGGCCCGCCCGCCACAACCTTGATTCCGGCGCGCTTGCAGCGCTCGATGAGCTGGCAAGCCGATTCCCGCTGCACGGTCATGCCGCTGATCAGCACGATATCCGCCCACGCCAGATCGCGGTCGTCCAGCTTCGAGACGTTCACGTCGATCAGCCGCTTGTTCCACCCGGCCGGAAGCATGGCCGCCACCGTGAGCAGCCCCAACGGCGGAGAAGTCGCCCGCTTGCGAATGAACCGCAGGGCATGCTTCAGACTCCAGAAAGTGTCGGGGAACTCCGGGTATAGCAGCAGCGCGTTCATGAATGGCCAGACCCGCACTATACTCGATCCGGCCCGACGTGCGAACCACGAATTCCGGATTAATTGCCGGGCAGCCGCACTGGTTTTAGCCGCCGACGACTGGCAGGGTCACGAACGAGGCGCCGTCGACGTGGGCGTCCCGGAAGGCGCGGCGCGCGGCGGCCTCGACGCCGCTGCTCGCCTGCTGGCGGGCGGTAATCTTTCCGCTCTCGATGTCGGAGGCGACCGCGTCGAGGCCGTCGGCCATTTCACTGATGATTTTTGCCTCGATCGCCAGGTCGCTTTTGTTGTTGCCGGGCTGTTCGGCCACATAGGCGAGGAAGTTGAAGGTGCGATCCGTGTCGAGTTTCCAATTGCCGTTCGCCTGCTTGAAGACCAACATCGCGCCGGACCAACGGCCCAGCGCGGAAATCTGGTTGGGAGGCGGCGCCACGAAAGCCTCCCGCGGCAAGGGAACGCGAACCTGGGCAATGTCGCCGTTGATCGACGTTTCCAGACCATCGGGGAAATCCAGCATTTGGCTCAGCAGCGTTTCAAAAGTTCCGTGGCCGGGGAAGTCGTCGAAATTCAAACCCGTAGCACTTATTGCCGCGCCGAATTTGTCCTTCCAGGCATTCTGGAGCCGCCAGATGCCGGCCTCTTCGAGGAAGAACGCACGGGCCATTGCGGCGGCGTCAGGGTCCACGCCGTCGTCACAGAGACATTCGGCGATGGCCGCGCGATCGTTCGATTGAACCGCATCAGACAGCTTTTTGAGTGCATTGAGCGGCGTGGACTGATCCGAGGGCTGGGTCGCAACGGGCGGCGACACGTCGGCCAATACGGGCGCCGCCGTGATCTGCGCCCCAGGAGGCTGGGAGGGCGATTGAGGCGACGTGCCGCCAATGCTCACCACAACCACTGCCCCGGTAACGGCAACCGCGGCGGCGAGCCCCGCGGTGAACTTGGGCCATGTCCAACTCAGGCGGGAAAAAATCCCCGCGCTGGAGATTTTGGATGCGGCGGCGGCCTTGGCGGCGGCGAGCCGAATGGCCGCGTGAGCCAGTTCGGCGCCGGCTGGTTTTACGGCCATCCCGAGCGATGCGCTGATCGTCGCCGAATCCGCCGTGATCCCCTTTGATCGGAAATAATCGCGCAGCCTCTCGATGGCGCGGAAGACGCGTTGCCGGGCGGCGTCTTCGGAAACGCCCATCACCTGGCCGACCTCGCGCAGGCTGCGGCCGCCGAAGAATCGGAGCAATACGGCGTTCCGGTCCCGCTCGCCCAAATGAGCGATTGCGTCGTCGAGCAGTTCTTCCGTTTCCAATGATGCGGCTTTCTCGGATGCCGCTGTTGCCACCGCTTCATTTCGCATAATTGCCGCCCTTTGTTCCGCGGCAGACCGTCGCCCCGCCGCACGCTGCGCGTTGGCACAGCAAAATCGGGTTGTTGTGAAGAGCCATCCCTCAAGCACGACGCCGGCCGGCAACCTCGCCGCCTTTTGGGCCAACGTGGCAAACACGACCTGTGCCACGTCCTCGGCCTGGGCAACGTTGTGTAATTTGCGCAGGCATTGCGAATAGACGGAGTCGATTTGCGTCTCCACGATTTGGCGGAACGCATCAGCCGAGCCGGTTTGGATGTATTCCTTCAATGCATTGTTCATGACGGGCCTTTCATTCCCCTATGAACACCCGGCCGGGCCTAAAGGATAACACATTTTCGGGGACGCGATTGCGTGATTTGGAGGTTTGGGGCTGCACTCAGCCGCCTTACCGAGAAGGAGATTAAACCCAATACCGTTCAATGGCCGTAGTTGCCTCTTTCCGTTAGCCCCCGGCTCTGCCGGGGTTTGCGCTGCGCCCATCACGGAAAACCCCGGCAAAGCCGGGGGCTAACGGAAAAAAGGCTGCTCTGGTCGTTGAACGGTATTGCGCTTAGCCGCCGGGCTTGCCCGGCGTTGGGATTCGTGATTGCCTCTCGATTTCCGCTCCGAACGCACCGCAGACTTCGGCAAGCTCAGTCCAGGCAAGTGCGGCGGCTAAACTCAAGTTTTCAGCGGTTTTGGTCCGATAATCGGGCAATATGGAGGTCTCGATCTATCGCCTGCGCACGCGGGACGTGCTGACGTTGTGCGTGCTGGCCCTGCTGCTGCTCGGCGTGGTGATGGTGCAGTCGGCGTCGGCTGGGGTGGCTATGCGAACGGACTGGCAATGGTCGGCCAATGGGATCAGGGACGCCATTTTCGCCGGGGTGGGTTTGGCGACGTTTCTTATCGTTGGGGCGTTCAACTATGCGTGGATCGGCCGGGTTGTAAGCAGCCGATGGCGAAGCCCGATTCTTTGGCTGCTGGCCATCACCGCATTGGCGAACGTGTTGGTGCTGATCCCGCACGTTGGGGTGGCGGTCAACGGGGCGCGGCGATGGCTGAGGATTGGACCGGTGCAGATTCAGCCCTCGGAGTTGGCCAAGTGGGCGGTGGTGATCTACCTGGCCTATTGGCTTGCGCGGCGGCCGATAAATTTGGATCGGTTTTTTCGGGGCTTTCTTCCGACGTTGATTCCGATCGCGGCGCTTTGCCTGCTGGTCATCGTCGCAGATTTCGGGACGGCGATGCTGATCGCGCTGGCGGCGCTGATCCTGCTCTTGGTGGGGAGAGTCAAGTGGTGGCATCTGGCGATCGTGATCCCGCCGATCGTGGCGGCGGGGTTGTGGTTCGTCATGCACAAGGAATATCGCTGGAGGCGGATCGCCGCTTTCGCCAATCCCTACGCCGCCCCGCAGCGCGAAGGATATCACATGATCCAGAGCCTGCTGAGCTACGCGACCGGCGGATGGACCGGGCGAGGGCTGGGCAACGGGATTCAAAAGCTGGGATATCTTCCGGAAGACACCAGCGATTTCATATTCTCCGTGATCTGCGAGGAGCTTGGTCTCTTCGGAGCGATGCTGACGATCGCGCTGTATCTGGGAATTCTGTACTGCGCCTGGCAAACGGTGAAAATGAAGGCGGATAATTTCGGCAGGATGCTGGCGTTCGGCGTGGGGGTGATGGTGGCGTTGCAGGCGCTGATCAACGTTGCGGTGGCGACGGTGAGCGTGCCGACGAAGGGGTTGTCTTTGCCGCTGGTGAGCGCGGGCGGAAGCGGATTGATCATTACCTGCGCCGCCCTGGGTTTGCTGCGGAGCGCCGCGCGATTCAAAAACAAAGACCCGGCGGACGAGATCGCCGATCCCCTGGCCATCGCCCCGCCGCGCGCCGGACCCGCGAGCGCCCCGGACGACGGACGGCGCGGCGTTCACATCCTCAACGATGCGACGTGGCGGAAATTCACGGCGGCGTGAATCGAAAGGTCCTATCATGCCCGTGCTTGAAATCGATCCGCCCATCAAGGAGCTTTACAAGGATTATCCGCTCGGCCGCACGGGCAGCGGGCTGGAGTTCATCAACCTGATGGACGGTTATCTGGCGTTTCTCTCCTTCGCCAATGCCGGGATGCTGAACAAGGGGAACCTAGTCTGCTTCGATTACGCGATCCGGAATTTGCCGTCGAAGAATCCGATGGTGGAAATCGGGTCGTTCTCCGGCCTGTCAACCAACATAATCACTTATTTCAAACGGAAACACGGGGCCCGAAACGAGCTGTTCACCTGCGACAAATGGGAATTCGAGGGCGCGGCCGGCACCGTCGGCGATTCGGACATATCTCACGCCCAATACCGCCAATTCGTGAAGGAAAGCTACATCCGCAACGTGAAGATGTTCAGCCGATCTTCTCTGCCGCGGACGATCGAAACGTTGTCGGATGATTTCTTCATCGCCTGGGGACGCCGGCAAACCGTGACGGACGTATTGGGCAGACCGGCCAAGCTCGGCGGCCCGATCAGTTTCTGTTACATCGACGGCAACCACGGCTACGATTTCGCCCGCCGGGATTTTCTCAACACCGATCGTTTCCTCGAGCCGGGCGGATTCGTCCTGTTCGACGATTCCGCCGACGGATCGCAATGGGAAGTCTGCCGGGTCGTTGAGGAAGTCAAACGTCTGGAAAGCTACCGGTTGGTTGTGAAGAACCCGAATTATCTGTTTCAAAAACTGCCGTGAACCGCTCCTTTGCCCGAAATTTTCACCGCGAAGTGCGCCCAGCGCTGGCTACGCCCGCAACCCAATAAAGATCTCACGCAGAGGCGCAAAGGCGCAGAGAAGCAAAAGAAGTCAAGGCCTTTGTTTTCTTTTACTTCTCTGACTTCTCTGCGCCTTT
>Ga0181538_10001532_pt1 | contig 25731 bp, 23 predicted proteins | sample PEATcosm2014_Bin_40_FD_119773 | JGI IMG/M metagenome (GOLD analysis project Ga0181538, IMG submission 119773) | Peatland microbial communities from MTU Mesocosm Facility, Houghton, MI, USA - PEATcosm2014_Bin23_30_metaG | ecosystem: Environmental > Terrestrial > Soil > Wetlands > Peat | place... | reverse complement strand
TAGCCGTACCTCCGAATGGTGTACCGTAATCTGCCGAGAAGTCTAGCACGGATTGCTGGCGGGAACAGCCGAACTCGCGCTCACATGTATTTTGAGCGAATTTCGCACGCAGGGCCCTAGTTATCCGTGCAGAGCACGTCGTAGTTGTAGTTGATTAAGACGCGCTTGATGGCCGCGGGCAGCTTGGGCAACTGCACGGTCTTATCGACTGTGTGGTCGCCAACGATGTTGGCGGATCCCAGGCGCATCACTCTGCCATCGGCAAGCTCCAGATAGATTGGAACCAGCATTTTGAATTCCGCCGGCACGCCGGACTGCGTCAACTTCAAGTGCAGGTTCCAACCGTCGTCGCTGGGCGAAGCGTCGCCTTCAAAGTGATAGGCGGGCAGATCGGTGCCGTAGACGTACTCACGGAAGAACCAATCCATGGTGTGCGTGCCTTCAAGGTCCATGCCGGCACTCATGTGTTTTTCCACGATGGCCTTGAAGTCCTCAGTGGTGGCGGCTTGCAGGCTGTAGGTGCTCACAAAGTCGTGCATGGTGGCCTTGAAGCGCGCGTCACCGTCCTTAGGGCTCCACATCATCATGCGCAGCATATGCAATATATAAGCGCCCTTGGGATAAACAAGGTTCTGGTAGATGTCAAAGCCGGTTTTCGGAGAACTCAAGCGGGCTCCCATGGTGACTGGTCCAACATCAATGGGCCGGAAGCTGAACTCGTTCTTTTGCGTGATTAACTGGCGCTGCAGTTTCCAGAAGTGGAGAAAGTCGTCGGGCTTGGGCCGCGTGAGCTGGAGAAAGATGGAGGCCGAAGTTTGCGCGAAGCCTTCACTCATCCACTGATCGCGGTAGCCGCGGAAGCCCACGGTCTGGCCCCACCACTGGTGTGACACTTCGTGCGGCGTGACGACGTCCCAATACGTGGCCGCGGTGAAATCGCTGAGACCAAGAAAATGCCGCTGCGTGTTATCGAAGAAGCCGCAGATGGGCAGGTAGACGAGCATGGGCCAACTTTGGCCGTAGTTACATGCCGATTGCTGCGTGAGCGCGATGTGCGGGAAGGGAAGCGGGCCGAAATAGTCCGTGTAGATTTGCGCGGCGACCTGCCCCTGGCTGAGTTCGTTGGCCAGCATGGGCGTGGTGTCGAGCGTGCCGAGGGCTGCGCCCTCACCCGGCCCGGCATTGGAAAGCTGCTGAACGAACGAAGAGACGAAATCGGGACGCTCCTTGTTGGCGTAGGCATCGACGGTCAATTGCCCGGCAAGCGGCGTTCCGATTTTCGTTTCCTTGCTGAGAAATTCGCCCAGGCTGAATCCGACCACGGGCAGCGGCGTTTCGGTTTTCCACTCGGTGGTGGTGATTTTGCCTTCGTTGGTCTCGTTTAGCTTGGTACCCGTCGCGACGACCTGCAGCCCTTTGGGCACATGAAAGAGCATGTGGTAGGTGGCGTAGTCGCCGAGGCCCTGGCTGGAGTTGGGATACCAATTTTCGCGCGCCACCGGGTAGTAATTGTTTCCGCCTTCGTTTAGCACTACGTTGTTGCCGCCATAGGCGATTTTGATGGTGGTGGTTTCGCTTTTCTTGAGCGGAGCCGCCAGGACGACGCCGAAGTCAGGATCGAGGTCCTTGCTTTCCTGCACCCAGTCGAGGGCGTCGCCTTTGCCGGAGGTGACCTGGCTGACGCGCAGCGTGGGATAGAGGTCGAGGGGGACGACGGCGACGCCATCCTGTTCGGCGCGCACGTTGACGGTGGCTAAGCTCGAGAGGAATCCGTTCTTCTCGATGGTCACGTCGAGATCCTGATGGAGAATTTTGTAGGCCGCGTTGTGCTCATTGCCGCTGGCCGTGCCGTTTAAGTACTCCGCGGCGCGGTGGAAGGCGAGGGGGATGGTTTCGGTCTCGTTCAGGGCGTCCCACCGGATGAGCGCGACCTCTTCCGGGGCCACGTCTGCGACGCCCTGCGGGTCAAAGATGAAATAAAGATGAGGACTCTTGCTGCCATGCATCGAGGCGAAGAAATACTCGCCCGGAGCGGGGCTCAGGACGTCTTCGAGCAGGCGCAGATCGAGATTGCCGTAGAACTTACGAAAGTAGAACGTGCCGCCCGCACTCATGAACGAGCCCTCGGCGTGATGGCGCAGAAAGAGCTGGAGTTCCTGTGCGGCTTTCGCGTAGGAGCCGTCGGGCTGGCCGGCGCCGGTTGAGGCCTTGTGCAACTCGCCGGCAGTGGAATCGGTGAAGCGCAGCACTACCTCATCGAAGTCCTCGTCGAGCTGCTCAACGTGGGCCTGAATGGAGAGATTGTGCCGCTCCTCGGGTGTGGGAGGCGTGATGTGGAGATGGCCTTGACCGCGAAAAACCGCTCCCGTGACTTTGCCGTTGACCTGGCCGTAAAACGCGACACTGCCGCTATGGAAGGTAAAGGTGGCGGCATCGCGCTTGAGGACGAGGTCTTTGATGGTGATGACGTCGCCGGCCGGGAGCAAACTGCGCAACTGCTGGTAGTACGCATTGGCGTTAGGCGTGCGTTGCGCGGAGAACCGATGGCAGATCGCGAAAACTAAAAGAAAGACAAGAAAAGACGGACGAACACGAAAGTTCATAGAGCGGCCCCACATTAAGAATTACGCTGTGCGATCAATATAGTGCAGAAGCGGGTTTTGCGCGGGGAGAAACTCGCTCGGCAGGTCAGGGAATGTATAGGTCTACGTACTCGTTGACGGGCATGGACTCGAGGCGCTCGCGATCGAGCGAGGCATCGAGGACGCGCTGTTGCTGCGGCTCGGGGAAGCGGCGGCGGAGGTTGGTTTTGAATTTTTCGACCAGCAGCGGCAGGCCATCGCTGCGGCGGCGGCGATGGCCGATGGGGTATTCGACTGTCTCCTCGAGGATTTCGCCGTTGCTGAGCTCCACGCGGAGTGAGTTGGCGATGGAACGCTTGTCGGGATCCTGGTAGTCACGCGTGAACTGCAACTCTTCGATGCAGGTGATGCTGTCGCGCACGGCATCGATACGCTTGCCCCAGACGGGATCGAGGGCGACGGCATCTTCGTACTCGGCGGCGGTGAGGCGGCCAAAAATAAGCGGTACGGCGATCATGTATTGTACGCAATGGTCGCGGTCGGCGGGGTTCGCGAGCGGGCCCTTCTTGTCGATGATGCGCAGGCAGGCCTCATGCGTTCTCACGGTGATATTGAGAATTGCCGCCGCGTTCATGCCGCGTACGGCAAGTTGCCCGAAAAGCTTCATGGCGGCTTCGACGGCGGTCTGCGCGTGGAATTCGGCCGGGTAGCTGATTTTGAAGAGCACGTTCTCCATGACATACGAACCATAAGGCCGCTGAAATTTGAAGGGCTGGCCGCGGAAAGAGACGTCGTAGAAGCCCCAAGTTTTGGCGGTGAGGGCGGAGGGGTAGCCCATTTCGCCGGCGCGGGCCATCAAAGCCAATCGCACGGCGCGGCTGGTGGCGTCGCCCGCGGCCCAGCTCTTGCGCGAGCCGGTGTTGGGCGCGTGACGATAGGTGCGCAGGCTTTGGCCGTCGACCCATGCGTTGGAGATGGCATTGATGGTCTGGTCGCGGGTGAGGCCGAGCAACTGGCAGACGACCGCTGTGGACGCGACCTTGACGAGGACCACGTGATCGAGGCCGACCTTGTTGAATGAGTTTTCGAGCGCGATGCATCCTTGGATCTCGTGGGCTTTGATCATGGCGGTCAATACATCGCGCATGGTGAGCGGAGTTTTTCGCTCGACGGCGGCGGAACGCGAGAGCCAGTCGGCGACGGCGAGAATGGCGCCAAGATTGTCGGAGGGATGGCCCCACTCGGCGGCGAGCCAGGTGTCATTGAAGTCGAGCCAACGGATGATGGCGCCGATGTTGAAGGCGGCTTGCACGGGATCGAGTACGAAGTTTGTGCCGGGCACGCGCGCGCCGTTGGGGACGATGGTGCCGGGCACGATCGGACCGAGGAGCTTGGTGCAGGCCGGATATTCGAGAGCTTCAAGACCGCAGCCGAGCGTGTCGATGAGGCAGTGCTGCGCGGTGGTGTAGGCAAGATCGCTTTCGATTTTGTAGTTCAGCGCGTAGTCGGCGATGTCGGTGAGGACCTGGTCGGGCGAGGGACGTTCATTGCTGATGGGCGAGGACAAACGAACTCCTTGCGATTTAGGATCGCGCCTCAATCGGCACGAATGCGAGACTCTCCGGGCCAGTATAGACGGCGGAGGGACGGATGATCTTGCCGTCCTGGCGCTGCTCGATAATGTGCGCGGCCCAGCCGGCGGTTCGCGCCATCACGAAAATCGGCGTGAAGAGTTCAACGGGAATGCCCATGAGGTGATAGGTCACGGCGGAGTACCAGTCGAGGTTGGGGAACATGCGCTTGGCGTCGTGCATGGTGGTCTCGATGCGCTCGGCGATGGAGAAGAGGCGCCGACCCTCGTCGTCCACGGCTAGCGCGCGCGCCAGTTTTTTGATGACGTCGCTGCGCGGATCGTTGATGGTGTAGACGGGATGGCCGAAGCCGATTACGACCTCATGGTTGGCGACGCGGCGGCGGATGTCGGTGTCGGCCTCGGCGGGCGAGGCGTAGCGCTGCTGGATGACGAGGGCCACTTCATTGGCGCCGCCGTGCTTGGGCCCCTTGAGCGCGCCAATGGCGCCGCAGATGCAGGAATACATGTCGGAGCCGGTTCCGGCAATGACACGCGCGGTGAAGGTGGAGGCGTTGAATTCGTGCTCGGCGTAGAGGATGAGCGAAACCTGCATGGCGTGGGTCCACTCTTTGCTAGGCGGCTTTTCGTGCAGCAGATGGAGGAAATGCTCCGCGAGCGGTTCGCTGTCGGCGTCTGTCTCGATTCTTTTGCCGTGGCGCGCGTAGTGATGCCAGTAGAGAAGCATGGACGGCTGCGAGGCCAGGAGCGCATCAGCGATCGCGCGCGCGCCGGCTTCGTTGTGGTCGTCGGCTTCAGGGCGCAGGCAGCCCAGAACCGAGACGCCGGTGCGCAACACGTCCATGGGGTGCGCGTGCGCGGGGAGTTGCTCGAGGGCGTGCTTCACTTCCGGCGGCAAGCTGCGCAGGCCCAGCAGGCGCTTTTTGTATGCGGCCAGCTCCGCGGCAGTGGGCAGCTTGCCGTGAATGAGCAGGTGCGCCACTTCGGCAAATTCGCAGTGCTCGGCCAGGTCGGCAATGTCGTAGCCGCGATAATGCAGATCGTTGCCGCTTTGGCCGACGGTGCAGACTGCGGTGTTGCCCGCGGGCGTGCCTGACAGCGCAACAGACTTTTTGGGTTTGAAGGCGGCGGGCGCGTGGCTCGCTTCTTGAACGCTCATTTTGACCCCCTGGGAAAGCACTAAATTAATGGATAAAAGCAGGGAATGTCCAGACGCGCGTTCGAAAAACGAGTTGATCGACTTAGGTTGAGATCCCGCAGGGGCTAAAGCCCCCGAGTTTTAGCTGCGATTTCGGCACGACTGAAGTCGTGCCCTTTCGCGTCGCCAGTTCTGACGATAACGCGCTATTCGGATTTCTTGCCTTTGGCGAACAGCTCGTCGAGCTTCTGTTCGTAGGCGTGGTAATCGAGGAATTTGTAGAGTTCGTCGCGGGTTTGCATCAGCGGCAGCGCGCGTTTCTGCGTACCCTCCGTGCGGATGGCTTCGTACACCTTGAGCGCTGCGGCGTTCATGGCGCGATAGGCTGCGCAGCAATACAAAATAATGTCGACGCCGGCGGCGGCGAGCTCTTCGCGCGTGAAGAGCGGAGTCTTGCCGAACTCGGTGATGTTGGCAAGGATGGGCACGCCGACGCCTTCGCGAAACGCAGTGTACTGCGCGAGTTCAGTGACGGCTTCGGCGAAGATCATGTCGGCGCCGGCAGCTACGTAGGCCTGTGCGCGTTCCATGGCGCGAGCCAGGCCCTCACTGGCGAGGGCGTCGGTGCGGGCCATGATGACAAAGTGGGGATCGGTGCGGGCGTCGACGGCTGCCTTGATGCGATCTCCCATTTCTTCCGCGGGAACGAGTTCCTTGCCGGGACGATGGCCGCAGCGCTTGGCGCTTACCTGATCTTCCATATGTACGGCGGCTGCGCCGGCCTTGATCATCTGGCGAATGGTGCGCGCAATGTTGAAGGCTCCGCCCCAGCCGGTATCGATATCGACGAGCAAGGGCAACGGGCAGGCGTCGGTGATGCGGCGGACGTCGGTGAGGACGTCCTCCATGGTGCTGATGCCGAGGTCAGGCATGCCGAGCGAGTTGGCGGCGACGCCCCCGCCGGAGAGGTAAATGGCGCGAAAGCCCGCGGCCTGCGCCAGCCGCGCTGCGTAGGCGTTGATGGCGCCGGCCACCTGGAGCGGCTTTTCTGCCGCGAGCGCCGCGCGAAAACGTGCGCCGGGCGTTTCGTGAATGGGAGCGTCCGCCATCGCCTTTCCTTGGCGCATCATAACAGGACGGCCGCGAAGACGGCTTCCGCAATTGGGCCGCGGGATGCGACAATCATGGCGTCGGGGCCTTCCCTATTGATCCGGCCCATCAACAAAAGCATTCTCGCCCACACTTTTTCGCCAAGTACGTGGAAAAGGATGGGGCACGGACGCAGTATTAAGCACGGTCACAGGATTTCGAAGCCGGATCAATTCAAAATAGGCTCTGCCCGGAGGAGAAGCATCACATGAAACGCGTTTTGATATGTACGGGTTTGCTTTTTGCCGCAACCACGCTCTTCGCCCAGCAAAAGGCCCCGCCCAAGAGCCCGCCGGCCACGTGCACGGCGACCATCGGCGGCAAGGCCATCACCATTACCTACAGCTCGCCCCGTGTGAATGGCCGCGAGGGCAAGATCTTTACTTCGGATGGCCTCATCAAGCAGACGCATAAGTCTTACCCTGTTTGGCGAGCCGGAGCCAATTCAGCCACCACGCTCAAGACCGATGGGGACATTATGATCGGCGATTTGATGGTTCCCGCGGGGACATACACGCTGTTCGTCGACATCTCTGACCCGGCGCATTGGGTGCTGATTGTGAGCAAGGCGACCGGCGAATGGGGACTGTCTTACGATGCCACGAAGGACCTGGGCAAGACGCCGATGATGACGTCCAAGCCGCCGGCGATGGTAGAGGACCTGACCTACACGTTGACCGACGATGGCGGCGGCATGGGTACGCTGACGCTGGCGTGGGAAGACGTGAGCGCGTCGGTGAAGATCATGGCGCACTGAGGATGACTCCTTGTCGGGGTCTCTGGCATCCAAAGAGAGGGCGGCGTTTGCTGAAAAACTGCCGCCTTCTCGTTAGAATGGAAAACAGTGGGAGATTCCTGCCGAAGAGGTAAAGAGCTTGCCCTTATATCCGTACCGCTGCAAGGAATGCGGCCATCGATTTGAAAAAATCCAGAAATTCGGCGCCAAGCCGGAGAAGGTCTGCCCTAAGTGCGGCGGCGCGCTGGAGCGCACGCTCACTGCGCCGGGCCTCAACTTCAAGGGCGCGGGATGGTACGTGAACGACTACGCGGCCAAGGGCGGTTCCTCCGAGGGCAGCAGCTCTGCCTCAGAGTCCGCGGCGGCGGAAAAGAAGGCCGGGTCCGAGGCCAAGGCCGACTCCGGGGCCAAGACCGAATCGAAGTCCGAGTCGAAGACGGTGAGCAGCGGCGAGTCTGGTTCGTCCAGCTCCACGACATCAGCTGCTGCCGCATCTTCCGGGACAGCGGCGAAATAACACACTTCCGCGCCGCCATAGGATAATGGGACCTTGCACTGCAAGGCTCCTGGATGAATTCCAATCTTCCGCAAGAAACTGCAACGGCTCCCGGCAAGGCTGGGCCGGCGCGCGCCTTTCCTTTGGCGCTTCGAGTGCTGACGGTGTCGGTGCTGGTGTTGTTTGCGGCAGGCGTTGTGGCCGGCGCGCTTCATGTCTGCACGGATGCTGCTGCTTTTTTGCGCTGGGCAGGGCTGGCACTTTTCGTCCCCGTAGCCGTGAATCGACGCTCGCTGCTGGTGTGGACCTTCTTCGCCATGGTTGCCGGTGCCGAACTCGGTGTGGACGCGCCTTATTTCGCCGAGCAAACCCGATTCCTCAGCGACATCTTCCTGCGCTTGATTCGCATGATCGTGGCCCCACTCATCTTTGGCGGACTGGTGACGGGAATCGCCGGCCACGGCGAGCTACGTGGAGTGGGCCGCGTGGCGCTGAAGGCGCTGATCTTTTTTGAGGTGGTGACGACGCTGGGGATTTTTCTCGGCGCTATTGCCATCAACCTCTCCGGAGCAGGATGGGGTGTTGTGTTGCCCGCGGCGGCACATGCTGCAGCGGGGCCGGCGCATGCGCCGGGATGGCAGGACGTCATCCTCAACGTATTCCCTGAGAACATTGCGCAGGCCGTGGCACAGAACCAGGTGTTGCAGGTGGCGGTTTTCGCGCTGCTGTTTGGGGTGGCACTGGCCATGCTGCCTGAGCCGCGCCGCACACCGCTTGTCACGGTGCTGCAATCGCTCACCGACGTAATGTTCCGCATCACGAAGATCGTGATGCGGATGGCGCCGATAGCCGCTGGAGCCGCGCTGGCTTACGCAGTGGGCAGCATGGGATTGCTGACGCTGGTGCCGCTGGCTAAATTGGTGGGAACGTACTATACGGCGCTGGGATTGTTCGTGCTCCTGGTGCTGACGCCGATCGTTTTTCTCGCGCGCATCCCCTTAGGCCGGTTCTGCGCGGCGGTGGGGGAGCCGACGGCCATTGGATTTGCCACAACGACATCAGAGGCTGCATTGCCGCTTGCGATGGAGCGCATGGAGGAGTTCGGCGTGCCGCGGTGGATAGTTTCGTTTGTGATTCCCACGGGCTACAGCTTCAACATGACGGGGTCGAGCCTGTATCTCTCCATGGCTGCGATTTTTGCCGCACAGGCAGCGGGCATGCACCTGAGCGTGGGCGAGCAGCTCATCATGGTATTCACGCTAATGCTGACCAGCAAAGGCGTGGCCGGCGTGCCGCGTTCGGTGCTGGTGATTCTGATGGGCACTGCGGCTTCGTTCCACATTCCCACGGCTGCGATCCTGCTGCTTCTCGGAGTGGATACTTTGCTCGACATGGGCCGCACCGCGATGAACGTGATCGGCAACTGCATGGCCGCGGCCGTTGTAGCGAAATGGGAAAGGGCATAGATATGCCAGAACACATCGGAATTGCCGCGTGCTCTTCGGAGGGCGCGGCGCTTTGTTACCGCACTATCTGTGCAGAAGGCGCGGAGATTCTCGGGGACCATGCGCATCCTGAGATCACCATGCACACGCCGTCTTTCGCGGGCTACATGGAACGCATCGAACGCGGCGACTGGCAGGGCGTGGGCGAGATGATGCTCATGTCGGCGCGCGTATTGGCGGGGGCTGGAGCAGATTTCCTTATCTGCCCGGACAATACGATCCACCAGGCACTGCCGTTCATTGAGGAGCGGTCGCCGCTGCCGTGGCTGCACATTGCGGAGGTGGTTGCAGCGACGGCAGCCGAGCGCGGCTACCGGCGGCTGGCGATTACGGGAACGCGCTGGCTGGTCGAGAGCGAGGTCTATCCGGAGAAACTTGCGGCGCGCGGGATTGAAGCACTACGTCCACATGCCGAAGAGCGCGAAGAGATCAACCGCATCATTATGGAGGAGCTGACGTACGGCATCGTCAGGCCTGACGCTGTTGCCGCGTTCCAGCGCATCATCGGGGGGATGAAGGCGGAGGGTTGCGACGGCGTGGTTCTGGGCTGCACCGAGATTCCGCTGCTGATGAACGACGCAAATTCACCGCTCCCAACGCTCGACTCAACGCGGTTGCTGGCGCGTGCGGCGCTGCGCAGGGCCACGCGTGGAGCGACTGCACGCGAGGCACGGTGAACGCGTCGCAACCGCCCGAACCGCTACCATAGTTTGTGACGATGCTTCTCGATCCCATTTCGTTGCCGGTGGAACACGCCGACTATGCCGCTCTCGAGTGGGAGCCGTTGCTGGCGTTGGTTGCAGAGTACGCCGCGTCGCCAGTGGGGCGCGAGGCAATTCTCACGTTGCAGCCCTCAACCGATGAAGAGTGGATCGGCCGCCAGCATTGTCTGGTGAGTGAGGTGCGGCTGCTACTCGAGGAGCAGGTTTCAATTGCGCTCGGCGGCCTGCTCGATCCGACGCAATTGGCGGCCAAGGCGCAAATTGACGGCGTGGCGCTGGAAGCGGCGGAACTGCAGAGTGTGGCGCGACTGGCCAACGACGTGGCCGCGTGGCAGGCGCTGCTGCGCGAACCGCCCATGCGATTGGTGGGCAAGCTGCCGGGATTGTCGGAACTTTCGGCAGCGCTGTCGACGAGTCTGCGGCCGCTCGCCGAGTCGATCGAGCGCACGATTCAGCCCGACGGGTCGCTCGCCGACAATGCCTCACCGGAGTTGAACCGCATTCGCCGCGAGCAGGAGCGGCAGCAGAGAGTGATTGAGGAAAGCCTGCGATCGGCGCTGCGCAAACTTACCGGAGAAGGCGCGACGCAGGACGAATTGATTACGATTCGCGGGGAGCGCTTCGTGATTCCGGTGCGCGCGGAACTGAAACGGCGCGTGACGGGCGTGATTCACGGAGCCAGTTCCTCGGGGCAAACGGTTTATGTGGAACCGCTCGAGACCATCGAGCAGAACAACGAACTGGTGCGGCTCATCGAGGAAGAGCAGGCGGAGATTCACCGCATCTTTGTGGCGCTGACGCGGCAAGTGGCCGGCTACGCGCACAGCCTGGTCGAGGGCGCGCGGGTGCTGGCGTTGGTGGATAGCTTGCTGGCGCGGGCGCGCTTTGCGCGTGACTTCCACTGTGTGGGGCCAACCTTTGGAGCAGAGCTGTTGTCTATCCAAGAAGGCCGTCACCCTCTGCTTGAGAAACGATTGCGCGCCACGGGAGGGACCATTGTTCCGCTGAACCTGGAGCTGACGGCGGAAGAGCGGCAACTGATCATCAGCGGGCCGAATACCGGCGGTAAAACCGTAGCGCTGAAGACCACGGCGCTGCTGGCGATGATGGCGCAGACGGGCATTCCGGTGCCTGCGATGGCCGCGAATTTTCCGGTGTTTACGGCGTTCCTGGCCGATATCGGCGATGCGCAGTCGATCGAAGCAGCGCTCTCGACATTTTCCGCGCATATCACGAATCTGGACCGGCTTTCGCGGCTGGCCGGCGCGCGTTCGCTGGTGCTGTTCGACGAATTGGGCTCGGCCACCGATCCCGAGGAGGGCGCGGCGCTCGCGGTTGCCGTGGCGGCGTATTTTCTGGCAGCCGGTGCGTGGACGCTGATTTCGACGCATCACACTTCGCTCAAGGTCTACGCGGCGAATACGCCGGGGGTGCGCAATGCGTCCGCGGGCGTGGATGAAAAAACTCTTGTCCCGAATTACCAGTTTCATCTCGGCGTGCCGGGCGCGTCGGCGGGCATCCAGACGGCGGAACGGCTGGGGCTGAATGCGGCTATCATTGCCGCGGCGCGGGAGCGGCTGGGGTCGCAACAGGCCGACATTGCGCGCTTCCTCGACAAGCTGCACAACGAACTGGCCGCGATCGAGGTGGAACGCAAGGCGGCGCGCGAGGAGCAATACGCGCTCAACCAGGAGCGCAAGAAGCTGGAGCGCGAGGGCGACGTGGAGATGCGCAATCGCGTGCGCGAGCTCGAGGGCAAGTTGGCGTCATTGATGAAAGAGTTCGAGTACCAGATGCGCGAGAACGTGCGCGCGGTAGAGGATCGCGTGTCGCAGCAGAAACTGTCGAAGGAAGCGGAGCGGCGCATCCAGCGGCTGCGCCGCGAGTTCCAGGAGAGCTTTAACCAGACGGTCGTCGCGCATCGCAGCGGCGCGGATCAAGGGGAAGCCAATGCGCAGCCGCACGTGTTGCGGCACATCGCGCCAGGCGATCGCGTGCTGATCAAGTCGATGGGGAAAATTGGAATTGTGCAGCGCGAGGTGGAGAAGGACGTGTTTGAGATCGCGCTGGGGCCGATTAAAATGCGCGCGAAGCGCGACGAGCTTGCCGAATCGTCAGGCGCGGCCGCGGCGAAGGCCGATCCACTCGGGGCTGTGCGTAAACAGATGGGCGTGCATGTTTCGGTGACCAGCGCGAACACGGACGCGATGCGGATGGAGATCAATCTGATTGGGCGCACGGTGGACGAGGCGACCGACGAACTCGAAAAATATCTCGACCGCGCGTTTCTCGCGGGGCTGCCGAAGGTGCGCGTGATTCATGGACACGGCGCGGGAATTCTGCGCCGCGGCGTGCGCGAGTTTTTGAAGAATCATCCGCATGTGGCGGGAATTGCAGAGGCTCCGCAGAACGAAGGTGGGCAAGGGGCCACGCTTGTGGAACTGCGGCAGTAGCGGAGCCGCGCGGAATGTGATTGGCTAGGCGAAATGCTTCGCCCATACCAGGACCCATCCAGTGGTGAGTGTTTTCCATGGCGGCCAAAAATAGAGGAGGGCGACGACATACTCGGTGGCGAGTAGCGCTGTTGCTCCGATCACGAACGACCGCATGATGCGGCCGCGCCACCAGTCCCAGGCCGCCATGAGAGCGATCAGCAGCACATTCCCATAGAACACGTAGAAGAACCATAGAATTACCGATTGAGGCTCGGTGGGCCAGAGCCAACTGGAAAATCGATTGAAGCCGGGATCGGCAATGGAGACGGTCGCCAGCATCATCAACCGTTTGTGGGCAGCCGGGTTTTTCCTTAGGGCGATGCCGCAGGCGAGAAGAATGAGAAAGCCGCCGAGATCCACGATGTTGACGGAGAGGAAGGGCGGATCGTACTCCGGTCCGTGGAGATCCACTGCCTGCGATGCCATTGCAGCCCATGGGCCTAAAACGGCCATGAGGCAAGCCCAGCCCGCCAAAACCCAACCCAGTTTGCGATGCCATGCCACGCGATCGCGCAGAACAAGGAGCACCTGCGCGGTGAGCAGGAACAGCCACGTGCTGAAGACCACCGCGTGCACCCTGACCACGGTGGGCGCCGGAGGAGTTTCATTTAGGAAGCGGGAAAAATCGACGCCGAAGCCGGCGATGATCCCTACCCAGAAGATGCCGAGCCAGATGGCGGAAGGCACGCGATCATCGCGCATACTCCAGTTGCCGCGAACATGCAACACACCTCTGCTGGTTTGCGCTGTGGACGCAGTTGCCAAGGGAACCCCCTGGGGATGCATTCAGGGTGACAGAGCGGCCAGGGCGAGTCAATAAAATTTTGCGGCGGGACGGTGGAAGGGCGCGGAGGGGTTGGAATCATGGGAGCGGGCTTGGTTCGTGCGATCCCGCCTCGGAAAAAGAACAGGCTCCGCGATGCGGAGCCTGTCTGCTGATTACTGACAACTGACAACCGTTCTTCAAGCCATGGCTTCGCGGCCCATGGGCTCAAATACCAGCTGGTTCGATTTGCGGTCTACATCGATCTTGACGTGCGCGCCGTGCAGAACTTCGCCGTCGAGGATCTTGATGGCTAGCGGGTCCTGGACCATGCGCTGCAGCGCACGTTTGAGGGGCCGGGCACCGTAGGCTGTGTCGGAGCCCGAGGCGAGGATCAACTGCCGCGCCGCTTCTGTCAGCTCGAGCGAGATGGCGCGGTCTTCAAGCAGTTTGCGCACCTCGTTCAGGCGCAGGTCGAGAATCTTGCTCAATTGCGCGTTGCCCAACTGGTGGAAGATGACGATGTCGTCGACGCGGTTGAGGAACTCAGGCCGGAAGTGCTCGCGCAGGACGCGCATCACGCTCTCGCTCGCCATGTCGAAATCGTGTTCGGTCTTGAGCGCCTCGCCGGCCAGCATAGCCGCGCCCAGGTTCGAGGTCATGATGAGCACCGTGTTCTTAAAATCAACGGTCCGACCCTTGGCGTCGGTTAAACGGCCGTCGTCCATCACCTGCAGCAGCACGTTGAAGACGTCGGGGTGCGCCTTTTCGATTTCATCGAAGAGGATCACCGCATAGGGCCGGCGATGGATCGCCTCGGTCAACTGGCCGCCCTCGTCGTAGCCCACGTATCCGGGCGGCGCGCCGATCAAGCGAGCCACGGCATGTTTTTCCATGTACTCGCTCATGTCGATGCGCACCATGGCCTGCTCGTCGTCGAAGAGAAACTCGGCGAGCGCGCGGGCGGTTTCCGTCTTACCCACGCCCGTGGGCCCGAGAAAAATAAACGAACCGATGGGGCGCTTGGGATCGCTCAAACCGGCGCGCGAACGGCGAATGGCGTTGGCAACCACACTGAGCGCGGCATCTTGGCCGACTACGCGTTCACGCATACGATCTTCCATCTGAACGAGCTTCTTGACCTCGCCCTCCAACATGCGACTGACGGGAATACCGGTCCACTTGCTGACGATTTTTGCAATGTCCTCCTCGTCGACTTCGTCCTTCAACATGCGCGATACACTTGTTGTGCCATCCTTGCCTGCACCACCCTGTGCGGCGTTCAGTTTTTTGAGCTCACCTTCGAGCTTGGGCAGTTCTCCATATTGGATCTGTGCGGCGCGCTCAAGCTGACCCTTGCGGGTCTGTTCCTCGGCCTCATGGCGCAGGCCCTCGATTCTCTTTTTCAACTCGCCAATGTGATTAATCACCTCGCGTTCCTTAGTCCATCGCGCTGTGAGGGCAGTGATCTGCTCAGTGAGCTCAGCAACCTCACGCTCTATGGCTTCGCGGCGTTCGATGCTGTTGGGATCAGTTTCGCGCTTCAGAGCCGCACGTTCGATCTCGAGTGATGTTCTTTCGCGCTCCAATTGGTCGATCTCGTTTGGCTTTGATCCAATTTGAATTGCGAGTGATGCGGCGGCTTCATCGACCAGGTCGATGGCCTTGTCGGGCAGAAAGCGGTCGCTGATGTAGCGGTGCGAGAGCGTAGCCGCAGCCACGATCGCAGCGTCTTTGATTTTTACGCCGTGGTGCTGCTCGTAGCGGTCTTTCAGGCCGCGCAGGATGGCGATGGTGTCCTCGACGTTGGGCTCGCCCACGTAGACAATCTGGAAACGGCGCTCGAGAGCCGCGTCCTTTTCGATGTATTTGCGGTACTCGTTGAGCGTGGTGGCGCCGATGGCGCGCAGTTCGCCGCGCGCCAGAGCCGGCTTGAGCATGTTGCTGGCGTCAATAGCGCCCTCGGCGGCGCCCGCACCCACCAGCGTGTGCAGCTCGTCGATGAACAGGACGATCTGCCCGTTCGTTTCCTCAATTTCCTTGAGCACGGCCTTGAGCCGGTCCTCAAACTCGCCGCGGTATTTTGCGCCGGCGAGCATGGATCCGAGGTCGAGCGAGATCACGCGCTTGTCGCGCAGGCTCTCGGGCACGTCGCCGGAGACGATGCGGCGGGCGAGGCCTTCGACGATGGCGGTCTTGCCTACGCCGGGCTCGCCGATAAGCACCGGATTATTTTTTGTGCGGCGGCTCAGCACCTGGATCACGCGGCGAATCTCTTCGTCGCGGCCGATGACGGGATCGAGCTTGCCGCGGCGCGCGAGATCGGTAAGATCCTTGGCGTATTTTTCCAGCGCCTGGAACTTGGCTTCGGGATTCTGGTCGGTGACGCGTTGCGAGCCGCGCACGGCGGTGAGTGCCTTGAGAATGGCGTCGCGGGTGGCGCCGAGTGCGACCAGGGCAGCCTGCGCGGGATCGCTTTTGAGTCCGGCGACGCCCAGCAACAGATGCTCCGTCGAAACGTACTCGTCCTTGAAGTTGGTGGCCTCCTTGAAGGCCTGCTCGAGGGCTTTGTTCAGCGTCTGGCTTATGCCTGGCTGCGCGGCCGCACCGGCTACGCGAGGCAGTTTCTCCTCGATGCCGTGCAGCTCGTTTTCGAGGCGCTCTGTGGGCACCCCAATCTTTTCGAGCACGGCGGGGATCACGCCCTCGCGGTCCTCAATGAGCGCCAGCAACAGGTGCACGGGCTGCAACTCGGGGTTGCCCAGCTCGGCGGCGCGCGTCTGCGCCTGTTGTATCGCCTGCTGCGCTTTCACGGTGAACTTGTCAAAACGAATGGCCATTGTTACCTCTGTGAATTAAGTGAACGAGTGAAAAAGTGAATCGTGAACCGTGGACTCGTGATTCGTGGCTCGTGATTCGTGCCCGGCGTCGGCTCTTCGCCGCGAGCTGTTCACTCTTAGCTTTACGCTTCCAACGGCCGGAGTCCAGATTGATCTTCAAAAAAAGCTTTGTGCTTCCCGCAATAAAAGAGATGCGCCGGGGAAGGCTTCGTTGCCAATCCGGCGCATCAAATTACCGCTGCCAGCCTGAGCGCAGAAGAGTTGGAGGCTAGAAGCTAGCAGCGAGAAGCTCGGTGCCGCCGTTAGGCGGCGATGTTGACCTTGATCTGCTTGGGCTGGGCTTCGGGCTTCTTGGTCAGCTCCAGCTTGAGCACGCCGGCCTCGTACTTGGCGGCGATGTTTTCGGTGTCCACGGTGGTAGGCAGGGAGAAGGCGCGATAGAAGCTACCGTAGCGGCGCTCAATGCGATGGAAGTTCTCTTCCTTCTCTTCTTTCTCAAACTTGCGCTCGCCCTTGACGGTCAGAGTGTGGTTTTCCACGCTCACGTCCAGGTCCTTTTCTTCTATGCCGGGAACTTCGAGCTTGAGGACGACTTTCTTTTCGTCTTCGTAGACGTCGACCGCGGGCACGAAGCTGGCCGTGGTCAGCGGGTTCTCGGTCTCCGTGTTCAGATTGCCGAACAGCGAGTTCATGCGGTTCTGCAAAGCAACGACTTCGCGGAAGGGGTCCCAACGAGTGATAGCCATGATGATTTCCTCCAGGTGAATCCAAGATTTGTAGGTAGGCGGGAGCTGGACTCACCGCCGTTCAACCTATCTGATGAAACTATAGCACAAATGATTCATAAAATATGAGTGTCAAGCACTAATATTCTGCGATTGACTTCAGTGCATTGTTTTTAAAAGACTTATGATGTTACAGCTTGCCTTGATTTGGCTGGTTGGAGCGCTGGAAGGGGCCTGACGCCTGCTTCAGGCAGGTGTGGGAAGGGATTCGGGACGCAGTTCAGCAGCCAGGGGAGGTTCGGCAAGTCTGGTCACGGTGAGGACGGTAATGTCGTCTTCCTGGCCGAAGCGCAGAGCCGCGTCAGCAATGTTTTGGGCGGATTCAGTGGAAATGGCGGCAGTGCGCTCGAAGCCGAAGAGCTCGCCATGGGCGTTGCGGGCCTCAATGACTCCGTCAGAGACGAGCAGCAGGGATTCGCCCGCGCGCAGCTGAAAGCGCTGCGACGGAAAAGAAACCTCCGGCATCGCACCGAGCGGAAAAGCGCCATCGAGTGCCAGCTCTTTGCCATTGATGTAGGGCGGCAGATGCCCGGCGTTGACCAGCTCGATGTTTCCGTTAGGCTCGATGCGCATGGCCAGGCACGTCACCAGGCCGCGGCCTTGCAGGCGCTCGTTGAGCAGGGTCAGAATCCTGGACGGATCGGGGGTGAACTGGAATGCGGTGCGAATGGCGCCCACGATGAGCGCCGCGAGCATGCCGGCCTTCAGTCCCTTTCCCGCCACGTCTCCGACCACGATCAGCGTACTTCCGTCGCGCGGATCGGGAAGAACCTGGAAGAAGTCACCTCCCACTTCGCGCGATGGCTGGTAGACGCTGTGAATGGCCAGCCCTGGAGTGGGTGGGAGCTGATCGGGGATCAGGTATTGCTGAATCTCGCGCGCCGAGGCCATTTCGCCGTGCAACTCTGCGCGTTCCTGGTTCGTGGTGCGCAACTGCTGCACGAGCAGGATGGTCATGGAAACCACGACGGCAGCGATGGCCATGGAACGGTACGGCTGAATCCTGAGGAACATGGACTCGATGTTAAGATTCAGGAAGGGAAACTGCACAACCATGTAGATAAAATCCATCAGCATCCAGATAAAGCAGACGATTGCGAGCGCAGTCTGCCCCCGGCGTACGGATCGTAACGGTAGAAACGCGAAAGGGACAGCAAATGCGGCCGCGAGGGCCGCTGCCACCTCGATGGTGGTCATGGTGGGCTGGACTTCAATGAACCAGCGCAGGGCAACGCTCGCGCGTAGCGGCAGTAGAGCAGCCACGAAGAGCACGGTCGGATAGAAGAAATTGATGCCGAGGACAAGGCGAAAGAAGATGGGCACAGGCTTGCGATTCACGGCAAAGAAGAACAGGATGACGAAGATCGGCAGGCTTTGTCCGAGCGCGTACAGAAGGAATTCCAGGTGCGAGGAGTAGTTGACCGACGCAGAAACCAGGAATTCGTTGATGCGGAGATCGGCGAGATCGAGCCAGGTGAGGCTGATCCATAGAATGTAGCGCTGGGAGCGGTCGAACCAATAGAGCGCCATGAAAAACAGGCCGGCGGAAGCAATGAGTGCGTAGCAGGCCCACGTGACCGACTGCGATTGCGTGCGTTCGTACACCTGGCTCCAGTAGGTATTTCGTTCGAGCTCCGCATCTCCCAGCGAGAGACCGGGCAATTGCTGCCGGCCATTGATCTCAGGCGTGAAGGTCATGCGGACGGCGACGAAGACGGGAAGGCTGCGCTGGGAAAATTCGGCAGCTGAGTAGTCGACGACAAGACCGACGGTGTGGGCGCCGGTGACGATGTTGCCGGAGGCGCCGATGCGGCGACCGTTGGCGAAGACCTGCCATGCGAGATCGCCGGAGACCTGGAGTTGAGGATTGACGGCTGCTGCGAGTTGGCCAGGATCGAAGCGGCAGCGCAGCCAGAAGTAGGGCGTTTGAGTGGCCAATGCCGGCCACGTAGTCACTGGCTGCCAGCCCGCTTCGTCGAGATTCGGAGCAGCCCATCGCATGTCGTCACCCAGCTTCCAGACGCATTGCTGCGGCGCAATGCTCAGCGCCGTCTGAGCGGCAAGGGGCCACGGCAAAAGCAGCAGAAGGAGAAGTGTCTTACGCATGCAGGACCTCCGCTGGAATGAGCGTGAGAGTGAGCACGGTGATGTCGTCTTCCTGGCCGAAGCGCCGCGCGGCCTGGGCGTTGGATTCGGCGAACTGGCCGCAGGCAGCCGTCCCGCAAAGAAGCATGAAAATCGTCACAATCGCTTTCCGCATGGTTGACCTCGCACAATGCTGGAGCCCATGAAGCTCTTACGCCCTGGTGAGATCCGGAGCCGGCCGGTGCGTCATCGATCTGCGCTCATTGCCAGCGGGTTAGGAGCGCAAATCTCTCTGCGGTTTGGGGGCAGCGGCGGGGAAGTATGGCATGAGCATACCGTGCCAGATGTAATTGCAAAAGCAAAATTTGCGGGTGATGCGCGCAGACGGTTCTGCGGCGTCACCGGGGAAACCTTAGGCCCCGAGCAATCTACAATGAAAATCTCATGTCCGAACTTCCTGGCACTTTGGCAACCATCAACTGGCACTGGGTGTGGCTGGTGATGGCCGCATTTCTTGCCGGCGTGCTGAACGCGGTGGCTGGCGGCGGATCGTTTCTGTCGTTTCCGGCGCTGCTGGGCATGAACATGTTGCCCGTGCAGGCCAACGCCACCAATACGGTGGCTATCTGGCCCGGGCAGCTAACCTCGGTTGCCGCGTACTGGCCGGACGTGCGCAAAAACCTGCGCGCGGCCGTGCTGATGGGGCTGGCAGGATTTGCGGGCGGAACCGCCGGAGCGGTGGTCCTGCTAAACACGCCGCAGAAGACGTTCATGCGCCTGGTGCCGTGGCTGCTGCTGTTTGCAGCGTCCACTTTTGCCGTGAGCGGATCGGTGACGCGAGCCCTGGAACGCCTAAAGTTCAAGCGCCATGCAAGCGCCGGGAGCAGCGGGGTCCATGCGCCGCGCCGTTTGCCGCTTTTTCTGGCTACCGCGGTGGTGAGCTTTTACGTGGGCTACTTTGGCGCCGGAGCGGGCTTTCTCTTTATGACGCTGCTCGCGTTCTTCGGCTACGAGGACATTCACGCCATCAACGCACTGAAGGTGGTGGCCAATCTGCTGGCTAATGGCATCGCCTTTGCCATCTTCATTATCGACGGGCAAGTGGTGTGGCGCTTCTGCCTGGCGGCGATGGTGGCGGCGGGCATCGGCGGATACGCTTCGGCGAGCCTCGCGCGGCGGGTTCCGCAACCGGTGCTGCGCGGCCTCGTGGTGGCGATCGGACTGTCGATGGCGGCGTGGTTCTTTGTGAGGCAGTGAACGGGTGTCGGGTTTCAGGCGCTGCGGACCTGAAGCGTTACTGGTGCGTGAAGCCGCTCGGGGTGCAAGTGAGAGTGATCACGCTGCCCGAAGTGACTTTCGCCTCTCCGCCATCGCCGCCGCAGTTGAGATGATCGGGTCCTCCAGTCACGGCCACGTTATATATGCCTGGGCTTACCACGAAGGTAGAATTCGTCTGCCGGTTCGTGGACTCTCTGTTGATGAAGATGTTCGCGCCCGTATGAGGTGTGGATTGAATCACCAGCCTGCCTGAGTCGTACCCCGGGGACTGCGACGGGCCTGCTGACAGGCTCATGAAGGTCCAGCAAAGAAACAGCTCAATCGCCCGCTGCATGATGCTCGCGCTCATTTTCATCCTCCGCGTTGATCGTCTGAAAGGCAAAGTCGCCAAAAAGCATGACAGACAGAAGAAAACAGTAGAACTGGGCGTACCGTACCCACATTGCAGGCATGGAGAGATCGAACATCTGGTTTCTCAACATGTCAAGCAATGCAAGATAGACCATATAGCCAAATAAGAGAGAGAGGACGGCGCATCCGGCACTGGCGAATGCAAACCACATGGCACCCGTCCACCGACGGGCATTGCGTCCGCGGATCAAGAAGAACCCCAGGGCTCCCAGCAGCCCCGTGCAGAGCGTAGTGAGCAGGCTGTTCTGATCGAGCAAGGCGTTGAGCTGGCTATTTTCCACGAAACCCGAGTCGGTAACCGCGGGTTCGAAGAAGTTTTGAGAGATCTTCCGCTGAACTTGCCACAATGCCAAAATCAGAACGAGCGCGCCGCCATAAAGCGCAATCCTGAAGATGAGCGCTCGGCTGGTTGCCGAGGACATGAGCGACCTCCTCCTTGTCATTCGATCGCAGGAACCGGGGAAATAAGCCGATCAAGAGGGGAAACCGAAGACGCACGCCGCAGTGAACACGAATATACCCCAAATGAGGGGCAGTTGCGAAGTTTTTAGCTTTGCCCGGTCCCGTAAAATGGAGCTATGAGCCACGAAGGCATTCGCTTCGCGCGAAAAGACGAACAGGCAGGCCGGGAGGAGCAGAGCCGGCCGCTGCCGAAGATTGCCATCACTCCAGAAAAAGTGCGCGTGCTGATGACCGAGGGCAAAGGCCTGGAGATCGATTGGGCCGACGGCCACAAGAGCGCGTGGGGCTTTGCCTGGCTGCGCGAGGCTTGCCCGTGCGCGACCTGCGTGGACGAGCGCGCGCAGGAAGGCCGCAAGGCGGGCCAGCCCAAGCCCAAGCCAGCCGCGCTGCTGCCCATGTACGCGCCGCCGCCCAAGCCGGCCAGCGTGCATCCGGTAGGCCGGTATGCCATCCAGTTCAACTGGGCTGACGGCCACTCCGGCGGCATCTATTCGTGGGAGTATCTGCGTCGCGTGTGCCAGTGCCGGGAGTGCAGCTTCAGCCGCGACGAGACCACGGGAACGCCGAACTAAGCCTTTAGTCCCGGCACCCTAAAGAATATTGACCGCCCGCGCCGCGAGCAGCACTACGGTCGCGAGGGAGATGAGCGACTGAACCATCATCAAGACTTTGGCCCAGCGCGTAAGAACCGGACAGTCGGTCGGCGAGAATGCAGTGCTGGTGTTAAAAGCCAGAAACAGGTAATCCACAAAACCAGGACTCCAGCTTTGCTCGTGCAGGTCCGTCCTGGCTTGGCGATTCAGGGTCATTTGCGGAAACAGAAAGGCTCCGTCGGTATGGACGCCGCGCACCTCACGGGCGTGTGGTCCGCCCGCGTCGAGCCGCCAATACCAGGACGCGAAAACGAGAATGTTCGAAATCCATAAAGCCGCCGAGGCCCGCAACAGGTCTGGCGGCGCTATTCTGTGCGACAGTAAAGCTGAAACGAGAAGGCAAAGCGACCAGATCATGCCGGCCGTCACGACGGATGACAGCACATACCCCATAATTTTATTAAGGCGATCGAATCCGCGACTGCGTGCCCATGCTGTGGGAATGAGCAACACTGCGACGACAGTGATCAGCAACCAACCGGGTCCTGGCGAAAGGGGCTCTGGTAGAGCGATGAATAATACACCTACGGAAAGTAGCGCGACCATGGCAGGCCAGCGTGGTTCGAGATGCTTGGGGGTATTACTCATGTGCTCAATGTACACCGGCTGTCTATCATCGAATTATTTCGGCTTCGCAGGAATCGAGCGAAAAAAGTAAGGAGGACTGCGACATGAAGATTGGATTTCTTGGTCTGGGCAAGATGGGAACGCCGATGGCAATGCACCTGATTGCCGCCGGCCATGAATTGCGGGTGTGGAACCGCACCGAAGGGCGCACCAAACCGCTGTTGCGCGAGGGCGCGATTGCCGCGGCTACGCCGGCCGAGGCCGAACTGGGCGCGGATGCAGTGTTCACCATGCTTTTTGACGACGCGGCCAACGAGGAAGTGCTGTTTGGCCCCAACGGACTGATGGACGCGCTGAGCCCGGGAGCGCTGCACATCTCGTGCAGCACCATCAGCGTGGCGCTGAGCGAGCGGTTGACCGAGGAGCATGCACGGCGCGGGCAGCAATTTGTAGCTGCGCCGGTGTTTGGACGGCCCAACGTGGCCGAAGCGGGACGCCTGTGGATCGTGGTGGCGGGCGCGGAGAACGCGATCGCGAAGGCACTGCCGCTCCTGAAGCCACTTTCGCGCGGCATCACCGTGGTGGGCACGGAGCCGCGGCAGGCGTACGCAGTGAAGCTCGGAGGCAATTTTCTCATCACTATGATGGTGCAGTCCCTGAGCGAATCGTTTGTCTACGCGGAAAAGCAGGGAATCGATCCCGGGACGTTTTTCGAGGCCGTGAACAACGCGCTCTTCCAGTCGCCGTTCTACGAGGCGTACAGCAAGGTGATTTTGCACCCGCCCGAGCGGCCCGGCGCGACGATGGAACTGGGCGAGAAGGATTTGCGGCTGCTGCGCGAGGCCGCGGCCAGCCGCGACACGCGTTTGAGCCTGGCGGATTTGATGGCCGAGGTCTTTCGCGAGGCGCGCGCCGCCGGACTGGCCCAGGAAGATTGGGCCGCGGGCCAATACAAAATGGCCCGGCGAAGAAGCCTGCCTGTAAGATAAGAGGGAGTGGGGCAGTTTGAAAAAACCGCCCCTCAGGGGCTAAAGCCCTCAATCAATTCATTGCATCTACGGCACGACTGAAGTCGTGCCCTTTCACGACTGCTTCAAACTGACCCGCTACAAGATAAGAGCTACGATGCGACTGAAAGGCAAGATTGCCCTCGTTACCGGAGCCAGCGCCGGTATTGGCGCAGCTACCGCCATGGCCTTTGCGGGTGAGGGAGCGCGCCTGCTGCTGGCTGCCCGGCGGCCCGGAAAACTGGCTGAAATTGCCTCGCGGGCCCTGGACCGCGGCGCCGCCGCCGTGCATTCCATTGATTTGGACGTGCGCAGTCGCCACGCCGTACAGCACGCCATTGACGAGCTACCGCCGGAGTGGGCGGAGATCGACATCCTGGTGAACAATGCCGGCCTGAGCCGGGGCATGGAGAAGCTCTACACGGGGCGGATTGAAGACTGGGAAGAGATGATCGACACCAACATCAAGGGATTGCTGTACGTGGCGCGTGCCGTGGTTCCGGGGATGGTGGTGCGCGGGCGCGGCCACGTGGTGAACCTGGGATCGATGGCCGGCGAGATTGTTTACCCCAACGGCGCCGTGTATTGCGGCACCAAGGCCGCGGCGCGGGTTATCAACGACGGGCTGCGCGAGGATTTGCTGGGTACGCCGGTGCGCGTCACCAGCGTCGACCCTGGCCTCGTGGAGACGGAATTCAGTATGGTGCGATTCCACGGCGACAAGGGGAAGGCCGCCAAGGTCTACAAGGGCATTACGCCGCTGACCGGCGAAGATATTGCGGATGTAATTCTTTGGGCCGTGACGCGGCCCGAGCATGTGAATATTGCGCGCGTGTCGCTGACCTCAATCAACCAGGCCAATACGCTGCTCATCCATCGCGAGCCGTAGGGCGGGGCGTTCCGACAACCTTACCCCAGGGACTGAATCTGCGCCTCGATGTGCGCCAAAGCGGATTCGAGGGCGGCGCGGCGGCCTGGATTCGACGTCCTCTGCGACAGGATGTTTTCGCGTTGCAGGTTGAGCGCCTGGATTTGGCGTTCGCGTGTGGTGCGTCGAAGTTCGGCGGCACGCCGCTCTTCCTCAGTGACCATTCTGTTGCCGGAATCAGCCACGGGGGCCTCCATGACACTTGCCATCTGCTCCTCCACCGATTTACTTTCCCAACCACGAGCCATATCTTCATTCTACGGGGCATTTGACCGATTGCGTCCCGCAGAATGACGGATGGGAACCACGAAAGGATAGGATTTTGCCATGCGAGCTTGGCAGGTTTCGGCCTTTGGCATTGATTCATTGGAGTTTGTGGAGCGGCCCACGCCCACGCCAGGCCCGGGCGAAGTGTTGGTGGCGGTGCGCGCGGTTTCGTTGAACCGTCGCGATCTGATGGTGGTGAAGGGGCTGTACAACCCCAAAATGAAGCTGCCGCGCATTCCCTGTTCCGACGCGGCCGGGGAAGTGGCGGCCGTGGGCGCAGGCGTCTCGGCATGGCGGCCGGGTGACCGCGTAGCAGGCATCTTTATGCAGAATTGGCTGGAGGGGCCGCTGACTCCCAATAAAGCTCGCGGCGCCCTGGGCGGCGACATCGACGGCGTGCTGGCCGATTATGTGGTGCTCAAAGAGCAGGGGTTGGTGGCGATTCCCGACCACTTGAGCTTTCAGGAAGCGGCAACCCTGCCCTGCGCCGCAGTGACGGCGTGGAACGCCCTGGCCACGGTCGAGATCAAGCCGGGATCGACGGTGCTGATTCAGGGAACGGGCGGCGTGTCCATTTTTGCGTTGCAGTTTGCGCGCCTGAAGGGGGCGCGCGTGCTGGGTATCAGCTCGAGCTACGAGAAGCTGGAGCGGGCCAGCGCGATAGGCCTGGATGCGGGACTGAACTACAGCGATAACCCCGACTGGGATCGCTGGGCGCACGACCAGACCGGCGGCGACGGCGTGGACCTGGTGGTGGAAGTGGGCGGTCTGGGAACGCTGACGCGCTCCCTTCGGGCCATTCGCATGGGCGGTACCATCGCACAGATTGGCGTGCTTGCTGCGGGAACTGAAGGCATCCCTCTCGGCCTTATTCTCCACAAATGGTCGCGGATCCACGGCATCTATGTGGGCTCGCGACGGGACTTTCAAGAAATGAACCGGGCCATTTCTCTTGCCGAGCTGCGGCCTGTGGGCGAGGAGTTCGACTGGAGCCAGGCACGCGAAGTATTGGAGCGCATGGAAGAGGGCAGCCACTTCAGCAAGATGGTGCTGACGGTGAACTGAGCGCGATCCGTCGAAAGTCAACTCGCAGGCAGATGGACTTGCTAACCTGCTAAGCAGGGGTAGTTCTGTGAATCTCTATGAACAAATGCTTGCCGTGGCTTTGGAAGAGGCTCGGTATGGCCTTGTCGAAGGCGGCATTCCCATCGGCGCGGCAATGTTCACGCGCGCGGGCGAGTTGGTGAGCCGCGGCCACAATCGCCGCGTGC
>Ga0181538_10001531_pt1 | contig 25738 bp, 17 predicted proteins | sample PEATcosm2014_Bin_40_FD_119773 | JGI IMG/M metagenome (GOLD analysis project Ga0181538, IMG submission 119773) | Peatland microbial communities from MTU Mesocosm Facility, Houghton, MI, USA - PEATcosm2014_Bin23_30_metaG | ecosystem: Environmental > Terrestrial > Soil > Wetlands > Peat | place... | reverse complement strand
AGCACATGCCCCACTTCTCCACGCATTCCATGTTCTTTCACAACCTGTGGGGCTCTTACTGGCATGGCGGGCGCTCGCTCAGCTATCAACTGGTGATGCACGAGCACAACGGTACCCATGTGGACGCGCCGGCGCACTTCATCAGCGATGCCAAGCCCCACGCTCACGTCACAATCGACCAGATTCCCGTTGCTCGCCTCATGGGCCGGGGCGTTCACCTTGATTGCCGTGCATGCAAGGAGTCCGATTACGTCTCGCGCCAGCAGATCTGGGACTGGGAATCTCAGCACGGCGCGATTGCGCCGGGCGACATCGTGCTGTTCGACTTTGGCTGGTCGGCGCGATGGGGGCTTCGTCCACACGACCAGCCTTACGTTGAGCACTGGCCCGGGGTCAGCATGGAAGTCGCGGAGCATCTCATTTCCAAAAACGCGGCGGCCCTCGGCGTCGATACGCTTTCCCCTGATCCGCCGGAAGCCTTGCGCACCAATCCCATCCACCCCGTCGTGCTCGAGAAGGATCTTCTCATCATCGAGAACCTGACAAACCTGGGAGAGCTACCCGATTTCTTCCTTTTTCTGGCTTTTCCGCTTAAGATCCGCGCCGGCTCGGGCTCGCCCATTCGAGCCGTTGCAATGTTCTAAGTGGTCGCCGCGCACCTGTCTCAACGGCATCCGGGCTTACCATCCCTTGCCCCTCCTCAGCGGGGAGGGAAAGTGGACTCCCCTCCTTGGAAAGGAGTGGGTAGGGGGATGGTTGTTGTCTATTGGCTAACTCGGGCGCTGGGCGCGGGGGCGCAGCAAAAGGATCACGATGGAACCCGTGAAGTACGCCGCGCTGAGCATGCCAAAGGCGTATCTGAAATTCCCCGTATGTTGGTTGATGTACCCAACCGCCAAGGGGCCGTAGTAGCCGCCCAGGTTTCCGAGCGCATTCACTATGCCCATGGCGGAGCCCGAAGCGGTCCGGGGGAGCGTCTCGGTAGGAATAGCCCAGAAAGGCCCTAGCGCACCGTAGGACCCCGCGCCGACCAGAGAGATGGCAAGGAAAGAGAGGGAAGGGAATTGACGGCTCAACAGAACGCTGACCAACATGAAAAAGCCGCCCCATGCAATGGCCAATGCCACATGCCGGTGCCGCTCCCCTGTTTTATCCGAATGGCGGGAAATGACGACCATCCCGACCGCGGTCATGAGATAAGGGAGCGTGAAGAGAAGTCCCACCTCGGCGCTGCTGAGCTTTTGTGCATTTTGCATGGCGCTCGGCAGCCAGAAAAGATAGCCGTAGTTGCCGCAGTTCTGCAAGAAATAGTACACCACCATCAGCAGGAGGGCGGGGCGGAGAAGAGAGCGAAGCACGGGTTCAGGAGTAACGGGGTCAAGTTCTGAAGCCTCGCGTTCCAGCGTGGTTTCCAGAAAGTGAAGTTCCTCAGCGGAAATCCAGCGGGCATGGCGTGGATGATCGTCAACAAAGGACCACCAGATCACCAGCCACATCAATGGAAAGAGGCCCTCCGAAATGAGCAATACGCGCCAATCCCAGCGTTGCAGTATCCACCCGGAAAGCGGCGAAGAAGCGACCACGGCTACAGGAAGGCACAGCATCCAATAAGCATTGGCGCGCGCCCGCTCAGCGCGCGGAAACCAATGAGCCAGCAGGACCAGGGTGGCCGGCCAAACGCCACCTTCCGCCACGCCCAAGAGGAACCGCATCATCCAGAACTCGCGCCAGGTGTGGACCAACCCGCAGCCTACGGAGCACGCTCCCCACAGAACCAGCAGGATGGTCACGAAGCGCTTGGCGCTCCATCGCTGCGCCAGGTATCCGCCCGGGATCTGCAAAATCAGGTAGCCCCAGAAAAAGACGCCTGCAGAAGCCCCGGCTTCGGGGGGCGACATGTGAAGAGCCTTGCTCATCGAAGGCAGCGCCAGGGAAATATTCGTCCGATCGATGAACGCGATCGTGTACATGATGAAGGCGACAGGGATGATGTGCAGCCAGCGCTGTTTGGGCATAAGAATCGGACCCTGAATGAGTTGCAGCATAGCAGCAGTCGTGCTCCCTTTGCAACGCCATGGCGTGCCGATGCAGGGGTAGCGTCTCAGTTTGACGTAGAGGCGGCTTTACGCCGCCCTGTGGCGAGGTAATCTCGCCGCTACAGATTCAAACATAGATACTACCGTTGCAGGGTAGTAATTGACATCCCCCAGCGGCTGTGCTAACTAAAGTCTCTTAGGCGTCGCACCGGCCCGGCAAGTGCCACGCCGGAACTTGCCCCTAAGTCAGGGCGTTACACCCGAGAATGCGTATGGGCGTGGAAGAGCTACAATCAGCCTGGGAGTTGCTCAAGGAAGCCTACCAGTATCAGATGGGTGGAGACTACGACATGGCCGTCGAGCTCTACAAGCGCTCCCTGGACCTGCATCCCACGGCCGAGGCCTTTACCTTTCTGGGGTGGACCCACCGACTCCAGGGAAGAATCGAGGACGCCATTGCCGAATGCAAGAAGGCCATCCAGGTCGACCCCGACTTCGGCACCCCCTACAACGATATCGGCGCTTATTTGATTGAAAAGGGTGAATACGACGAGGCCATTCCCTGGCTGGAGCGGGCCCTGCAATCGCGCCGCTACGACTCCTACCACTATCCCCATTACAACCTCGGCCGGGCGTACATGGCAAAAGAAATGTATGTCAAGGCCCGCTACCACTTGGAACAGGCCCTCAAGTTGTCGCCGGATTATACGCTCGCCAATGAGGCTCTGGAAAAGATCCGCAGGAAGATGCAGTAAGCTGTCAGCTTTCAGCTCTCAGCCCAGTCAGCCCTCAACCTTCACTCGAGACCAAGGACACGACGAAGCATGGCATCGGGAAACTCTCGAGAGTACAATGGGAGGTCAATTGGAATTCGAGCTGTCAACTCATATGTCATCATCCACGGGCTGAAAGCTGATAGCTGAAAGCTGACAACTAACATCTTGAGGGAACCATGCCCAAGGCTCAATTACAGTATCTGACCGACGAATTGAACAAGCTGCGTGAGCAGAAGCTTTACCAAAAGCTGCGCGTCCTTGAAACCCAGCAGCTTCCCGTCTCCCGTTTCGATGGCCGGGAGGTCATCAACCTTTCATCCAACAACTACCTGGGGCTGACGACTCACCCCAAGCTCCGCGCGCGTGCCCTCGAGGCGATCGAGAAATTCGGCGTCGGCTCCGGGGCCGTGCGCACGATCGCCGGCACCATGTCGATCCACCTCGAACTCGAAGAGAAAATCGCCAGGTTCAAACACGTCGAAGCTTCGGTGGTTTTCCAGTCCGGGTTCACCGCCAACGCGGGAACCGTGCAAGCCATCCTGGGCCGCGAAGACATCATCATTTCAGACCAGCTCAATCACGCCTCCATCATTGACGGCTGCCGGCTCTCGCGGGCTGAAATCAAGGTCTTTCCGCACAAGGACATTGAGGCCTGCGAAGGCATTTTGAAGGAAATTGCGGATCGCAAGTGTCGCAAGCTGCTGGTCACCGATGGAGTTTTCTCCATGGAAGGCGACATCGCGCCGTTGCCGCAACTCGTCGAACTGGCCGAGAAGTACGGCTGCATCATGATGATCGACGACGCGCACGCCTCCGGCGTCCTGGGGCGGAACGGCCGCGGAACCGTGGACCACTACAATTTGCACGGCCGCGTCGATGTTCAGGTCGGCACGCTTTCGAAGGCCATTGGCGCGCTGGGCGGCTACGTCTGCTCCACTCGCGACGCCATTGAGTTTCTCTATCATCGCGCCCGGCCCTTCCTCTTTTCGACTTCGCATCCACCTTCTGTAGCCGCAACTTGCCTGGCGGCTTTTGAGGTCCTCGAAGAAGAGCCGCAACTGATCGACCAGCTTTGGGCCAATACACGGTTTTTCAAGCAGGGACTGAAGAAGCTCGGGTTCAACACCGGCGTGAGCGAAACGCCCATCACGCCCGTCATTGTGGGCGACGCCGCATTGGCGCACCAGTTCTCGCGCGAGCTTTTTGCCGCCGGCGTCTTCGCCCAAAGCATCGGATTCCCCACCGTCCCCGAGGGCAAAGCCCGCATCCGCACCATCGTTACTGCCACCCACACGCTGGAAGAATTGAACCGGGCGCTGGAAATCCTGGAAAGCATAGGGAAGAAGCTGAAGATAATTTAAAAGGGATTCTATTCTGCGTTCATCCGCGTAATCTGCGGCTTGTAATTTAGCCTAGTTTACCGGTTCGGTGAGAGCGGCTGAGTGGTCGGCCAGGCGTGCAGGCTGGACCATGCGATAGAGGTGGTTCAACGGCACCCGGCCAGGACCCACGCTGTACGCCTTGCGCACAGCCTCGGTGACGTAGGCTTTGGCCAGAACCACAGCCTCGCGAAGCTGGCGGCCCAACGCCAGGTGCGCGGCGATTGCAGAAGAAAACGTGCAGCCGGTGCCGTGGGTGTTGTCGGGCTTCACGCGGTCCCCGATGAACACTTCCAGCCCCGAGCCGTCATAAAGAACGTCCGTGGCCTTGTCCAGGTGGCCGCCGGTCACGACCACGGCGCGCGCCCCCATCTCCACGAGCTTGCGCGCCGCCGCCTTCATCGCTTCCAGGTTTTCCACCCGTAGCCCGGTCATTGCCGAAGCTTCGAAGAGGTTGGGCGTAATCACTTGGGCGCGCTTGATTAATTCGTCGCGCAAGTACACCTGGCACGAGTCATCCATCAGGTCTTTCCCACTCGAGGAACGTATGACGGGATCGAGCACCGAGGGAATGGCTGGGTTGGATTCCAGAACCTCGCTCACTACTTCCGCATTGGCGCGATTTGCCAACATTCCGATTTTGATGGCTTTCACTCGCCCATCCGCGAGTAGGGCGGCAATCGTTTCTTTCAAAACCGTGGGCTCAGTTGGGTAAACAGCGTAAACTCCCTGGGTGTTTTGGATGGTCAGCGCCGTAAGCGCCGCCACGCCATAACAGCCGTGGGCGCCAAAGGTTTTCAAATCTGCGGCGATTCCTGCTCCCGAGGAGGGGTCGAAGCCTGCGATGCTGAGGGCCACCGGCCACCCGGCGCTAAGCTGATGATTCATTTTTTCTTGCTGAGCCTCGCTTTTAGATCAAGACTTTATTTGATTATAGAGGGGCGTGCTCGGTTGTCAATAAAGTTTTGTTCACTTCGCCGTTCCCACCACATCCATTTCAGAGTCCGATTGCACCACCAGCTTCATAGTCTTTGAGTCTGTAAAGGGAATCGAACCCGAGTTATCGAGGCGGGCAGTCAACGTCTGGTGGATGGTGGCATGGTTCTCAAGGACTCTGCCGTCGTCGAGCGCCAGCAGCACCCTGCCTTTACCCTGGCCTTCAATGTGCATGTCCACGCCCATTCCGTGCGAGGCGAGCTGAGACAGCGGTTCCGTCGGCCCAAGCGCCTTCGCGGACGGCCGCACCATGTTGACGAAGCTGAATTCCACCACCGCGGCTTCGATATCTCCCACCTTGGTTTTGCCGACGTATCGCAACGTGTTTTCCCCGGTAACGTCATACGGATATGCGGCGCTTGCCGGTGAGTCCAGTTTGTGCTTCCACGTCTTCCCCGGTGTCACCGGATAGTCGGGGTAGAGTGTGTCGCCTCCCACCTGCTCGAGAAAGAACCTCAAAGCCTGGCGAAGCGGCTCGCGGTAGGCCGCGTCCAACCCCTCGAACAGGCCCTCGCCGCCTTCAAAGCCCAGAAGCTTTCCCTCCCGGTCGTAGTGGGCGACGATATCCTGGCCGGCGACGTGTTCGCTGATCTCCCGTTGCGCTCTTTCGGCGGACTCGCCGAAGCCGTCCGGCGTGTGCTTGGCGAGGTCGGATTGGAATTCGAACTTGTCGAAATGATTTTCGATGTCCGCGCTCCCGTCGGCGTGCACCCCCTTTACCGTCACGGTGTTTTGCTGCTGCATCGAGAAGTCGGTCGGCAGAGGAGGCAAGAAACTCTGCAGCTCGGGCGGCTCCGAATGGACCACGGCTTTGGTGTGCATCTTGGTGGCGTAAACCATTTTCTGGCCGCTTCGGTAGTGACGCGCCAGCCTAACCTCTTCGCCACGAGACAATGCAGGTGCCCACAAGCAGAGCAGTGCCAGCCCCGCGACGAGCCGAAGTCGTAGGCGCGGCCCTGGTGGCCGTCCTCGCGTCCCTGGAAGGGATTTCACCACGAGTAGGTCTTGCCTCTCAGACCGATGCATTCGCCATTTCCTTTTGGTAGCGCTCCAGACATTCAGGGGAGCAGAAGTGAAGGGTTTCCGAGCCGCGCACGAGGCAGTGGGAAAGCTCTGTAGAAACAAACATACCGCAGACCGGATCGCGTGCGGTCTTGCCGACGCGCACCTCATTAGCTCGTGCCGAGGGTTGAGCCTGTCCGCGCACTGGAGAGGGATGGAAGAAAACTCGCAGTGCCCCGCCCAGCAACTTCCCCACCACGATGAGAAAGACCAATTCCACCAAATATTCAAGCAAGCTTCCCATAATATGTCAGACGACTCAATCGCCCCGCGGGATGCCCTGATTCTACTGGCTGGACGTAGCGTCACCGGAAGAACCTTGTGCCGCGTCCAACTTCTGCTTCAAGCTTTGAAGACTCGGATTCGCGGGATCCAGCTTGTGCAGGTGGTCCCACGCCTTTCGGGCAGCGGCCAGGTTGTGAGTCCCTTCCAGGTTCACCACAATGACGTTCAGCAAGGTGGGCTTGTGGTCGGGATCGATCTCGAGCGATTGGCTGTACTGCTTCAGCGCCTCAGCGCTCTGGCCAGTGTAGTAGTACGCCGTCCCGAGGTCAGTGCGAGCGTTGACGTTGTTCGGGTTGAGGGCCAGGGACTTCTGGTACCACTCAATGGCCTGCGGGTATTGTCGCTGGTCGTACAGGAAGTTGGCGAGCTTGAGAGGAGTGTCGGGGTCTTTGGGGTTCTGTTGCGCTTCCTCTTGGAGTTGCTTGATGATCAACGCGTTGTCGATGGGGGGATGCCCTTGGGGCAATCCGGACGGCGTCGCCCCTCCCTGGCCTGTTCCGGGAGAGCCGCCGGTATTCTCGGCGGTCATCCCGGAGGATGCCGTCATCACGCTTTTCTGCCGCCCGCTCCAGCCCATCTGCGCGGCCGTGATGTAGCCCGCCAGAAATCCCACCACGAGAAAAACCACCGCCGTTAGTAATGTCTCTTTTTTCATCCGGTTCCCGCACACCACTCCCTTGCTGCAAGTCTAATTGAGCCACAAGGTAGCGTCAAGAGTAACACCAACAACGTGTTTGCCCTATCCAAGTAGCACAGGCACTCTTGCCTGTGACTCGGGCCGACGCACCAGCACAGGCAAGAGTGCCAGTGCCACTTTATTCGTATCGGAGGGCCTCAACGGGATTCAGGTGAGAGGCGCGGATGGCCGGGGTAAGGCCGCTGATGAGCCCTACCAGGATCAGGATGACTGTGGACACTCCGACGGTCCCAAGCGAAATGTAGAGGTGGATATCGCCTTTGCCGGAAGTGTCTTCGTAGAGAGGGCCGTACAAAGGAAGCGGTCCGATGGCCGCGGAGGCGGCGTAGGCAAGGCCAATTCCAATGACCCCGCCAATCGCGGTGATAACCAGGGCCTCAGCAAGGAACTGCAACTGGATTTGCCAGCGCCGGGCGCCTAAGGCGCGGCGCAAGCCGATCTCCCGCACTCGTTCGTCGACCGCCACCAGCATGATGTTCATGAGCCCCACGCCGCCGATGCCCAGGGTAAGCGCCCCTACGAACGTAAACAACGCCTCGAAGCCGATGGTGATGCCGTCAATGACGGGCCGGAACTGCTCCCGGCCGAACATGATAATGGCGCGCTCGTCACTGGCAGAGAAGCGTTGCCGCTTGGCGATTTCCGACCGCACCTGGCTCATGGCCTCCTTCTCAAAGCGTGGCGCCCGCGGCTCGAAGACCAGCACCGCGGCATAGCGAGTATTCCAGAGTTCGCCCGCGCTGGAGTAGGGGATCCACACCGATTCGTCGTCACTCGTGAAGTAGTTGCTGTCCTGAATCTTCCGCTCCATGGTTCCGATCACGGTGAAGCGGGTGCCGCTGATGCGAACCGTTTCGCCCACTGCCGGCTGTCCGCTGAACAACTTTTCCCGGAGACGCGCGCCCAGGAACACCACCCGCCGTCGTTCGAGCGCATCCTCGGGGCTGATCCAGCGGCCCGCGCTGGGCACCTCGTTGCGCATTTCGCCATATTCCGGACAGACGCCGCGAATCGCCGTGTTGGCCAAGCGGTCGCCGTACGAGATGGGAAGCCAGCGCACGGTTTCAAGACAGGCGGTCTTCACCAGCGTGGCGTTCTCGCGAACCAGATCCAGGTCCTCTTTTTCAAGCACTACTTGCTTGCCCGCCCGCTGCCCTCCAGCCTGCTCGCTGGTCTGCTGGGGCCAACAGATCACGGCTCCTTTGCCGAACGCGTCGAAGGACGCAACGACCACCGAGCGAAGCCCCCGGCCATAAGCGAGCAACAGCGCCACGGCGGCAATTCCCCACATAATCCCCAACATCGTGAGGAAACTCCGCAAGGGTTGGCGGCGAAGCGCGTTCCAGGCTTGAATGATGGTCTCGCGGAACATTGTCGGACCTCGAGCTGTTCGGAAGGGCGGGGCTTCAGCCCCGCCGCAGACAACGGGCCGCTCCTCGGGGCTTTAGCCCCTGAAGCCGCGTTGTTTCAGGGCCTAAAGGCCCCTTCAGCCGTGCTCGACGTACCGGCGGGGCTAAAGCCCCGCCCTTCCAAGACTCAGAATAATCGCGCCTATTAACACAACTAAGCACTAGCCCCCGGCTTCGTACCGAAGTGCTTCGATCGGATCTACCAACGCCGCGCGACGCGCCGGATACAGCGCCGAGAAGATCGCGATGGTTCCCAGAAGCGCGAACGACAAAACGGCGGATTTCCACGTCGGCAGCAGGCCCGCGAAGAAGGCCGGCATGGGAAGAAGGTCGACGAGCGCACAAAAACCATAAGCGATGCCCATGCCCAGGCCGCCGCTCAACAACACAATCATGACCGCCTCGATGAAGAACTGGGTCAAGATCGACCGCGCGCTGGCGCCCACGGCTTTGCGCACGCCGATTTCACGAGTGCGTTCGCGCACCGCCACCAGCATGACGTTCATTACGCCGATCCCGCCCAGAAGCAGGGTCACGATGCCCACCGCACCCAGAAAAAGCTTCATGCTGTCCATGATTTTCTGAAATCCCTTGGCCTCCTCGACCGTGTCCCAGATGGGCGCGGCTTCCTTATCGCGCGGGTCAAAGTGGTGAATACGCCCCAACGCGCGCTGCACCTGCCGCTTACAGGTTTCGTGCTCGGCGAGCGATTTTGGAGCCACCAGCAAGTGATCGAGGCTGGTGGGCAACAGAGGCGGTTTGTTGGGGAAATCGCGCCGCATGGCGCCGAAGGGGATGAAGACCTTATCGACGTCCCACCCGTCATAGCAACTGTTCTGGTCCTTGCTTTCCATGACGCCGATGACGGTGTAGGGCAGGTTGCTGATCCAGACGGTTTCCCCCACGGCGCCTCGGGTGGCGAAAAGTTGCTTCTTGATATTGCTGCCAAGGAAGGCCACTCGGCGCGCCTGGGCGTTGTCGCCCCAATCGTAGAACCTCCCTTCGGAGACGCGGATCGAGCGAATCTCGGCGAAGGGCGGAAGCGAACCTGTAACCTCCGGCGAAGCATTGTTATAGAGGCTGCGTACGGATGAACTTCCTCGCGAAAGTTCCGGCAGGACGTACCGGCAGGCCATAGCCTCCGCCGCCACCTCGGGCGCGTCCGAGTCCTGCCAGCTCACTTCGCGCCCCGCCCGCAGTCCGCCCGCTTGCATACTGGTCCGGCCATTGAAGAAGATCATCAGGTCCTTGGCGAAGGTTTCCTGCTGCCGTTTCATTCCCACGCGCAACCCCTCCCCGGCCGCCACCATCAGGGTGATGGAAATAATCCCCCAGGCGATTCCAAACAGGGTGAGGAATGTCCGCAGCTTGTGTGACCACAAGGTGCGCAGGGTGTCGAGAATGAGGTCGCGGAAAACCATTGCCTGTCCGTTGTCAGTGGTCCGTCGTCCGTTGTCAGTGATTGGTGGTCGGTTGCCTCCACTCGGTGCCTAGATAAGTGCAACGGACCACGGACAACGGACTGCGGACGTGGTCACTGCAAAATCACTTGCTGCCCTTCCTTCAAGCCCTCGATCAGTTCCGTCTTTACGCCGTTGGAAATGCCTAGTTTCGCTGAGAGTTTGCGCCGGCCCGTCTTGGAGCCCGGATCGGGAGTCTCCAGGAAGGTGTGGCGGTCCTTGTCGTAGATCACCGCTGCCTCCGGCACCATCAACACTTTGTGCTTTTCCTCCAGGATGATCTCGGCATTAGCGCTCATGTTTGCTTTCAGCTCCCCGGTGGGGTTCTGGATCGAGACGCGGACCTCAAAGGTAGTGACGTTGTCCTTCTCGACTCCCAGCGGGGAGATCTTGGTAACTTTACCCATGAATTTCTTATCCTTGAGCGACTCGACGGAGATTCTGGCCGGCTGGCTCAAATAGACTTTGCTGATGTCGGACTCATCCACCTTGCCCTTGACGTAAACCTCGCTCACGTCTCCCAGCGTCATGATGTTGGAGGCCTGCGAGCCGAGAATCAGGATTGAACTGACAGCGTCGCCCACCTCCACATCCCGCGATAGCACCAATCCTTCCATGGGACTGACAATCGTTGAGTTGCTCAGGTCCTCTTCGGCATTGTCGAGGGCAGCTTGCATCTGGGCCACCTGGGCTTTGGCGCGCGCCACTTCGGCGCGGCTCACCGCTACGTTGCGCTGCGCGGACAACTGCTTGTTTTGCGCGAGTTGGTAGGCCTTCTCAGCGTCTTCCGAAACGGCGGTCGAAACCAGTCCTTCGATCTGCAGTTTCCGCTGGCGCTCGGCGGTGGATTTCAAAAAAGGCACGTCAGGACCTTGTGCATCCACCACATTGCGCTCGAAAGTCGCCTGCGCCGACTGCACGGAGGCCTCAGCGGCCTGCAAATTGGCACGGGCTTCAGCCACCCGGGCGCGCAACTGCTCTTTGTCTAATTCCACCAGAACCTGGCCCTGCTTCACTCGGTCACCATAATCGGCAAAAATCTTCTCCACAATTCCGCTGGCCTTCGATTTCACTTCCACCTTCGCCAACGGCTCGATTTTGCCGGTGGCGACTACTGACCGGGCCAGATCACCTCGTTCGACTGTGGCCAGTTTGGAGGAATCAATCTGGCGACTCGGCCGCAAGGCGGCGGAAATGCCAAATCCGCACCCGATCAGAACCACCAAAACAACGCTCGCGGCGATCCACCGCCGCCGTTTCTTATGACTGTTATTCGACATGGCGCCACCTCAAATCCGGACGGTCTCTCTAGTCGCAAATACGCGAAAGCAAGCTCGAATGTTCCTGAACAGTTTTCTCTGACTTATTGTCATTCTGCGACAGGGGAGATCCCTGCGGCGGTGCCGGCGCCGGAGGCAAGGACCAAACCGTGCGCGCCGGACACGCACAATGTGTTGCCAAAGTGGTTGAAGATGCCTTGAATTGGGTGCCTAGGCCCTTAACGCTGGGCGGAAAGCAGAGTGGGGCGGGAAACGACTTCCAAGTGAACTCGTGTCGTTCCTGAGTGGACGAATCCTAAACGTTGGGCGGCTGCCCGGGAAACGTCGAGCAGGCGCTTCCCCAGGTTCGGGCCGCGATCGTTCACGCGCAGCAGTATGGACTTATGGTTTCTTAGGTTGGTGACCCGGATGGTCGTTCCGAAGGGAAGTGTATGGTGCGCCGCGGTGAGTCCGTTTGAGTCGAACACCTCTCCGCTGGCAGTCATATTTCCCTGTAGTTCTTGACCGTACCAACTTGCAAGACCGACTGCGTGTTCCTCGATTGGCGCGACACTCACGCGCGGCAAGCTGAGCGAACCGGATAACCGCGCCTCGGACCTCGGCGACAGCGCAATGAGCCCTATTACTGCAAAGCCAATGATGAGCTTCTTCATGGACCCCTCCACGCAGGATGCTGCTCTTATTGGCCGAACTCACTTAACCTAGATTCTCTACCTTGGGTTGCGACTCTAGCGACTGCCACTCTAGAGAGCCCGGAATGAAATGTCAAGCGTGAAAATAGGAATCCAAACCGCCTGGTCCAGTATTCGGAGGTCTGGAGCTTTTCGCGCCTTACGGAAGAACCGGACAACTTGAAGGTCGGGATTGCGATATCAGATCTATGCGGCTGCTGGGTTTCGAGGAGGGACGGGCGACAACTTCCACCCGCACAGGGGTCGTGCCGGAGTCGACAAATCCCAGGCGTTCTGCCGCTTTCCATGACACGTCGATAAGACGCTGCCCGAAGTAGGGCCCACGGTCGTTGATTCTGAGCAAGATGTTCCTGCTGTTGCTGAGGTTGGTGACCCTCACCGTAGTTCCGAACGGTAGGGTGAGGTGTGCTGCGGTAAGTCCATTTGAATCAAATACTTCTCCGCTTGCCGTGGTGTTGCCCTCGAATTCCTCGCCATACCAGCTGGCTTCGCCGGTTTCCGCTTCTGCTTTGGGTACAACCGACGGCCGAGGCGGCAGGCTCGAAAGGGACGACCTCGCCTCAGACTTGGGAGACAGGGCAATCAACCCCGCCACCGCGCATCCAATCACAAGTTTTCTCATTCATCCTCCAAACATCGCCCACCCATTCCTGAGGAACTGGCCTAATTTGAAACGAGTTGTCGGGTTGGGGAAGAAGGTATTGTCGAGGAAAGCGAACAAAATGTCAAGAAGAAAAACAGTCTGGCCAGCCTAGTTTACCCAAGCCCAGTGGGCAGCAGGCAGTCGGCAGTTTGGCAGTAGGCGAGCCGTTTACCGGCGCGCCCGACCAATAAAGGCCGTGAGCCCTTCAATGCTGGAAAACAGGCTTCGCGAGGCAGCAAAGTACCTGAAGGCGAGCGACGTGAGGGTTGGTGCCTACTGCCCAACTGCCTACTGCCTACTGCCAACTGCCTACTGCCTACTGCTTCACCCCGCCAGCGGGATCTTCACCTGGAACACGGAACCCTCCCCCGGCTTGCTTAGGGCGGCGATCGTCCCCCCGTGGGCTTCGGCGATCCACTTTCCGATGGCCAACCCCAGACCCGCGCCTCCGGTCTGGCGCGAGCGCGCCGGGTCGGCGCGAAAGAAGCGTTCGAAGATGTGGGGGAGGTCCTGGGCAGCAATGCCGATGCCGCTATCGCTTACCTCGGCGACGGCAGTCCCGTTACTCGAGCCCAAAGAGACCTTAATGCGGCCCTGGGGCGGCGTATATTTCACGGCGTTGTCGAGCAGGATTACGAACAGCCGGAGCAGCGAGTTGGCGTCGCCATTAATCCATACCGGGGTCTGCGGCAACTCCGCCTGGAGACCAATCTGTTTTGTATCCGCCAGAGCTCGTCCTTCCAGGCAGGCTTCCTCAATGCATTGGGCCATGTTAAGGCGCACTCGCCCGAGGGCTTGGGCGCCCGAGTCGGCGCGAGCCAGGAGCATCAGATTCTCGATGAGCGAAGACGTCCTGTGCAGATCCTCGAGCATTTGCCGAAGCGTCTCGCGATACTCCCCTTCCGTTCGCGTTTTCCGCAGGATGATTTCGGCCCGCGTCCGCATCAGAGCCACGGGAGTGCGCAGCTCGTGAGAAGCATCGGCGGTGAATTGGGTTATTCGTCGGAAGGCCTGCTCCAGCCGTTCCAGCATGCCGTTCAGCGTTTCCGACAGGCGCTGCAGTTCATCTCCGGTGCGCGGCACTGCCAGACGGCTGGAAAGGTTCTGCGCGCTGATGCTGCGCGCCTCCCGCGTCACCTGATCCACGGGTCCGAGCGCGCGCCGGCTTAGCCAATAGCCCCCCGCTGACGCCAACAAAAGGAGAAGGGGAGAAGACAGAACCAGGACTCGCCGGAAACGACTCAGCGCCTCATTAAAGTCGTCCAGCGGGTAGGCGAGCTGCACGATATAAGTCTTGCCGCCCGCTTCCACAGGAACGGCCAGCACTCGCAAGGGCACGCCGTTCGGCTGCTGAGTCGTGATAGAAGTCTGGGTTTCACCAGGCGTCGAAGGGCCGAAGTGCGCCATGGTCCTGGAACGATAAACCCACTCGCCGGCAGGATCTGAGACCTGCAGGAGATCGCTTCCAGCGCGTATTTCTTCGTCCTGCTTGAGGTCGCGCTCCAAGTCAGCCTTGCCGGAGTCTCGCTCGATCAGCTCACGGATCCCCTGAACCTGGTCCTGCAAGTTCTCATCGACAGTTTCCAGGATGCTGCCGCGCATGGCGTAATACGCAACCACTCCGAAGGCGCAGAATCCCGTCGCCAGAACGGCGAAGTACCAGGCCGTGATCCGGATGCGTAGAGGCAGGACAGTGACCAGTTGGTATAAGGAGCGCAATTTCAGGTGACCCCTGGAAGGGCGGGGCTTTAGCCCCGCCGCCTGGAGCCGCGGAGTTGAGTGGGCCTTTAGGCCCTGAAAGCACCGAGCTTCAGGGGCTAAAGCCCCCTCTATACCTCCCGAGGGTGGCGGCGGGGCTGAAGCCCCGCCCTTCCCCTTTCCATAAAGAACTTCGCCAACTAATTCGGCCAAGCACCGGTCATAGCTTAGGATCTGCTCTCAAGCAGTACCCGATTCCCCGAACCGTCTGTATCAGCTTAGGGCTAAAGCCTTTGTCCACTTTGCCCCGCAGCAATCGCACGAAGGCGTCCAGCGTATTCTCCTCTACGTCGTTCTCGAGGCCCCAAACCGCTTCCACAATCGCCGTGCGGGTCACCACCCGGCCGGCCTTCCGCATCAGCAGCTCCAGCAGCCGGTACTCGGTGGGCGAGAGCCGGATCTCCCGCCGCCCGCGAAGGGCCTGGCGCGACGCGGGGTCGAGGGTCAAATCAGCTACTCGCAAGCACGTGGGGCGCGGACCCGAACCCCGCCGCGCCACCGTGCGCAGACGCGCCAGGAACACCTCGAATGAAAACGGCTTCGTCAAGTAATCGTCTGCCCCCAGATCCAGGCCCTTGACGATGTCCGGCACCGCGTCGCGCGCGGTCAAAATCAGGATGGGGGTCTGATTCCCGCCATGGCGGAGCCGCCGCGCCACCTCGAAGCCGTCCACTCGAGGCAGCATGAGGTCGAGCACAATGGCGTCAAACTCATAGGTTTTGGCCAGCTCCAACCCCTGCGCGCCGTCAAAGGCTAAAGCGGCACGGTGGTTTTCCTCCTCCAGCCCTTTCTTGAGGAGTTCCGCCATCGCTCTCTCGTCTTCTACAATGAGCACGCGCATAATCAAGGGTGGTTGGGTTGCACGCCTCTATCATAACCCTGCAAACCTAAAGGCACACTGAAAACCGGTGGTGGGCCGGCTGGCGCTACCAACTCGCTCTTAGACTCATTGACTGACCGACATTTCAGCTTTCTCCGCATTTTCCGCTTGACAAGCGGATGGAGGTATGATAGCCTATTATCATGGTCATTTTACCGGACACATTGTTGGGGGCGCGGCGTGAGACGCGGGGCGGCGCGAGGCAAAGCGGATGGGTCGAGGCGAGAGGGAAACGCGGGATTGGAAGAAATAAAAAAACTACGATCGAAGCCAGTATGTTATTGAAAATAAATGGGGCCATACGGAACGAAGCTAAGAAGTAACTGGAAACAAAGGAGTTATACGATAGCGCGGCAATGAAGCTAAGAACTTGCTGAAAATAAAGCACATAACCTCCGCGTAGGCTTGGCACGATGCACGTTTTGAGTGCCGTTTTGCACAAAAGACCCCGAAAAGAGCGTATTTTGCACAAAACGAAGCAAAGCCTTTGAATCTGAAAAGGACAGTGTGTCGGCTAGTAGGGGTCGTTCGCGAGCCCCCCTACTCCTTGGTGCGGGCGTCTCACCCGCTATAGCGCGCTAGCGCTAACCCTTCCAAATTCTCCCCGCGAGTGATATTCTCCTCACCTTTGATTTGCGAGGAGGTCCGATGCGTCCACAACCTTCAGGGATTAATTCACGCATGAACAGGCTTGGATTCGCACTCACACTGATTTTCTTTATCGCCAGCGGCAGTACCGCATTGGCCCAGTCTGCGCCGGCCTCTGGCGGCCCGCTGTTTCTCAAGGACGGCTGGGCGATTCAATCCTCGGCCGATGTCTCGGCTGCGGGTGAGGTCGTCTCCACCCACGCCTACACGCCGTCCGGTTGGTACAGGGCGAGCGTGCCCTCGACGGTCGTTGCCGCGCTAGTTCGCCAACGCGTTTTCGAAGACCCTTACGTGGGGCAAAACCTGCGAGCGATTCCGGGAACATCCTACGCCGTGGGCACCAATTTCTCGGGTGTCCCCATGCCGCCGGGCAGCCCCTTCCGCGTGCCCTGGTGGTTTCGCACCGAATTCCCAGTGCCGCAGGAGTTTGCCGGAAAGACCGTCTGGCTGCATTTCAGCGGCATCAACTACCGCGCCGGCGTGTGGCTGAATGGACAGCAAATCGCCTCCCCGGACAAGATGGTAGGGGCATGGCGGGTCTTCGAGTTTGACGTCACTCGCTACGTCACTCCCGGCCAAACGGCTACGCTTGCCGTGGAGATCTCCCCGCCCCAGCCGGACGACCTGGCGATAACTTTCGTGGATTGGAACCCGCTCCCTGCCGACAAGGACATGGGAATCTGGCGTGAGGTGTATCTCGCCGCCAGCGGACCGGTGAGCCTGCGCTACCCGCAGGTGATCTCGAAGCTGAATTTGCCTTCGCTCGACAAGGCTCAACTCACCGTCACTGCCGAGCTTCACAACGCCTCGGACCAGCCTGTCGAAGGCACGCTGAAGGGCAAGATCGAGACCCTCGAGTTTTCGACGCCCGTTTCGCTTCAACCCAAAGAATCCAAAGTGGTCAGCTTCTCCCCAGACCGCTTCCCGCAACTGGCGCTCGAAAATCCGCGGATCTGGTGGCCCTACGCTCTGGGGCCGCAGAACCTCTACCAACTCGACCTCAGTTTCGAAACCAGCGGCCAGATTTCCGATGCCCGGCCGCTGACCTTCGGCATCCGGGAGATCACCGCCGACCTCGACGCCAAGGGTCATCGCCTCTTCAAGATCAACGGCAAGACTATTCTGATTCGCGGCGCGGGCTACACTTTCGACATGCTGCTGCGCGCCGACCCGGCCCGCCAGAAGGCGGAACTGCAATACGTCAAGGACATGCACCTGAACACTGTCCGCCTCGAGGGCAAACTCGAAGACGAGAACTTCCTGGACATTTGCGATCGGGAGGGCATCCTGGTTCTGGCGGGCTGGTGCTGCTGCGACCATTGGGAGCGTTGGCGCGACTGGAAGAGCGAGGATTTCGTGGTTTCCGCCGAATCCCTGAAAGACCAGATTCGCCGCCTGCGCAGCCACGCCTGCCTGCTCGACTGGCTGAATGGCAGCGATAACCCGCCCGTGGAGAAAGTTGAGCAGACCTACATCCAGATTCTGAAGGAATACAACTGGCCGAATCCCTACCAGTCCTCCGCCACCGCCAAGCCCACCAGCGTGAGCGGCAAGACCGGGCTGAAGATGACTGGCCCTTATGAATACGTCGCCCCCTCCTACTGGCTGCTCGATAAAGATGAAGAGAGAGGCGGCGCGCACGGGTTCAACACCGAAACCAGCCCCGGCCCCGCGGTTCCCCCGGTCGAGAGCCTGAAGCGCTTCCTGCCTTCCGATAAACTCTGGCCCATCAACAGCACCTGGGACTACCACGCCGGCGGCGGAGCTTTCCGCGACGTCCATGTGTTTACGGAGGCCCTTAACAGCCGTTACGGACAAGCCACCGGCCTCGAAGACTATGCCCTGAAGGCCCAGGTCCTGGCCTACGAAGGCGAGCGAGCCATGTTCGAAGCCTATGGCCGCAACAAGTACACCTCCACGGGCGTCATCCAGTGGATGCTCGACAATTCATGGCCCTCCTTGATTTGGCACCTGTACGATTACTTCCTGCGCCCAGGCGGCTCCTATTTTGGCGCCAAGAAGGGCTGCGAATACCTTCACGTCCAGTACTCGTATGACGACCAGTCGATCGTGGTGGTGAATTCTTACTATCAAGCGTTCCCGGGGATGAAAGTCTCCGCCAAAGTCTACAACTTCGACATGTCGCCGAAGTTCTCCAAGGACGCGACCCTCGACGTTGGGCCGGACAGCACGAATAGAGTGTTTGCCCTGCCAGCGCTTGCGGACCTCTCGAAGACTTACTTTGTGCGCCTTGATTTGAACGACGCGGCAGGTAAGAACGTCAGCAGCAACTTCTATTGGCTGTCAACCCAGCCGGACGTGCTCGATTGGGATCGCTCGACATGGTACGTCACCCCCACCAAGACGTTTGCCGACCTGACCGCGCTTCAGGGGCTGCCTAAAGTCGACGTGCAGGCGACGGCGCAGTCCGAAATGAACGGCGACGAAGGCGTCACGCGGATTACCGTCGAGAACCCCAGCCGCGGCCTGGCTTTCTTCGTTCACTTCAAAGTCGCTGCCGAGGGAGCACGCTTCGGTTTTGAGGAAGGAGGCGGGGGCGGCGATGACGAAGTCCTGCCCATTCTCTGGTCGGATAACTATATTTCGCTGTTGCCGGGCGAGAAACGCGAGATCACCGCATCCTATGCCAAGCGCCGCCTGCGCTCCGGCAAGCCGGTGGTTAAGATCGACGGTTGGAACGTTGTGGCCAAGACGCTTTGAGGCGGGGGTAAATAGTGAATGGTAAATGGTGAATGGTGAATTATAAATCGTAAATTATAAAGTCTGTGATCGCGGACAGCGACATCTATTTGATATTACTATAATTGTTATTTCATAATTTACAATTTATAATTCACTATTCACTATTCAGTGGTCACGCAGAAGTTCCTTCCGACAAGTGTGGTTCCCGGTCATTTCACATTCACGGGAACGTTCACAACGTGAACGTCACCGGAGCTCGCCGTCTGGACGGCGACCGTGTACGTCCCTGGCGGCGTAGCGGGCGGTAGCCCGGTACCGTTGAGGCTGGCGACCTGTTCGCTAGTGCCAGTCGGACCGTCGTAGACACAGAGAGACGCCGTGCGCAAGCCAACACCTGCTGGAAGAAACGTCACACTGATGGTGCAGCTCGCGCCCGCGGCCAGGCTGCTGCCGCAATTACTTGTCTCCGCGAAGTCGTAATAATCCCCACCCTCCGTGTCGATTCTCGAGATGGCGAGGGCCGTGCTGCCGTTATTGGTAAGCGTCGCAATCTGTGCCGGACTCGTGACGCCCTCATTTTGCGCCGAGAACGTGAGACTGCCGGGAGAAAGGGTAACGGTGGAAGATGTCTGGATTCCTGTCCCGAAGAGCCCCACTGACTCGGCGTTGTAGTTGGCGGCGGTGTCGGTGAACGTTAAAAAAGCACTGCGCGACCCCGTCGCTGCTGGCTTGAAGATTACGTTTACCGTGCAGTTAGATCCCGCCGCAAGGCTAGCCGGGCAAGTACTCGCCTGCGCAAAATCTCCAGGGTTGGTACCGGTGAGAGTGATATTCAAAATGGTCACTGCGGTGTTGCCAACGTTTGAAACCGTTGCACTCTGCTGCGAACTAGTCGAGCCCACATATTCATCGTTAAAATTGATCGAATAGGGGCTGATATTTATACTTCCGGACTGCGTCGGGCACTGACCGGTCACGGCAACCATCTGCGCATCGGTACCGGCGTTGTCGTAAACTGCCATAGTGGCGGACCGACTCCCACTCGCTTGCGGTGTGAAGGTCACTTTGATATTGCAACTGGCTCCTGCGGAAACGGTACTGCCACAGTTGTTGTTTTCTGCAAAATCTCCGAGATTGGCACCCTCAAAGTTGATGGCCGAAATGCTCAGACTGGCATTTCCAGTGTTGGTAAGCGTCACAGCCTGCGGCTGGCTGGACGAGCCCAAGACCTGTTGTCCAAACGCGAGGCTGCCCGGCGTCAGACTTACCTGGGGTGCCGGGCCGGAAGGGGGATTACTGCCACCGCCGCCGCTGCCTCCACCTGCCCCTCCGCAGGCCACCCAAATCCCAACCAAGAGCAACGCAATTGCCAGCATCACCCCCACCGGACGCCGCGACGTTGCAGCCAGGCTTATCAGCATCGCCACTGCCAGCAACTCCGCCAAAACCCAAGGCCACCGCACCAGCGGACGATGACTCGGCGGAGCCGTTCGTGGCGGGGAGGGCGGCGTTGTGCTCGCGGCCGCGGTCGTGGTTACGGTTAAGGTGAATGTTGGAGACGTGGTGCTGTTGACGTTTAAATATCCTGAGGTCGAAAGCGTGCAGGAAGCTCCCGTAGGGCAGCCTGTGGGAGCGTATATATAGACCTGCCCGGAGAATCCATTTACGGGAGCAACGGTGATCGTCGCAGTGCCTGACTGGCCAGGTGCAGAGATATTGATACTCGAAGGATTTGCGGTCGCAGTAAAGTCGGTAAGAGTGATCTGTAGAGGCGGAGATGTCGCGGGTGCGTAATGGTTGTCGCCGCTGTAATGCCCGGTCAGGGTATAGGTACCGAGCCCGGTTACCGGCGTACTCAGCATCACTTGCAACCCCTGATACCCAAGGAGAGTGGGGTCCTGGAAGATCAATGGCGTCCCGGAAAGGGTTGTGTTCCCCAACGTGTAAGTGACGGTTCCCCCCAACGGGAAGGTGTTGCTCTTCGAGTACACGTAGGACTGGATAGAGGCTGTCTGGCCGCTCGCAAACGTCTGCGTGGGCTGCACATTAATGTCCATCGTCGTCGGAGCCAGAGTCAAGGTGAAGTTGTTCGCGGGAGATGTGCTCGCTTTATAGCTGTTGTCGCCCGAGTAGCTCGCCACTATGCTGTCCGTTCCCCCCGAGAGTTCGATGAACTGATCCTCGGCGTAGCCTTGGCTGTTTAAGATATAGGTCCCTGGCGTGCTGCTCGAAGGGGCGCCGTAATCGACGGGCTGCTGTCCATTTACCGTGACGGTTACGGTCCCGGTGGGACATGCATAGACGGGAATTCCGCTTGTGGAAGACGCGCAGGACTGGCCGCTGGCGTTAGTCACCTGGGTGCGCAATATGATGGTGGAGGCGGCGCTTGCACTGCTCACGCCGGCGGTGCAGGCGCCCGTTGTGGGGTCGCATGACACGATTTCGGCTTGTGTCAGACTGCTTTCTTTTTCGACGGTCACCGGAATTGCCGGGGAAGAGTCGCTCGCGCCGTAGGTTCCATTACCCGCATAATGCGCCGTCACGCCATATGAGCCGCCGGGGAGCATGTCAGTCGAGCCGGAGAAAGCGCCATTGCTGAGCGCGAAGGGGCCGATGCCCGTAACATTGGTTGAGCTCGTGCCGGTTTGCGCGATGAGTGAGACAGCGCCCGTGGGCGTGCCGCTCCCCGAGCCGGGGGCAACATTGATAGTGAATGTCGCCGACTGGCCATGCGTGAGGGTGGTGGGCGAAAGGCTAGCCAGTTTGGTCGTCGTAGGTTTGAAGCTGACGGAAGTCCAATTGTTCACCAGATTCGCGGCGTTTACAGAGCCGAGGCCGGTGGCCAGGTCGTAGCCGGCAGTCGTGGTCCAAGCCGGCGTGCTATTGGTGGGTGGGTTCACCTGGAGAAGGCCGTAGGCACCGCTCGTTGTGCTGCTACAGTTCGGCGTGCCGCCTTGGCAGGCTACCGAGTTGTTGCCCGTCACCACGTCGTAGAAAATGCAGGCAGAAGTGTTCGCGGTGGATGCCATGCTCGCACTTGACGTACAGCTTGCGCCACTCTTGGCGGCGAGCGGATAGAGAACATAATTTGCATTACCCTGCCGCTCGCCGGTTTTCTGATTCACCAACACCAGGATGGCGGCGAAGGTCGGCGCCGCAGCGGAGGTTCCCCCGGCGCCTTCGAAATACCAGGCGGAACTGCTTGGGTCGCACGTCGCGTATCCGGCTGGTGTCACGTCGGACTGGCATATTGCGTAGAAACTGCCAGTCATTCCGTTACTTGCGAAAAGGGACACGTCCGGGAGGTCGCGAACCCCGTCGTTGGGCACGCCTTTTCCAGTCTGCCAGGCAGGTTTGGGATATCCTCCGGTGCAAGTTATGCTGGTGCCGCTGGCTGTAGATGTGACGCAACTGCTCGCACCGCCGCCCCCGGCGACGAGGTCTATCCCTACGGGCGTGTCGCTTCCTGCTGACCCGCAGTCGCTCGCAAGCCCCGTGCGCGCGCAGGAGTCATTCCACGTCATTTCGGGAATGTATGACAAGGCGGAGGCTTGGGTAGTGGGATTATTCGTGCTCGACCAATACAGGGACCAGGAGTTGTCGTCGTTAAAGTCGGTACCTCCCACGGCGACGTTATAAGGTGTTGAGGCCAGTCCGCTGACTGCCAAACCATACTGCGCCGCAACTGCGCCGCTCGTCTGGTCGCATCGGGCGGAGCCGGCGTCGCCCGAGGAATTAACGATCGTGATGCCCTGAGCGGCGCCCTGCTCGCGAGTGGTTGCTTCGAACGCGTTCCCGCCAGCACCGAGGAAAGCCTCGCAATAACCGAAGCTTTCACTCATCACAGGCGCGAGGTTGTTGTCAATGACGTACAAGAATGCGAGGTCAATTCCGGCGGTCGACTCGGTGGGTTCAGCAATCACCAGGTCGACGGTTGCGTTCTGCGCCACTGCGCCGGACCACTCCACGTCCAAATCGGCTTCGCTTTCCGCCCCCGTGATTCCCGGATCGACGCCATCCACGATGATCTGCGGGCTCTTTGCCGGCAAGCCGAACATGCTGCGAAAGGAGGCCACATCGTCAACATTGATGTTTGACTCGCCAACAATGGCGATCGTCTGCCCGCTTCCGTCAATGCCCCCTTTCCAGAGCGGCAGTACGTTGTAGATCGTCGCGAAATCGGTTGGCCCAAGCACGTATTGCGTCCCGCCATTAAAGGTATTGGTGAGCGCGGGATGCACCTCCCCTGTGACTTTTGATCGCGAGAAGGCGCCCAGGCGCTGGATTCCCGGTTCCCGCGGGAAATCGTTCAAGGATGCAAAACCTGCAACCACCGGCTGAAGCGCCGCCGGAATCTTCGGATCGCTCGCGTTGGCCCAGTGCTCCTCCCCGTTTACCGTGAACTTGTGAATTTCCGTGTGCAATGCCTGCCGCACCGTCCCCGCCGTGCCCGAAAACTCGATCACCGTGCGGCCGGTGGCCACTCGATTAACCACGAAGCCCTGCGACGTAAGCCAATCCCTTACAGCCTGGATATCCGCATCGGCGGGGCCAAACTGTTGCCCGAACTGCTCCGGGATGAGCCACATGTGATAGTTGGGCGACGACTTGGTCTGTTGCTCTTCCAGCAGTTCGTGCAACGCCGCGTCCTGTTCCGCCGAGCGTTGCAAAACCAGCAGGATGCGCTGCATCGGGAGACTGTCGGGCGCAACGCCCTGGTCAAATTCTGGCGTTGCCAGCGGATGGGTATTTCCCCGCAACGTAACGAGCTGCTCCGCGTCCACGGGTTGGGTTACGCGCGTCGCGGGCGTTTGCCCGATGGCTGTAATTGAGCAGAGAAAGATCAACGCGATGATGGCGATGAGTCGTACGGAAAGGGAGCGCAGGAGTTTCATGCTGCCTCCAGAGTTTTAGGTGGCGCTCTCCGTACCGGTGCGCAGCGAATGCGCTTCTCCCATCCGCGCCTGCGGGATTGTCATCTGAGCGTCGGTTTCCTGCACCTTGACATCACTTTGGTGAGTTGGGAGGCGGACAGCGCGTACGACAGATTGTCGTGACGGGTATTACCTCATTTAGGAGTCTCCTTCTTGGGACCCCGGTGCGGGACAGTACACCCATCCGTTTCGATTTGCAATGGCCCTTAAGTTTTAGTGGACACGTCAACCCTGGTGGGATGCTGCCTCGCTAAGGTGGAGTCTCGCACCCATAGCAGGCCGGATAAGCAGCCAAGATGATGCTTGCGCAGGCGGCGACGTTGCACCTCAAAACACGTCCAGAGAGGGGCATTCCTCAATGGCGCCCGATTAATAAACTACTGCACGGTCACATTAAGCTGTCCGGAATGCGCGTCATTGCCGCTCTGGGCGCTGTACCCGATGACATAGTTCCCGGGTTGTGTCGCCTGCGGATCCCCCGTTCCGGTCAGGCTGACTGACTGCGGGCTTCCGGAAGCATTATCCGAGATGGAAAGCGACGCGGTGCGCGACCCCATCGCCGTCGGCGCGAACGTCACGCTGAGGCTGCATTTGGCTCCCGCCGCGACGCTGGCGCCGCACGTGCTCGTCTGGGCGAAGTCGCCGGGATTCGCACCGGCGACGGTAATGCTCGATATGCTCAAAGTCACTTTGCCGGTGTTGGTGAGTGTGACGGTCTGCGCTCCGGTCGTCGCGGCCATGTTCTCCTGCCCAAACGCCAGGCTCGAGGTCGAGAGGCTTATAGTGGTTGCCGGAGTGAACCCTGTGCCGTCCAAGCTCACGGTCTGCGGGCTGCCGCCGGCGTTATCGGTGACGAGCAGCGAAGCGCTACGCGAGCCTGCCGCCGAGGGGGCAAAGGTCACCGAAATTGTGCAACTGCCACTCACCCCGACACCGCTGCCACAATCATTCGTCTGGGCGAAGTCTGCAGCATTCGCCCCGCTGAGCCCGATGCTCGATATGGTCAGCGACGTATTACCTGTATCGGAAAGTGTCACGCTCTGCGCCATACTCGTGCTACCCGTACTCTGCTGGGCAAACGTGAGGCTGCCTGGCGAAAGGCTGACCACAGGCTGGAGCCCAGTGCCGCTTAAGCTGATGGTCTGCGGGCTGCTGCTGGCATTATCGCTGACGGTGAGCGAAGCGCTGCGGGATCCCGCCGCCGAGGGCGTGAACGTGACCGTGATGGTGCAGTTGCCCCCTGCTGCGACGCCGCCGCCACAATTGCTCGTTTGAGCAAAATCTCGTGCGTTCGTGCCGCTCACTGCCAAGCTCGCGATACTCAGCGACCCGTTACCGGTGTTCGAGAGGGTTACGACCTGTGGCGCGCTGGTCGAGCCCACGTTCTGCTGGCCAAACACAACACTGGCCGATGAAAGGCTGATGCTCGGGGAAAAGTCCCTGGCGTATGGCCCCGAGCAAGCCGCCCAGATTCCTACCACCAGCAATGCCGTCGCAAGCAGTAAACATGCCGGACGACGCGCTTTGGCCATGCCGATCAGCAAAATCAGCGGCAGGAACACAGCCAGGAACATGTAGCGCTGGCGCCCTGCCTGTTCTCGTACTATTTCGCTGGCCGCCCACAGATAACGCTTTATGCCTTCACCCCAGGCTGCCGTGCGCGGACGTGCCGCGCCCACAACAGGCTGGGCGTGCGCCACCCACTTTGGCGAAAGTGGCGAACCGTCCGCGCCAATCCGCTGCGCAGGCAGCACCGAAGAATTCACTGCGGCGGTAGTGGTAACGGTGAGGGTAGCGGTCACGGGCGAGCTTCCAGTTACGTTTACGGATGCGGGCGAAATTGTACAAGCCATCCCCGGCGAGCTGTTCGCACAGCTCAGACTCACTGCTCCGGTGAATCCGTTCTGAGGAGTAATCGAGATTGTCGTGCTCCCGGACTGCCCCGGCGCCGAAATGTTGAGCGTGGACGGATTCGCCGCTAAGCTGTAGTCGCCCACCGCCACCGTGCTGGCAGCCGACGTGGACGAGAGGTAGTTCGTGTCGCCGGCATATTGCGCAGTGATGCTGTTTACGCCTGCGCTCACCTTGATGGAGAGCGGT
>Ga0181538_10001530_pt1 | contig 25751 bp, 19 predicted proteins | sample PEATcosm2014_Bin_40_FD_119773 | JGI IMG/M metagenome (GOLD analysis project Ga0181538, IMG submission 119773) | Peatland microbial communities from MTU Mesocosm Facility, Houghton, MI, USA - PEATcosm2014_Bin23_30_metaG | ecosystem: Environmental > Terrestrial > Soil > Wetlands > Peat | place... | reverse complement strand
TTCGCGGCCAGGATCCGGCCTTTGGGACCGATGAGCAGCACCGCGTCAATGCTTTCTTGAAAGAGAAAGCGACACCGCTCCTCGCTTTCCCGCAGCGCCACCTCTACGGGACCGCCCTCAGGGGTGCTCCGCGACCCCGCCCCGCCTTTCTGCCGGTCCGCGGAGGTGTGCCGACTCTGTTTCATGGGTTTAACTCGGCGAAAGACTCGCTCGGGAATGGCAGTCTTGGAGCCGAGCATGGCGATTGTGCATCGTGGTCGTCCCCGCGCGAAAGGGTCTGTGCGGGCCCTCGGAGGCTTGGCCCAACCGCCGCAGGTGCAAACCCTGGCGTTGTGTCCTTGTCATAAAGCAAACTCCGCAAAGCGTTATACCAATCTACAACGGTTGTCATTTCCTGCCAATCAAAACTGGTTTATGGATTAGCCGCCCCTGCCAAAGGTGGCGAAGGTGTTAGCAAGAAGACGGCTGCGAACGAATCGGATCTCCGACGAGCGGGTGAACGCGGTCATGCCAGCCAGCGCGGGCTTGATATCGATCCTAGCCTTTGGGAGAGGATAGCGCGGGAAGGGCACAGAGCAAGCCAGGGGATAGCGGGAGGATAGCGTATGGCTCTCTTGTGTTCCTCTTGTGTTCCTCTTGTGTTGCTCTTGTGCTTCCCGGGCACTTTCGTCTGCTCACAGGCCCTTCTGGCCCGCCGCTACAAGCTAGTTGGCCGGGATAACGGCACTGCCGGCGAACATGCAACACCTGTTTTCCCAGTCATTCACCTGCTGCACGGCGCGGATAAAGACGCGCGAGCCAGCCAATGCCACGTGGCGGTAACGCTTCAACTTCTTCAGATATAGACGTGTGTTGTGGTTTATTCTTTCATTCGGAGCGGGCAAGAGCCCAATGATGCTGAAGTTGCCGCAATACGATCTGCCGACCTTGCAGGGCGGCGAGGCGAGGCTTTGTGCCGAAGTGTGTGCGGCAGTGGAAGAAATGGTTGGAGTGATCCGCGCGGAAGGCAAGGAAATGCCGCACACGCCAGGCAAGATGGGTTTCAGCGGCGACGCAGGTGGAAGGGGGCGCCTTCTATGCCGAGGTCAGGCCAAGTATGGACCAAAACTCCTTGGTTCCAACCGGGCTTGGCCCTATGATTCTCAGCATGGTTCATGTTGGCATTGGTTACGATGTACACGCTTTGGTCGAGGGGCGAAAACTCATCCTGGGCGGGGTGGAGATCCCGCACCCGAAGGGTTTGGATGGCCATTCGGATGCCGACGTATTGATGCACGCGATCTGCGACGCGGTCCTCGGCGCGTTGGGTGAGGCGGACATTGGCCACTTCTTTCCCAACACCGACCCGCGCTGGAAGGGTGCGCGGAGCCGCATTTTCCTGAACGAGGCCGCCCGGCTGGTCGGTTTCCGCGAAGGCAAGATCGTCAATGTGGACGCCACGGTGATTGCCCAGGCGCCCAAGCTTTTCCCGCATGTTCGCGAGATGAAGATCCACATCGCTGAAGCCCTCGGGCTGAACATCCAGCGCGTTGGGATCAAGGCGACCACAAACGAGCGCCTGGGATTTCTCGGGCGAGAGGAAGGCATTGCGGCCATGGCGGTGGCCAGCGTTGATTTGCCGTGAAGCGTCCACAGTCCCCGGCCCACAGTCCGCGGCTCGGCGCGGTTTGAAAGCGCGCCATGGCGAAAGCGGAGATCAGTTGGAAACGAGTTACCGAGGAGGGAATCCGGATCCAAGTCTATGCTCAGCACGTGGGCGGAGACTGGCGCTTCTTTGCGCGGGAACGACGTTACGACCAATGGGAGTCCATTGCCGACCCGCCGCTGGAAGACTGGCTTGAACTGCTCGACTCCGTCCAGCGCCGCATCAATCGCCGTCTGCTCCGGCCCGAGGAAGAGGGGCGCGTGAAGAAGTCCATCCGGGAGCGGTTTCCCGAGGCGAAACTCGAATGAGAGACCGTGACGCGCCCGGGGGTGAAGCATTTTTCGCCTGACAGGGCGCCCGGCTTCTTTCAGAATTCACGGATATGACCAAGCGGCCGCTGGTTCTGGTTTCGGCAAACGTTGAAAAGAAGGGGGACGAGTTCGGTGACCTCTCGATTAGCCTTTCGGAAACCTACCAGCAAGCCCTGATGGGCTGCGGGGCCATACCCATAGTCCTGCCGGCCACTGTTTCGCGGGAGGTGATCGCCGAATGCGTGAGCCACTGCGACGGTGTCTTGCTGACGGGGGGCGAAGACGTGGACCCGCGGCTTTACGGGAACGGGTTGCCGCCGCGGCTGCGCGGCACGGTGACGGTGACGCCGGACGGCGGCGCGCGGGATTTGCGCGAATTGGTGCTGATTGACGAAGTGTTCCGGCAGCGCAAACCGTTGCTGGCGATTTGCCGCGGACACCAGGTGCTGAACGTGGCGCTGGGAGGCACGTTGATGGCGGATGTCCTTGCCCAAATGCCTCGGGCGATGAATCATCGCCGCATGGACCGGCGGAGCGAGATCGTCCACGAAGTTCAGTTGACACGGGGTGCGTTACTCGCCAAGATAACGGGCAAGCAGAAGCTGGGTGTCAACAGCACGCACCACCAGGCTGTCGCGCGGGTGGCCGCGCCGTTAAAAGTAGCCGCCGTCAGCAGTGACGGGATCATTGAGAGCTTGGAGTTGCGGCCGGGTGCGGTGAACATGCTGCCGTTCCTGTTGAGTGTGCAATTTCACCCGGAGCGGCTGGTGGACCGGTATCGGGAACATCGAGCGATCTTCCGCGGGTTCATCCAGGCCTGCGCGCTCAGTCGGAAAGAATAGATTATGAAGGGCAAAATACTAATCGTAGATGACCTGGCGGACTTCCGTAGGCTGCTCAGGAGCGCACTCGAAGACGGCAACCTCGTCACCGAGGCCGACAGCAAGGCAGCGCTGGAAAAGGCGTTCACGCAGGAGCAGCCTGACTTGGTGTTGCTGGACGTTAGACTGCCCGACGGCAACGGACTCGACTTGCTGCCCGTCATCAAGAAACGCTGGCCGGAGACCGAGGTTATCGTCTTGACCGGGGCGCCCGACGACGAGGAGGCGGTGTCCTGGGCGGTCGAGGCGACCAAACGCGGCGCCTTTAATTTCATCCGGAAGTCCGCCCAATTCGATTTCGAGAAACTCCTGGCCGATGTGAAGAACGCGATGGAAAGCCGTCAGCACACGGAGGAAACCAGCATGCTGCGGCGCGCGCTCGAAACCATGAGCGGCACCACTTCGCCGGTTTTCCAAAGCGTGGTGATGCGCGAGGTCGTCCGCACTATCGAGCGCATCGCGCCCAGCGACGTCGCCGTGCTCATTACGGGCGAGAGCGGTACGGGCAAGGAAGTGATCGCCGACCTTATCCATGCCTTCAGCCCGCGCAGCAAGGGCAGGATCGTCAAGATCAACTGCGCGGCTTTGCCGCGCGAGCTGATTGAGAGCGAGTTGTTCGGTTCCGTGAAAGGTGCCTTCACCGGAGCACACACCGATCGTGAGGGCTTGTTTCGCCAGGCCGAAGGCGGCACGCTCTTGCTGGACGAGATCTCCGAAATGCCGGTGGACACGCAGAGCAAACTCCTGCGCGTGCTGCAGGACCAGGAAGTGCGCCCGGTGGGTGGCAAGACCTCCTATAAGACCAACTGCCGCCTGGTCGCGGCCACGAATCGCAAGACCGACGAGGCGATTGCACAGGGCAAACTGCGCGAGGATTTGTTTTATCGGATTAGCGCCATATCGGTTCACCTGCCGCCGCTGCGCGAGCGGCGCGAGGACATCATGCCCCTGGCCAATTCGTTCCTGAAACGTTTCGCCGCCCAAGCCAACCGGGTCATCAAGGGCTTTACCCCGGCCGCGGTCGAGCGATTGACCGCCTTCGATTGGCCGGGCAACGTGCGCCAGTTGCAGAACGAAGTGCAGCGCACGGTGCTTCTGTCCGAAGGCGACCAGGTGGACGCGAGCGATCTGTCCGTCACGCAAGTCAGGACACAAGGCGAGACCGGAGGCGACACGAATTTTACGCTGCTGGAAGGAGTCGAGCGCAGCGCCATCATCCAGATGCTCAAGGAAACCGGCGGCAACAAGCTCGAAACCGCCAAACGCCTCGGCATCGGGCGGCAGACCCTCTATAATAAGATAAAGGCCTACGGGATTGATGTCTGACGGGCGGTGTGAAACGTGATGCGTGAAACGTGAAACGTGAAACTTGAAGGGAGGCAGGGTGCGCCCTGCACTTCACGTTTCACGCATCACGTTTCACACCTAGGTATTTGGCAATCCCTTCACGTAAGGAAGTGGGCGTTAACCCGAATAGCTCATTTGCCGGCCGTGGGTTTCCTACGTTGTCCTCTTGCAGCATGATGAGTTGATCGCGGTTGAGGGGGGAGACCTTTCGCAGCAAGCGCCGGAAAACGAGTTCCAGGAGAACTGCCTGGAAACGGGCGAGGCCGGGGGGCACTCGCAGCTTCAAGCGCCTCCGGTGCAGCACGGCCAGAATCCGGTCCACAATCTCCGAAAGCGTTAACGCCTCCGGGCCGCACAGGTCATAAGTCTGGCCAATTGACTGCGGTTCGCCGAGCGACTTTGCGAACGCAGCCGCGACCGTCTCCACAGAAACAGGCTGAAATTGGGCGCGCGGGCTACCCATCAGCGGCACAACCGGCGATAGGCCGATTACCCGCGCAAACAAGTTGATGAACTGATCTTCTGGCCCATAGATCAACGAGGGCCTGAATACCGTGAAGTCCAATCCACTGTGCCGGGCCAGTTCTTCCGCCGCCCATTTGGTCTGGTGATAACGCGAGGCCGCATTGGGCCGGGTACCCAGGGCGCTCATGTGGACGAATCGCCTGACTTTCGCCTGCTGTGCCGCCGCCACAAGGTTCCCCGTGCCGCGCGTATGGACGTTCTCAAAGGTACTTTCGCCAACCTCCGCGATGATGCCCACGAGATGGATGATGGCCTCCGTCCCGTTGACCGCCCCGTCAAGCGAGGCCGCATCCAACACGTCGCCGGGATGAACTTCGGCCCCCCAGCATGAAACTGCCTCCTCCACACGTGACGCATTGCGGCTGCGGGCAAGAATGCGAATCGAGTGCCCGGTCTTGTGAAGCTGGCGGACAACCTCCCGGCCAACGAACCCCGTTGCTCCGGTGACCAGGATTTTCATTTCTCCGCGGGCAGCTTGGCGAGTTCGTCCCGCACCAGCCTCACCAACGGCGCCATTGTCTTCCGGCTAAACTCGAAGTTGCAGCCGGCGGCAGCGAACAGCTCCGGCAACGGCCGCGAGCCGCCCAGCGCCAGGGCGTGCTTGTACTGATTCAACGCTTCAACCTTGTCGCGCTTCGAGTTCGCCCAGACCTGCAAAGCGCCGAGCTGGGCGATGCCATATTCGATGTAATAGAAGGGGTGCGTGAAGATGTGCAACTGGCGATGCCAAAGATTAGCCCGCGCGGGGTCGTAACCTTGCCAGTCCGCGTCGCCGCCGAACCGGTCCATCAGACCCAGCCACGCCGCGGTTCGCTCCGCCCTTGCGTGGCCCGGATGCGTGTAAATCCAGTGCTGGAATGCATCCACCGTCGCGATCCACGACAGCACGATCATGATTCCTTCCAGATGCGTGCGGCGGGCGCGATTGGCCTCCGGCGCGGCATAGAACTGTTCGAGGAACTCATTGCCCAGCAGCTCCATGCTCATCGAGGCCACTTCGCAAAACTCGATCGGCGCGGTCCGGTAAGCGAACAGATCCTCGTCGCGCGCGGCCAGCGCATGAAAGGCATGGCCGGCTTCGTGGAGAATGGTCTCCACGTCACGCTGCAGGCCGACGGCATTCATGAAGATGAACGGGACCCGCGCCTCGGAGAGATTTTGCTGGTAGCCGCCCGGCGCCTTGCCCTTGCGATTGGCCAGGTCGAGCAAGCGCAGGTTCTGCATCCGCTGGAAACCGGCCGCGAGTTCGCGGTCGAGGCGGTCGAAGATCTCCTGCGTGTGGGCGACCATCTGCTCGACCTGCTCGAACGGGCGCAGCGGCGGCCGGCGCAGCGGGTCGGCCGCCAAATCCCACGGCCGCAGCGGCTCGACGCCGAGCTTTCGCTTGCGGTCGGCTTGGAGCTCGCGCACCACAGGCATGACCTCCTGTTCCACGGCTTGATGGAAGGCCTCGCAGTCGGCCGGGGTGTAGTCGAACCGGCCCATTTTGCGAAAGGCATAATCACGGTAGTTGGCGAAGCCGGCATTATGGGCGATCTGCTGGCGCAGCTTGACGAGCTGGTCGAAGATTTCCTCGAACTTCCCGGCTTCTTGCAGCCGCCGGTTGGCGATCAACTCCCACGCCTCCTGGCGCAAGGGGCGGTCGGGTTCTTCTAGGTAGCGGCCCATTTGGATGAGCGTCCTCTCTTCGCCGCGGAACTGCACGGTCAGGGAGCCGGTCAACTTCTGAAACTGCTGACCGAGCTTGGCCTCCTCGGTTTCCAGCGGCACATTCTCCTCGCGGAACAGCTCGACCTGGACTTGCGTGTCGCGGTCGAAGACCTGGTAGCGTGGTTTGGGCAATTGCACGCGCACTGGATGCCCGACATAGGTCCGGGCGAGCTTGAACTGGCGGGGCTTGAGCCGCGGCTCCACGTGCTCAATGAAATGCAGATAGGCCTTCTCCGCCTCCGCGTCATCCGTGTGGCAAGTCATGGCGATGTAGCGCTTGGCGGACTCCTCGTCAATCGCGGCATTGAGCTCGCTCCAGTCCAGCAGCCAACGCTCCAGGCCGGCGGCGGAGGCGCACGCTTGTGCGCCATCTTCAAGCTGGTCGAAGAGCAGAACGATCTGGCCCCAGTCTCCCAGGTCAATTCCTTGTGGCAAAAAGCGGCGGGGCTTATGCGCCGGCAACGTGTCAAATGGCAGTAGATCCACGAGGGGAAGATACCCCAAGCAGGGTCTTTGGAAACTGGAATTTAGGCCTTAGTCCAGACCGTATTTCTCAATCCACGCCTGTGGAATGGTCCCGAAGCTCAGGAGCCAATCGTTGAACTTCCGCAGGCTCCAGCCGCGACCGGTCATTAGGCGTTGGCGCAGCCGCTCGTTTTCGAGCCGGCCCAGCCAATAGCTCATCGGCACTGCGGGCTGCGCGGTGTACCAGTTCACGTCCGCCTCCGCTCGCGCGCGGGTAAAGCCGACATGCCGCTGCAAGTGGCCGACGGCTTGTCCGTAGCTGTAGCGGCCGGATTGCAGCCGAAGGTCCACCAGGATGCGATGGCAGCGCCACAACGCGTCGTGCAGTTGCTGCACCGGCAGCCACGGCGACCGGTCGATTCTCAGGTCGGCCATCATCTGCTCGCACCAAAGCGTCCAGCCTTCGTAAAAGACCGCATGGGCAAACAGGCGACGCCACCGGCGCGGATGATGGTTGGCGGTCACGAATTGCAGGTGATGGCCGGGGTAGCCCTCGTGGGCGCAGGTGAGCGGAAGGCCAAAATGCTGCTGCTGCTCGGCGAGCTTCTCGGCCTCAGTGCTCTTGGTGACGCTCAGGTCGTTTACCCAAAACACGCCGCGCTGGGCTTTCGTAAACGCCGTTGGTTGCTGGTACGCGGCTGTTGGGATCACCGCGCGCAGAAACTCCGGCACCGGTTTGACCTGGAGCACGTCCCCTTCTGGAAACGATACCGCGCGAGCCCGGCGGAATCCGTCCGCCATGCGCCGCGTTTCACGCTGATACAGCTCCAGCAGCGGTTTGACAGGACGCCATTGTGAACGCGCCTCAGCAATGATTTGGTCCGCCGAACGGTTCCGGCCAAACCGCGCGCAGGCGGTCTTGAGCAGCTTGCCCACGCGGTCCACTTCACCCAGCGCCAGGGTCTCCACCTGGCCGAGGGTGTAATCCAGCCCGAGCTCATCCCGCACCCGGCGTTGCAGCGCCGCGGCCCCGATCGCAAAGGAACCTGCCGGCGCCGGAGGACGCTGTTTCACGCGTTCCTGGTATCGCTTCATAGCCTTCCCGGCGGCGCTAATCAACGCTGCATCGCCAGCCTGTGGCGCAACTGTCTGGAGAAACTTCCCGACGCCCTTGAGCAATTCCATGCCGCCCGCCACCGTCTGCTCCATCACTCGCAGCCAGACGCGCTCGGGGTTGCGGACCACGGCCGCCGCCTCGTCCAGGAAATTGGGCGCTTGCTTGAGCAGCGAGCGCAGATTAGCCGCCGCCCGCCGGGGCTCGTCGTCTCCGCGCTGCAACTCGTGGAGCAGGATATTGAGCAATTGATCCGGGGCGGTTGGTTCGAGCGCATAGCGGCCCCGGGCGTAATCTTCGCATTCCTTGAGCAACAGGCTCCGCAACGCCAGGCGGTCGAGCTGTTGCTCGGCCAGTAGTTCGCGTGGGGAAATGCCTTCCAGCGCCCGCAACGCGGCTTGCCTCTCTCGCTCACGTTTCTTATGAAAGTCAAGCGTCAGGCGGCCCAGCTTGCCTTCACCGTCGCGCAGCCCGGCGTAGCTGGTGGAAAACGTGGGGTTGTCATGGAGCAGGGTCTCGAAGAAGCGGGCGAGCAGACCCTCGAATTGTATCGCAGTCCGGTTCATGGCTTAAGCAATGCACGAATCGGGACCGTTTGCACGCACGAATTGAGACAGGGCGCGGCCTACGGCCGGCGCTATTGAAACCTCAAATTGGGCAGAGCACTTCTCAGATTAGCGGGAAAGTCCGTCTCATCCTGGTAGAAATACGTTCCATTGCGGATACTCGGCTTCGTAGGTTGGGAACCCGGGCCGGTCGGGACAGGTCCAACAGTTGTTGGTCCCAATGGTGAGGCCGACCGTAGCAGCCGCGGCGGCCTCCGGGGAATTGAGGGCGATTTGTCAGCAAGGGCCAACAAAGCCCAACGGAGTCCTCCGGTCGCTTCATGTCTATATTATGGTGGGGGCCCGCCGGTAAGTGTCAAACCAAACGCTCAGACATCACGGCTGTCCTTTGGGCTCGCGGCGGAGCAGCCACGTTGGGTAGACTCGGCTGCCTATGCTCAACCGTTGGGCAATCCAAGCGAGCGGCATCGTCGTCGAGTCAAGCGGACATGAAACAAATGTATATAGAAACAGCCAATAAGCCGAGCAGGTCAATACGGCTTCTGCTCTGCGCCATCTTCTTGGGCGCTCTCTGTGCCGGCTATGCTGGAGCACCCAAGCCGGCAGGCGAATCTACGACGATCAAGAATCCCACCCATCAGTCCGCGCGGGCGGATGAGGGAATGCGGTTCCCTGGGCCCCCGCCGGGCACTGCAAGAACAGCCGCAAAGGGCGGCGAATACGTTCTGGAGAATGATGTCATTGCTGCACGCTGGCAAATCGAGGCTGGGGTGTTACGTCCGGCGGCGCTGGTCAACAAGCTGCGCGCAACCATTTTCGATCAGACTGGCGCGGAGTTGTTCCGCTTGGGGTTGAAGCTGAGTCCGGAACGCAAGGCCGGTTGCGTGGTCGCAGTGCGTTTGGACCCGGACAAGGTGGTGGCGCTTGCGTCAGATGACGGATTGTCGTGGAGCGAACTGGGGGCCTTTCCCCGAGCGGAATTCGACGGCGAACCTAAGCTCGTGCGGATCGGAAAGATGGACCTGCGGGCGCAGTCCAGGGACTATGCGGGCCCAGCCGGTGCGACCGGACGGGGAAGCATTACCGAGCTGAGCCCCTTGCCGGCGTCTCTGCCGTCCGGACGGTTTGACTTCAGAGCAGAGGCAAATCACGCGGCGACAACCGAGTGTGCTTTTCCCTCGGGCGCGAGAATGATTTCGTGCCGCATCGACAAAGGCACTGATGCGGGGATGTCCTGGTCGCCCGCGCTGGCCCTGGTGTGGGAGGAAGGCAAACGCTTCCTGCTGGTGGGCGTGCGGGAGAAGAATTCCGTGTTCAATGTCACCACCGCCTCAGGCGAAACAATCGTCTCGGCCGCTTTTTCCGCTTATCCCATGCTGGAACTGCCCGCCTCGGCGTTCCGGTTAGACGGGACACCGAAGTTCAGGCGCCTTGCGCCTAAGCCGGTTGGCGTCCGCGTGGCCGACCGGATAAGCGGCAGCGCGTTGGAAGCGGACCTGAGTTCGGGACGGGGCCTGCGCGCGCATTGGCGGGCCGAACTGCGCGATGGGTCCAGCTACATTCGCGAGACGGTGGAGTTAACGGCGCCGGACAAAGCCGTTGCCGTGTTTGGCGTAGAGCTGGCGGATGTGCGTGTTGCCGGCGTGAAGACGATCGGTTCAGTGCCGGGCAGTCCGGTGGCTGGCGGCGGGATGTTCTTTGGGGTGGAAATGCCTGGATCGGAAAACGCCGTAGGCGACGGGGTGGCCCGAATCGGTTTTGCCTGCAAGCTGGAGGTTTCCCCATCACAACCCTACACCTTTTCCTCCGTGGCTGGCGTGGCGCCGGAAGGCCAGCTTCGTCGTGGCTTTCTCTACTACATTGAACGCGAACGCGCCCGCCCTTCGAGCCCGTTCCTTCATTACAACTGTTGGTATGACCTCGGATTCTCGGTGGATGCCGAGAAGATGCTGGACGTGGTGAACTGCTTCACCGAGGAGCTGGTAAAGAGGCGAGGGGTGCCGGTGCGGTCGTACTTGGTTGACGACGGCTGGGATGATCCTGATCGGGGACTATGGGCCGAGAACACGAACAAGTTCCCCGGCGGGTTCTCGGCGCTCAAGACTCCGATGGCCAAATTGGGCGCGCACCTGGCCATCTGGATTTCGCCGATGGGCGGTTACGGCGGCGAGGCTGAACGAACGGCTGACGCGCGCAAGATGGGACTCATTCCCGACGGCGCAAAGCTCGACCTCGCCTATCCCGGCTATAAGAAATGGTTCCAGGACCGCTGCCTCCAGCTCATGCGCGAGGACGGAGTGAATGCGTTCAAATGGGACAAGGCGGGGGAAGGTGTGAGCCCGCATTTCATGGCGCTGTTGGATGTCGCTCGCAATCTACGCCGGGAGAATCCGAATGTATTCATCAACGTCACCGTCGGCACCTGGCCCTCCCCATTCTGGCTGAACCATGTGGATTCCACCTGGCGCATGGGCAGCGGCGACGTTGGCTGGAGCGGCAAGGGCGACGACCGCGAGAAGTGGCTGACTTACCGGGATGGGAATTGCCGGAGGTATTTTGTCGAGAAGTCCCCGCTCTATCCGCTCAATTCGGTCATGCACCACGGCATCGTTCATGGCCGCTGCTTCCAGGGCGAGCGCGTCGGCAAGGCTGGCCCGAATCTCACGAACGAGGTCCGTTCCTACTTTGCCAATGGCGCCATGTTGCAGGAACTCTATATCACGCCTTCCATGATGACCCCGGAGGCATGGGACGTCCTGGCGGAAGCCGCGCGCTGGGCGCAGGCCAACGCCGACGTGCTGGTGGATTCGCACTGGGTCGGCGGTGACCCCCTCAAGCTCGAGCCCTACGGCTACGCCGCGTGGACGCCCTGGAAAGGCACTTTGATGATCCGCAATCCCGACGACCAACGGCGCTCGATCGTGCTCGATGCCAACGCACTATTCGAGTTGCCCCCCGGGATGCCAAAGCGCTTCACGCTGCAATCGCCCTACAAGGATCAACGCTTACAATCCCTGGAGCTGGAAGCCGGACAGCCGCAAAGCGTGACGCTAGAACCTTTCGAGGTGTTCGTTCTGGACGCCATGCCCAAGCAGGAAATGTGACAAGGGCGGGCATGGAATTATCCGCGGTTCATACTTGCGCAGCCCGCAGTACTCGCCGAGGTTCCGCGTTATGAGACACTCCCTCGTAAGGTTGGCGGTGACGTGTTTTTGTCTGACCTTGTTAGACATGACCCGCGCGCAGGATTTGGGTTTCACGACTGCTCTCCAGACGACGAACGGCTTGTTGCTGCAGTGGAGCAACTCGGTCGCTGGGCAGTCGTACACCTTGCAGGCGCGGGACCGAATGACCAACAGCATCTGGCTGACGCTCGACAGCCCGCAGCCCTGGCCGACGGTGCAGACGCAATGGAACGACACCATCTCGTCCACGCAAATGATGCGCTTTTACCGGGTGGTCGCCGTCGAACCCGCCGCCCGCGGGAAACTGCTCTCCTCGAGCCTTTGGACCAATTTCAGCGCTCCCACCCTTAACCTGTTCTATCTTCTGAATGGGATATCCCTGACAGCGCAATATGGAGTGAACTGCTACAAAGTGGTTTATGAAACCATCGATCCGCTGGGCGGACGGACGACAGCGTCCGGGGGGCTATTCCTTCCACAGCAGACCGGAACGAACTGGCCGCTGTGCAGCTTTTCACATGGCACGGTTACCCAGACCAACGATGTCCCTTCGGTCTCCATTACGCTGGATGCTTTTGCCGGCGTGGCGTTTGCCTCGGCCGGGTACGTCAGCGTGGTGGCGGATCTTTTGGGCCTGGGCTCCAGCCCCGGCTTGCATCCTTACCTCCATGCGCGAAGCGAGGCGACTGCCAGCGTGGACATGCTCCGGGCCGCCAGAAACTATTGCGCCAGCAACGGCATCGGCCTGAACGGCCAGCTTTTCCTGGCGGGCTACTCCGAGGGTGGCCACACGGAGATGGCCTTGCACCGGGAACTGGAGAGATATCACACCAACGAATTTACCGTCACCGCCAGCGCGCCTATGGCAGGGCCGTATGACATGTCCGGCGTGGAACTTAATGACATCTTGTCCCCGCGCTGTCCGCCTAATCCCTATTACGCCGCTTATGTCCTGGTCGCTTACCAATCGGTGTATTCCCTGGCGCCGAGCTGGGCCGAGCTGCTCGTGCCGCCTTACGACACGACCATTCCGCCGCTCTTTAACGGCAACACGGGTGGCTCCATCCTCAACAGCAACATGCCCGCCTGCGAGGTCTCCAGCATCCTCGTCCCCGTGGTGCTTTCCTCTCTGACCAACGATCCCGGCTCTCCCCTTTACCAGGCATTGCGCGACAACGACCTGTACCGCTGGAAGCCGGTCGCGCCGGTGCGGTTATATCATTGCAGCGGCGATCAGGACGTGCTTCCCGCCAATTCCCAGGTCGCCTACAGCAATTTTGTGGCGCAGGGCGCATCGCAGGTGCAACTGATTGATCCCATGCCCGGAGCGGACCACTCCGGTTGTGTGATCCCGGCGCTGACAGCCGCGAAAGCGTGGTTCGACACCCTTAAGCAATAGCAGATTGCGTTTACCGTGCGTCGGGCAGGCGAGGCCGAGCAGGCCGCTGCGGGACGGCTCGCGGTCCGGTGAACTCGCCGCCGCCGCTGCCCACCACCACCACCGCAGTGCTCATGGCTGGTTCGGACTCCCCCCGTTGCCGGGTGTGCTGCTTTGGTCTGCTGGCGGGCCTTTGAGTTCAATCGCCCACTTCTTGCCACTTGATTTCGCCCCCAGAACGACGTTCGTCTGAGTGATGGCGAGGATTTCGACTTCGTTACCGTCGAACTTCAGAAGACTGCCAACGCGCCGGTTGGTCCAAGTTTTCTTCTCAGGCTCATAGCTCAGATTGGCCATATAGCCATCGAGGCGTTGGAAGGGGAAATCTCTGCTGACCGTCACACGTTCGCCAGAGTCCTTCAACTCGAGGACCACGTCCACATTCGTTGGGTTGTCCGGCGGGGCTTTCGCCGAGAGCAGGGTGAAGATACCGTTCGTGCCAGTGGTGACGCGCGGCACATAGTATTGTCGTTTGGCACGGTCCTTAGGATTAGCAGATGCATCTTGCTGGACACCGATGACAAAGTGAGGCCCGGAATCCAGAATCATGGCGTTGTCGAGAGTCAGCTTGAGGTAGAGCGGCGTCAGTTTGGTGATGACAAGTCCCGCGGGACTGGCGGCGGTGGCGCTGTTCGTATCGAAGCGCCATTGATAGCTCAATGGAGCGGTGCCGCTCGCAGTGACAGTGAAGTTGGCGTTGGTTCCCGACGGCGCAGGGGAAGGCGCGCCTCCGCGAAGTCCGTAGCGGGCGGCGAAGGCCGCAGGCACGCCAGGATTTCCAGCGGGAGATGCTGCTTGGGGTCGAACGGAAACCTCGCGTTGGGCAACCGCTTCTTCTGGTGAAGCGCCGTTGGTCGGCGGACCCTTCGGCGCGGGTACAGGGCCAAGGCCATAGCGTCGCGCAAACGCGTCTGTTATGCTTCGAGGTGTGTCGGCGTTGGTTTCCGGGGCCGAACTACTTGGGACGACTGCGCCGGGGCCAAGTCCATAGCGTTGAGCAAACGCTGCCTTGGATGCCGTTTGCGCGGAGTCAGCGTCGGCACCGGGGGCCGCAGGAGTTGAGCTGGTTTCCTCCGTGGCCGGCGGGGTAAGCGGCTCCAGATGCGCCCGCCACCATACCCAAGCTAGGATTACGGCGAGGCTTAGCATTGCCGCCACAAGGATCCCGACGCGTGGGAGCCGGGCTACTCGTGATCGGAGGGTAGGGACTGGAACTTCCGGGCTTCTGGCGAGTTCTGGTTGATGAGTGATAATTGTCTCCATGTCGGTCTTGACTTCGCTGGCTTGCTGGTAGCGCCGCGCGGGTTCCTTTTCCAGCGCTCGCAGCACAACTTCGTCCAGGCGCACGTCGATCTGCACCTTTTGCGACGGCGGCGCGAATTTGCCGAGCGGCAGCTCGCCGGTGAGCATTTCGTAAAACACGACGCCCAGGGAGAAGATGTCGGCCCGGTGATCGACGCTCTGGGGCGTCTCCACCTGTTCTGGGGCCATGTAATGAGGGGTGCCCATGACTTCCCGAGCGCGCGTCAGGCGGAAATCTTCCGGTTCGTGTCCCAGAATCCTGGCCAGGCCGAAGTCCGCAATCTTCACCCGGCCCTTCTTATCCAGCAGCACGTTTTCGGGTTTGATGTCGCGGTGGACGATCCCTTCGTCGTGCGCGAACTGGAGCGCCTCGCAGATTTGCGGGATGATTTGCAGCGCTTCCCGGGCCGACAGTCTGCCAGCCTGTTCCAACTGCCGGAGGTTCAGCCCATCCACGAACTCCATCATGAAGTAGTGCAGGCCGTCCACATGGCCAAACTCGTGCAGCGCGACGATGTTGGGATGGTTCAGCTTGGCCAGGGCGCGAGCCTCGCGCGTGAAGCGCTCGGCGAACCCAGGGTCACTAGCGGATTCAGAGGGGAGAATCTTGAGCGCCACCAGCCGGTCAATCTCGCGTTGCCGCGCTTTATAGACCGCGCCCATGCCGCCGGTGCCCAGCAGTTCGAGGATTTCGAGCTGCGGAAAGTGCCGGGCAATGTCTTCCAGCGACGGCGGTGCCGGCACCGGCCTTTTCGGGCCTGCACCAGGGCTGCCCGCTTCACTGCCAATGCCCACTTTCACCAGGCATTCCGGGCAGAGACCGCCCGGCGCGCCGGCTGGCACCGGTTTACCGCAATGCGGACATTTGCTTGCTTCAGCCATAAGTTCTCTATTCCAACCCTTAAATCGGGAAATCCCGTCAAAGGTTACAGTTCTTCCTGCCGCCCCCGGGAGGGCGAGCGTCCCCGCGAGCCCTGAACTCCTTCAAGTGGACACCGCTTGAAGCAGGTGCCGTAGCTCTTCCTCAACTTCCTCCGGGCGCGAGACGGTGTCCGCGATGGCCTCCCGCAGCAGCTCGCGGTAGCGTTGCCGTAGCCGGTGCACCGCCACTTTGAGGGCGCCTTCGGTCGTCTGGAGCTGCCGCGCCAGATCGGCATACGGCACCTCGCTGCGCGAGCCCGTTAACGCGAACCGCAGGGCGTCGAACAAAGCGCCTCGGCCTTGGTGGCTGTATTCCCGCTCCAGCCGCGCATAGACCTGATCCAGCAGCGTCAGCGCCCAACGCTGTTCATAGACCTTTTCCGGCGTGAGATGCTCGACGGGCTGCTGCAAGAACCGTGTTTCGGCCGACGACCAGTCAACGCAGAAGACCTGGCCACCGCCGCGCTTTTGGGCCCTGGCCTTGTCCCATTCGTCGGCGAGAAAGCGTTTGAGCATCACTAGCAGGAAGGTGCGGAATTTGCCTTTCGCCCGGGCGACGGAATGCAAATAGTCCTTTTGCAGCAGCCGGGCGAAGAACTCCTGAGTGAGGTCCTGGGCATCGGCCGGGTTGTGGCCCTGCCGGCGCACGTAGGCGTAGAGCGGGTGCCAATACGTGCGGCAGAGGGTCTCGAGGGCGGCCGCCGACTGCGAGGACGGCTGTGCCCGTGCCGACAGCACCACCGACCAGTGCGTGGTTAAGAACCACGCCTCAGACGGTCGCGGCGATCCACTGGTGGTCGAGGACATACCCGAAGCGGAAGGGTACCCCGAATCCCGAGGGGATTGCGTCACTCAGCCCAGCATTGGACCGCCGGGGAAGATGGGGTGGCGGTCCTACGCTGGGAAAACGCCGCAGAATGCCCCTCAACTCTGAATGAGTTGCATCCAGCCCTCAAGGCCAATCCCGGCAAACGACACATCGTCACGTCGGCGGTGGGACATTCGTCGGTGCTGAATTATTGCATGGCGCTGGAGAAAGACGGCTATCGGGTGACGTATCTGCCGGTGGACCGCGACGGATTGCTCAAGCTGGCGGACTTGGAGAACGCAGTAACGGGAGAAACTGCAGTCGTGTGGCTGATGTGGGCAGACAACGAGACGGGCGTGTTGTTCGCGGTGAAAGAGATTGCCGGGATTTGCAGGGCGCGAGAGATGTTGTTCCGTTGCAACGCGAGACAGCCGGCCGGCAAGATCAAGACCTATGTACGGAAAATGCCGGCGGATTATCTTTCGCTGACCAGGTATAAGTTTTATGGGGCGAAAGGGATTGGAGCGCTGTACGTGCGGCGGAAAGCGCCGTTCGCCAACGCAACCAATATCACATCCGGCGGCGGCGAACCCGTCTTGGTAAGTTGAACCAAGAGACAGGAATCAGGGCTTTTTCTCTTTCCAGAGTCGCAGGATGAATCGCTCACCGTCTTCGATCAGGTCAGGGCTCGTGCCGTTGTGTTCCAGCATGCATCTGACGATCTTGCGCGGGATGCCCATACTCATGTGCTCCATATAGCGATAGTCCTTCATTACATCTTTGAGCAGTTGGTTGCGGGCTGCGCGACAGCCGACAAGCATCCTTGCGGGAGTAATGCCGTTGGGAAGACGACCGGGGGAAACGATTTCCAAGCGGTCGGCGTAAAGGGACAACTCAATATTAGTGGCTGAGAGAAGGTAATCGCGATGGACCAAGGCATTTACTATCGCCTCACGCACCGCCTCTTCGGGATAGGCGGGTCGTTCGACGCGTGAGCCCTCGGCTAGTGTCGCCGTGATCCCCGCGTTTCCCCTTACGAACTGAATCGCCTGTTCGACCAAACCGCGCTCAAGCAAATCCGTGCCGCCATTCGTCTTGCTAAACAATCCGACCATTGGGCCACGGAGCGATGCGCGTTCAATGGCCGCGTAATCCTTCTCAAGTCCCGGGTAGGCTGTAGCGTCTATTCCACCCTGCGGCAGAAAACGATTGGGGTTCTTCGCAAAAAGCAATACACCAGCAAGCGTTACTGGTGCAGTCTGCCCTTCGTCACTTAGGATCTCAGTGTTGATCAATAGTGTACGCCACTGGGAGTTCGCTTTCGCATACCATTGAGACTCCAGTTGCGAGAGTATCTCTTGCCTTTCACTTATCTCGTCAACCGTTTCGTTTTCCTGCTTCCGAGCCTTTGCTTGGGCAGCAGCTATCTGCTCGGCTTCGGCACGCCATTGCCCGTTCGGTTGATCGTCGGGAACACTCTGCTGCCGCACACGCACAAAGTAATCGCGCAACCTACGGCGATCCAAATCATCAAACGACGTTCCCGAAACGGGCCGGATTTCCAGATGAAACTTGCCCCGTTGCTGGAAGAGCCGCTCCAGTTCTTCCTGAGTGGCCTCGCGAGTTTGCGTTCCGACACGAATGTAGTATGTACGGTGATTATTATGCCAGACGTGGTGAACGGTGTAGCCCCGCTGCACACGCACTACCGCAACGTCTTTGCCGGGTTCGACATCGCGGATGACCTCAAAATAAGGGATGATCTCAGGGCGGACCTTATCTCGGGCGATATTCATCACCCACTCTTCGGCTTGTTGGGCAGTACGCGCGAGCCCGGAAATACTTCCGTTATTCTCAACGCCCAACAGGATGCAGCCGCCTTCCAAGTTCGCAAGTTCCACGAGTCCCTCGGCCAAATCGCGCGGCTGGATGTCATCGCGCTTGAACTCCACGCCGGAATTCTCTCCATTGCGGATCATCTCGAGAAGCTCAGTCTTAGTCATGGGGATGGAGGTCGCTTGCTAAAACCCGTACTTGAGGCGGCGCATTTCAAAGGCTTCCCTGCCGCCTTCAAGGACTTCCTCGACCAACTCACGCACTGGCCGCGCATCGATCGACCCCAGATGCTTGTCCGCAATCTCAGCCCGGCCTTGTCCTCCTTCGCCGCTGGCGGACAGTCCGATGATCAATTCTGCATCGCCCAGAACAGGGATGTTCGCATTGTGCGTGGCGAAGATGAATTGGCGGCGGCGTTTCTCCTCGCGCATCTTCGGAACGACGCCTTCGGTGATGAAACGGTTGTCGAGATCGTCCTCGGGCTGATCCACTACCAAAGGCGCTTTGGATTCGAGGAGCAGGAGCAGGAGCACCGCGGTGGCTTTCTGTCCTGTGGACAATGCCTCCAACGACTGCCAGACGGGTGATTGACCTTCCGCCGCGACATTCAGGTCAATCCGTGTGGTCGCCGGCAAATCCAGCTCCTCCAATAATAGGATCGCCTCAATTGGGACTAGAGCGAGACGTTCTGCTTGTGAACCGGGCAGTCCGTATCTTCTCACAAGCACGTCTCGTCCTGCACGGCAGGCGTCGGCAAACTCGCGCAACGAGAATGCCTCCACCTCTTTTAGTTTCTCAACGGTTTCGCTCAGACGCCCGCCCGGGTTTTCTTTTAAGTGTTGGATCAGGGGCTCGCGATTGCCGGCAAAGGTCACCGTGACTTGCACGCGGTCGCGGAGGTGACGGTTCACCTTCTTTTCTGCCCGTTGCAGTTCTCGAAACTCAGTCGCTTTCAAGTCTTCCCACTCACTGACGAACTGGCGGCGTTCGTTCTCAAACTCCTGTAACGCCCTTTTAAGTGCGGCCTGTCGTTCTTTGAGTGGGCGCAATTCCTCGACTTGGCGACGCAGGCGGATGAATTCTGCGCCATCCACCTTTGACTTCTGCAACTCGCGCAAAATCTTCTCGTAACCTGCTTGAACGATCTTCTTTCGTTCTTCCCACTTGGCTCGCACGGATTGGAGTCCAGCATCGGCTCTTTGCAATGCGTCGTTCCACTGCGTGGCGAGTTGCGTCATTTCCCTGTTTAGCTGCTCGAGAATCCTCTCGATGTCCGCGAGGATAGTTTTACCAGGCAGTTCATCCAACACTTTGGGCGATACGAACGTAGTGTCGATAGGAAGCTCGCTTCGAAGCTGCACTAGAAGGTCACGGAGAACCGCCAGCCGTTCCGGCGTAACTTGGAGAATCCGCTCTTCACGGACCAGCAAACTCTGTTCTTTCAACCGCTCCTCAAGCCCCCTCGCTTGGTACAGCTTCAGGGTCTCCTCCAACGCTGGCAACGATGCCAGACGCTCCTCGATCTGATGAAGTTCCTTGCGGGTGGCGAGAATTCTCGTGCGGGAACGCTCCAAGGCCAGCTTCAAATCGGCCTTGCGTTGCCGCAGGCTTGAGTCGCGTTGCGCAAACCGCTCGATCAACCGCGTCAGCTTCTCCCGGCTTTTTGTGAGTTCTGAAATCTCATGTTGGCCGTAGATTTCCACCTGCGGAATCACATCGCGGGGTGTCAAAGGCAGCATAGCGCCGATCGAGTCGCGGACCTCCGGTGGATTCGGGATAGTCCTTTCGATCAGATAGAACTGTTCAGCCGGTTGGTCCTCTCGCTGCACCAACAGCGAGATCTTCGTTCCGCTGCGCAGCACCTGCATCACAATACCTTCGTGCGCCCGCTGTGCCTCATCACCCAAAGGCTGCAGGCCGAGAACATAGCGGAGACTCTCGACGACCGTGGACTTGCCTGTGCCGCGCCCGCCAATCAGCACGTTTAGGTTCTCGTTAAAATGGATCGCCGCGCCGTCAAGAAAACCGCCCTGCCAAGCCATTGCCACAAACTCCGCGTGATCTTCTGGAGGCGGGTCGGAGTTAAGCCGGATGCGCGACTCCGGATCCAAGAATGCCTGCCGCAAGCCGTCCACGGAAACCTCTGACATCTTGATCCAGCAAGTTGCTCCCAGTTCGGCGAGGTCGTCCGGTGTCGCGACATCTTTTGCATTGACCACCGCCAGCGCCAGATTGGCGGCGCGGGCTGGCTCGCGACGATAGTTGGCGTCCTTGTTTCGCATGATGTCCCGTTTATCCGGTTGCAGGTCGTCAACCGCTCCGGGGATTTGCACGGCCAAGAGGTTCTCATCGCGCCATGCTTGAACTCGCGCTTGGCCCTGCAGGCACACGAGCAAGCCATTTTCCTGCGTCACATGAGCCGCGATGGAGATTCCACCCTGCTGCCGAACTGTGGCGAGAATCTCGTGGAATCCTTTCGGGGATAACTTCGAGGACGGGTCCGTATCCCGGATGCCAAACTCTCCCAAATAGCGTTCTAATGTGGCAACCGGCACATCCAACGCATACAGGCAGAGCACATGAGCACCTTCGCTCGACGCCAGCTCGAATCCGGGTAACACCTGAATGTTGTGTTCCTTTGCTAAGGCGCGGAACTTGTCTACCGAACCGACGTGATTGTGGTCAGTTATCGCCAGCACCTTGACGTGTAACTCAGTTGCCTTCTCCAGAAGGGTCTGCATGTAGCTTTCCTCGTCCATGCTTGCTGTCCGCCCGCGGAAAGTTTCCGCATAATGATGCGGGTTGACTTGAAGCGCGCATCGATAGAATCGCGCTCCTAATGTCTTGCTCAGCGCGTCTCGCATCGCTGGCGGGCAGGGAGTCGCGGCGCCCATTGCTGGAATCTCTACAATGTTACTGCTCCGATTCATGTCAGTGTGAACGTCACCCCGATGACATTGACAGATCGCCTTCGGGGCAACAAGCCTCTGATGACGACGTGAACTTGTTTCTTCGGTGCCATACCAAGTGCGTCGGCTCAGGCCAATACTTCGGATCGCCGGGCAGGAACAGCCGGTGGCCCTCGAAGTCGGCGAGCTTTTGGCCCGGTATGCCTTCCTCGATGAATTTCTCCGGATTCACGATGACCCGGTATTCGTTAGTGATGGACCACAGGCCGCGGTCGAATTGCCAGTGGGCATTCTTTGAGAGAGCCAAACCATTGCGCGGGTCGTTGTTCCGGCTGTCGCTGAACTCGTGGATGTGGGCGGCATCCACGATACTTTCCATGTCGAGCGTAGTCATGCGGTAGCCGGTGAGCGCGCAGGTGTGCTTGTACGCGACAACGACCACTTCAATGCGGAATCGGGCGTCGCGGCCCCGCTCGACGGGCGCGGTGTAAAGCGGTTCGCCTTCCTTTAGTTTGTCAGCCGCTGCCGGCTTGAGGCGCAACATGGCGCAGAGGGCGATGCGTTCTTCGGCGCGGAAATACGGTGGCGTCTCGATCAGGACCCGCTTGGCCTTGTCGCGGAAGTTGCCGTCGCGGAGACAGGAGAGAAACGCGGGGTCGAGGCGGACCTTTGCTGTGAGTTTCCTGTCGGGCGACGCTTTGCTGTCGGTCGTTAACGGCTGCCAGATGCCGGATGTTGCCAGGTGGTGGAATGGCATGCGCAGGCTCAGGGGTGGCCTATGGCGATCCACGATCACCGAGTTGAAGGCACTGAAACGGAAGGCGAGGTCAGCGGACAGCGCCAGCTCGGGGCTAATAATCTCACCTCGCTCTGCCATTTCCAGAACCACGAGAAGCAAGAGCGGTTTGTGTGGTGCCGGGTCGCCGCGAGCGCGGTCAACTTTCAGTGTCGCAAGTTTGTGGAGCCAGTATGACTGGTCCTTGACCATACCTATCTAGTTGAGGCCGGAGTTCGCCGGCTGCTGCGCGCGTTCGTTTTCGAGATCCTCCTTGAGGATATTGAGCTGGTCGTCCGGGAGGCTGTGGGCGCGGTGGCTTTCGCTGTATTCCTCCACTTTGGCGACCATGCGGCGGAGGGTGTCCGCGTCTATGACCTTTTCGCGGGCGACTTCCTCCTCCAGTTCCCGCAAGCGGTTGAGTTCTCTCAGGTTAGCGCTCATGATGATGCCTCGTTGTTTGTTGACAATGCGGGCGACGCCCCGGCCATCGTCGGGGTCGCGCGCCGCTTTCCACATTTGCTGGATCAAAAGGAGTTCTTCGGGGCTGATCACTTCCACATGAGTTTCTTCCTGCAAGGCCAGCAGGCGCTTGAGGAGTTCGCGGCGGGCTTCGATGGTGAGCGGGCCCGGTCCATTATTACCGTTCATGCGCCGCTTGTCGCGCCAACCATTAGCCGGGTCGCGGAAGTCGAGGAGTGTTTCCCGGAATTCGATCAGCTTTTCCATGCGCTCATCCCCGCTCGCGAGCAGGCCCTCGCTGGCTTTGTCACGCTCCACGACGGTGCAGGTCCAGCAACCGAACCGGGAGTTGCCGCAACTGGGGGTGCTGGTGTCGATCTGGATGGGGCATTCGCCGTTGGAGGCGCTGGCGTAAAGCTTGTAGAGCGGGCGATTGTCGCCGCCCCAGGGGTTGGGTTTCTGGAGCAGGTAGGCCCAGACTTCCTCGGTGGTGAGGAATTCAATGGGGTTGGAGACCCAGACCCGGGGCAGGTCGGGGTGGCGGTTCAAGCCGTTCCGCCTATCGCGATTGGCCATGGTTTGCGCCCGGGTCGAACTCTCCGCGCGGCGCGCGCCCAAGTGGAGGATGGCTTCGCTCCAGTGGCCCATGCGCTGCTGGACGAAGGTGGTGACGGGGTCAATCTTGAGGCGCTGGGTGCACCAACGGAAGGTGCGGTTGGGTGGCGGGTAGCCGCGGCCAATCATGTTCACCCAGAAAGAGTCCTCGGGTGGCGGTTTGAGCAGGTTGACTTCGATGTTGAGGCTGCTCTGCTGAGAGAAGCGCTGGATGCGTGCTAGGGTGCCTTCAACCATCTCGACGATGGCAGGGATTTCGACCCGGGTGTCGGTGCAGAGGATGGCGACAGGCTTCTTGCGCTGGTCGTCGGGGATGCCGGCGACGACCTCGACGATGAGCGAGGCGAGCATGGTGCTGTCTTTGCCGCCGCTGAAGCCGACCAGCCAGGGGCGCGTGTCCTCCAGATACAGGCTGCGGAGGGAGACTTTAATGTCGCTGTAACTGCTTGCACCCATTGACGCGAGCATAGGCCGCGGTCGGGACAGTGCAATCCTTATCTGAGAAGTGTGCTTCACCGTTGCTGGCGGTCACTAGCCCGGAGCGCTTGAAGTAGGAAGACAGTCCGTGCAGGCCTGCTGGTGGCCGGGTTCGGTACTCGGCTGCGGATTTCTTCCGCGCTGACACAGACGGCCACAGCGACATATGCGGGTCTCCTCCATTAACTCGGCGAAAGCCACCGCCATGTGTCGCAAGTGCTCAGCGCAGACGATCCGGATTAGAGCAGGCGTCTGGCTGCCCCAGGCCAGAGCTCCGCAAACCGGAGGAAGCAGGCGAGACGCCTGCCCTACTCTTGGAACGGGTGATCTAAGTGGCAGTGTCCAGTTCTGGGACAGAATCCAGGATCGTGAGGAAATGCGGAGTGCGGAATGCGGATTGCGGAATGCCGGGCAAAGGGACGGCAGAATGAGCAATGCCGGATAGGCATGGGAATCCCGCTAGTGAATAGCTACCGAATACCCGGCGCACAGCTATCCATCACCTAGCCTACACCTATCCGCCAGCTATCCGACACCTATCCAACACCTATCCAACACCTATCCGACAGCTATCCGACACCCACGGCGGCGATTTACAAGCCGCGCTGCTATCCGTTCAGCGTCCAGCCGGGGCGGTAGGTGCGGGCCAGCAGGTCGTTGGCCTCGGGGCAGTCGGTGACCTGACCGGCGGCGCCGTCGTATTTGATTTTCTTGCCGACGCGGTAGGCGACCAGGCCGAGCAGCATCATCTCGATCATGTTGCCGGAGTATTCGAAATCGCAGGAGGTCTTCAGGCTGCCCTTGCAAGCGTCGATCCACTGCTTCTGGAAGTTCCCGAGCGGGGGTATGAGATCAGACTTGGGCCGCGGCTTATAGTAAGTTAGATCGGCCTGGTTGCCATGCGGGAATAAGGAGCGCGTGGTGAAATCAGCCGCCAGGCAACCCTTGCTGCCCTCGAAGAGCGCGCCGTGATCAATCTTGTGCAAGTCCAGGTAATGGACAGGCGACTCCGGCATGGCGCCGCCTTGATACCAGGAGACGCGGATGGCTTGCCGCCAATCATTGGCCGGGACCTCGAAATGCGTCTCCAGCTTGACGGGCGTGACGTCGGGGTTGAAGGGGTCGCCTTTGCCTTCGGCGGAGGTAGGCAGCACGGCATCGATGGCGTTCCAGGCGAGGTCCATGGTGTGGCTGCCCATGTCGCCGACCTGGCCGCTGCCGAAGTCCCAATACATGTTCCATTGCAGGCAGTTCATGCCGGAGCTGCCAGAGAAGTAATCGGGATTCCACGGGTGCGCGGGAGATGGGCCGAGCCACAGGTCCCAGTGGAAGTCTGCGGGCGGGTCGCCGACGGCGGGCAGGTAGCCGGGTTTGCGAAGCTGCCGGTCGCCCCAGGCGCTTACCTCCTGCAATTCACCGATCGCCCCATCCCGGATCATTTCCCGAACCCGATTGAAGTTCTCATACTCGTGGCGCTGGGTGCCGACCTGGGTGGCGAGTTTGGTCCTATTCTTGAGATAGTTGGCGCGGACTACGCGGGCCTCCTGCACGCAGTTGGCCATCGGCTTTTCACAGTAGATATGCTTGCCACGGTTCATCGACCAATTGGCGACGAACGCGTGCGTATGATCGGCGGTGCAGCAGACCACGGCGTCGATGTCTTTTTGGTCGAGGCACTTCCGCCAGTCCACATACTGCTTGGCGCCGGGAAACTTCTTGGCCCCAAAGGCCAGGTGCTTTTCGTTGACGTCGCAGATGGCGACGACGTTTTCTTTGGCGATGCCGTCGAAGTGGGCTTCGCCCCGGCCCCAGGTGCCGAGCAGGGCGATGTTGAGCTTGTTGCTGGGCGCGTCGGCTCCGAAGAGTTTTGTCCGCGGTAGGATGAGTCCGGCGGCTCCGGTGATAGCGAGGGATTTGAGGAAGTGACGTCGTTTCATGCGGCGAGTTTGGTAGCCTGGCGGCGCGTCGTCAAGCCCCCAGTCGGGTGACTGGGCGTCCCGGCCAACCAATGGCCTGCCCTCCGAAATCCACCTTGGGTTTCCTGTCCGGCGCTACTGCAATCTCGACGGCAGCTTGGCGATCAATGTGTAGAGTCGGGCCAGCGTCTCCGCCGGCTGCTGGCTGCGCACATCCTGGGCGAATTGGAAGGTCGCCGTGGGGTTGAAGCTCTTTATCATCATGCAGTAGGTGCTGTTCGCCATGACCCCAAGCAACTCGCCTGTGCGGCTGAACACCAGGTCGCCGCGCGAGGGATTGAATTTGCCGAACAGGCCCTTGAGGGAGTTGCGGTCCATTCTCACGTAGAGCGGCGTGCTCAAATCAATCTGGAAGGTGCATTCCCCGTAGTAGCCCTCTTGCGCCCCGACCACCACCGCATCCTGGAATTTGTAGGGGTCTGAGGAGATGCGATACACCTTGCCGCCCAGCTCCCGGGCTTCCGCCGGTGTGACAGGGATGAA
>Ga0181538_10001525_pt1 | contig 25822 bp, 18 predicted proteins | sample PEATcosm2014_Bin_40_FD_119773 | JGI IMG/M metagenome (GOLD analysis project Ga0181538, IMG submission 119773) | Peatland microbial communities from MTU Mesocosm Facility, Houghton, MI, USA - PEATcosm2014_Bin23_30_metaG | ecosystem: Environmental > Terrestrial > Soil > Wetlands > Peat | place... | reverse complement strand
ATCCAGCTCGCCCGGTTCGCCGAACGTCTCGCGACGCAGCGAATCGCCTTTACCGCTGATGAATCGGCGACAAGGTTTCTTGCCGACAAGGGGTACGACCCGGTGTACGGCGCGCGACCGCTGAAGCGGGTTATCCAGCGGGAACTCGAGACGCCGATTTCGCGAATGATTATTGAAGGGAAAGTCAAGGAAGGCAGCGAGGTAAAGGCTACGGCGAAGAGCGGATCGATTGATTTTGAAGTCAAATAGGCCCCACCCTGGAACAAACAGCAATGGGGAAATATCGCCTTGTCGGATGAATGGCAATAGATTGTCTTCATGAAGAGACGTCCCACGCGACGTCTCTTCAAATACCACACCGCGCATTCTTTTGTATCGCCCGGTTCATTGCTTCTGAATATTCTTATACATGTTCCAGGTACTTGACAGCAGCGTCTCCACATCGCTGATGCGCGCCTTCCAGCCAAGAATCCGTTGCGCCTCTCTGGCCGCGGCAACAAGTCGGGCCGGATCGCCCGCCCTGCGTCCCACATAGACCGCCTCAATCGGCTTGCCGGTGATCGTGCGCGCATTCTCCACCATGGCAGTCACGCTGATGCCCTTTTCGCTGCCAAGGTTGACGGTAAAGCTTGTGCGGTTCTTGACGAGGTATTCAAGCGCCGCGACATGGGCGTCGGCGAGATCGCTCACATGAATATAGTCGCGTATGCAGGTACCATCCGGAGTGTCATAGTCGTTACCGAAGATATCGATCTTCTCCCGAATGCCCGCCGCGACCTCCATGACAATAGGGATGAGGTTCGCAGGATTGCGTTCGAGCCCCTTGATGCGGCCGGCGGGATCGTACCCGGCGGCATTGAAATAACGAAGCGCCGCGAAACGCAAACCCTTGAGCCGGTCGTACCATCCGAGAATCCGCTCCATCTCGAGCTTGGTAAAACCATAATAATTCTCCGGAGAGCATGGGTGCGCTTCATCGATCGGCAGGTATTTCGGCTCGCCATACACCGCCGCGGAGGATGAAAAAACGCATGGAGGCGCGCCATGCAGGGTGGCGGCATTGAGCAGGCTGATCGTGCCGCAGATATTATTGACGGAGTACTTTTCGGGCGCCGCCATGGATTCGCCTGCCGCCTTGTAGGCCGCGAGATGGATAAAACCGCCGAATCCCCGCTTAAAAACCGCGTCGATTTCGTCGGCATTGCGGATATCGCCTTCAATGAATGCGGCTTGTGCAAACAGGTTCTCCCGGGTTCCGGAAAAAAGGTTGTCGAAAACCGTCACGTCATAATTCTTGTCAAGAAAGGCGCGGACCACATGGCTGCCAATATATCCGGCTCCGCCGACAACGAGGACTTTCATAAACTTTCTTTCGTTCTAATTTTTTTTCTTCAATGCTTCGAGGAGCGCCGCGCCGAATTCGGTCGATGATGCACGATCCTGCGCCGGTGCCACAGCCTGCTGTGTCAGGTACTCCTTGACCGTTTTTGATTCCTGGATAGACTCCTGCAAACCGAACGAAAGCGAAATCCGCCTGTTTTCTACGTCAAGCGACTGTACCTGCACCGTGATCTGCGACCCGACGGAAATCGATGTTTTCTTTTCGGGCGCGATGTTCGCAAGCGGAAGGAGCCCCGTCACGCCTTCGGCCAGGTCGATAAAATAGCCGAATTTTGCCTTGCGCACGACGTTCCCGGTCACGTCGGAACCCGCCGGAAACCGATAATCGATGTCGCGCCACGGGTCGTTCGCAACATCCTTAAGGGTAAGTGAAATGGTTTTCTTTTTTTCGTCAATTGCCAGGACCGTCACATGAACCTGCTGCCCCACGGAAACGACCTCGGAAGGGTGATGCAATCGTTTGAGCCAGGACATTTCGGAAATATGCACGAGCCCTTCGATGCCCGGATTGAGCTCGACAAATGCGCCGAATGGCGCCAGTCGCGTCACGGTCCCGGCATACGATTGACCCACGGAGAACCTTTTGGAAACAGTGTTCCACGGGTTATCGACGGTCTGCTTGATGGAGAGCGATATTTTAGAGTTCCGCAGCGGCGTTTTTTTCTCAACGGACAGGACCACGCATTCAACCTCCTGGCCAACCGTAAATGAGCCCGCAAGATCCTCCGCACGCTCCCAGGAGACTTCGGAGACATGCACGAGTCCCTCGCAATCGCCGAGATCGATAAAAAGACCGAAATCGGCGATCTTGCTGATTTTCCCTTTGAGCACGAGCCGCACCTCCCCTGCCTTGGCAAGAGCATCGATCTTCTTTTCGAGACCGCCCTCAAGAAGCGGGATGCGGCTTACCACGACGTTGCGACCGCCCTCGGTAATGCGGGTAATGACGAAGTCGAGGGTCTTGCCTATATAGGCATTGGAATCTTCCGTGAACTTGAGATCTATCTGAGAAACCGGACAAAATGCGCGCACTCCGAGCACCTTGACGTTAAAACCGCCTTTGTTGACTCCGGTGATCTTGCCCTGAATCGGCACCTTGTTGTTCATGGCGTCACGGAGCTCTTGCGTCGCCGCCGAACCGCCTTTTTTCGCATAGCGAAACGATAAAACGGTTTCTCCTCCATTTGCGGCTATGAGATAGGCGGTAATAGGATCACCGACTGCCGGTGCTTTTTCGCCCTCAGCCGGAGCAAGCTCTTGCAGTGCGATGACCGCCTCGGTTTTGCCGCCGATGTCGACGAAAGCATATTCTGACCCGATTTTGGAAATCGTGCCCGCAACCTTTTCACCCGGCGTTACTTCAGCAAGCGGCGCTTTCACCCCGGCTTCAATCATCGATCGCAACTTCTCCGCAGATTCGTCTTCCGCGTTTTTCTCATTGAAGAAAGTATCTTCTTTGGCATCAAACATGAGGTATCCTGTCCGTTCACATTATTGAAGCATCAGCGCACCCTTGCTACAGATTCAAAGTTTTTAAAAATAGCTCCTGGTAGTGGAAGATAGATAGCGGAAACCCTGCCGCCGCGAGCTTACCGCCGCTGTGCACGAGCCCCGGATAGGACTCTTCCCCGATCTTCCATCACATCGGCGAAGTCGATAGGGAGCGGTGCTGTTACGGTGAACGGCCGCATGGTTGATGGATGCAGGAATGAAAGCTTCCATGCGTGCAGGTAAAGGCGTACGGTCAAACCGGGGCTGGTCAGGAAAAACACTTTGTCGCGAAGTGCGTCGCCGTATCGGCTATCCCCAAGGATAGGCGCGCCCAGATGGGAGAGATGAATGCGAATCTGGTGGGTTTTGCCGGTTTCAAGAAACACTTCGACGCGCGACCGGTCGCCGGAAAAAGCGTCGACCCGGTAGCTGCTGCGGGAGAGTACGCCCCTTTCTTGCACGCGCATGGTAGTCTCGCCGCGGGCATCCCTGCCCCGTTGCAAGTGCAGTTCAATCTCCCCTTCGTTTTCCGGCGGCTGGCCGTGGCAGATCGCGATGTATTGTTTGGTCAGCGATCGCCGGCGAAACATCTCGTGCAACCGGCGAAGCGCCTGTTTATTCTTGGCGATAAGGATCGCGCCCGAGGTATCGCGGTCGAGCCGGTGAACAAGGGCAAAATCATCAACGTTGTTGATTTTTCCGCCGGCGAACAGATAAGCGGCAGCCAGGTCGACAAGCGTATCGTGGTGAAGATGTCCGCTGCCCGGATGCACAACAAGTCCGATCGGCTTGTCGCAGACGAGAAGATCATCGTCTTCGTGCAGGATGGAAAAATTGCGTTTGAAAAACTCGGTTTTGACGAGCCTGCTGTCTGCGCCAGGTTGCCGCGCGGCAGGAAGGGCCAGTTCCGCAGGATCTGCATTAATGTTGATTATGTCGCCCAGAACGAGGCGATAGTCCTGGCCGACCCTGCGATGCCCGTCAACACGGACTCCGCCCCGGCGAATCATCGTATATATGTTTGAAAGGGACAAAAGCGGCAACCGTTTCCGCAGAATACGGTCAAGCCGGCTGCCCGCCTCTTTTTCATGTACCACAATAGAAATCATAGATAATCGGATCGGTCGGCGTTCGCCGAGGCGGCTGCATGATCGCATACTGCGGCCGGATGGCTCGCCATGCATCCCTTTCCGCGCATTGCCGGGATTCGCTCGCGTTTATTGATCAAATAGTATCGATTTTGACGCGATTTCGATGGGTTTCAGTTTTTTTGCTTCGGCTTCGAATCAATATTGGTCATACAGGCCGCTGATCGATTCGCCCTGATGGGTATACAGAATAGCCTTTGCAAAGAGTTCCGCGACTGAAATGATTTCGAGCTGCGGGAATTTCTTTTCAGGCGGGATATAAACCGTATCCGTCACCACGAGTTTCTTGAGGGGGACGCCGCGCAAGCGCTCGACCGCCCTTCCTGAAAGTACCGCATGAACGCAACACGCCTCGATTTCCCGGACCCCGAGCCGATAAAGCGCTTCGGTGACCTCCATGATGGAACCACCCGAAGCGATTTCGTCATCGAAGATGATCGCGCGCTTGCCCTTGACATCGCCGATGACATGATGAATTTCCGGAGCTTCAGAATCGTCGGAACGCCTTTTGTCCAGTATCGCCAGCGGCAACCCCAACCTGATGGCATAATGGCCGGCGCGTTTAGCGCTGCCGGCGTCAGGCGCGACCACCACGCAATTCTCGGTACCGCGATTCTGAAAATAATCGCATACCACGCGACCCGCCAGGAGGTGGTCGACTGGAATCCTGAAGAACCCCTGGATCTGCGGTGAGTGAAGGTTCATGGTCACGATCCGGTTGGCCCCGGCGGTCTGGAGCAAATCAGCCATGAGCCGGGCCGTGATCGAAATTCGCGGCTCGTCCTTTTTGTCGGACCGGGCATACGGATAGTACGGCAGTACGGCGGTGATCCTGCCGGCGCTCGCGTGTTTGATGGCATCGATCATGATGAGAAGCTCCATGATCCCGTCATTCACCGGCGAGCATGAAGGCTGAATGACGTAGACGTCCGTTCCCCTGACGCTTTCGGCGATCTTGACCTTGATATTCTCATTCGAAAACTTTACAATCTCGCACTTTCCGAGTTCGACTCCCGCGCTGCTGCAGATCGCCTGTGCGAGCGGAATATTGGCGTTTCCCGAAAAGATCTTCAGCTGGTCATTCATTGTCGCAAAGTTCTCTCTTTCACGCAGGTAACGCGGAATCCCTCTCGCTATTCGCCGCCCGCTCATCAGGCGGTCCGGGCGTAGAGTCGGTAAGACTTTCGCGGAGCGATTGGAATTCCGATTCCTCAGGGCGTGATTCCTGCAATTGGTCGCCCGTGACGCCGCTGCGAATGGCGTGCCACTCTAGAGCGATATCCATCATCGTTTCAACGATGATCCGAGGCTGCCTGATAACCCTTGATTCGAAATAGAAATCACCGTTACCAAGTTCCAACATCTGAAAAACAGCCGGTTTCCCGCTGGTATCCCGGAAAAAGGCATCGATAATATGGCCCTCCCGAAACACGAGATACCCTTTGTTCCGCCCCTCGTACAGGTGAAGGATTCCTTCCCGGTTGCCAATTTCGAGGAACTGAATCGCATCGAGGAGATTCGTCTGCCCCAGATTTCCGGAGTACATGAACCTCGTTGCGAACTGCTGTTCGGTACGTATTACCACCCGTCGCCGCCTGAGCAGCACGACCGCCACGATACCGAGAATCAATCCGATGGCGAGCCCGCCGGCAGCAATCCCGTCTTGTCCTGTCATTATCATAATACGTCGGTGGAATCTTTGAGTGTATTCTCTTCGGAATAAGAAATATAATCTTTTACCCGGGAAACATTTTCAACTCCTTTGATCTTTTGGAGTCGCCGGATGATCTGCTTGAGCTGATTGCGATTGTAAATTTCGATCCGGAAGGTGCACCGTGCCTGCTGACTGATAGTCTTGATGCCTGCATCGGTGACATTGGCCCCGAATTCAGAAAAAATTCTTGTGATTTCATGCAGGAGACCTGGCCGGTCAACCGAGGCAAGTTCAAGAGAAACGACATACTTCTTCTGTTTACCCTCATCCCATGCGACATCTATGGTCCGCTCCTGATCTGCGGCAAACAGCGGCGCATTGCCGCAGTCAACACGGTGGACCGAAATACCCCGGCCCCGTGTCACGAACCCGGTAATCGGGTCGCCGGGAATAGGGTTGCAGCAGTGTGCAAATCGCACCATAAGATTGTCGGTTCCCCCAACGAGCACTCGCGGCGTGCGACCGGTAAGAGAGCCGACCAGACGTGAGACCATCCTTGCAGGAGCGGCTTTTTGAACGTACTTCGCCTGAAAGTAGCCGATGACCCGCGCGGCGGGAATTTCCCCGCTGCCAACCTGCTCGTAGAGACGGTCGAGGTTTCCTATCCCCAGATACTGCAAAAGCCCGGAAACGGTATCGGCAAAGGAGATCGAAAGACGGAGCCTGCGAAAAGCCGCCTGGATCATCTTTTTCCCCAGATCGTTACTTTCCTGCCGGCCGGTGGTCCGAAGCCATCGTCGAATCGCGCTCCGCGCCTTGGGAGTCTTTACTTCACGCAACCAGTCGACAGAGGGATTTTTGGACGCCGCATGCAAAATTTCAACGGTCGAACCGCTCTTGAGCTCCCCGTTGATCGGTTCGATCTTGCCATCCACCTTGGCGCCGATACAGCGCAACCCGAGAGCGGTATGCACGGCAAAAGCAAAATCCAGCACCGTAGCCCCTTTGGGGAGCGAAATGAGATCGCCCTTCGGGGTGAACACAAAAATCTCCGTCTGGAAAAGATCGATCTTGAAAAATTCAAAGAACTCCGATGAATCGGTGAGGTCCTTCTGCCATTCAATCACGTTTTTAAGCCACACAAGCGCATAGTCGTCCTGGTTCATCTCCTTATACCCGCTTTTGTAAAGCCAATGCGCCGCGATGCCGTCTTCGGCGGTATAATGCATTTCCCAGGTGCGGATCTGCATCTCCACGATATTGCCTTTTTCACCGACAACCGTGGTATGGAGCGACTGGTACCCGTTGGTTTTCGGCGTGCTGATATAATCTTTAAAGCGATCCTGAAGCGGCGTCCACAGCGAGTGGATGATGCCGAGGGCATGGTAGCAGTCGCGAACGTTGTTGACAATGATCCGGATGGCAAGCAAGTCGAAAATCTCCTCGAAGGGCTTGCTGCGCTGCGTCATCTTCCGATAAATACTGTAGAAGTGCTTGGGCCTGCCGACGATCGTGGCTTCGATCTTTTCCTCTTCGAGCCGGCGCCGAAGCGGGATGGTAAAACTGTCGATCACGCCTTCGCGCTCATTATGCGATGCGACTACCTTGGAAACAATCTCCTTATACTCATCCGGAAACAGGAATTTGAAGGCAAGATCCTCGAACTCCCATTTGATTTTCGCCATGCCCAGGCGATGGGCCAGGGGCGCATAGATATCGAGCGTTTCCGATGCGATATCCTGGATTCGCTGGGGGTCGAGATATTTGAGCGTACGGAGGTTGTGCAGACGATCCGCAAATTTGATGATGATCACTCGCAGATCCTTGGCCATGGAAAGCAGCATCTTGCGGTAAGTCTCGGCCTGCCGTTCCCTGATCGAGCTCGTTTGGAAGGCTCGGATTTTCGTTACCCCATCGACGAGCAGCGCAATCTCCTCGCCAAACTCCTGCACAAGCGCTTCACGCGAAACCTGGGTATCTTCGAGAACATCGTGCAGCAACCCGGCCGCGATGGTCACCGTATCGAGTTTTTGCTCGGCGAGGATGAGAGCGACCGCAACCGGATGCGCCAGAAAAGGTTCGCCTGATTTACGGACCTGATCCTTATGTGCATTCCAGGAAAAGCGAAAAGCCTTGGCGATAAGGTCGGGGGCGGCTTTCTGGTTAACTTCTTGTACCTTCAGGATGAACGAGGAGGTCGCTTCATCGATCGATGCGGTCGGTAGGAACAGTGAAGAATCCATCCTGCAACCGCCTTATCCGCTACTTCCCGCTTGCAGCGGCGTTCAGGTTTTTTTCTGCCTGCGTCCAATTCAAAAGATGATCGAGTACTGCTTCGACATACTTTTGGCGATCATTCAGATAATCCAGATAGTAGGCGTGTTCCCACACATCGATAGCCAAGAGCGGCCCATACCCTTTGAGCAAAGGGGTATCATGGTACTCCGAACGATAGACCTTCACCGCTTCCCCATCTTGCACCACCCATACCCAGCCAACGCCGAGCTTCATCGATTCATCGATGAAGACGGTGCGAAATGCATCATAGGACCCATAGGCATTCTTGATCATTGAGCCGATCTGGCCACTTGGAACGCCGCCACCCGTGGGTGATAAACTTGGCCAATACCAGTTATGATTGTATAGAAGAACCGAAATATTGAATATGTCCTCATCGAGCAAAATGCTGCCCTGATTCCCCCTGATCAGCTCTTCGACGGTCTGTTTCTGGTACGCCGGATGCGTATGGATATATTCACGCAGCATTGTGTAGTAGCCGCGATGGTGTTTGAAATAATGAAGGTTAACGGTTTTATCGGAAATCCAGGGTTCAAGGCCGGTTTCCTTATAAGGAAGATTAACCATGACAATTTCATTTTCTCCGGTATCGGTATCGTACGATCCCTCTCCGAACGCCATCGAATTTTTTGCCGATGCGAGCGCCAAAGCGGCGCCCGCTCCTGCCGCTAACCTGAAAAACTCCCGACGACTTGTCTCATTTTGCATGCAATGCCTCATTTACAATGTGCAAATATTCCATCGTGAGATCGTTAATTTGAAACTTTTTCTTTATAAAAATACTTCGAGGACCGTGCATTTCGCGCTCAGGTGCGACCCCTTATCGGCCGAGGAGTTCCCGAACCGCGGCAACCACGGCGGTGAGCGTTTCCATGTCCGCCCCTTTGCCGGAACAGGAAATTCCCTTCATCATGGAAAAAGGCTTGCAATAAAGCGAAAGGTCCTCTTCGGATAATACGCCCACAGCCTTTTTGCCCATAAGCGTTGCAAGACCGAAAAAGAGAGTGTTGCCGGCAATGATGCATTCGGTGCGCTGGAGAAGCGCGACGGTTTGCGGAATGGTTAGTGCGGAGATGAGCGGCAATGCCAAGGCGGCAAGCCACCCGGCAATCGCGCTCGGGGGCGTCTCTTCGCAATATAAATACAAGCCGCCATTGGCAAGGGTCATCAGAGCTCTGATGCACTCCGCCGCTCCCTTTTCGCCGATGAGTTCAAACAGGGAGAGAACGTCAATCCCGATCAGGCGCGTTACGCCATCGAGGCGGACCACCCGGAGAAGATCATTAATGTCGGCGGGCGTGGACTTGGCTGCAATACGGGTCCACGCTCCGTGATCCTTGGCGCCGAGCGCTTCGGCCATCGCGCTGTTGCTCTCGGGCAGGTAGTGATTATCGGGATCGGGGTCAATGCGTAAATTAATAAAAGGGAAATCGACGGCGCAGCCATACCCGACCCGTAACCGCGCGCCCGTCATACCGGTGAGGTACTGGAGCGGCACATCCGCTGTCCGCGTGAGCAGGCAGCAGCAATCGACCTTACCCTGAAATTGCCCGATCAGCTTCGCAAGGGCCGGCGTAAAAAGTTGTTTCTCTTCCGGAAAATACTCAACCACCTCGTCGGCGTCTATCATTGCAGTCAGAGGCTTCATGGAGGACTCGGCCAGCAGCATGACCCGTGCATCGGGGTAACGCGCGATGAGAGCAGAGGCGTTATCGATCTGATAGAGGGTCTGCAATCGATCGGCAGGCAGAATGAGAAGCATCCGCTTTAATGACGCGCTGTCGATCGGAAAAGTAACCGGCCCAAAATTCGCCGCGCGTTTCAGTACCCTGTGGGCAAGAAAATTTCGGCCCCGTACATCACCGAGCAGCGAAAAGAGAGCGCGTTTCCATCTGCCTGGATTGTTTATTGTTGGCATGATACGGCCGAAAAATATATCGCCCCTTTACTCTATGATGAATGATTCAGGAGTCAGGAGTTTCCATCGATGCATACCAGACTGCGCCGGCCGAGCACGGGGAGCTTGTTAGTATATTTTAACAGACACTTGGGGACCTCCATAAATTGCTTTATTCGTCCTTCGACCGGTACAGAACGACGCGAGCCTGTCGAACGATGAATATTATTTGTAAATATTCACCTATGGAAATCATCTTCCTCGGGACCGGCACCTCGCATGGCGTCCCAATGCTCGATTGCATGATCGATGGGTACGCACGGTGTAAAAAGAACGTCTGCCGTCTTTCTGAAGTCGATGCGCGACATCGCCGCACTCGCGCCTCGATCATCGCCTCGTGGAACGGTATAAACGTCCTGGTCGATGCCTCGTTGGACTTCAGAGCCCAGGCGCTCCGCGAACGCATCGGCAGTATCGATGCGGCGCTCATCACGCATTCGCACGCCGACCATATCGGCGGCATCCCGGACCTCCGCTCTTACGATCACCGGCGGGGAAGGCCGCTTCCGCTCTACGGCTCACCCGAATCGATCGCCATGATCCGCTCGACCTACCAGTACCTCTTCGACCCCGCCACCTTCAAAGGCGGCGGCATCACGTCCATCGATGCCATCGGCATCACCGACCCGTTCGTGCTATTCGGCAAGACCATCACTCCAATTCCGGTAAGCCATGGCGGACTTGTCGGCTGCCTCGGCTACCGGATCGGGTCCGCCGTTTACATTCCAGACATGAAAACCATCAATGACGCCAGCTTTGAAATATGTCGCAACACGGATACGCTGATTCTTAATTGCCTGCGCGAGGAACCTGAACACGTTTCACACCTTACCATGGCGGAGAGCATTGCGCTCGCACGCCGACTCGCTCCCCGGCGATGTTTTTTCACGCACCTGGGCCATGATATACATTATAAAATTGATGGCGCGAAACTCGATCCGTGGATGAGTTTTGCATTTGATGGGTTGCGGGTAACTCTATAAATAGGCCATTCCCAAAGGCACTAACTTCAGGCGTTGGATAGCAGGAATCTCTTAATCCGTTGTGCGACATTTTGCTCCGTTGTACTCCGCCAAAACGGCAGTAGCAGGACACAAGGTTGATTTTGATGAGAAAAGGATTTTATGCATGTGCAATGGTAGTTGCGGCAGTGGCGGTTCCGGGGTACGGTCAAAACCCGACGGGGACAAAAACCAATACGACGATATTCCCAACCATGATCAACATCCCTGCCGGAACGTTCCAGATGGGTGATACGAATACAAATCTTTTGAATCAGTTGTCAGGTTCAAGTCCTTTGCATAGCGTGACACTCGGGGCATTCGCCATGTCGCAAACATTGGTGACACAGGCGCAGTACCAGGCGGTCATGGGGGCGAATCCTGCCTACTTCGATTCCGGCGGGGCGTGGCCCGTCGAGCAGGTATCGTGGTACGATGCCGCGCTATTCTGTAATGCGCTCAGCAAACTCGCGGGATTGGATACCGTCTATATCGGTGACGGTGACGGAACGATCGATGCATCGGTAGTGATTGACTATACCAAAAATGGCTACCGGTTGCCGACTGAAGCAGAATGGGAATACGCATGTTGCGCCGGGACGACGACCGATTATTACTGGGGGAGAAATTACCCGCCGACAACTCTTGCGGATACTCTTGCACTCGACAGCAATGCGGTGTGGTATTATAATTCACCGAACGGGACGCAGCCGGTGGCACGTAAAAAGCCGAATGGTTGGGGGCTCTATGACATGTCCGGAAACGTGTGGGAGTGGTGCAACGACTGGTACGGGCATTACGGGCATTATAACACACCACCCCCCACTAATCCGACAGGCGCCGCACGCGGCACGTACCGCGTACTCCGTGGAGGCTCGTGGGGTAACAACAGCGCCAGTAGTCTATCCACCACCTACCGCGGCGGCAACAATCCCGACTACCGCTACTACAATGGCATCGGGTTTCGGGTCGTTCGCAACGCCCGATAGTTTTTTACCCTTCACCCTGGCTTACACTACCGTGTCTCAGTTCAAGAAGCCGTTGGAAGATTCTCTTTTTGTTACTCCCCGCTCCTCAAGCGTGTATTTTCCTATACCGCGTTTTGTCGTACCCTCTGCCTCTGAAGTTCAGTCTTCCCCACATGCGGTCTTCATTGGACGTTGTAGTTATCATGGTACGTAGGTCTTCCCCACGCACATGGAAGTGGTTCCAATCCCTTGATCCCCGGCTATAGCAATCCTTACTTTCCGGGTGATATTTCATCTCGATATTGTTGTTCACCCACGCCCAAAAATAGGAATTACTCAGCGTGAGACCAATCAGGAAACACCCTGCGATAACGACGCCAGCTTCAAGAATTGCGATCATCTCTTTCTCCTCTCCTTTGCACGTTCTCCCAACACATTCCCCCCGACTATTTCATTACGGCTTCGATTTTCACGCTTTCGCCAACAAAGTTTTGTACCCATCTCCCCCCCTGAATTTGTTTTTATAACTAGCAAGAGCCATGCCATAACAGATTGATCTTGCGCACGTACATGGAAGGGCCAACCAGTCTTATTCACGTCTCGCCTTTTATATAGAAAATGGCAAGATTATATACGTCACACACCACAGATGGAGGATAATAGATGATTTGAGTCTAAACGAATTACTCGTGAAGGAAACGATCGCTTATTGCGACGCTTTGCAAATTTTCAAAACTGGAAAGTGACTTAATAATACACTTTGTATTCTTATTGTAATCTACTATGAAGACACGGCACAAGATCCTAACCACCCTACCCTTTACTCTCTTGCGCCGCGTCTTCATCACTACTACTCACTTCTCGGGAGGAGAAGCTTCATAAAGAGTACGCGGCAGCGGAGAAAAAATGACAAGACTGCGGAGACAGGTTCTACTGTTCTTTTGGAGAGCATGTCTCTTTCTCAGACATAGGAAGAACGAATAGTTTTTTCCTGCCCCGCACACTTGCCTGAACACCCTTTAAAACAAAGAGACCGGGAGTCCATTCCCAGCCCAATCACTGAACCGCCCGCCTCTGGCGAAGTAAAATAAATGGCGAATCATCGGAAAATCGGAATGTTCTTTATACAGGCATTCGCTCCCGCCTGCAATCGTACCGTATAACAACCTGCCGCTAAATTTCGAGTATTCCATGAAATGCTGTGGCTGCCCTGACCGAGAGGTCGATTGACAAGAGATGCTATTTCATGGCCGGATAGATCATAAATAGTAATGCGTACTTGATCTGAATGAGAAAGAGAGAATGCAATGGTCACGTCCGGGTTACCATGACTCGAAGAGTATATTCTCAAATCTTCCTGATTTAACATTACCCGCTGGGCTTCGGGATCAGTTACCCCTGCCATTTCTGAAAGCGGCCTGCGCCAAACCCCCTCACCAGCGGTCCCGGCAAAGAGATTGCTGCCGCTCACCGCGAGATAAGAAATCCACAAACCTGTTGGCAGGCCGGAATCGGTCGCAATCCAGCTTGCACCGTTATTGGCGGATAAAAAGACGCCGCTATCAGTCCCGGCAAAGATATAGTTGCCACTCACCGCGAGAGCATAAACCCCAAAATCCATCCGCAGACCGGAATCAGTCGTAATCCAGCTTGTGCCGTTATTGGTGGAACGGAAAATACCGCCGCCGGTAGTATTTGTTTTAAGGATAGTAATCCCGGCAAAGATAGTATTGCCAATTGTCGCAAAAGAATGAACATACGCATCCGCCGGTAACCCGGAATCAACTGCAGTCCAATTGGTTCCATTATTGGTAGAAAGGAAAACACCCTTGCCATAGTTGGCCGGAACCCCGTCCCCCCCGCCGGGAGGAGGAGGCGCAATCGAATCACCCCAGCCCCCGGCAAAGATAGTGTTGCCGCTCACCGCGAGAGAATTAACGCAAAAATTCTCCGGCAAACCGGAATTGACCTGAGTCCAGCTTGTACCGTCATTGATGGATAGGAAAATACCGCGGGAGCCCACCGCAACGTAATAACTCGTTTCGAGGGCGGAAGTCCCGGCAAAGATAGCGTCGCCGCTCACCGCAAACGAGGCGACATCGGCGGCGTTGAGGCCGGTATTGGCGCTCAAGGAGTCGTACGCAGTCCAGCTTGTACCGTTATTGGCGGACAAAAAGAGGCCCCCCTCGGTCCCGGCAAAGATTGTGCCGCCGCTCACCGCAACGGAGTTGACATTATAACCCGGAAGGCCGGAATCGACCGCAATCCAATTCGTACCGCTATCTGTAGAACGGAAAATACCGCCGCCATTAGTCCCGGCAAAGATAGTGTCGCCGGTCACCGCAAGCGCATTAACGGTCCCGCCTTCCGGCCCATTGGTCTGCACCCACCGAGCACTTACCGTCTGCGAAAATGTGAACAACAGCCCCATACCAATAATAACCTGTTGTAGAAAGGTTTTCATGCGGTCCTTCCTCCGTTTGCGGGCATTAACATTAATCGTTCAACACGATACTATTCGCATTTTTTGAAAGCATTGCTTTTCGCGGGAGAAATCGACGGCGCCATCCTGAAGTGATTCCTCGGGACGCCTGTATTTTATCGCACTGGTGAAACGTAACGAATGTCGAAGCGCGTGAGACTTTTCTATATTTATAACCTCACTTCAGATTGTTCAATTGCCCGTAATATTCCCGGTCCTTGATTTTTAAACGAACGGTATACAAACCCGGCGCGATGCCGCTACCATCGCCGTTCGTAGCGTTCCATCGTATGGAATGGCTTCCCTGCGTTAAGGTCTGGTCAATTAACTTTCCCACGCAATGACCATTGAGGGCGTAAATCGACAACGTGACCGGCGAGGTCTCGGCGCAATAAAATTGAATGGCCGAATTGGTAATCAATAGGTTATGTCCGGGAGTCGATTTGCCGACTGGCTGTTTGACAGCGCTTACGACGGACGTGGTATCATGGTACGCGTTATACATCAGATTTCCCGATGGGTTTCTTAGCTCCGGAACCATCGACACCAGCATCGGGGGCCACCATGAATCCGAATAGATCCAGCCCGTCCAGCTTATTCCCCGGCTTTTAAAATACTGGATAATTTCCGTTCCATACACGGCGGAATCCTGCTGCGACGTGAATCCCCATTCGGTAGCCATGACGGGCGCGATGCCGGTAGTCATTATATAACCGAAATGTCGATCCCACACGCTATCGCCGATGCTGTCATTTCCTCCCCCATACGACCACTCATAAGGATGCCATGAGTAAACTACTTTATCGCGGTTGATTTTTAACGTGTCCACATCCGCAATCTGGCACCAACTCACCGTACCGGCGACGATGACCTGAGAAATGGGGTTCTTCGTCCGTATCGTATCGATCAGCTGCTCCGCCATGGGCACCCAGGCGGTCCAGCTCACATCATGCGGCTCATTGAATATCTCCCAAAGTATATGGTCCTGGTTCTGGTATCGACTGGAAAGTATGCTCCATGCGGCAACGGTAGAGCTGAAATCGCCAACCGTGTTGCCCGTACCCCCTTCATGCCATCCATCCAAAAGGACATAGATATGATTTTCTTCGCACCATTTTAAAACACTATCCGCGGCCGCAAGGTAGGGGGCATTTGAAGCGTTGACGGAAATGGAGTCAACAACCCAACAGCGGCCGGAACCGGTGAGGAGGGGAAGTCGAAGTACCGTTATATTCCAATCGTTTTTAAAATGAACGATCTGCTCTTCCGTAACGGTAGTGGGATCCATCGTGGCAAAGCCTTTAAGCTGCAGGGCATATCCCCTGGCATTAACAATTTTTGTCCCCTGAACATCCAATGGCGGGGCCCAGAAATTACTGTCAGAGCCGACAGCGGCAACTACCGATAATGAGAATCCGCAAATCAAGATAATTACCGCGCTGAATTTTCGGACATGCATATTCCACCCCTACGAGAAAAATGCCTTTTTTGATTTAGCTCTTCAAAGGCATTATAGATTTAACGTCGGTCCCGTCGATTGCTTGCAAAGCCGTATCAATCTTTTGCCAAGCAATTTTTGTGACTCGACCAACAGAAAAACAATTAGTTGTTGATGCTACACCGTCGTAAATAGCCACGGTCTCGGTACAAGGTAAAAAGAGCCTTCTATTAATTAAGTCATTAACCATTGCTATCGCACCCTCTGAATTTACCGTTATAGAACGATTTCGTAATGAAATTTTGGTTTCTCCGGTTGGCGGTGTATATTTGTAAACTGGACTACCTCCTACCGGCTTGGGGATAAAGTTTAAATCAGAATCGGGTGAAGATTTAGATGGAATTTGATCAGTGTAGATTTTGTTTGCAAGATACCAGAAGAATAATACCTCAGTTTCTGAAATACGGTCAAGCGCTTCCAGCAGGATATGGTCATCATCAGAGATTATAAGCGTTTCCGCATCCTCTTCAAGATTTTCTGATACTATCAGAGAAATCGTTGCCGCCGCTGTGGTACTCCGGCTTCTCAATACTTCATCCATCAATTCGAATATTTGTCCTTGGAGAGTTCTATTATCAGCAATCTTTAAAAAGAATTTATTCCTTTCTTTTTCGGTTACCTTGCCTTTTTGAACTGCAATGTATCGGAAAAATGCATATTCCTTTTCATTCTTGTATCGAATATATTTTCTTTTCAGCTTATTAAAGGCCACTGGGACAAAAAAGGATATCCCTTTAATTATCGGTTTATTAAGCCAAAGAATTAAAGGCGCAGGGTTCATAGTTTACCGCTTCTTTTAAGCATATACCTTTCATTTTTTTTAATAGCTCTTCGGTTATGCAAAATAGTTTCAGTCAGAGTATTGTGTAAATATTTTTTGAAGCCGCCCGTCCAGTTCTCCCGATCCGACCCCACTCTACTCTTGTATTACGGGACACATCTACCAAGGCCACTCAGTTTATGACCGGCCCAATTATTCATCATAGACATAAATACAATTATCTTGTAAGTTATTCAATTTTAAGCAAATTGAATAGTTTTGACGCTTGTAGTAGCGACACTCACTCTCGCTGGTTCAATATTTGCTTATTATAACATTTACAGGGTAAATACAATAACTGAGATCGGAACTAAAACTGATCAGAAGGGGGAGCATATAATATACCCGGAATAATAAATGCCTTAAAAATAAGCAATCTAATGAGAGGAGATATCAATGAAAGCACTACAATTCAATCGGATACGTGAGCCACACGATCCCGGAACATATAACGATTTCCGCATCGTGTTTGAGGGAGACAATCCCATAACGGATAATTTGAAAGCGAGAACATCGCCGAACCCGAATAAACCGAGTTATCGAGATGAGTTCAAAAGCCGCCATTATTTTCTTCTCTGTTGGTCTTTTCCTCCAAAGTAGCAAAGAAGGACAAGTCCAACAAATAACTCCGCACATCAAGATCCATGCTGAGAAGGATTGTGCTGAAACTGATTCTGTATGGATACTTAAGCAAGAGGGATGGCGAAACATAGTTTACAAAGATAAAAATGGTTTGGCGGTTGGAGTCGGACACCGGGTCACACCGGGAGACAGCTTACACTTAGGTGATACAATATCTGAGTGGAGAGTTCACAAACTGTTTTTGAGTGATTTATCCAGAGCCCGCTCCTTTGTTTCAAAATCTTTCCCGGAACAGCCATCCCGGATTATTTTTTGTTTAGTCGGCATGTGCTTTAATCTTGGTGAAGATGGATTGTCGCAATTTGAAACTTTTGTAAATCTTATACACTGCTATGAGTATCAAGAGGCGGCTGAAGACTTGCTCTGTAACACGCTTTTCGCAAAACAGCTTCCGTGGAGAGCAAAAATGATAGCGGATGTCATCCAATCCGCATCTTCGGACGGGGCAGGAAATTGATGCGCTCTTGTTTCTATTATCGATAACTGACGAAGAAGAACCCAGTAGTTTTAAGGTTTTGGTTTCAAATTGTTCTGACTTCGATAAGAGTCTGTAAATGAAATTCCTTTAAAGCAGGCAATGTATTTCTGGTCAACCATTTCCGGTTGCTTTACAAGTTGTTATTATACCCTCGGTGATTTGAAAATGCCAGGCGGACTGCCTTCTGGTAACGTTGGATACCGAAGGAATGATAATAAGGGAAGTTCGTGAAATCGTTGTTGCTTTCCATGACTCGCCCCGGATGCCCGGGCTTCTGCTCCTTGCGAAAGCTCCATTTCCTGAAAATACTTTCGTTGAAAAAAAAGTGTACCGCGCTCGGTGAATGGTGAAAAAATATCCGGTTTAGTGTCCGGTTTTCAGGGGTATTTCGGGGGTACTCTGTCGGGTGTCGAGGTGCTTATTAAAAAGAATTCCGTCTTGCAGGAAATCCGCATAAACATTGAGTATTTACGGGGGTTTTAACGAGTGCCCGAGGCCGGAATCGAACCGGCACGGCCTTGCGACCAAGGGATTTTAAGTCCCTAGTGTCTACCTATTCCACCACCCGGGCGTGAGATCGTAACGATTTAAAATATACTATGTTACCGCATCTTTTTAAAATGGGCGACTTTACAAGACTCCATGCAAGCGCCCACAATGTCCATTCACTTATACTACCGCTTTTTTGAGTTTCCCGATGTCTTTCTTAACTGTGATTGGATATCGGCAAGATCCATTTCGTGATCGCAATTCCGCTTTGAAGAGGTTGTATGTTCTTAGCTGCTCGGGGTCCGCCACACGGCATTTTAAATTGTAAAGTTGATAAGCCCAGGTTCCCCGGCAGTCCAAACGACATTTAAAATAGGTACCTGTGTGGGGTAGATATCGAGGTCGCCTTCGAGACGAAACAATCTGAGGTGCTGATGTTTTTCCTGCTTTTTTTTGGAAAAATTCCTGGCAGATAGTAACTTAATGCTATAGAGGGGTTCACTGCACAAAATACCCATCCGGAGGATTTTATGATAAACCGGGATCTTTTCCATTATGTCGTAGCTGTGCTGTTGACAGCCCTGACAGCTCCATTGGCGCTTTATGCCGCAACGTATACCGTGCCTGCAACCGACCGGGTAAAAAACGATCTGAGCGGCAACGTCTGGAAGTTCATTGCCAGCAACACGTTAACCGGTGCACAGGCAATCGGGTACAATGATGCCGCCTGGGCCACGGTTTCCATACCCCATACGTGGAATACCCATGCTAATGAAACATTTTATACCAATTGCTGGTACCGTACCCACTTTACCGGCGCTTCCAATGATACCAGCGGCGGAAAAAGGTTTTATCTTTTCTTTGAAGGATCTATGGCGGTTTCGGATGTTTATCTCAATGGGACATGGCTTGGACAGCATAAAGGCGGGTACACGGCATTTATATATGATGCAACGGTAAACAGGGTCGATGGTGACAATGTCCTTGCCGTAAAAGTGGATAACGACAGCAATCCCGGCCTGCCCGCACAGCAGGCCGGCTGGATGCATTTCGGAGGGATCCACCGCAAAGTATGGACGCTTACCACGAACAAGTATGTCATCGACCCGACCAATTTCGCCTCTCCAGGCGTTTATATTTCACAAAAAAATGTCAGTGCTGCAAGCGCCCAGGTATCGATTAAGACTATGCTGAGGAATTATGATGTTACCGGCCAGTCCTACGCAGTCAACAATATTATTTGTAACAGCAGCGGGAACATTGTGCTGACTATTACCGACACGGTTATGGTCGGTGCAAATTCCAGTAATTCGATCGTGACAACCGGCACGGTACCAAATCCTGCGTTATGGAGCATTAATAACCCCCATTTTTATATGATCTATACGGAGCTATGGGTGAACGGCGTTTTGACTGATATGGTTGCGCAGCGCATCGGATTTCGTTATTACTCGCTGACGACTAATTCTTTCACGATTAATGGGGTGCAGAACCTTTTGCGGGGGACCGATTTGCATTCGGAGAATGAATACGAGGGAAATGCCGTTGATAGCGCTACGGTCAGTTCGCAGTTTGATGCAATACAGCGACTCGGAATGAATTATGTTCGGCTTGTTCACTATCCTCATCCGGCATTTACCTACAATATTGCCGATGAACGCGGTATCGGCCTTTCGACGGAAACGGGCGATTGGGGATCATCAACCGATATCGGAAGCGCCGCCCGGGACAGTAACGTTTTCGAAATGGTATTGCAGAATTTCAACCACCCCTCCATTTTATGGTGGGGCTCCGGCAATGAGATCTCCGATCTTACTAATATTAATCGCTGGGCCGCCGACATAAAATCACTCGACGCCGTTAAGCCGGTTTCGTTTGAAAGTGACGGCGCCGATCCTACCACCGTGAACTATGTCTTCTGGCATACCTACCCGGGCTGGTACGGCGGAACCATTCAAAGTTTTCCCAGTGGCTATCATTGGGTAACTGAAAGCGGCGCCGGAGGCGTCATCACGACGCACCAGAGCTACACATCATTGACATTTACGGTTGGTACCCTGGAACCTGAGGAGTATCAGAGCCTGGTGAACGAGTTTCAATTCCAGTATATTTTCAACACCAATCCCACCTTTGTGCCCCTTCATTCGCACTGGCTTCAGTTTGATATCTGCGATACTAAATACAAAGGAATGAACAGCAAGGGAATCGAGACCTACGCGGGGTTCCCCAAAGATTGTTATTACCTCTGGCAGGCAAAGGCGGTACCCGATGTTCCGCTGGTGTATATCAACGGCAAGCACTGGTACCTGCGGACCTCGGTGAGAGACGTCAAAGTCTACGCCAACCGTCCCGCCATTACGCTGTATGTAAATGGGATCAGCATGGGAACAAAGACCGACGGGGCTTACACGCATCCTTCAGGGGGAAGCGTCATCAATAATGTTTTCCTGTTCAACACCGTCCTTGCGAAGGGAAGAAATATCGTCATTGCCACCGACGGCGCCGGCAATGCCGACACGGCAATCTTGTACTATACGGGCACGGGCCCGAGCGCTCCTGCCGACACGTCGGCATGGATCTCCAATCTTTCATCGAGTAATCCCAATGATTCAGCTTACTTTATAAACATGCCGGTGCAGGCTCAGTGGCCGGTTTATTATCAATGCGACGGCAATGCGGACAATACCTTCGATTCCATCCCCGCTGTGCTGGCAAATGCGCGATGGATAGCCACCAAGCGGCAGAGCGATCCCGCTTCAACGACCAACCTGTCGTTTACTATAAATGCCAATGTCGGGAAAAATGCGAATGTCTATATACTGTTCACACAACAGACGGCCGTACCCTCTTGGATTACCGCCGCAAAATTTACCAATACAAATATTGGGGGGTGGTGGAGAGACAATAACCTGAATCGTATTCAATATCAGCTTTATACCAATACTTATGCTCCGGGGGCGACGGTGACCCTGGGCAGTTCGGCCATCGATTTTGTCGTTCTGCTAAGCGCGCCGCAAATCGCCGGAATCGGAACACATGGGGTAGTGAACTCAGCGCCGTTTTCAATGAAAACCGGTTCTTTTAAAGCGGTGGGTGCCAGAATCGTGATTCCACCCGCGATGGTCTCTAAAATGATGAAAATAGAGGTGTTCGACCTTTCGGGAAAATGCGTGCAGGAGTCGATAACCAGCGAAAACGTCATAGATTTGCGGAAATCCGGCGTGGCCGGAACAACGCATCTAATCAGGGTACAAAGCCTTTTTTAAAGTGCAATACCCCGTCCAAGAGGGCGGGGTATTCTGGTTCGTTTTTCATAACCAATCATTTCACCGCTACTCCGCAAAAGTTTGACCGCGTGACTGTGATCTCAGTTAAATCCTAATATTAGGTATAAATCCAACAAAAAGCCGTTATTTCGACAATTTTCTTTCAACTTATTTTATATCTTGCATGGAATAAATGACTTATAGTCGGTTGAAATCCAACACGAAAATTATGAAAAATTCTTCAAAATTTAAGCTTAAAGGTGGGTTTAGACGACATTTAGGGATCATTCACAATGGATTAAAAAAATGATCGCGGATATGCTTTAATGGCCCAATTTTATACCACAATATATAATTTATTTAATTTATATTTTAATTGGCTTTGTTAGGTCACCGTAAGTAGTTTATATTTTATTGGCGCATTAGCCGCAATTCAGTTAAATAATGGATATTCTCCACCGCGAATGGAGCGGGGGCCAATGCAGTGGGTAGTGGATTTGCCGAATATATGTCGAAGATGTCGTTACTATTCTCAATTTGGTAAGCAATTACCGGATTCATTCTTTTAAACATATAAACAAAAGGAGGCGGTTCCATGAAGTCTTGTCTAAGGATGGGCGCAGTTGCACTGTCATTCCTTCTCGTTTCTGGTATGTCTTCCTGCTCCAAAAAAAGTAGTCCGACCGGCCCGGTAGTCAATCTGGGTGACTCAACCGTTCTGCAGGGTACCTGGTTAGGGACTGATCAAGGGGCGGATACCTATACATGGGCTTATATTTTTGCAGGCAATTCACTCGTTATTCAGCGCGACAGCGTGACTCTGGATAGCGGTGTTTATTCTATAGATACCCTGGTGACTCCTCATACTATGAGTATACAAATAATTAAAGCCGACAGTGTATCAAACAGCGGTACGCCCGTTCCTATCGTGTCAGAAACCGGCAAGACAATTAATACCATTTATCAAGTTAACACAAGTGGTTCGTTTATCTTGATGTACGTCTTGATGAACGCACCGGGTGTATCCTCCCCCGATTCCGCCTCCGACGTCGCTGCCGGCAGCACTAACGACAGCCTGCTGATACTTCGTTCGCAGTCGAATATTGGAGGATAATCCGTGATGAAAAAAATTCTATTACTCCTGATACCTGTAGCTCTTTTCATCGGCAGGTCAGCTTATTGCGATGTAACAATACCGGGAACGAGTCTTCCCGTATCCGGAACCGAGGAAAAAATACCGGGAACCGGTCTTGCCGTATCCGGCTACGCATCGTGGGAAGCGGGCCAGGTAGTGAAGGGCGTTGTTGTCAATGGACCGACTTCACATGACTGGGTTCAGACGGGATACATCGGATTGATGGTCGACGATTCAATCAGCAGCTGCTTTCGCGTGCTGGTCCAGGGTGAAGGGCAGATGCAATTTTCATTCAATCTCGACCCAGGCTTTGTCGAGACCTATCGTACAACGGAGACGCCTCAGCTTAACTATAACATCAAAAGGGGTGAGGGGGTATTAACCTTAGGCGATCCGTCCGCGGTAGCTTGGCAGGTTGAACTCGGTTTTTTTCCCTATAAGTACAACTCCGATGCGCGGGACCTCGGCGAATATTTGTTCCGGACATTTCCTTATCCTCAGTTCATCATCAACGTTTTCGACCGGCCCTATGCTAATCTGCTGGGTCTGCGTATAGGAACCGGGGTCGGCGATATATTCCACGGCGACCTGCTCTTTACCAGTGAAATACAGAATTTTCCCCTGGAGGACTTTTCGCTGTCGTATGTTGCGGATGTAAGGCCGATCAAGTCTCTGGATTTCGGCGCGGGGATCGACTTCGATCGGTTATTTCCGGCAAATAATTTACTGACAACACCAACGCAGCTTCAAAATCAGTATACCACTCCTGGCGGCGCTACGAGGTACTACACGTTTGCGGGAACCAAGGTGATGGCGCGAGCGTCCTTTGATCCGAAATGTTATATCCCCGCGGATATTTTCGGCACAGAAGATTTAAAACTATATACGGAAGCGGCCATACTCGGGCTGAAAAATTATCCCGTACTCGACAGCACCCCAGCCTACTACACTAATTTATCGCAAAGGATCCCGATCATGGGCGGCTTTGATTTCCCCGCATTCAAGTTGTTGGACGTGCTTGCCGTGGAAGTGGAATATTTCAGCAACCCCTACCCGAACAGCTATAGCGCGCCCTTTGAGAACGATGCACCCGTGCCATTGACCAGTCTTCCTCCAGGCGTATCAACACTTTCAAAATGGAAATGGTCGGTCTACGCTAAGCGATCCCTCGGAAAACATTTTTTTGCGGTGGTGCAGGTAGCGCGCGACCATCTGATTCCACTTTCCAACTCTCTTTCCGCTACCATCCAGGATCATACCGATGTCTTGCTGCGCCCCGGCGATTGGTGGTGGACGGCGAAAACTGAATTCGATTTCTAACAATCTTTCCCGAGAGGAAATTCATGACGTCAAGAAAAGTTTTCGACTCCATCGGCATTGTCGCTATCGCCGCAGTGTGCAGCCTCTTCGGGCTTGCCGTTTTTGCCAAGGCCGCGACCTACACCATTACGGTTGATGCGAGCAAAGAGATGGGCGCGTGGGACCGCTTTTATGAACAGCTCATTGCCACGGACCATATGCATGACATGCTCCACTCGGCTTACGGGCGAAATATGCAGAAGGCCCTGACGCGCGGGGCAAACGAGTGCGGGTTCAAATATTTCCGCGGACACGGCATTCTCAACAGCGACATAGCGCTTTATTCCGAGCCGAACGGCATCCCGACCTATAACTGGACAAAATTCGATTCCGTCTATGATGCCGCCAAGGCAATCGGCATTCGTCCCATCGTGGAGTTCAGTTTTACCCCGGTTGCAATGGCGACAGGGACCGCCACCTGCTTGTGGTATAACGGAGCGCCCGGAAACGTTACCATGCCTAAGAGTCTGCCTAACTGGCAGAATCTTTGCGACAGCATCGTTACGCATTTGGAAAATCGCTATACCCCTGATTCGGTGCGTCAATGGTATTTCGAAGTGTATAACGAGCCTGACCTGGGAACCTTTTTCACCGGCGGACAACAGGGATATTTCAATTTGTATGATTACGCATCGGAAGGAGTACGGCAGGCCGATTCCCTGTGCAAGGTGGGCGGCCCCGCGTCTTCGGCAACCAACCCCTCCTGGTTAGGCGCGTTTCTCACGCATGTGCTTACCGGGAAGAACGCCTCATCCGGCCTCGTCGGCGCAAAATGCGATTTCCTATCCTACCATCGTTACGCGGACGACCCGGGGGATTCAAGCGGGACTTCAAATCCCGCAGCCGAAAATCTCTATCATGAATCGGTAGTCGATACATGCGTCAATCATCACTTTACCGGCCTGATCATCAACGATGAATGGGGTCCATGTGCGACTCCTTTAAAATACCGAAACGATGAAAGCACCGCCAGCTTCGTCGTACAAACGATTCATCTGCTCTCTTCAAATGGGCCAAGCTATCCGGCGCCTTTCATGTACGGTTATTGGTGCATGTCGGACATTTACGAGGAAAGTGACGCATGGATTGATGGACCGGTAAATGCCTACCAACAGGGCGACGATAACTATGGGCTGACCCTGCGCGGCGATTCGGCTATTCCCGTCTCCTGGGATGTTGCCAAACCGGTATTCAACGCGTTTAAATTGCTTCACCAAATGACCGACATCCAGCTTTCCTGCACCGGGGGATCGTTCAGCGGCGCAAATGGCTTTGCAACCCTCCGAAGCGACACTGGCGCCATCCAGGTAATGGTCTACGACCATTTCGGAAATAACAACGTGTCGCTTACGGTAAACAATATCCCGTTTTCCGGACCGTGCGAAGTGCAGCACTTCATTGTCGACAGCGCGCATAGTAATTCCTACCGTCCCTGGATCGCCATGGGAGGACCTAATATACCCACGGTAGCCCAATGGCAGCAGCTTTCCAACGCGGCGCAACTTGCGGATTCGGTCATTTTTGATACGCTTCCCAGTAGCGGGTCCTATGCAGCATCTTTCGCTGCGCCCCAACACAGCGTATCGCTCTTCGTGATCAGCTCCATCGCAAAAATCGCGGTAAAATACCCCAATGCACCTCTCGTGCAAATCGGCAACCCGATCAGCGCCCGGATCATGAATAAAACGTTGTTCGTCACGATACCTTTTGCCGGCCACTACGACGTTTCATTGTT
>Ga0181538_10001522_pt1 | contig 25853 bp, 18 predicted proteins | sample PEATcosm2014_Bin_40_FD_119773 | JGI IMG/M metagenome (GOLD analysis project Ga0181538, IMG submission 119773) | Peatland microbial communities from MTU Mesocosm Facility, Houghton, MI, USA - PEATcosm2014_Bin23_30_metaG | ecosystem: Environmental > Terrestrial > Soil > Wetlands > Peat | place... | reverse complement strand
CAGTGGGGGCGTCACGGCTTCGACGGAGATGCTTGCGGCCAAGAGGCATGCCGGGGTGCACACACCCGTAATCGCGTGCAAAATGATAATTGCCAATCAACAGATGGCATACGCAGCCTAATTAGTTAGGCAGCCGCTCTCCACAGCTTTGCCCTTGGGCTGTGAGCGAGCGTCACACAGAGGGCTGCTCTTCTCTGCTACGTCTGGGCAGGGAGGCTAAGATCTCAGGCTAGCGGCAACTGTTTCTTGTCCGTTCTGAGCAGGTGACGCGAACGTCCTGGGGTAATGCCCAGGGCATGAACCGGAATAAGCATGTAGTCTCTTGACCAGTAACATTTTCGGACGCGGGTTCGACTCCCGCCGCCTCCACCATTTCACTCCTTACCAGTCAATTGGTTAACCCCTCAGTTCGCCGCAAAACGCCGCAGAACCCTAATTTCCTGCCCTCGCTTGCTCTAACGTCACCCGCTGATACATGGCCGCAACACGATTGATCGCGTCCCTTTGATCTCCACTGATAGCGTGGGTGTAACGGAGTGTCGTCTCGATCTTCGCGTGCCCGAGGTTTTCCTTGGCCGTGATAATCGACGCTCCCTCCTGAATCTGCGCGGTAGCGTTGGCGTGGCGAAAAGCATGAAGCGCCCCTTCGCTGATACCGAGCCGATCGCGGAGCGGATTAGAAACAAACTCCCGGACGCGATTGGCATGGTACGGCTTATTGCGCCGGTTCGTGAACAACAGGTTCCACGGATTTTCTTCCCATTCTTTTGACGCCAGGTATTCCTTGAGGAGCGCGATGAGCTGATCCGGCATGTGGATGTTGCGAAGGCTATCTTTAGATTTCACAGTTTGGATCTTGCCTTCGACTACCGCCTGACGGACAAGCAACACCTTCGCGTTGAAGTCGAGGTGCTCCAGCGCAACACCGAGAGCCTCACCGCAACGAAGTCCGAGGTACGCCAACATCATGAAGTACGTCTTCCACTTCAGCGACGGAGCGTTCTCGATCATGGCGCAGGCGTCTTTTGGTGAATACGATGGTTGCTCTTTCTTGACTTGCTCAGGCGGCAGTGCCACATCACTATATTCGAACGTCTTTACCCGGTAATCCCAGGATTTTGCACGATCCAACATAGCGCGTAGGGTTCCGAGTTTGTTCATAATGGTTTTTCGGGATAGCTTGTTGCGTATCCCGGCATTCACCACTCGTTGCACCACGACACCGTTAATCTCATCAAGTCGGATGTCTCCGATGGCGGGAACGATGTAGTTCTTGAGATCAAGGCGTGATGCTTTTTGAGCAAGCGGTTTGTGGTCTGTCAAACCATCACGAGTATAGATCTCTGCAAATTCCGCCACGGTCGTCACCCTTCCCGGTCGATATTCCGGCGCGTTCAGCGGGTCAATAATTCGATCTGCTTCACGCCGGGCGAGACGTTTTGTCGGGTACTGGCTAATGGTCCCGACCATCGCTCGCTTCTCAGGACGCCGTATCTTCCCGTCATCCCCCATTGAATCCTCCCGCCAGCGGAGAATCCACTTTTTGCTTTCAAGCCTTAGAGCACCACGTTGATACCGTCTTCGAGCCAAGTTTCCTCCTGAACTTGGCCCGCTGATTCCGGTAGCGATCATACAGGTTTCCACTTCCGGATCGGGTATCGAAATGTTGGGTGAGAATGTCATGAGATGTTCACAGCAGGGCAATGGCGGGATGGTTTGGATTCACCGGGTTCCAGTGCCGGTGAAAAAGGAGTCAGTGGGTGAGTGGTGTTTCCGAGAGCCTGCGACTGCCTGTTCGGCTCGTTGCCAGGAGCCTACGCAACGCCATCCAACGCACACCAGGGCTGCGGGCAGCATCGCTAGCCACTCGCCATAGCATTTGTTCGGAGCTTCGCCTTACATAAGGACCCAGCCTCGGAAAACTATGGCCACTGCCTCCAAGAAGCCGCGCCACGGCAAACACCCGTTTTCGGCTTCACCTCAGCGTGGGTAATGATCTCGCCTAGAATTCGAGGACACTGTTTGTATTGCACCATCACCTCCTGTCCGCATTGCGCACAAAACTTGAACACTCATCGCATGGCACTTTAGCCCGCCAGCAAAGGGGGCTCGGGGGTTGGACGCCACGGCCTAAGACCTAGAAATCCGAAAGCATGCTTCTCGCCGGTGATCGCCAATTCCACGGCGATCAGATTCAGCCAATTACAACTGGAGGGGCCCGATGGCTTTCAGGCCGTCCTGAGCCCATTCCCGTCCCCTTCTCGGCTGCCCTTGGGGAAACTCCGAGCGCGTTTTCAGGTCCGCTCGGGACACGATTGGGACATTCATTTCATAATTAAATGGTTCTGTAATGGCCAAACCGCACAAATCACCCGTTGATTCGACGGCAGTTGCACCGATCAATCGAACAGGGTTTTTGCAATGGACCAGATTCAACCCCACCCACATCGCGAGATGAAAACACCAGCGCTACGTAACCCCCAGGTGCCACGCAGTGAGGAACTCAGTCATATCGCAATGCGTCCTTCCGTTTTACCCATCACTGCTGGTCTTGGGTTTTAGGAAGTTAAGAATTTTTTCTCGCTTCCGATCCCCGCTTGTCGGGTATCTGAATACTGAATGTGAAGACTCATAATCTGACGACTGAAAACCTGAAGACTAAAACCTGAAGACTAGTGGGACATGTCGGCCAACGTCCTTGCTGGAGATGTCTTCGTTCTTGATCCGAAATGTCTCTTGTGCGGGGGACATTTCGCGACCGATGCAAGGTCCAGAATGTCCCGCGTCCCCTATGATCAGAGTCTGACTCCTGCGGGTTCCATTAGAGACACACCACTTTTCCGTTCTTCCATCGCGAGACGAAGCTGGCTAACCTGTTCCTGGCGGCATTCATCGCAGAAAGCCCTAATCGCAGGCTTGGTGTCGGGCGAGGTCTCAAGATGAGCATTAAAACGTTCAACAATGTCGGCATCTGAAAAATGGCGAGCCATCCAGCTCAAGTCGGCTTTGTAGCATCCGGAAAAAACGTATCCACTCATCTGGTAAAGCTGGAAGATGAGCGCTTCCAGCGGCTTCGGATTGCCGTTCTTCGCCTTGAGCACATCGTAGAATCGGCTGAAGGCGTAACGTCCATCCTGCCTGTTTAGGGGCTTCCAGCGACCGATAAAACCTTGCCACTCCGCTAAAATTAGTTCCTCTGACAAGCCAGATTTGCGAAGGAGCTTGATTTGGTAGTCCAGAAATCTGTGTCGACCTCCGCTGAGTGCGTACATTTTGCGGCCAAGCTCATCCCCTTCTCCATCCCAGGGGAGTGCCTGCTTTGTCGCACACCGCCCCGGATACTTCTCAGCCCAGTCTTTATGTAAGACCACACGATAGACACTGGATTGGAAGGACTGACGACTCTTCAGTTCGAGCAATCCCGCATCCTCAAGTTGTTGCAGGCCACGGTAAATCTGCCGTCGCTCATAACCGAAATATTGAGCCAGATTCGGCGCAGAACAAAAGAACTGGTGGGAATCCCTCGAAATGACGCATGCCAATGAATAGATCAGTTCTGCTGCCCTGCTCATTCGCGCAAGATGCCATGACGCTGAACAGTGATAGGCCACTTCGCTTGTGAAGCTCTCATCAACCATTTTTCAGTTTCCCCGGTTTTGCTTCTTGACAGAGTGTGTGCTCGTCTATATGCTCGTGTATACAATCATTGTACTAGCGAGCACATGCAAAAGGAACGAGCTAGCAAGAGAATGCCCATGAATCAACGAGCAAGGCCAGATCGGGAAGCGCTCTTTGCTGCACTTGATTTGTTCGTCAATTGTGGTGACGAAATGACGGATCTACAACGTTTTCGCCTGCAGCATCCACAGTTCTTCCCGGTTGAGTTCTATGACCAGTCGGAGCAGTTGGCGAAAGCGGGGAAAAACAATTTCTTCAATTGGCTAAAGCGCCAACTCCGCACTGTTTGGGAAGGAAAGGACTCCGCAGGTACACGCTTGGCAGTTCTCTTGGGAATCAGAGACGTGAACTATTACGGTATGCCAGGGGGAGACTTTGCGGCAGAAGTAATCGAGCATGCGACGATCTTCTCGGATCTTGCTGACCTGACGGATGCACCTGGCCAAGACTATACGACCCTCGGCGCCCACATGCTCTTCGCCGCCGCGATCACTCCCGACTGGCAAGGAAGCAGGCTGCAATACGAGCCCAAGATTGATTTTCAAGAGGCAGTTTATGCGCTCATGAACGAGAGCTGGCGAGCAAGAGTTTGCCTGACGTGCCGCCGATACATCATTGCAGCAAAGCCAGCCAACATCTACTGCTCCACAAACTGCTCTGGCGCGGCGAGGCAGAAACGCGACTTGAAGTATTGGAGGAGCGAGGGTAAGGCGCTCCGAACGAAGAGGACAAAGGCCAGCAAGAAAATAGGCAGACGAGGGGGAAGCTAATGCGTGTTGCAATCTACAGTCGAGTTTCGACGCACGAACAAACTACCGCAGGGCAACTAGACGAGCTGCGTTCATATTGTGAACGTCGCAAGTGGGAGATCGTTGCCGAATTCACTGACGAGGGTGTGTCCGGCTCCAAGGAATCACGGCCCGGTCTCAACCAATTGCTAGCTGATGCCAAGCGCAGAAAGTTTGATGCGGTTCTGGTGTACAGATATGATCGGTTCGCTCACTCACTGCGGCAGCTCGTCAATGCCCTGTGCGAGTTTGACAGTCTCGGGATTCATTTCGTTTCGTTACACGAAGGCGTTGACACTAGCACACCGAACGGTCGCCTGATCTTCGGCATTTTTGCAAGTATTTCAGAGTTTGAACGCGAATTGATCCGTAGCCGCGTTCGATCTGGCATTGCTGCGGCTCGGGCTAGAGGCAAACGGATCGGGCGACCCCGTGTGCTGGCTACAGATACAGAGATCAACACGCTGCTGGCTCAAGGTCATTCAATGGTGGCGATTGGCGAACAGCTTGGCATCTCGGCAGCAACGGTTTGCCGGAGAGCGCGGTTGACCATGCCTACCTAGCGGGTACTGATGGATTTTAGTGTGTCCGCTACGCCAAATAATTTTCGCGGCTCGAACCGCCAAAGAGTAACCCCCCGATATGATTTAATTCAAGACCAAGGCGGGTTTTTTACGCTGTGCTCTCCTAGTCCGTCTTCCGTCGACCGCCGCTAGGTTTTTTGCTTCTTGATTGTTGTTGCAAAATCTCGATTACACTCATTGACCCGGACGACCGGCCAATTCTCAATGAGTGCTAACGCCTGGTTGCAACTGTTACCCGTCTGATTTTTGGCAAAGGCTACGGGCATAGCCTCACTTGCCAGTGTGACCTCTGCCACAGACAGACGTGAGGCGCTTGGCTATTGTGCAAAAATGACGCTTGTAGCTGTTCAATCTCGCAAAAAAGACTCAGTGCCGGGGCCGAGGCAAGGTCGCCTCGCTGTTAAGCGACTCTCGGGCATGCTAAACGAGCTTACCCGAAAAGCTGCAGGGCAGCCTGTCGTGGCGCGCCTCGCCGAAAGGGTTAGTGACCTCAAAATTAACACGGTAGAGGTCAGTCGCCAAGCTGCAGTTTTTCCTCAGAGTCGGCGTAACGTTGGTCACCCAGATTCAAAATGCCGGGTGATTGTCCAGCGTCGCTGCACCTCCTGCGGTTCGCCTGTGGAAAACATTCCGCTCCAAGCCGAACGCCATTCCGCTAGGCGACAAAAACTGTTCGCCTTCCCAACGGAGTCGGTGTTCACCTTCAGACCGGAATGCTGTTCGGAATCACAGCGGAATCGTGTTCGGCTTCAGAGCGGAATCGCGTTCACGTTCGACCGGATTCCCCAGGGGTTCTCCCCGGTCTTGCTGATCTCCCGATCCGGCGTCTTCCAGAACTCACCCCCACTGCCTGGGCCAGGGAGTGTTTTTGAAACCGCGGCGTACAGCTCAGAAGTTTTCGAGCAGCATCACGTCATCTACGAACATTCTCTTGGTGAACGCCAGGTGTTTCCCATCCGGGGAGGGCACGATGGTCGAAACCCATCCCGCTCCCCCGGGGATTTCATACAAGACTTTCGGGTTACCATCGGCATCGATGGAGAGAATCGCCCACGAGGAGCCAGGCTCGGCGAGCGCAAACAGGTTTTTCCCGTCCGCAGCCCAGCTGATGACTGCTAGGCTATGCCATTTCCAGTCCCGGACCGGCAGCACTGTGGTCTTTCGATCTACCACATTCAGAATCCGAATCTCACCCTTCGCTTCAACATTATCCACGATCGCTATCCTGGATCCATCGGGCGACAGATCCCAGCGAGGTTCAACTGCCCTATATCCGGCGATGTTCGCGATCTCCTCCCCTCTGCCTTTCAACGGATCAAGATGAAAAAAGATCAGCTGGCTGTCCTTGAGCTCTGCGACTACGCAAGACGACGATGGCGAGGAGCCGCACGCATAGGTGTATCTGCCCATCATGAGAGTGGAGCGTGCGCCACCCTGTTCCGGCGTGCTCATCAGACGAATGGTAGTGTCCACTGTCTCCGCAAGTGTCGGTGACGCCGTCGCCGAATATAGAAGTGTTCCCTGGGCGCTCAGTCTAGCGCGGAAGTAGTTCTCCGATCCCGCAGTCAGGGTCTCCGGTGTCTTGCCGTCAATGGTTTGCTGAAAGATCGCCCACCTCCCGTTTCGTTTGGAGTCGAAGAGAATGGCTTTGCTGTCTTTGGTCCAGGCCCAAACGGCGTTGTACCAATCGTCTGGCGTGAGACGGCGGGGAGTAAAACCTTTGTTTCCGAATGTGAGATCGCCGAGGTAAATCCCGTTTTCGGTGTGAACCCTCTCCGCAACCAGGCGCTTCCCGTCGGCACTTGCCTGAGGGTCTCGCACTTTGAAGTCCTTCCAGCCTGCCAGGCGTTCCGCATCACCTCTGGGCTTGCCGGTGCTTGGGTCTGCAATCCGTGTCCAAAGGTTCGACTCAGTGTCCCCCGAATAAATCGAGTAGATTATGCGCCCATCGGGCAGCCAAGCAGTTCCCGAGAGTCCGTCCAAACCCCACAGATGCGGGTCGGATAGCATCACGGTTCGTGCGCCGCCAACCAGATCGCAGGTCTCAATGGTGACCTCGCGCTTCTCAAACGTGCCCCGGGTTCGGATATAGGCGAGACGCTGCCCGGCTGGCGACCATGCAGGGCTAAACAGAAGTTCTTGCGCATCGCTTGCTAATATCCGATGTGGCTCCTCGCCTTCCGTTCCCATCAGCCATAGCTCGCGTCTATCCTTCATGAAAGCAACGTGCGACCCGTCGGGCGATACGGCTGAATCCGACACTGGACCGCTCCAGAGCTTTCGCAAGCTACGATCCCAGATTGACATCTTCCATAGATCGCCGGCGTGCCCGCTCATCAGCAGATGGTTCCCATCTGGGAACCAATCCACGGGGGAGTAGTCGCCGGGTAACGGTACCTCGCGAATTTCCCCACCATCGATCGCCAGCAGATACAGATTCGTAGAAAGGAAGTCGGTGTAGGCAAGGTATTTGCCATCGCGGGAGATGGCCTCGCCGCTTATGCTGTTCTCTCGAGGATTGGCTGTCAGTTGCCTTTCCACCAGCTCGTGCTTTGTTTCAGGACGAAAGCGAACGACGACCACAACCACCACCACTGCAGCTAACACGGCGGCGACGGCTCTGAGTGTCGACCGACTTCGGGAAATTGGCGAACTTAGTTGTTCTTTCTCTTCATTACCAGTAGTGGCACTAGTCTGGATCGTGTGTTTCTGAGAAATGAGTCCGCTGGCGTCGCGATGCAATTGTTTCAAGTCAGCGCACATCTCCATTGCGGTTTGGTAGCGAGCGTCACGGTCTTTTTCCAGTGCCTTGTTGATGATCTCTTCCAGCTGTGGCGGAAGTTCTGGATTCAAACTCCGTGCTGGAGTTGGCGTATCATGCAGAATCGCCTCGTGCAGCGCAGCCGCTGTGTCCCCGCGGAATGCCTGCTGCCCCGTCGCCATCTCATAGAGCACCAGGCCAATAGAAAACAGGTCGGTGCGGGCATCCAGCTTCTCGCCGCGCACCTGCTCGGGCGACATGTAGGGCACCGTGCCCATGGCCACACCCGTCAGCGAGAGGCTGAGATCAGGGACTGTTGCGGCCTGCGTTTCCTCGTGTGCGAGGCCTTCGCTTTGGCCTGCATTGGCCACCTTCGCTAAGCCAAAGTCCAGAATCTTGGCTTCGTCCCGATTGGTGATGAAGATGTTCGCTGGCTTGATGTCACGATGGATGATGCCTTTTTCTTGCGCGGCGGATAGTCCGTCCCCAATCTGAATCGCCAGCTTCAACAATTCATCGGTCGTAAACGGGGCTGCCCTCGCGGCGATCCGGTCTCGCAGGGTTCGCCCCTCCAACAAGGGCATGGCGATGAATGGCCGGCCTTCGTGCTCGCCAAATTCGTAAATGGCGCAGATGTTGGGATGGTCAAGCGCAGAAGCGGCTCGCGCTTCGCGCTCAAAGCGCTCTAAGACCTTCGCGTTGTTTCCTAGCTCTTCCGGCAGGAATTTCAAGGCTACGCGGCGACCAAGTTTCAGGTCTTCCGCTTTGTACACCACACCCATGCCCCCGCCACCCAGCACCTCCAGCACACGGTAGTGAGAGACTTTCTTGCCGATCAGAATTGAAGTGGACGGTTCCGGCACCGGGGGCACGACTCGCGTGTCGGGCGATCGGTTGACCGGGCTTGCCTCCATTTGCTCCACCGGCACCATCAGCCGATAGCCGCGCCGCGCCACGGTTTCAATGTATTTTGGATCCTCGGCCGAATCTCCGAAGGCTTGCCGCAGCTTCTTGATTGCGGTATGAATGCTGTGGTCGAACTCCACCACAGTATCGTTTGGCCAGAGCTTCTTTTGGATTTCCTCGCGGGTGACCACACCACCCGAACTCTGCAGCAACATCAGCAGGATCTGGAAAGGTTGTTCTTGAAGACGAACTTTCCGATCTTCGGCACATAGCTCGCCCGCTTTCAAATCGAGCTCAAAGGCCCCGACCCGGACACGGTTTGGGAAAGCGGATTCCACTGGGGACCAGCCTAGGGCGGCAGTTTACCATCCGGGGCGGCGGTAGACAGACGTTTTCAGTAGGGTTTGTTCCCGGCTCGAGTCATCTGCCGAGAGCTGGATCGGATTACTCTCCTTCGTTTCAGTCAGTTAGCCAGTTCAGTCCCAGTTCAGCGCCAAGTCAGCGCTGGTGCATTGCAGTCTAGAGCGGTTCAATGCAAAGTCGCGTGGCTGGGGCGCGACCCCATGGAACAAGCGACTTAACTGAAACAGAGCCAAATCTAACTTCAGCCTATAAGGAGACAGTTATGAAAAAATGCAAATCAGTGTTCTGGGTAACCACACGAAACCTGATCGTTTGTCTATTCGGCGTGCTGGCGATTACGCTTCAAACCTCTGCACAAACCATCACCACGTTCGACGCTCCGGGCGCGGGGACGGGGGTCATTGACGGCTACGGCGAAGGCACCTTCCCCGACGCCATCAATGGGTTTGGCGTGATCGCCGGATACTACATTGACTCAAACTTCGTGTATCACGGCTTTCTGCGTGCTCTCGACGGCACTTTTACCACGTTCGACGCTCCGGGCGCTGGCACACAACAAGGCGTGGGCACCCAAACCCAAGGCCTCAATCTGGAGGGGGCGACCACAGGAAACTACCTTGACTCGAGCTACGTCTCTCACGCTTTCCTGCGCGCTCCCGACGGCACTTTCACCACGTTCGACGCTCCGGGCGCTGGCACAGGCTTTCTCCAAGGCACCGTTGCCACAAGCATCAACGATCTCGGGCAGATCGTGGGACAGTACATTGACTCGAACAACGTGCAGCACGGCTTCCTGCGTTCTGCGAATGGACATTTCACCCGGGTTGACCCCAAGGGGTCGACGGGTACCTACACCAACATTTTCTCTGGCCTCAACGATTTCGGGACGATGAATGGGTGGTACCTTGACGCAAACGGGGTGAATCACGGCTTCGTGCGCGCTCCCAATGGAACTATCACCACGATCAACGTCAACGGCGCGGGTACAGGCTCCGGCCAGGGCACCTACACAGCGAGCATCAACAATTTGGGAGTGAACGCTGGAGGGTATACCGACGCGAGCAACGTGAATCACGGCTTCATTATTACCGCGACGGACGTGATCACCAAGTTTGACGTTACGGGCGCTGGCACGGGCTCCGGTCAGGGCACCTTCGCCGACAATATCAACGATCACGGGGCGATCACGGGGAATTACGTTGATGTGGGCAACCTAAGTCATGGTTTTGTGCGCGCTCCCAATGGAACTATCACTACGTTCGATGTTCCGGGTGCGGCTCAAGGCACTTACCCCTACGTCAACAACTTCTGGGGGACCATCGCCGGCTGGTACGTTGACACAAACGGGGTTAATCACGGCTTCCTGCGCCAGTAGTGAATGCGACCAATCTGTTGGTCAAGCCGATCTGAGCTGGAAGGCGCGGGCAAGTAGGGCGAGTCGAGAAAGACATTAGCCATCGGTCTAAGCTACGAAAAAAGGAGAATTCACCATGAAATCCAGAATCAGCATTTTAGGTGCGTTGACACTCCGTCAGCACCTCAACAGATTTGCAATCGCCACCATCTTAGTCGGAGGGGTTTTGCTCGCTGTGGGATGGCCAGCCGAGGCCCAAATCGTCTACACGCCGACCAACATCACAATTGGACTTAACAGTAGTTACAATCTTGACGTCAACAACGACGGAGTCACGGATTTTACCATCACGACCGAAGACATCGGTTACCTACAACCCCCCTGGCTCCTGCTAAACGGTTCCGTGTCCGAGACGTCAGCCTCCGAGAACGGTGCCCTAATCGGCCCACTGTCTGAAGGGGACGAGATCGGCCCCGACCAAGTCTTCAGCGGTGGGACGGTAGACTTGGAGAGTTTCTTCCTAAAATGCGGAAAACAGAAGGGTGCAACGTGCCATTATGCGCATTCCGGACCTTGGGATGTTCATCTTAAGGGAAAGCGTTACCTCGGACTGAGCTTTCAGCTTAACGGAGAGACCTACTATGGCTGGGCGCAGTTGACTCTTCTGATCCCGACTGCGCCGTGGGAGGGCGGTGTGGTAGGGGCGAAGCTGTCCGGCTACGCATACGAAAGCACGCCCGGTATGCCAATCAACGCCGGCCAAACAAAATAAGAATGCAGCACCCGAAAAACAGCTAGCCTCAACCGATGGTTCACTGGCGGCGAAGTCGAATCTGTCAACTTCGCGCCTTCGCAGAGCAACTAACGGAGAACCTCATATGAAATTCCGAACCTGGATGACCACACTGTCCTTGCTCGCCACCTTGTCGATCACGCTTCCGCTATCCGCACAACAGCCGGTCAGCACGACCCAAATCAGTGGGAACGTCTATGAATTCTACTACCTGCTGACCACCGGTACGGGCAAGCACGACCACATTGGCATCCACCGCGTGACCCAGGTGGCCAATGGCGAGCCGGTTCCCAGTGACAACGCGGTTCTGCTGGTACACGGCGACGCCTGGGGATTCGATCAAGCGTTTATGCACGGTATCTCCCGGCGCTCGATTGGCGCTTACCTTGCCAGTGAGGGAATCGATGTGTGGGGAATCGACCTGGCATGGACGCTAGTAGGTTCCGGCGAAACCGATTTCACCTTCATGAAGAGCTGGGGAATGCAGCACGACATCAACGACATCGAGCAGGCCCTGAGCTTCGCGCGCCAGGTTCGCACGCAAACAGGCAGCGACGGCGGGCGGCTGGCATTGCTGGGCTGGAGCCGAGGCGGGTGGCTGGGCTTCGGTCTGCTAAACCAGGAATCCCAGCAATCGTGCAGCAATCGCCAGGTGAAAGGGTATGTTCCGGTGGATCTTCTCTACAAGACCAACTCCTCCTCATCACAAGCGTTCTTCTGTTCCCTGGAAGCAGACTATGATCAAGAAATCGCATCCGGTGTCTACGAAAACGACGACCGGGACATTCAGTCCCTGGGCCAGTACGCGATCCGACACCCATACAATACTTCCTTTTTCTTTGGCAGGCCCTATACCAATCTGACCGCGTCGCTGACGCTAGGCGCGGCGCCTTACCAGTTAGGAAATCACTTCACCCCGTACTTCCACTATGTCGGTGGCACTTTTCCCAATGACGACTTCCAGGCCATCCCGAACGGCCTTAGCTATAGCAACGTAGGGGAGTGGAATGATTTCGAATTTGGCGCGTCGCCCTACGAACCGGTTCAGTTGTTAGCGGACGCCTCTGCCATCACCTGCGGCGACGATCCAACCCTGCCGTTCGACAAGCACCTCAACGACGTCACCGTGCCCGTGTTCTACGTCGGAGCGGGCGGGGGATTTGGAGGTTACGGACTGTACCAGCTGTCACTGCTGGGAAGCACCGACGTCAGCAATCACATCGTCAGCTTCTACCCGCCTGACCAACAAGCGTTCGACTTCGGGCACGTTGATCTCTTCTACGCGGAGGATGCGCAGAAACTGCTGTGGAGCAATATCTTGCAATGGCTAGAGAAACACCAGCATGACAATAGCTGCTCCACGAAGTAATACCGTGGGCCGGGGTGAGTCCTGGTACCAGCCCTATTCGACTTTTGTTTCCTTGCCGCCAACGGTCCCACGGCCCTCCAGGCGGCACACTGATTCAACTGAGTCGGGCTGTGCGTTGCTCCACTCGCTGCCGGGTGTAATGGACGACCGGACGACCCATCCAAATTCACGTGGGGTTGATCGCTGCGGTTTTTCTTCATAGCACACACGGCAGTGCTCGAACAGGTGGGTAGGTCGAACGCTTACGAAGAACGGAAGTTTAATTTCCGCTATATGGCCATGGAATATAAGCAGCCGATCGACAGACTCTATGAGCTATTTGTGCCCGCGATCGCGATTGAATTGGCGGAGCGTACCAAGAAGAAGGAAGGCCCACCGGGAACCGTCACTGGGTGTCTCAAAGCACGTCAGCAGGACGTGCGGCTGAAGTACCTGCTTCGCTACCTTGGTTGCGATCGCTGTGCTCAGTTCTTGGAGGCAGTCAAAGACCAACTGGACGTGATCTTCCCCACTTGGGACCCAAAGCTCGGTGACCGAAGGAGAAACACGGGTCGGCGAAAGCAGCCACAAGCTGGTCATATCGACCGAAGGCGGGTTCGTAATGGACGTAGGAAAGTTGACTCACAATTCTTGAAGGATGCTTTCTTCGTGCTACATGGTAGGCGGCACGCGTCTTGAGCCGCGTGGGCGGCTCAATGTTTGGAGGAGTTGGTTATCTTGGCCCTAGATCATGCTTTTCCATGTGTACCGTCAATACCCACGGCAGGTGAACGGCAGGTGGAGCGATTGCGAGAGAGCCCAACCCCCACTCAGGGTTTCGGCTTCGGAATGACTGCCTTGCACTGCCTTATGTAGAATTTAGCGTCTCTCCCCACAAATCCTGGGCAGGGCGCTTCGTCATTTCCTCACGATGGCGCAGTGATTAACGGACCCCGGCCAAGCGCAGAGTTGACAATGCTCAGTCGCTCCGTCATCGTTAGACGGCGAGGTTTGATGGTCATGATCCGTTGTGTCAAGTGCGGTTGTTCTCGATTGGATTCCCGAGCCATGGGGTGCATTCTCTGTGGAGGATCGCCTAGTGTTCGCTCAGAGCAGGTTCACGTTTCCGATGAGACGAAAAACAAACTCTTAGCACACGCTGACAAACTGAAAACTTACGGAGTGATTGTTGAAGAACAAAGGACTTTCAGGAAGGTCGCCGGCGCACTGGAGGCTTTCGGAGTCGGGCTTGTCGTTGCAGATTCGCTCAACTCCGGCGTTCTCCGCAAGCTCGTTCTGTACTTGCGAAACCTCGCTATCCCTGAGGATCAAATACTCCGACTCCGACTTGATGAGCCTGAAACAATTTCTAAACTATTGAACAATAACAAGGCCACCAAGAAGACCAAGAGCGCGAAGAAGACTAAGGGCACGAAGAAGACCACCGGAAAAACTAGGACCACAAAAAAAGCTAAGAGGACACGTTAAGTCCTCACTTCGCTGCCCAAGTGGATGAATGATGGTATGCCCCAATGTCGCCCTCTAACTTCGCCGCAAAACGCCGCAAACTATGCTTATTTAGGGGTAAAATTGGTAGATAGGCGACACTAAGTGCTTTGGAATCAGCGGGCCTGTTTGGATTGTGGCGGGTTCGACTCCCGCCGCCTCCACCACTCATTTTATTTCACTTTATTTCACTTATTAAACTCAGAATTTCGCCTTGCCTACTTCAGCCGCGACTCTTGCGGTGAAATCCAACAAAACTTCCCGCGAAGCTTTACTCACTTTTGCCAGCTTGATACCGATGAGTGTTGTTTTCGCCGCGGCCCAATCGGATTTAGGGTCGGACATGACGAACTTCAGCAGATTCCACAATTCGTTACGCTCATCGAGCGAAAGGTTTTCGATGTCGTAAAGCAGTTCACGGGCGGTCTCCAACTTATCCTGCATCCAGGGATATGGAAGGCCACATTCGGGAGCATGACAAAAAAATGGAAGGTCGTAGTGTTGCACCAGAGAATATGCCAACCGCCCTCGAATTGGAGCCTTGCAGTACTGGCATTCGTCAATGCACGCCGCGCCGCATTTTGTACAACGCTCTCCTCTCTCAAAGCAACCCTCCGAACTCCGCACGTGTCCCTGCAAACAAATCTGAGCGTCGCAATAGAGTACGTCCGGATTCAAACCCACCGGCCGTCTGACGTTGCGTTTCATCTTTTCCAACTCTTCCTTTAGCAGTTGGATAGCAAGAACTTGATAGGTGCTGTCCGCTGGGATTTCGGAATTGAAGCTTTCGGGGTTTGGTTGGTGAACGCGGAAGTGTTCCACCCACTCCAGTGCGTCCCCGACCGCCTTTGGCGGGGCGTAGACGCGGTATTCGTCGCCGTCAAGGTAAACGGCCGCGACCTTCTGCGGAAACGCGTACGGGGTCGACCCGTGCAAATCTCTCTTCTCAATGACAACCTTGGTGTTCATGGAGTGGCGACCTCCGACCGGATTGCACAACTTGCCGGGGAAACGGGAAGTCCGCTGGCAGGGGTTGAAGACTGATTGAGGAGAGCGAAAAACAATTCATCATCACACACTGGTCCGTCTCCGCGCTCCCACACACGGCATTGAGTTGGCAATCCCCATCTCCGAGTTAGGTTCCGACGCATGGAATCCACCATCTGACCTTATAAACGGGAGAGGAAAATAGCCGGACGCGAGAAGGTCATCCCACTTTCAGTTTTCGACGCACGACTCCCCCAACAAAAACCAAACCAATACCCAACAGTCCGAAGGTTCCCGGCTCTTGCACGGTGAGTTTGACGTTCCCACTGCCCGCATTGCCATAGGTGTAGTAGTTGCCGAAGAGGTTGCCGCGGCTGACTATTTTCAATTGCTGAGTGTAGGCTCCGGTGATGTACCGGCGATTGTCGTAAACACTGGATGTGGCTGTCAACAAACCAGTCGAGGAATTCAGGACTAAGTTCGAGAGAGTGCTACTCAGCGCGGTTCCTCTCCAATTGGCAGACCGGCTACCTCCCATGTAATCGAAAATGTGAGGACCACGAGGTAGTGAGCCATAAAACGTGATTGAGTCGGCAAACGCGGGTAACGCGAATGCAAGAACAGCGAACAATAGCAGAGCACGTTTCATCGAACTTTCCCTTAGAACTCTTCGAACTTACCAAAATCGTCGCTGCAGCTACATTCCTGTTGGTTTTTCCCATTTTAGGAGAAGGCGTTTGCCACTCACAGGTAACGGCGGTACAGGTCACGGCGGTCACCGCTGCAGCATGGTTACTTACTCGGGCATTCCGTGCCTGAGAATGCGGGTCTGGTGCCCATCGCTCAGAACAAAGTCTCTGGATAGCTTTCTTTGTCTCTCTGGTTTCGCCATTTCTGTTTTCCCTGCACAGCGAAATATCTAAGGCAATTCCAGGCAATCCGATTCGTTTGGTGGGCAACTTGGGACAATACTCGTCTGTGGAGCAAAACAGTGCAGGCAACTTCACCGCAAAACGCTGTAAACCACTCCTTTGAGTCGCTTAAATCGGTGGTTGGCGCTGGCTCAAGTACCTCGGAATCCGCGGGCCTCTTTGTAACCTCGCGGGTTCGACTCCTGCCACCTCACCACCCAACGCTCGCATTCATGAATATCCCCTCGAGTCTGGTTACGCCGACGTTGGTGCCGGAAACTCGTTATCCAGAACGGGAATCAGGTCGACAGAATGGCGTTGTGATTACTTGGGTGGAAGTGAGTCATTGCATCTGGTAAGCGCCCGCAACGGTGAAGTTCAACTCTTTCCAAGCGGCGAAAACGCCCGATGACTCGGAGTCACGACGCTCTGTTTCGTTCCATCGTTCTACAACAGGATTCCGAGGATTCCCAATTCAGACATCTCCGAGGTGGTTCCTAGGGAAGCAACAATCTGCATTGTTCCTAAGACGATGACTGGCAGGCGGCACCAAGGTCGATTCACCGAAGATTCAACAAATTGTCATTAATTCTTAACAAACGGCGGCCTAGGCTGGCAGTTCACCCAACAGTGCACGCTGACCCGAAGAATGTTTTGCTTCAAGGTTTTGTCTGCTATCTAGAACGACTATTTCTCAGGAGATGAAAATCATGAAACGAACTATGGCTGTGGTGCTGTCGATGGCGCTCGCGGGGAGCGCGATCGCGGCACAGGCCCAGCAAGAGACAGCCCCTGCGACGACGAAGATCGTCCGAAAGAAAATGGTTGCCAAGAAAACCGGGCCAACTGTTTCAGAGCAGCTCAGCGAAATGAAGCAGGCAATTGACGCTCAGCAGCAGCAGATCAAGCAGTTGAGCGATCTGGTTCAAACCCGCGATCAAAGGATACAGCAATTGGAACAGCGCCTTGATCAGAGCCAGGCTGTTGCCACGCAGGCGCAGACTAAGGCGGATACTGTGGCGGCCCAAACGGCAGAGCAAGGACAGACGGTCATGGCGCTCAAGAGCGATGTGACCGATCTGAAGTCAAACGCTACGAACGCCGCAATGACTTTACAGGAGACGCAGAAAAACTTAAGAGACACGCTGGAGAGCCCGCTCGCCATCCACTTTAAGGGGGTCACTCTCACTCCTGGCGGATTCCTGGCCGCCGAATCCGTGTATCGCAATCGCGCGTTGGGGTCGGACATTAATACTCCCTTCAACAGCGTTTCCAATCCCGGAAGCGGCCAGAATGCGATTTCCGAATTCTTTGGCTCCGGTCGCCAGTCGCGAATCTCACTGCTGGCGGAGGGCAAGCTCAGCGACGTCAAGCTCTCCGGTTATTACGAAGCTGATTTTCTTTCCGCCGGCGTAACATCCAACAACAACGAGAGCAACAGCTACACGCTGCGTCAACGGCAGGTTTGGGGTCAGGCTGCGTGGACCGATGGCTGGAGCTTCACGGGCGGTCAAATGTGGAGCCTGGTGACGGAGACCAAGAAGGGCGTCGACAACCGAACCGAGGCTCTGCCGCTGACGATAGACCCGGCATACCAAGTCGGTTTCAGTTGGGCGCGCCAGTATGGTGTCCGCTTGGCCAAGAACTTTAACAATCACTTCTGGCTGGCGGCGTCGCTGGAAAATCCTCAGACTATCTTCGGGGGGAGCGGCCTTTCAAACTTCGCCCTCGGCGAGCCGGGGACTAGCGGCGGGCTGTACAACTCGTCCGCAAACACGAGCGGTGCCGCAAACGCCAACTACTCTTTCAATGCGATGCCGGATGTCATCGTCAAAGCGGCCTTTGAACCCGGCTTCGGCCACTATGAGGTCTTTGGCGTCCTGAGCCGCTTCCGCGACCGTGTTTATCCATGCGGGGAAGCGTTGCAAAACCCGGGAGGGTGCGGCACCGCTAACAGCGCACTATTTGCCCATAACGAGTCGATTAATGGTGGTGGAGTGGGAGGAAACGCCCGCGTCACTGTGGCCAAACATGTGGATTTCGGTCTTCACGCCCTCTACGGCAGCGGTGTAGGCCGGTATGGCGCTTCGACTCTGCCGGATGCCACGGTGGACGAATATGGCAATCTGGTACCGCTGCGCAGCTATCAGGGTCTGGCCACGCTGGAATTTCACTTCCCCAGATTGGATGTGTACCTCAACGGTGGTGAAGAATACGTGGCACGACGGTATTTTGTTGACTATAACCCTATCACTGCCAACGGCTCCGGCGCTGTCGTGGGGTACGGGGCGCCGTACGGGTCGAAGGGCGTCGGCACTCCCAACGACTCGGGATGCTACACCGAAACCCCGCCTTCGGCGGGCAACGGTTACAGTTTCGGAGGGCTCAGCGGGTGCAGCGGACAGACCCAAAGCACTATCGAGGGCACGTTTGGGTTCTGGATCAAAATGTACAATGGTCCCAAGGGAAGACTGCAGTTCGGCCCGCAGTATTCCTATCTGGTCCGAAACGCTTGGACGGGAACGTTCGCCGCGGCAACGTCGACAACGCCGGCAATCTACTCCGCGCCGCACGGAATCGACAACATGTTTATGACCTCTTTCCGTTACTACCTGCCGTAGCGTAAGCGGAACCCTCGCCCCCCAGAATTCGTTCCTTTGCCAAAAGGGGGCGAGGATCTCTTCTCGAGGGCGGAACAGTCTTTACACTCCAATGCGAAAAACCATCGCATTCGAGCGATTACCCTTCCCTTTCCGTATCGCGTTCTTCCGTGCTCGGTTGGAATCTGAGTCGGTAAAATAAGTCTGTGAAAACGCTGAACGAACTCTATTCATCACTCTCTACCCGGCGACGCTACGAAGTCTGGTTTGTTCGTCTGGGACTGGCGGATGGTAGCGGGGCGTGGTGGTTCCGATATTTGCTGATGAACCCCGGCCGGCGCGGTTGTCCAGACGACCCGCGCGGAATGCCGGTGCAGGTGTGGGCCACCTGGTTTCCGTGCAATGAAAAACCGCGAAGCTTCATTCAAGGATTCCCCCTGGAGGACTTGGGGCTCAGCGCCCGAGGGCAAAATCCATTCCACTTCCAAATCGGCAACAATGAGATTGGCGAGAGCTCCTGCCGAGGAGCGTTGGATGTTGGAGGGCACACGCTTTCATGGGAGATCCGCTATCGCTCGACATTTCGCGTCACGATGAGCAACAAGGGCTGGATCGGATTCTCGCGAACGCCGCATTCCGACGCGCTTTTTTCCGGCGAGATTACGCTGGATGGCCGGCGTTTGGCAGGAGATCCTCTAGGCTTCGGAGTGCAGGGACACAACTGCGGTTACCGACATCGCAACTTCTGGACTTGGACCCATGCCCATTTTCCCCGCCCCGATTCACATCCGAGCACGCTGGAGGCAATGACATACGAAATGCCATTCGGTTTGGTTTTTCGGAAAGCGGTGCTCTGGCATGAGGGGGAGGAACACGAATTCCGGAATCTGCAGGAGACCAGAAGAGATCCGGATGAATTTGGGTGGGATTTTCATTGTTCCATAAGAGATGGATTCCGATTGGAAGCGGCGATCGATGGCGCAGGGCCGAGCATCCATCGACTACCCTACGTAAAGACCGATTGCAGGGGCAGTTTTGAAGTTACCAACAACAGCCTGGCGAGAGCCGTGCTACGGCTGGAGCGGCAGGGCAGGCTGGTTGAGATATTAGAGACGCACGCCGGGGCTGTATTGGAGATGGTGGGCCGCTAGATGGTAAGCCGCTATGGCAAATCCAGAGTTGCGATTGGCCACAGGCTACTGCGGAGCTGCGCTCGGCTTGGCACGGGCGAGGACGCCCGTCCCTACTCGAGCGAAACTCATTCGGAAGATTGCGCCTTCGCCAGGCGGTCGGCGACGATGGTATACACGGAAGGATTAAATGCCATTCCGATGTGGGTGCCTGGCACTTCAAAGTCGACTTCCGGATTCCTGGTCGTGCAATAGCGCCAATCCACGATGCCGTCATCGCGCGTGTAAATTGCGGTCTCGAGCATTGAGTCCGGCATGTCGTGCTTCAGCGAGTCCACGAAATTGCACGTGCAGCGTCCAGTGTAGCATTCGGGCAGTACTCTCCGGCCATGCTCCTGCTGGATTCGCTGGCGAATGGCTTCGGTAGCGTGGAGAATAGTTCGACTGGTAGAGATGGAGCGAAATGGCGCAGCCAGCGTGATTACCGAAGCAACGTCTCCTGGCCTCTGCCCCGCCACCGCGCGTGCGATCACCCCTCCGAGGCTGTGTCCGATCAGGTGAATTCTCCGCTCAGTTTCGGTCAGGGCTTTTTCTATGGTCTGGTTCAGATGGCGCTGGACCAGCAGATTCGGGCACTCGGCATTGATACCGATGCCGGAAAAATAGGGACGGTATCCGATGCGCTCCAGCCAGCCGTGAAGTTCCATTAAATAAAGATCGGTACCTAGAAAACCGGGAATAATGACCACTGCAGAGCCGTCGCCGCGGGGTACGCCGAAGCCGTAATAAACAGGAGTTGCGTGTAAGAAGAGAACCTCAGCCGCAAACAGCGCTTCTGTCCAAGGCGAGATGTCGGCTTCTAAATCCGCCCTGTCAGGGTTCGTCCGACCGCGCGCTTTCGATGAACTGGTGGCCCTTTTCCGTTTTCGTCGCAATTTCGTCCTGGTCTTATCCGGCATTTTCGCAATTGGCGCTGGCGCGCGCAATGGCGGAAAAGTGCCATTGCGAATTATACCTTCCCCTTTTGCTTCCGGCGTGAGCCTCGTTTTGCTCGCGCAGGTTTTTCGAGCCGGGCTTCAAGTTCCGCCACTCGCTGGCGCAGCGCGTCGAGTTCCGGCTCGGCTTCGGCTCGCTTCTGAGTAGACGCCGGCCCGCCCAGGAACTTCTTCATCGCGTCCACCGGCGACAGAATGGCAGACTGGACCTCGCCCAGCCGGCCCTGCACCGCATCCTGCACCTTCTGATAAGTGTCAAAGGCGGATTTCAAATACCACATGACGAATTCCTGCCGCACCTCGTCGGACGCGACGATCAGCTGGCGCAGCAACTCAAGCGGCAGGCCGGTCTGCTTTTCCTTGGCATCTTCGGTGATGATTTGTGTCAGGGTGACGCGGGTCAGGTCCTGGCCCGTCTTCGCGTCGACTACCTGGACTTGCTTGCCTTCTCGAACGAATCGCGCAATATCGTCGAGATTCACGTATTGGCTGTTGGAGCAATCGTACAACCTGCGATTTGCATATTTCTTGATGAGGACGGAATCCGGCTTCATTTTGATCCTGCTTATGCTGCCATGCACACAGGACAAATATATATTGACACAAAAGTCGCACAATCGTATAGTTTAGTTGATGCTGCAGCGCAGCATTCCGGAGGTATCAAAATGCCAACAACCGTAAAGTCTGAATCCTCCCATACTCATACCCGGGAGTCCTCATTTGTTACTCTTCTGTCAGGCTGGGCGCAGCAGGGGGTCCAGAGCTTCTTTGCCACGCAACGGATCCTCGTGGATCTGGCGATGCGGCAGAATGCAAGCCTGATGCACTCTCTGCGGCAACAGTTGTCCGACCCCAATCATTCCCCGACTGCCATTTTGAGCGAAGTTACTGCCGAGGGAATGGCGAACTTCATTGAGGGGCAGAAGGTCCTGCTTGAACTGGGGCAAAAACAGAACGAAATCCTGTTGAGCGGTGTCAAGGAACGGGTCGGCGACTGGCCGGCAGCGGAAGCGGTTACCGATCTGCTGCGGCGCAGCGTGGAGACTTTCGTCCAAATGCAGCAGGAATTCCTGAAAATTGCCGGCAAGCAAACTCATACCTGGGTGGAAGCAGTGAAGGCGGGAAAACCGTATCAGGGCGAGCACCTGGTGGAACTTGCTCAAGAGGCGATGGAGCACTTTGTGAAAACGCAGAAGCACTTCATGGACGTCATCGCCGAGGAGACAGCCAAAGCCACCGGCGCCAAGCACACCAATGGCGTCAAGAAAATCAAGAAGACCGAGTTGGCGCAACTGGCGCGCCAGACCACGGAGTCATTCATCGATGCGCAAAGGAAGCTGGTTGATGTCGCCGGGCGACAGATGAACTCCAGCGTGAAGACAGCAGGCAAGACCTTGGAACTCTTGCGGCCATTTCCCTTCCTGCCGTTGGGTGAGTTGACGCGGGAAGGCGTGAAAAGCTACGTCGATGCCCAAAAGGAGTTGATGGACGTCATGGCAAAGCGGGGCGGTAATCACAAACCCGCGCCCAAGGTTCATCATCGCGTGAAGCGGTCACCAAGGAAGCATGCGGCAGCGGCTGCAGCCTAAACAACGATGCAGTTGCAAAGTGGCACGCAACTTTGTCGTTTCGCGCCGCGCCGCCGATTGGTAAAGCCTGATGAGTGAAACCTGAAGTACTGCGCCAACGTGCCCTTGTCTAATGCAAGGCACGTTGGCGTTTCTTCTTGCGCTACAAGTACGAACCGTTCAATTCTCAGAGACTCTAGCCCGCACCGAACATAAGAAAGTCATCTCCTACACGTTGCCATGTGCGCCCACATCACATCGGAATGTGACCCTATCACAACGACCTGTGACCCACGCTACGGACTCAGACCGGTGCTGGGTGATGTAGTTACCTTGTCATCCCGGATCGAGAACCATGAGGAAATCCAAATGGACTTGTACAAGTGGTCGAAATCAAATGCCGACTATGGGCGAAGGCTCCTGGACTCCGGAATAGAGGGAGCGCGTTCGGGTGAAGAAGTATTTCTAAGCGGGAAATCTCTTACTCCGTTTCTTAGCGAGTCGGTTCGAAGCGCCTTGAAGCCCGCCGCACTCGGGGCGTGCATCGGCGTGCTAGGCAGCTATCCAAGGTATCGTGAGAAATCCCTCACCAGAACATTAGTGTACGGTTTGCTGGGCGGCGCCATCGGCCTGGGTGCAGGCGTCGCTTGGGAAAGCCGCCGTTTAACTGCAAGCGTCGCTGGTGGGGCTTTTAGAAACATTGGCAGGGTGCGGGACGAGCATTGGCTAACCAAGCATCCGATCGACTACGCATAGAAGCTACGGACGTTTTACCAGTGATCAGACGACCGTCTTCCTAGTCACTAGAGAGACAGTCACCGGCGATGGTCACGCGAGCTGAGAATAGTAAGCGGGCTCCTTACCAGCAAGGGACTTCAACAGATAGTTGAGAGGGGGCAGGAATGGTCACGAGTGAAGCGGTGCAGGAGCGGCTTCAGATTCCGCTGGCCGCAGAAAGTCTCAGTGAAGAACGGATTGCCTATCTGGAGGGACTAGTTGCCCAAGCCAGAACCGCCGCTGCCGTCTTTACCCAATACACCCAAGAGGACGTTGATCGCATCGTCAAGGCGATGGTCCTGGCTGGCCTGGAACAGGCGCAACCTCTCGCCCGCCTGGCGGTTGAGGAAACCAAGCTCGGCGTCATGGAAGACAAAGTCCTCAAGAACATGTGCGCCACCGAGTTCACCTACAACTATATAAAGGATAAACGCACGGTTGGCATCATTCGCGAGTTTCCGGAGCGCAATCTGGTGGAGGTCGCCGACCCGATCGGGGTCATCTTCTCGCTCACGCCGATTACGAACCCCACGTCCACGGTGCTCTTTAAATGCATCATGGCTGCCAAGACGCGCAACGCGGTCATTTTCAGTCCCCATCCAAACGCCTGGCGCTGTTGCTCCGAGGCCGTGAAAATCATGTATGAGGCCGCGCTGAAGCATGGCGCGCCCGAAGGGGTTTTTAGCTGCCTGGAATCGCACACCCTGCAGGACAACGCCTACCTGATGCGGCACAAAGATGTGGCCCTGATCGATGCCACCGGCGGGCCGGGCGCAGTCAAAGCCGCCTATAGCTCAGGCAAACCAGCCCTGGGTGTAGGGCCCGGCAACACGCCGGTCTATTTGGAAAAAACCGCAGACGTAAGTACGGCCGTGGTGGACATCATCGTCTCCAAGACCTTCGATAACGGGACCATCTGCGCCTCCGAGCAAACGGTGGTGATCGACGATGAGATTTATGACTTCGTGCTGAAGAAATTCGCAGAGCTGGGCACGCACATCTGCAATGAAAAAGAGACGGAACTCCTGTCGCGCACGGTAATCGATCCCAAGACTGGTTTTATGCAACCCATGGCGGTCGGGCAGAAGGCCACCGACATCGCCTGTCTGATTGGCCTCTCCGTGAAGCCGGGCACAAAACTGCTGATTGCGCCGATTCAAGGCGTGGGCCGCGAATATCCCCTGTCGGTGGAGAAGTTGTTCCCGGTGCTCGCGGTCTATCGGGCGAAATCCGTCGATGAGGCGCTCAAGGTATGCATCGATGTGAATCATGCCGGTGGTCTTGGACATACGGCCGTCGTTTTCTCGCGCAACGATGAGATCATCCGCAAGTTCAGTGAGGTGATGAATGCAGGACGGATCATCGTGAACTCGCCGGGCTCAGTCGGAGCGCTGGGCGCCGTTTATAACGATCTGGTGCCGACCTTCTCCTTCGGGTGTGGAACCGGCGGCGGCAACAGCACAACCGATAACGTGAACATCTATCACTACCTCAATATCAAGCGCGTGGCTCGGAGGACACAAGCCCATATGTGGTTCCGAGTTCCCAATCAGATTTATTTCAACCTGAACGCGGTGGAGAATGTACGCCAGTTCCCATCGCAATCAACCATCATTATTACCAATCCGGCTCTGGAGAAGTTCGGCCTCGTCGACGTGGTCCGGCGCTACATTCCGGAGGGAACCCACGTCCATGTCTCGGTCATTCCCGATGCGGAGCCCGAGGTCAAGGTGGTCATGCAAGGAGTGGAGGCGCTCAACTTCTACAAAGCAGACCAAATCATCGCCCTGGGCGGCGGGTCGGTGATCGATGCCGCCAAGATCATGAAACTCAAGTACGAGTCGCCCGATGCGGACCTGGAAGAACTGGCCGCGCCCTTTCTGGATCTGCGCAAGCGCGTGGTCCAGTACCCGACCGAGAAAGTTAACCATGCGCGGCTGATTGCCATCTCCACTACCAGCGGAACCGGGAGCGAAGTAACTCCCTTTGCCGTACTGACCGACAAAGAGTGCGGACGCAAGGTGACCCTGGCCGACTACTCGCTAACTCCGGACGTAGCCATCGTCGATCCGCAGTTTGTCATGTCCATGCCGAAAGGCCTTACCGCCGATACCGGCGTCGACTGCCTGACTCACGCCCTGGAGGCTGCAGTCTCCAATTACGCTTCGGCCTATACCGACTCCAACGCCATGCAGGCGATCCGGCTGGTGTTCAAGTACCTGCCCATTGCTTATGAGCATCCCCGCGATGAAGAGGCGCGTTCCATGATGCACAATGCCGCCTGCATCGCGGCGATGGCATTTGCCAATGCATCGGTGGGTGTGAATCATGCGTTGGCGCATGCCTTCGGAGCTCGCTTCGGAGTTGCGCACGGCCGGGCCAATGCACTCATGTTGCCGCATGTCATTGCCTATAACGCGGCCGTGCCGGCTAAATTCCTGCCGTCGCCGTATCAGAAGGGATATGTCGCACACAAGAAATACGCAACGGTCGCGGATCTGCTGGGCCTGGGTGGCCACACGATTGAGGAGAAAGTGAAGAACCTGGTGGTAGCGACAGAACAACTGCTTGATCAATTGGGGTTTCCGCGCTCGATCGCCGACCTGGGAATCTCGAGGGAGGAATTCGAGCGGGCAATGCCCGAGCTGACCAAGCTTGCCTTTGACGATCCGTCCTGGCGTTCGAACCCCCGCATGCCACTGATGAGTGAATTGGCCGACTTGTTTTGGAAGGCCTATGAGGGACGAGGCTTGGCGAAAGTGGCCAGTACAGCTCAGCAACAAAGCGCGTAGGTGATGGTGGTG
>Ga0181538_10001520_pt1 | contig 25862 bp, 18 predicted proteins | sample PEATcosm2014_Bin_40_FD_119773 | JGI IMG/M metagenome (GOLD analysis project Ga0181538, IMG submission 119773) | Peatland microbial communities from MTU Mesocosm Facility, Houghton, MI, USA - PEATcosm2014_Bin23_30_metaG | ecosystem: Environmental > Terrestrial > Soil > Wetlands > Peat | place... | reverse complement strand
GCTGCGGCCAAAGGATGGGCCACCCGGAAATTCAGAGGCTCGCCCACCCGCCCATCACCGAGAAATTATCAGAAAACGCCCCGTCTGTCCCCGGTTTTCCCGTCCCCGGTTTTCCGTCGAGCCTTGGTCGTTGAACGCTACCAAGTCTACTCGGAGGAAGGAGCCGACGACATCATCCAATCAGCTATAGCAACATGCACAGGATCCCCCACAGACCTCATGTGGCGATGCTCAGATGAATGGTCAGCTCATCCTGAGCGGCATGTTTGTTGAGGCGAACCCGAAGCTCGTAGATATTCATGCCCGGTGCTGATACCCGGATGTAGAGCAGTCTTCCCGTTGCCAGTTTTCCCAACGAGTAGTATCCCTTCTCATCAGTCTTTGTGGAAGCAAGGACTCTCTTCCAGTCGGGGCTGCAGAGTTCAACCGTTACTCCGCTCGCGGGTTCATCTGTTCCCCAAACAAGAACATGACCAGCCAGTGCACGGCTTACGGAGATTTCCTTCTGAGTGACAAGCTCGGTCGCGTACACGGTCCCTACAGCGAAGAAGAGAACCGCCGCCAGCAGTGCGAACCGATATGGACTTTTCATGGTCATTTCTTGATGATGATGGAATACGACGGGCGGGTGGCAGGCCCTTTAGCGTTTTTTCTCTTGACGGACATTCACGCTTCGATGATACCACTCTAGCAAGTCGCCGCGGGGTGACTGGTGTTGCTTTTACGGGTGCCCGAGCCTTCCTGTTCTTGGAAGGGTCGGAGGTTCTTCCTTCTTATGACCAAGGATTTGATTCGAGTTTATGGGCGTGGCGATCTGCATTTCAACTTATCGACGGGCTCCAAGTAGAGCCCGCACCCAACCTTCAGCTGCTACCGCAGGCTGCCGCTGCTGGGTTCGGCCCGCGCGAGAAACATCTTCGTTCAAATTCTCGACGAGGTGCGCGACCGTAATGGCTGCCGCTTAGTCGGATATGTCGTGATGCCCGAGCATGTCCACTTGCTCATCGGCGAACCGGCCAGCGGAACGCCTTCGATTGTGATGCAGGTTCTGAAGCAGCGCGTCTCGCGCCGCCTGCGACGGAAGAAGAGGGTCCCGGCGGGCCAACTGAAACTGGCGTTGGAAGGCGGACAGGAGTTGCCTGCGCGCTTCTGGCAACGGCGATTCTTTGATTTCAACGTGTGGAGTCTGAAGAAGCGTGTGGAGAAACTCGAGTATATGCGCATGAATCCGGTGAAACGCGGGTTGGTGGCGCACCCGAAGCAGTGGCCGTGGAGCAGTTTCTCGTTCTACTCGAAATTGAAACAGGGATTGATTCGCATCGATCCCGAGAGATAGGTAGAGAGACGCGGAGGGAACGATGACAGATGCGTAGTAGAGGGCAGGACGGAAAAAGAAAGACCGACCCTTCGAAAAACCGCGAAGGGACGGGCACCCGTAAAGGCAACTGCAACGGCTACACCGTCCGAAAATTCAACTTAAAAGGGAGCCACCCGCCCCCACGGATTTCGATCGTCAATTTATTCCTGGAGGTGTCGCACCTACGGCGCTGTGGATTTTCTTCGTTCGGCACCCACCCCTTCCGGGGTGGGCTAAATTGTGTCGCGCCTCCGGCGCTGCGGGTCACGGTGGGCGGAGAGATCCCTCGTATCCCGCCGCGGCTCACGGCCAACGTTCGCCGCGAGCGGCAGGCAGGCGGCGGACGAAGGACGGGGCACTGTGAACTTCAAAGTCTGAGGCAGGGCCGCTGGCGGTTGACACGACGGGACGGAAGGGATAGGTTTCGCGCCAAGGGTAAGCTCCGTACGGAAATTCCAGTCAACAAGGAGGATGTATGGGAAAAATCAACTTGGGCCGTGTAATCCTCGGGGGCATCGTTGGCGGGCTCGTTGGAGATCTTTTGGCGTTCCTCGTAGATGGCGTATGGCTGGGGCCCCAATGGGCGAGCGGGATGAAGGCGCTCATGCAACCCAATCTTTCGTCAAGCCAGTTGATATGGTTCAACGTGCTCGGACTCGTTTATGGCGTTGCAACCATCTGGATTTATGCTGCGATCCGGCCGCGCTTTGGCGCCGGAGCGAAGACCGCCGTCTTGGCGGGCCTGGCCTGCTGGGTTCTAGGTGCGTTGATTCCCAACTTCAGCTTTATGTGGGTTGATGGCCTTTTTTCGCATCGGCTCATGGTCATGACGACTCTCGGCGGCGTGGCCGAGTTCGTGTTCGGCGCGCTTGCCGGCGCTGCTCTTTATCAGGAATCCGCCAGCTAGCCCCAATCGGACCAAACTCAATCCAGTCAGTTTCCCGCTGCACCGTGCAGGCCCAGCGTCAGATGGGTCTGCACGGTGTTCTGAGTGGCTTCCCGGAAGGGTAGAGTTCTAACGCACTCAGATTCAAGGGGCGGGCAAGCTCTCCGAAGTTCGGGGCTCGAGATGACGACGTTTGCGGCAGCGAGAAAGTCCCCCATACGCAAAATCGACGTGTGGGCCCCCCCGGGGGCTGAGAGCAAGGCAATCGTAGATTTGAACATTTGATGTTTGAAAGGGGGAGCGAGGAAGGCCACCCTAGGTCTTGTGACACTTGTCACAAGGAGGGGTGAGAGGAGTCACTGCCCGCAATTCGCCTCCGGATGCACTGTGGAGTCCTGGAGGTGCTCCATGAATACCACCGGCACCGGCGCCCGAATTGCGCTGAAGAACGTGCTATTTCTCACGGATTTCTCCGAGCCCTCCCAGGCGGCCCTACCGTTTGCGCTGGCCATTGGACGCGAGTTCGGCGCAACGATTCATGCGCTGCACGTCCTGACGCCCGCACCCCTTGTTTGCGCTGCGCCGGAGACTGCCGCTGTGGCGGTCGAAGCACAGGAGGAGTTCGCCGAAGCGGAAATGCAGCGCGTCGAAACGCAACTCGCAGGTGTGCCCCACGACTCCACCCTGGTTCGGGGATTCGGCATCTGGCCGGCGATCGAACAGGCGATCACGGAAGTTCGCGCCGATCTATTGGTGATCGGGACGCACGGCCGCACTGGCGCGCAGAAACTGCTGCTGGGCTCGGTTGCGGAGGAAATTTTCCGGCGCTCGCCGATTCCGGTTCTGACGATCGGCCCGTGGGCGCGCAAGGAAGTTCACAACGGGGCCCATTTCCATCGAGTGCTGTATGCCACCGACTTCACGGCAGAGTCACTGGCGGCCGCGCCGTACGCCATTTCACTCGCACAGGAGAATGAGGCGCGACTCATCCTCTTGAATGTGGTGCATGAACGCGACCAGGAGGCGGAAAGCCGGCGAACCGTGACGTCTGTAGCGAACCTGATGTACGAACTTCATGAGCTCGTTCCAAAGGATGCGGAGCTGTGGTGCCGGCCGGAGGGCGTCGTCGAATACGGCGAGCCCGCCGCGCGGATTTTGGAAGCGGCGAAGCAGCGCAACGCCGACCTCATCGTGCTGGGAGTGCGAGATCACGGCGGCCGGTTGGGCGCCGCGACGCACCTCGAGCGGGCCGTTGCGCACAAGGTCGTGGCCCACGCGAAATGCCCGGTCTTGACGGTGCGCGGCTGAACCTGACCGGTGGAACAAAGGAGAGGGTGCGAAGAATGATTGCGTCACGGCTGCATACCGACGATATTGATATCGTGAAGCAGGAAGATGGCAGCAAGAGATTGCAGGATCCGTCGCACGACGTATTGCGATCCGAGCCCCGGGCTCTTGACGCCGCGTTCCATCCGCGAAACGTCGCCGTGATCGGCGCGCGCGATCGCGAGGGAAGTGTGGGATGCACGATTCTCAAGAATCTTTGCGTTCCCTCGCTGGAAGGCAAGATCTACCCGGTGAATCCGCAACGCGCGGAAGTGCTCGGGATTCCGTGCTTTCCCTCGATCGGCAAAGTTCCGGAAGCAGTGGACCTGGCCATTATTGTGACGCAGGCGCCAACAGTTCCAGCGATTATCAAAGAGTGTGTCGAGGCGGGCGTGAAAGCCGCTGTGGTTATCTCGGCTGGTTTCCGTGAGCGAGGGGCGGAAGGACAGGAACTGGAGCGTCAGATCTCGGAGCATCTCCGCGGGAGCGCGCTGCGGGTGATCGGCCCGAATTGTCTGGGCGTGATGAATCCGCTGGTGGGGCTGAATGCGACGTTCGCGCGAGCGATCGCGAGGCCCGGCAATGTTGCGTTTCTGAGCCAAAGCGGCGCGCTGCTCACCGCGATCCTGGGCTGGAGTTTTCAGGAGCAAGTGGGCTTCAGCGGCTTTGTATCGACGGGCTCCATGCTCGACGTGGGCTGGGGCGATTTGATCGATTACTACGGGGATGACGCAAATACGAAAAGCATTCTCATTTATATGGAATCGATCGGCGATGCCCGATCCTTTCTTTCCGCGGCGCGCGAGGTCGCGCTCCGAAAGCCGGTAATTGTTCTGAAGGCGGGGCGCTCGGAAGCCGCCTCCAAAGCTGCCGCTTCTCACACCGGCGCACTTACCGGCAGCGACGACGTCCTTGATGCGGCGTTCCAGCGTGCCGGCGTCCTGCGAGTGAACGCAATCTCGGACTTGTTCTACATGGCGGAAGTGCTGAGCAAGCAGCCCCGGCCACGCGGTCCGAAGCTCACGATCCTTACGAACGCAGGCGGCCCCGCAGTGCTGGCCACCGATACGCTTATCGCGAACGGCGGTGAAGTCGCGCCGCTATCCCCAGAGTCTTTTGAGGCGCTGAACCAGTTGCTGCCACCGCACTGGAGCCATGGCAATCCGATTGACGTTCTTGGCGATGCAGATCCGGAACGATACGCGCGCGCGGCGGAGATTGCGTTCGCCGATCCGAACAGCGACGGAGTTCTGGCAATTCTGGCACCGCAGGGGATGACGGATCCAACGGAAATCGCCCGGCGTATGAGCGCACACGGCCACTCGCACGGGAAACCGTTCCTTGCGAGTTGGATGGGAGGCGTGGACGCCGCGGAGGGCGAAGCTGTTCTCAACGCGGCAGGAATTCCGACGTTTGCGTATCCCGATACAGCGGCACGCGCCTTCGATTTGATGTGGAGTTACACCTACCACCTGCGGGGAATTTACGAGACGCCTGTGCTGGCAGAAGACCTACACGACGCGAGCATCACTCATCGCGAGGCACAGAAGCTTATCGCGGACGCCCGCGGCCACGGCCGAACTTTGCTGACGGAATATGAATCGAAGCAGTTGCTCGAGGCTTACGGCATTCCTACTGTTGAAACCCGAATCGCGCGAAGCGCGGACGAAGCAGCCGAGGAGGCCGCGGATATCGGCTTTCCCGTTGTTTTGAAACTGCACTCTGAAACGATCACACACAAAACTGACGTGGGGGGCGTGAAGCTGAATCTTACGGGAGAGCAGGCGGTTCGCGAGGCGTACAGCGCGATCAAGAAGAGCGTTACGGAACGCGCGGGCGCGGGACATTTTCTCGGAGTAACGGTCCAGCGGATGGCAAAAGTCACGGGCTACGAGCTGATCGTGGGAAGCACGGCGGACGCACAATTCGGGCCGGTGCTGATTTTTGGATCCGGTGGAGAGTTGGTGGAAGTGTATCGCGATCGCGCGCTGGCGCTTCCGCCGCTGAATAGCACGCTGGCGCACCGGATGATGGAGCAGACGCGGATTTTCAAAGCGCTGCTCGGGGTGCGTGGGAAGGAGCCCGTCGACATGGCGGCGCTGGAAGCGCTGATGGTGCGGTTCAGCAGACTGATCATTGAAAACCCGGCGATCAAAGAGGCCGATATCAATCCTCTCGTCGTTTCGGCAGAACAGCTTGTGGCGCTCGACGCGCGCTTCGTTCTGCATCCCAACAGCGTCGCGGACGCGGACCTGCCAAAGCCTGCCATCCGGCCATACCCGGTGCGCTATGTATCCGCATGGAAGATGAAGGATGGAACGGACGTGACGATTCGTCCGATGCGGCCAGAGGACGAACCGCTGATGGTCAAGTTCCACGAGGCGCTTTCCGAGCGAAGCGTATTCCTGAGGTACTTTCACGCCGCGAAGCTTGGGCAGCGCGTCTCGCACGAACGGTTGGTGCGAATGTGCTTCCTGGATTACGACCGCGAAATGGCGCTGCTCGCGGATCGGACGAATCGGGAAACGGGCGAGCATGAGATTCTCGCCGTCGGCCGAATGAGCAAACTGCACGGGAGCAACAACGCCGAGATCGCGTTACTGGTCCGAGATCAATATCAGCGGCGCGGGCTTGGCTCCGAACTCCTGAAGCGATTGATGCAGATTGCCCACGACGAACGGCTGGATTCTCTGCGCGCCGATATGCTGCAAGAAAACATCGAAATGCAATCCCTGGTCCGCAAACTGGGATTCCGCGTGACGTCCACGGAGGATCCGGCCGTTTTGTTTGGGTCGTTCAACCTTCGAGAGGGAATGCCTCGGACGAAATAAGAATTCCCTGAAAAATAGTACGAGCCTCCCTTCGCCATGACTACTTTATGGCTAAGGGTATGCCTGTTCCGGTTAGGGAGAAGAGGACAGGCAGGAATGCCTGTCCTACTGGGGACTGCGCCAAATTCCGGTGGCAACCGCGGGGGGTTGTCAGCTCGCAGCAGTCAAATGCTTTGGTGAAGTTTCCGCTGGGAGCTCGGGCCGGAGCAGCTTCAGGACTACACCCTGGTTCTCATCGTAGGCGAGGGAGAAAACGTGCGAGCATCGCTCGCAGAGCCAGTAATGTCTAACACCGCGCGGTTCCGCGGGAGGTCGTGAGACTAGAGTCTCCGAAGATGGGGTCGGCGAGTCAGGACGAAAACGGAAAAACTTGCCTCCGCCAAGCCAATGAAATGCGCTCTGACATGCGGGGTTGGCGCACTTGGGGTGATGGCTATGGAACAGAGGTTCTCCTGCGGACTCACCCGCGCCAGGGGCCGCTGGGCCGGCGGGGTTGTTGCGGTGCTCCTGCCGCTGTTCCTCGAGTTTCGCGATCGTGACCCGGAGCCAATTTCCGAAGATCTCTTCAGTCTCGAATTGATCGGCGTAGCGATATAAGGAATCCAGTGTATCGCCCTGCGGGTTGATTGGAATGTAGCGGCAGGGGATCTCCGCGGCGCGAAATTCCAGTGGAACCAACTGCATCAGGACGCATTCGGCGCACGGATCGCGGTGATCTTTGGAGTCGTAGTTCATGCAGGTAGGAGAATCTTCGAAGATGTACCGGGACCTCCAGGGCTCGCGCGGGGATCGGCCGTAACCGCCCTTTTCTAGAAAATTGAGTTCAAATTTCAGGACATCCAACAGATCGCGCTCATCCTTTTTCATGGCCGACTCCTTCAGCTTACGACTATCTGCTTTCGCGGAGGGGAGGACGATGACCGGCGTCACGCCGGGAAGTGACTACCGTCACCTGCGGATGTCTTCCCGCAAGACGTAAGAGCTGAGCACCTTCATATAATTTCCGCGATCAAACGCGGAGGGGTTCCCGCAGGACCTGCGGCTCATACTGCCGTACATCTGGCCGAGGGATTCGTATTCATGCTCGTCCAGCCAGCAATCGAGAGCTTTCAGGACCGTGGAGACATGCGCCACGCCGTGCCGCAGAAGCGCTGAGGTCATCATCGCCACGCGGCTGCCCGCCATCATGCACTTGATGACGTCCTCGGCCGTTTGCACGCCGCCAGTGACTGCGAGGTCGGCCCGCACTTGCCCGGAAAGGATTGCAACCCAGTGCAAACGCAATAGGAGCTCCTGGGAGTTGCTCAGCGTGAGGCGCGGAACGACCTCGAGTTCCTCGATATCAAAATCCGGCTGGTAGAAACGATTGAAGAGGACCAAGGCGTCGGCTCCGGCGGCATCCATCTGCTTCGCAAAATTTGCGGGCGCCGTCAGGAACGGCGAAAGCTTGACCGCAACGGGGATGAGCAACGACTGTTTGATCTCGCGGACGAGATCGCAATAGCCGCTTTCCACGTCCGCGGCGGTGCGTTGCGCGTCTGTGACAATGGAATAGAGATTTAGTTCGAGCGCGTCCGCCCCGGCCTGCTGAACCTCGCGTGCAAATCGAGTCCAGCCGGCGCGCGATGTGCCGTTGAGGCTGGCGATCACCGGAACCGAGACCGCGGCTTTAGCCCGGTGAATCAATTCGAGGTAGCCCTGCGGGCCGAGATTGTAGCCGCCCAAATCGGGGAAATAGCTGAGCGCCTCGCCGAAGCTGTCCGTTCCGCGGGAGAGATCGGAATCGAGTGAGTTTCCTTCGAGCGTGAGTTGCTCCTCGAAGAGCGAGGGCAGCACGACCGCGGCGATTCCCTGGTCTTCAAGAGCCCGAAGATTGGGAATGGATTCGCACAAAGGCGACGCCGAGGCGACGATTGGATTTCGCAGGTCAAGTCCGAGATAGCGAGTGGAGAGGTCCATTTTATTCCTCCACTTTCTGGCCAACTTTGACCGATGAGCCGTTCTCCGCGGCCGCGGGAACCGGGACCGGGTTGTCGGCGCGGCCGTGCATCAGGGCGCGGTTTTCGTAGACGCGCCAGTGCCGCTCGACGTCGTCCTGTGCGAGACGCAACAGTTCGCGAGCTCTCTCTGGATCGCTGCGAGCGAGCATTGAGTAGCGCGCTTCCTGGTAGACGTAGTCTTTCAGGGCGATGCTTGGTGCTTTCGAGTCCAGCTGAAAGGGATTTTTGCCCTGCTCGCGGAGCCGGGGATCATAACGCATCAACGGCCAGTAGCCGGAGAGCACGGCCGCCTTTTGCTGCTTGAGGCCGAAAGCCATATCGTAACCGTGCGCGATGCAGTGGCTGTAGGCGATGATGAGCGACGGGCCGTTGTAAGACTCGGCCTCCTGGAATGCCTTGATGGTCTGCGTGTCGCTGCCGCCCATGGCAACGCGCGCGACATACACGTAGCCGTAGCTGATGGCTTCCATCGCCAGGTCTTTCTTGCCGTTGGACTTGCCCGCGGCCGCGAATTTTGCGACGGCACCGCGCGGCGTGGCCTTGGACATTTGGCCGCCGGTGTTGGAGTAGACCTCAGTGTCCAGTACGAGCACGTTCACATTCGCGTTCGAGCTAAGGACATGATCGAGGCCGCCGAAGCCGATGTCGTAAGCCCAGCCATCGCCGCCGATGAGCCAAACGCTCTTTTTCACCAATGAATCCGCCAGCGCGTAGAGGTCGCGGGCTTCGAGCGTGTTCATCTCGACGAGCTTCTGTTTGAGTACGACGATCCGTTCGCGCTGCGCGAAAATGCCGCGCTCGCTGGACTGATCGGCGTCCAGGATTTCGCGCACCAGGACTTCACCGAGAGCGGGCGCAAGACGCGCCAGGAGAATGCGAGCGTATTCGGTCTGCTGATCCACGGCCAGCCGCATGCCGAGGCCGAACTCGGCGTTGTCCTCGAAGAGGGAATTGGACCATGCGGGGCCGCGTCCCGCTGAATTCGTGGTGTAAGGCGTCGTGGGCAGATTCCCGCCGTAAATGGAGGAGCAGCCCGTGGCGTTGGCGATCAGCGCGCGATCGCCGAAGAGTTGCGTGAGCAACTTCAAATATGGCGTTTCGCCGCAGCCCGCGCAGGCGCCGGAGAATTCAAAGAGCGGCTCGAGCAGTTGCACGTCTTTTACTTGGGTATGCGAGAGCTTGCTGCGGTCGAGCTCCGGCAGTGCGAGGAAGAAGTTCCAGTTGTCGCGCTCGTTCTGGCGCAGCGGCGGCTGCGGCATCATATTGATGGCTTTGTGCTTCGACTCGCTCTTGCTCTTGACCGGGCAGGCTTCAACGCACAGATGGCAGCCGGTGCAGTCTTCCGGGGCGATCTGGAGCGTGTATTTGAGCGTCTCGAACTCGCGCCAGCGCGGTTTTGAGGATTTGAACGTGGCGGGGGCGTCCGCGAGCAGCGAGGAATCGTAAACCTTCGCGCGAATTACGCTATGCGGGCAAACCAGAATGCACTTGCCGCATTGAATGCACAGCTCCTCATCCCATACGGGAATTTCGAGAGCGATATTGCGCTTTTCCCATTTCGCCGTGCCGAGCGGAAAGGTTCCACCTGGGGGGAACGCGCTCACCGGCAGGCTGTCTCCGCGGCCTGCGATGATGGGGCCGAGGACGTCATGCACGAATTTGGGCGCTTGCGCCGGCACGGCCGGCAGAATGTTGAATGTGCTCGACGCCCGGCTGGGAACCACTACCTCGTAAAGGCGGGCCAGAGTCGCGTCCACGGCGGTGAAATTCTTCTGCACCACGGCGTCGCCGCGCTTGCCATAAGTTTTCTTGATCGCGGACTTGATGGCGGCGATGGCTTCCTCGCGCGGCATCACGCCGCTGATGGCGAAAAAGCAGGTTTGCATGATGGTGTTGACGCGAGAGCCCATGCCAGCTTCGTGGGCGACGCTGTAGCCGTCCACGACATAGAATTTCAGCCGCTTGGAAATAATTTGTTCCTGCGTGTGCAGCGGCAGGTGATCCCAGACTTCGCCGGGGCCGAATGGAGAATTGAGGAAAAAGACGGCGCCTGGCTCGGCGGCCTCGAGAATGTCCATGCGCTCGAGAAACTGGAATTGATGGCAGCCGATGAAATTGGCCTTGCGGATCAAGTAAGAGGAACGAATTGGTTCAGGCCCGAAGCGCAGGTGAGATACCGTGACGGTGCCCGCCTTCTTGGAGTCATAAACGAAATAGCCTTGCGCGTGCGAGCCGGTCTCTTCTCCGATGATTTTTATCGAGTTCTTGTTTGCGCCGACGGTGCCGTCCGAACCGAGGCCGTAGAAGATCGCGCGCGTGGTGCGCGGGCTTTCGGTCGTAAATTCGGGATCGAATTTCAGACTGGTGAAGGTGACATCGTCATCGATGCCGATGGTGAAATGGTTGCGCGGGTCCTTGCGCTTCAGCTCGTCGAAGACGGCTTTGGCCATGGCCGGGGTGAATTCCTTCGAGGAAAGCCCGTATCGTCCGCCGACTACACGCGGCCAATTTGTGAATCGAGATGGCGTGCGTCCCTCTTCTGCCGCGGCCCGCGCTTCGCCGAACGCCGCCAGGGCGTCCATGTAGAGCGGTTCGCCCGGTGCGCCGGGTTCTTTCGTGCGGTCAAGCAGTGCGATGGCGCGCACTGTGGGGGGCAGCGCCGCGAGCAGAGCGTCAACCGCGAGAGGTCTAAACAACCGAACCTTGAGCAGGCCGACCTTTTCTCCTTTGGCTTGCAGGGCTTCAATCGTTTCCTCTACCGCTCCGGATCCGGAGCCCATCAGGATGACGACACGCTCTGCGTCAGGCGCTCCCATATAGTCGAAGAGGTGGTAGGTGCGGCCCGTGCGCTCCGCAAAGCGATTCATGACGTCCTGCACGATTGCGGGACATGCGTTGTAAAACGGATTGCCCGCTTCCCGCGCTTGAAAGAACACGTCTGGATTTTGCGCTGAGCCGCGCAGGACGGGCTGGTCAGGCGTCAACGCGCGATTGCGGTGTTGCCGCACCAGTTCGTCGTAAATCATGAAGTGCAGGTCATCGTCCGAGAGTGGCTCGATGGTCGCGACCTCGTGCGAAGTGCGGAATCCATCGAAGAAATGCAGGAAGGGAATTCGCGACTCGAGGGAAGCGGCGTGGGCAATCAGCGCTATGTCCATCGCTTCCTGAACTGAGTTCGACGAGAGCATCGCGAATCCCGTGGCGCGGGTGGCCATCACATCGCTGTGATCGCCGAAAATCGAAAGGGCGTGGGTCGCCAAGGTTCGCGCGGCCACGTGAATAACGGCCGGGGTCAGCTCGCCCGCAATCTTGTACATGTTGGGGATCATCAGGAGCAGGCCTTGCGATGCGGTAAAGGTCGTGGCTAGTGCGCCTGCCTGCAGCGCTCCGTGGAGAGCCCCGGCGGCTCCGCCCTCGCTCTGCATCTCGACGACGTCCGGCACCAGTCCCCAGATGTTCTGTTTCGCTTCGTTTTTCCACTGATCTGCCCACTCACCCATCGGGGAGGATGGCGTGATCGGATAGATGGCAATGACCTCGCTGAGGCGGTAGCCGACGGATGCGGCAGCCTCATTCCCATCCATCACTACGGTGCTTCGGGCCATTGGAATGCCTCCTAAGCGACTTCCCAGTTCAGTTTCGCAAGATACGACCGGGGCGGCTGTGACATCCGTCACCAGTGGGTGTGACGGCTGCGGGATTTGACCCAGGTGCGCGAATTCAGGAAATCAGGCAGCTCAATCGGACATCAGATTTTGCGGGCGGTGACGAGCTCGAGATGTTGGGCAGCGCGCCGGGGTAGGAAAGTTGTGCTGCTTAGGAAAATGTTGACACGGGTCAATAATCCCAATATATGAGGGTGCGTGCCACAGCGTAAGACAAGCAACTCCCCCTATCGCGTTCAGGTTCTGGACCGGGCGATGTCCATTTTGGATGCACTCGCGACACGGCAGGAGGATTTCAGCTTGGCCGAGTTGTGCGGCACCTTGGATCTTCACAAAAGTACCGTTCACCGCTTGATGATGGTGCTCGAGAGCCATCGCCTAGTGAGCAAAAATCCGGGAACAGGGCGGTATCGTCTGGGGCTCAAGCTATTTGAATTAGGATCGAAGGCGATCGCGACACTCGATTTGCGCGAGCATTCGCGCCCCTACCTCACGCGATTGCTCCAGGAAACACAGGAGACTGTGCACCTTTGCGTTCTTGATTTTGAGGATGTTGTGTACTTGGAAAAGATGGAGCCGGAACGAAGCGTGCGCATGGCGTCGCGCGTGGGCCGCCGCCACGCCGCATATTGCACTGCCGTCGGGAAGGCCATGATGGCGGAGCTTCCCGAATCAGAACTGGACGAAATCCTGGGGCAGGTAGAATTCAAACCGATCACGCCGCGAACAATCACGTCGTCTGAGGTATTGAAAAACGAATTCAGGCTGATTCGCGAACGTGGCTACGCGGTGGACGACGAGGAGATTGAGGAAGGCGTGCGGTGCGTCGCGGCTGCCGTGCGGGATCATTCGGGCCGCGCGATCGCGGCGATGAGCGTTTCTGGTCCGTCCTTCAGGATGACAGAAAACAAGATTCCAGTCGTGGCCGAATTTGTCGGCCGCGCCGCGCGGGAGTTATCGGTGGAGTTAGGGTTTGTTGCGAAGCGAGTGGAAGTGGGGGCGGCAGGTCTGGCTGGAAGCTGAGGGCCCGGTGGCGGACCGTCAGGGCTGCCCAGGCAGGCTGATTTTTGACCGGGAGGAAATGTCCAGGGGCGTCACCTCCCGGTCGGGCCGGACGGGAAGGGCATGGACTCCAAATGATTCTCGACTCGTTTCGGCTTGACGGAAAGAACGCGCTGGTCACCGGGTCCGACAAGGGACTCGGCGCGGGTATCGCTCTCGCGCTTGCGGAGGCCGGGGCGAACGTGGCGTTCCATGCCCGGAGGACTGCGCCGGACGGGCTGATGGAGCAGGTTCGCGCGATGGGGCGAAAGACCACGTTCATCCCCTGCGACCTTCGCGACACGAAGGCGTGCGTAGGCGTCGTGGAGCAGGCCATTGCGGCATTCGGCTCGCTCGATATCGCGGTGAACAATGCCGGCACGATTCGCCGCGCGCCGGCGGCGGAATTTTCGCTCGAGTATTGGGACGAAGTGATCGCGGTGAATTTGAGTTCCGTTTTCCGGGTGGCGCAGGCTGCCGGGCGGCACATGCTTGCGCGAGGAGCGGGCGGAAAAATTGTGAATGTGGCTTCGCTGCTTTCGTTTCAAGGGGGCATCACAGTTCCGGCATACGCGGCCGCGAAAGGCGGAGTGGCGCAATTGACGAAGTCCCTGGCCAACGAGTGGGCCTCGAAGGGAATCAATGTGAACGCAATCGCGCCGGGATACATGGCCACGGACAACACGACCGCGCTGCGCGCGGACCCCGTGCGCAGCAGGCAAATTATGGAGCGAATTCCGGCGGCCCGTTGGGGCGAGCCTCGAGATCTTGCCGGCGCGGCACTATTTTTGTGCTCCGCTGCGAGCGATTACGTGCACGGGCACGTGCTCACGGTGGACGGCGGCTGGATGGGGCGATAGCGACTCCCAGCGGGAATTCCGTAGCCTGCGGGAGCGTCGCCCGCAATAATTCGACAGGAGGCGACGGAATCATGGCCGCACAAAAAAGTGAATTCCCCGACCTGATCGTCGTCGCGCACGAAGAGGGCAGGACGACGCAACCGGAACCCGGCTTGACGCGCCGCGTTCTCGCTTACAACGACAGGCTCTTCCTCGCCGAACACCGCATGGAAAAGGGTTGGCAAGGCGCTCTGCACAGCCATCCGCATGAGCAGATGGTGTATGTCGTTAGCGGACACATCGAGGTGAGGAGCGGCGGAATTACGCGCCACCTGCGCGCGGGCGACACGTTTGTGGTGCGCGGCGGCGTGGAGCACGGCGCGTCCGCATACAAAGATTCCGTCGTCGTAGATGTCTTCACGCCATGCCGCGAGGACTATCTCGTTTAGCGACTCGCGTCCTGCAACACTTCCACGCCGTACGGCGGCAGATCGAGCGCATCACCCTGAGAATTGCCCAACAGAAAATTCATGGCATGCGGAAGCGTGACGTGCCGCGTCTGGTCCGCCCAATTAATGAGAATGAAGAATTGCTTTCCGCCGCCGCTGCGCGGGCAGACTTCGATTCCGTCGGGCACCGGCCCCAGCGCCGCGGTCACGCCGCTGGTCTGCGTAATCCATTGCGCGGCATTAGCCATCGTCTTCTCGTCGAAAATCGTGCCGATGTACGTGATGCGGCCCTTACCGACTTTGCGAGTGATGACCGCGGGCTGGCCGTCGAGCCAGCCATTGCTCTTGCCGTAACGCATTAGCACTTCGGTGTCCGCCGTGGCCGCGCTCAATTGCTCGGCCCAAATCGTGCCGGTGCCGTCGCCAAAATTCCCCGAGACCGGCACGTTCTTTTCCAACGCGTAATACTGCTCGACGCGTCCGCCGAGCGGCGCGACGAGGTAACCCGGTTGCCGCTGCGGCAGCAGGGCATTCGCGTCGTCCTTCATTCCGGAGCGCGGGCCGAGCACGAGGTGTCCGCCATTTTGCACGTAGTCCAGCAAATGTTTGGCCATGTCTTCGGGGAGCACGTTCAAGTCCGGCGCGACAACGACCTTGTAACTATCGAGCGGCGCGTACGGGCTCACAATGTCCAGTGATTGCGAAATGGACCGCAGTGCGTGGTAATAGCTGTTGAGCAGCGCGATCTGATCGTAGTCCTGCGTGTGTTTTTGATGATCGATGGCCCAGCGGCTGTCGTAGGAATAGAGCAGCGCCACTTGCGAGACGGGCGTCGTGCCAGCGAGCTGGGTGCCGATGGTCTCGAACTCGCGCCCCAATTGCGCGATTTCGTCGTAGAGCGGCACGGGCGTGCCGTCCGGCCCGAGCAGCGTGCCGTGATACTCCTCCTGGCCGTTGAGCGCGCTGCGCCATTGCCAGTAGCCGACTTCATCGCCGCCGTGGCCGATGTCCTGCCAGGCCATAGCGCGGACTTCGCCCTTATTCAAAAAATTATTTACGCGCGCCCAGTTCACGGCGCCCGGCTGCGTCTCCATCACCCAGAAGTTCTGGCGTTTGTAACCGCGCACCGCGTCGTGAACCATGCCAATGCCGTCCACCCGCATGTGCCCGGTGCCCACGTAGTCGTCCCAGGAAGCCATCGTCAGCGGGGCGCTCATCACGAAGTAGTCCTGGCCCTCGAACAAACCCATTAAATTTCCGGTGATAAATTGTTTGGGATCGGCGTGCTGCCGGATGACGTCGATCTGCACGCGCTGGTATTTGTCCCACGCTGCGGTGACGAAGCGATCCCATTCGAGGAGCAAGCCGGGATTGTGATTGCCGATCGGAAACGGAATCTCCGACCAATTGTCGTACGTCTGGCTCCAGTAGGCCGTGGTCCAGCGCGCGTTCAGGTTGTCGAGCGTTTTGTATTTCGCTTTGAGCCAATCCTGGAATTGCTGCCGCGTCGTGTCGTCGTAGGAGATGTTCGCGTAGCCGTATTCGTTGTCGATCTGCCAGCCGAGGACGTTCGGATTATGGCCGTAACGCTCGGCCATGCGCTCGGCGATGTCGCGGCAGAATCGCAAATAGACGGTGGAAGTTGCCGATCCTTGCGCACGCATGCCGTGCGTGTCGCGCCGGCCGGTATCGAGCACGCGGAGCGTCTCGGGATATTTTTGCGTGAGCCATGCGGGCGGCGTGGCGGTCGGCGTGCCGAGCACGACGGCGATGTGATATTGCGCGGCTTTCGCGATCGCGCGATCGAGCCAGTCGAAATTGAACTGGCCCTCAGTCGGCTCCATCGTGCTCCATGCAAACTCGGTGATCCGCACGACGTGGATGTGCGCGGCCTGCATGAGCCGCAAATCTTCGTCCCAGCGCGCTTCGGGCCACTGCTCGGGATACCAGGCCGTGCCCAACAGCAAGGGCAACTTCTGGAGCGCGGCCTTGGCCGGATCTTCCACGGCGTCTGCGTTCGATTGCGCGTGGACAAGCCCCAGCGAAAGCAGCGTAAGGCCGCATAGGCTCGCGGCCCAAAAGAGTTTGCGTAATCTCGGCACGGAATCCTCCAGGACTCTGAAGGCGTGGCATCGAAGCCACGCGCTTGCGCCGCCATGAGCCGGCACGGTGAGCTCGATCGAAGCAGGCTGGCGCAGGCAGAGATACTACGCTGGCGCTCGCTTGCCAAGCGCAAAGTGAGTTTCGTTATGTCTGGCGCAGAACGATCCGGAGGGCCAGCGGCGCACCGGCCGTAACGATTACAAGCTCATGCAAGACGCGCGATGTTTCGATACAATCCCGGCGTCGAAGGGGGAATCCGATGCGTCGCATTCCTGCAGCGTTCATCCTGAGTCTTATTGTTTCCTGTGGTCTTTTCGCGCAAGGGCCGTTCGGCCGCGATGCGAGCGGTCCGGCGGGCACCTGGTATCTCGACGCGAACGGCGCGCGCTTCACCGTGGTGATTTCGCCTGGGGCCACGGAGGACGCTCTTACCGGCACGATTGCCGACGAAAGCGGTCACGCGGGCACTCTCGACACTTTCAAGTGGGATCGGACGTCGCGACAATTCAGTTTCCGGGCGGACATCGGCAACAATAGCTACTGGTGCCGCGGCTCAATCGTCGAAGGAATTTTTGTGGGTCGTTATGCGCAGGCCGGCGCTTCCGGCGAAATGCCCGCGCAGGCTGAGGAATTCAAGTACCACGTCACCGGCTGGAACAGCACGTATCTAGACCACGGGCTTGCGCCGCGCGTTTACGACGTGCTCATCAACAAGGAATTTCACGCCACTCTGCGCATTGACGTCTCTGAGGACAGCCCCAGCGGATTCATCGGGCGCCTCAAAGTTTATGGCAGCGTGAGCGCCGGCGCGCGCGGCGAACAAGTCGAATTCGATGTGCACGTCACCCAGTGGGATGGCACGAAGCTCAGCTTTGTCGAAAACGATCCGCTTTACACGATGACATTCACCGGCACAGCCGCGGGCCGCCTGATCTCCGGCACCTACACGCAGAGCAATTTCGCCGGCACATTTCCATGGCAAGGCGCACGCGCCCAGGTTCTCTCGTATGGATTCGGCGAGCCGAAGAATCCAGATGATCGCACCGCGTGGCAGAATCGCGTGCGGCGCCAGCTCTACGCGCTGATGATGGGCGGCAATCCCAAGCCGCTCGCGATGAAGGTTACGGTGCTGGCCGCCGATTTGCCTCCGCTCCCATCGAAGAAATATGGCGAGAGCCGCGACGATAATCCCGCCGCCTGGCCGCAGAACTATCGCATGTCTGAAATTCAAATTGATTCCACGTTGCCGAATCTCTATGGCGGCGCTCCGCTCGCGCGCCGGGAGCACGGTTATCTTGCTGTGCCGACCACGCCGCCGCCCGTCGGAGGGAAATATCCGGCGGTGATCGCGGTCAACGGGCACGGCGGCAGCGCGTGGAGCATGATGAATCCCGATGGCACGTGGTACGGCGATGCCTTCGCGCGACGCGGCTTCGTCGTTTTCGCGCTGGATATTTCACATCGCCCGCTTGAGGATCGCCAGGCGCCCTATATGACCAAGCCGCTCTACGCCGATCGCTTGCAGGGCGAGGATCCCGCGCACGGCAATGGCGTACATCCCGCGATCAAGGCCGCGGGCTTCGATTCCGATTGGGAAGAGGACGGCGAACGCGTGTACGATGCGATGCGTGCACTTGACTACGTGCTCTCGCTCCCCAACGTCGATGCCACGCGCGTCCTGGTGACCGGCCACTCGATGGGCGGCGAAATTTCCGCAATCATGGGCGCATTGGAGCCGCGCATTCGGATGAGCGTCGTGCAAGGATTCTCTCCCGATCTCGGTGTGGTTCTCATGCACGGCAATCATCCCTGCTGGACGTGGATGAACGCCGACATCCGCGAGTATGTGGACGCTTCGGACTACTTCGCGCTGAACGCGCCACACCCGCTCATCGTCGGCACCGGCCGCTCGGACAACGCCTATTCCGTTTTTCCTGAGCCTTTCGCCGAGGATCTGGAAGTGATGCGACGCGTGCGCGTCGCTTACGGCGGGGAAGTGAGCAACGTGTTGCACTACCTCGATTACGATACGCACCGCTACCACGTCGGCGACATCAACCCCACGCTGCCGGAGATTCCGATCAATTTGAATGTGGGACCGGGCGGCCCGCGCCAGCCGGGCAGTGCGCCTCCGTCCGTTGATGCCAACGTTCCGGAATATGGCGTGCGCATTCCCGAATCGATTGCGCCGACCGGCGCCGACCCCTCCGATGCAATTGACTGGCAGACCGATGGGCGCACGTATCCGTTGCGCGCTACGCTCTTCGATTGCATCACGTACTACCTCCAACTGGCGCCCGCGCGATCCGCGGCGCAGTAGGACAGGCATTCCCTTGGCTCGCCGCACTCTGGCGGCTGCCTGTCCATGGTTCTTGCAGAGCAAAGAGAAGAGGACAGGCAGGAATGCCTGTCCTACTAGTTCCCGCAAGCCCGCGCTTAGAGCATTGCGTCCGCGCGTGAAACCAGCTATCAATGTCGCAGCAAGGAGTGCGTGATGGACCGCAAAGTCCAGGCAAGAGTCTTCGGCTACACGAGTCTTGTGGTTACGATTTTGGCGTGGGTCGCCTTCGGTTTGTCTTTCATCCGGAGCTTGCCGGACTTCTTCTTTCACTATGTCAACGCGTGGCTTGTGGCCCTGGCGGCTGCGTTTTTCCTGGCGCTTATGGCGGTGGTGAAAGGTTCTCCGCGGTGGCTGGTTCCCATGTTCTTCGCGATGCTCTCTCTTTTCATTCTCTGGTTCCTCGAGATGTTTCTCGGCTCCTCCGCCGGCGTCGGCGGACTTGTTTGAGTGTTGGCTAAGAAAACCTAAAGCCTAACAATCTGCCCGGAATGCTCTGCCAGGACTCATTCAGAGTCGCATCAACTGAATGCAGATGAAGGGCGCGAGGGGAATGCGTTCACCGCGAAACGCTGACCTGCGTGCCCGAGTGCGCGGCTGCGTAGATTGCTTCGACTAGCGCGACGCTGCGGCGGCCTTCGCGGCCGTTGCAGGCGGGTTGACTGTTCGTTTCGATGGCGCGGAGGAAATCTTCGAGCGCCATCTGGTGGCCGCGAATGTCGCTCACGGTTGCCGAAGCGGCGCTCTGATTCTTGTCTCCGGCTTCGTTGCCGATGAGGCTGGGGGCGGGCTTATGCAGGTCGGCGCGCACCAATAAATCTTGTTCAATGGCCAGCGTTCCCGCGGAGCCGGTCAATTCCACGCGGCGGGGATAGCCGGGAAAAACGGAAGTCGTCGCGATGAGCGTTCCGAACGCGCCGTTGGCGAACTCCAGCAGCGCGACGAGCGTATCTTCCGATTCGATCTTGTGCAGCAAGCTCGACATCTTCGCCTGGACCGCCGTGACATCACCCCAGAGCCACAGCAGCAAGTCCACGGTATGCACGCCCTGATTGATCAGCGCGCCTCCGCCATCGAGCGCCGTGGTGCCGCGCCACTTCGAGCCGCCGTAATATTCCGGCGGACGCCACCACTTCACGCGGGCTTCCGCGAGAATCGGTTTGCCGAGGATGCCACCGTCGAGCAATGTTTTGACACGGCGCAGGTCCGGCTTGAAACGATCCTGGAAGAAAACGCCGAGCTTCACTCCGGCCTTGTCTGTCGCCGCGATTAGTGCGTCCGCGCGGGCTACGGTGATGTCAATCGGCTTCTCCGTCAGCACGTGCAGGCCGCGCCGCGCCGCCGCGATGCCTTGCTCGGCGTGCATTCCCGAAGGACTGCCCAGCGCAACCATCTCCATCGGGTCGTGCGCCAGGAATTTTCCATAGTCGGTGTAGGGAACTCCGCCGTACTCGCGCGCGAGCCGCTCGACTTTTTCCTTGTTATTTCCGCAGATGGCGGCGATTTCCACGCCAGGAATCGCGCGCGCGGCGCGCGCGTGCGTTTCGGAGATGTTTCCGCCACCGACGATTCCGATGCGTATCTTCATCACGCGCGCGGCATCACGGATAGGCCGCGACGAATCGCTGATACTCTTTTTCGATTTCGTCGGCCGTGGCGATTTTGGAAAGAATCAAGATGCGGTAGTGAAACGTCACGTTCTGGTGTGGCGCAATAGTGAAATTCATCTGCTCTTTGCCGCCGGTGAAATCCTTCACGCCGAAGGGATTCGCGGCAAAAAGGCCGTAGTCGCGCGCGTGCCAGTAGGTGGGGAAGCCGGGATTTTTCGGGTAATCGAAAATGGCGATGGTCACGGGCTCATCGCCGATTTTGCCTTCGAGCGCGCACCAGCGGCCACGCGTGCCCCAGGCTGCTTCGCCTGTCTTGCCTTCGCTAGTGAGGTAGTTGCCGTTGACGCCGGTGTTGTCCATCTTATCCACTTTGGTGACGACGCCATTGGAGTCGGTGAAGACGCCGCCCTGCGCGGTCGGCAATTCCAGTTCGCGCCGCACGCGCAAGCCGAGCAGACCGTCTTTATCGTCGTGGAACACGACGGGATCATCCTGCGCCGTCAGAGTGGTGTAGAGATCCACGCTGCGGAAATCGGCGCCGCCACGGAAGGTGTACCACATGTCCTGTTTGATGAGCGTCGCGCCGGCGCCATTTGCGGCGACCCAATCCATCTGCGTCATCAGCGAGCCTTCGTGATCGCCGGGAACGTGGTTTACGATCCTGCGCTGGATGATGGTGCCCATCTTAGGCCGTTGCTCGGGCTTGATGGCGTCGGAATTGTTCCAGAAATCGAACCCGTTCACGTTGCTGTAGTTGAACCAGAGCCCGACGTGATGCGGATGGTCGGCGCGCTCGCCAGGTCCCGGGGGAAATCCGCGCGTAATGACCGTGCCGCGCGCGGTGCGCAACGGAAAGAGCACCGGTTTCTTGATCGTGTCCGGGTAAAGGTAGGAGGTGAACGGTTTGCCGTCAATCAGGATGTCCACGCGTTGACCTGCTTCATTCGGCACGATTTGTACCCCGGTGTCGTCGGGCGCGGGCGGTTGGGCGGGGGCGCTGGACGCAGCAAGCAGCGCCGCGCTCGCCAGGAGACACGTCCATAGGCTTGCGCTAAGGAGTCGCATCTGCAGCTATGCTCCGACCACGACTTCTTGCTTCACGTCGTCGAAGGTGACGCGTTTGCCCGTCTGAATCGCTGCGACATTCATGCACAGCGCGATCGAGTGGCTGTAGCCCGCGTCAATGCTGGCGTTGGGCGTCTTGCGGCTGCGAATGCATTCCATCCAGTTGCGGACGTTCGCGGTGGTCATTTCGTCATCGCCGGTATCGCCGCCCGTGGCCGCGCCGCCGGCCGATTCCGTCAGGCTGATTGTGGGCAGCAAGTTGGCCTGCATGTTCATTTCTTTAGCAAAGCGATCGGTGAGCCCGCCTTCAGGAGTGATTTCGCCCTTGACGAGATCGAGCGTGCCGCCGTTCGAGCGGTAGATTTCCTTGACGTCGCCTGCGGCATTCGTCATGCGCGAGGAGAAGATGACCTGAAAACCTTTGGTCATGTCATTGAGCGGGCCGTAATCGAACACCGCGGTCATGGTGTCCCAATTCTTGCGGCCGTCTTTCCAACCGTAGATGCCGCCGTTGGCGACGACGCTGCGCGGATGCGGCAGACCAGAGAACCAGTGCACGGTGTCAATCTGGTGGACGAGCCACTGATCGGGAATTCCTGAAGAGTACGGCCAGAATAGCCGGAATTCGAGATACTTTCGCGCGTCGAACGATTCGGGAGCGCGATTCGTGTTGAACGATGCGTTCCAGTAGCGCGTCCAATCAGTGTCTTCCTGTTTCAAGAGCGGGACCACCGACGGGCGGCGCCAGCGGCCGGGCTGATTTACATTCCACGTCATGTCGACGCAGACGATGTCGCCGAATTTACCCGACTGCACGAAGTCGCAGGCTTTCTGGTAGGTAGCCGAGCTGCGGCGCTGCGTGCCGACGGCCACAATTTGCGAGCTGTCGTGTACTGCCTTATGGAACCTGCGCGCGTCCGCCATTGTGTGCCCAGTGGGTTTTTCGACGTAGGCGTCGCGCCCGGCGTGCACGGCCTCGGTGCCGTGATAGGAGTGCTGGAAATCGGCTGTGGCGACGAAGACCGCGTCCACTTCCTTGTGCGTGTACAGCTCTTCATTATTGCGCGCGGCGAAGATTTGATTGCCGGTCAGCTTCAGGATGGCCGCCTGCGCCTGATCGCGCCGCATGCTCCAGATGTCGGAGACGCCGACGAACTCGAAATTCAGGTCGTCTGAGACTTTGTGGAACGCCGGCATGAGGGATGCTCGAAAGCGATCCGAGAAGCCGACGATGGCCACGCCGACGCGATCGTTTGCGCCAATGATGCGCGCGTAGCTTGTGGCCGTCGACGCCAGAGCTGTGGTAGCGAGACCCGCGCCCGCGACTTTGAGAAAATCCCGGCGAGACGTCTTATCTGCGGTCATGGCTTGCCTCCTGAAATTTCACTGCGCGAAATCGCCGGCGCCGGTGGAATCGCCGGGCTCGGGCAAAAGTGTCTTCTCTTTGACTTGGTCCAATTCGGTGCTCGTCACCCCTTTGCTCTGGAGCACGCGAAAATCGGTTACGTCTTCGAGGGAGAATACCGGCACATTTTTCGGTCCTCGGACATTGAAGAACTCCGCGCCATCCACGGCGACCAAGCCGAATGTCGGACGCGCGTCGGGGGCCATGGCTTTGATCTCGACGTCGCGCAATTCGATGTTCTTTGCATGGCGAATGTAGAAACCGTTCGCGGGCATCTGGCGGAAGCGCCCCGGTTCCGGATATACGGTTTCGTCTTCCGCGGGCACGAACGCGGCGTCGGCCGCGGTGGCGCCGCCCTGGTGCAGGATCAGGACGTTGCTGATCTTCACGTCCTCGATGACGTGATCCGGGATGCCGAGGATCATCGAGCAGAGCTTCGAGACGGAATTGGATGCGACGATATTGCTGATGATGACGCGGCGCAGGACGCCGACCGCGAGGCTCGCCGGACCGCGCATGCGACGGCCGAGGCGCAGAAAGATCGGCGCGTTCGCGACGTCGCGCATGGTGATGTTCGTGATGCTGATGTCTTCGAGGATGGCGCCGTCCACGGATTCGAGAGCCAGTCCATCGCACTTGTCGAACACACAGTTCGAGATGGCGATGTTGCGGAATCCGCCGTTCGATTCCGTGCCGCACTTGATTCGGCCGTTGAGCGGGACTCGCGTGGTCCAGGGCTTCCAGGTTGCGTCGAGCACCGTGCCCAGTTCGTAGCCGCCGGTCACGTAGCAATTCGTGATCGTGCAGTTGTCCATAGAGCGGGCTTCGCCGAGGGCGTAAGAGCTTTTCAGCACGATGGCGTCGTCCCACGGGGAATTGACCATGCAATTCGAGACGCGCACGTTATTGCAGCAGTCGATGTCCATGCCGTCGCGATCGGTGTCAATGCGCAGGTTATCGATGGTGAGATTGTCCACGCCGGTGACGAGAATGCCGAAGTGGCCACCCTTCAGAATCGAGAAGTCGCGCAGAAGGACGTTGTGGCAGAGCTTCAGCGCGATGGACTTGTTGCCGACGCCTGATGTCTCCGCTCTGAGGCCGGGCCCGTAACCCTTGCTCAGACTTTTTCCATGAATGAGGCCCGTGCCGACGATGGCGACGTTTTCAATGTTCTCGCCCCAAATTAAACTGTTATGAAAATGATTGTGACCGAAATCCTGGTACGGCTCCCACTCCGTTTTCGGTTCGGCCGGATCGAACCCGCCGCCTGTCGCTGGAGGATCCGCCGCAAGCAGCGTCGCGCCCGCGCCAAGTTCGAGAGTGATGTTGCTCTTAAGATGGATCGAGTAGGAGGCATACGTGCCGGCGGGTAGACGCACCGTACCGCCGCCCGCGGCGGAGGCCGCATCGATCGCTTTGTTGATCGCATCGGAATCGATTGTTTTGCCGTCGCCGGTGGCGCCGAAATCCTTTACGTCGTAAACGCCTGACTGCCCCATGGGCGCAGGAGCCGCTTTCTTCGCGGCCGCCGGCTCTGCCAACACGGCCTGCATGCCGATCGCTCCCAGAACGCCGCTACCGACCACCTTCATCAAATCGCGCCGCCGCACTCCCGCGACATCTTCTTCGCGTCCCACCCGTTGCAAGTTCTTCAGTCCTTCGCACTCGCTGGGCTTCATGGCTCTCCTCGAATAGGGATGAAATCCCGGCTGATCTCGTCGCTGGTCACCGAAATGTGGAACGGCGAGTTCAAATCGTGTACCCCAACTTTTCTTCGACGTATTTCTTGTTGATTTCGGCGCAAGTTTTTGGCGAATCGCCCGGTTCTGGGGGATTGTCCAGCTCGATGACGGCCCAGCCGTTAAATTTATTCTTCTTCAGCGCGGCCATCACGCCGGGCACGTCCACCAGACCCTGGCCCAGCTCGACCCACTTGTATTGAGCACCGCCGCGCACGCCCGGCGGAATTTCGACGACATCCTTGAGATGAAGAAATAGAAGCCGATCGCGATAGTCATTCACGACTTTCACCGGGTCGCCGCCGCCTTGATAACAGTGGGCGATATCGAGTTCCAGTTTCGTGTAGCGGACATCCACGGCATCGAAAATCTTGTCCACTTCGTCGGATCCCTGCGCGAGCGAGTTCATGTGGTTGTGTAGTCCAAGGGAGATGCCTACCTCCGCCGTGCGTTTGCCGAGCTCGGTCAGCATGCGGCCGCACTCGGCGTAATCGTCGGAAGTGATCGTCCGGTCCTTAGGACGCGCGGCGATGATTTGCAGGTACAGTCCGCCGACGTCGCGGACGAACTTCGCATGGGCGACGTGCAAGTCGTATTGATCCGCTTCCGGTTTGTCGATGTCGAGATCGCCGCTCGAGAACGCCACCATTTTGATTTTGTATTGCGCCAGCAAATCCTTGACCGTGCCAGTCGGATCATCTTTGAATTCGGTCAGGACGTTCGAGCGCAGTTGAATCGCGGGATATCCGAGTGCGGCGACGTCCTCGATGGCCTGACGGTCGTTGCCGCCCCAGCTGATGGCGGCATAGCCGAACTGAATATGAGCCGCTGCCCGCGCTTTCATTTTGCCGAAAGCGGACAAATCCATCGGCGGGTTGAACTGTTCGGCCCCGAAAATGGCGGGAAACCGCGAGCCCGCCACGGCAGGAAGGCCCGAGGACGCGGCCACAGTTCCCAGCGTGACAATAAAATCACGGCGCGAGTAGCCTTTAGACATGGCTCATCACCTCAAGCGCTCTGAATTTCTATAGGGGGAGTGAAGGCAAAATTCGGACGGATACGGCGCGGAATGGTTCCCTGGCATCAAGGGCAGCTGAACCTGTGCAACGCGCCGAATTCTATCAAAACTTTAAACGAAGCGGGCGGCGAATTTAATTAGACAGGTCCCAGCCCGGGTTCTATGGACTTCGCTCAGCACGAGTGTTAGC
>Ga0181538_10001515_pt1 | contig 25920 bp, 26 predicted proteins | sample PEATcosm2014_Bin_40_FD_119773 | JGI IMG/M metagenome (GOLD analysis project Ga0181538, IMG submission 119773) | Peatland microbial communities from MTU Mesocosm Facility, Houghton, MI, USA - PEATcosm2014_Bin23_30_metaG | ecosystem: Environmental > Terrestrial > Soil > Wetlands > Peat | place... | reverse complement strand
GTGGCCATGGGCGCCAAGGACGAACATACGCTCAAGGCGTTCCTGGAAGCGGAAGCATACGACGGCCCCAGCATCATCATTGCCTACTCCCACTGCATCGCGCACGGCATCAACATGACGACGGCAATGTCAGACCAGAAAGTCGCAGTTGATTCGGGTCAATGGCTGCTTTACCGCTACCATCCGGAGCGTGCCCTCGCCGGACAGAACCCGTTGACACTCGATTCGCGCACGCCGACGCGCAAGGTCAGCGACTATTTGCAGCAGCAGACGCGCTTCAAGATGCTCCAAAAGAGCAACCCTGAACACGCGAAACTTCTGTGGCAGGAGGCGCAGCAGGATGCTGATACTCGTTATCGCCTGTACGAATATCTGGCGCAGCGTAAGTCAATTCAGGCTACGGCTGTAGCGGAGGCGCGCGTCGCTCCGCCCGCGCCGGTGGAAACCGCAAAATAGCGGGCCACGCGAAAGCGACTACAGAACGGCGATTCACAGATCGGATTCACGGAACTAAGAGGGAGATTATGGACATACGCACACGATATCTTGGCATGGAGTTGCGCACACCGCTGGTTGCCTCCGCATCCCCGCTCTCGCACGAAATCAGCGGAATCCGCAGCCTCGAAGATGCCGGCGCCTCCGCGGTTGTGCTCTACTCCCTGTTCGAAGAACAGCTCCACAAGGAGGCCCTTGAGCTTGAGCTTCATCTCAACGCCGGCACGGAGAGCTTTGCCGAGTCAATTACTTACTTTCCCCACTCCAGCGAATTCCACACCGGACCCGAGGAATATCTGAATCACATCCGCAAAGCCAAGGACGCGGTGGACATTCCGATCATCGCCAGCCTCAACGGCGCGACCCTGGGCGGTTGGGCCAAGTTTGCCAGGCAGATCGAGCAGGCCGGAGCCGACGCCATCGAGTGCAATATCTACTCCATTCCGACGAACATGGAGGTCTCTGGCTCCGAGATTGAGAATAGCTACGCCGACATTCTTCGCGAAATAAAGACTTCCGTCCAAATTCCGGTAGCCGCCAAGCTCAGCCCCTTTTTCAGCAATCTGGCCAATATGGCAAAACGGTTCGACCAGATGGGCACCGACGGCCTGGTACTGTTCAATCGCTTCTACCAGCCCGATATCGACCTGGAAGAATTGGAAATCAAACCCAACGTGCTGCTCAGCACCCCTCAGGACTTACGGCTGCCCCTGACTTGGATCGGAATACTTTATGGCCGCATCCGGGCCAGCCTGGCAGCGACCAGCGGCGTGCATGGCCCTGAAGATGTGATCAAGCTTCTGATGGTTGGCGCCGATGTCACTATGTTGTGTTCCGTTCTATTGCGCAATGGCATCGGACATCTTCGTCATATCGAGCAAGGCGTTCTGGAGTGGATGGAGGAGCACGAATATGAGTCTGTGCAACAGCTGCAAGGCAGCATGAGCCAGCTCCGCTGCCCCGATCCGGGAGCCTTCGAGCGCGCCCAATACATGCGCGCCGTCAAAGGTCTGAAGCACGCGCTCCAAGTGTGATGCGCGAAGTCTTAGGAACGACGCCTAGCGAGATAGGTGTGTGACGAGCTAAAACCACGCTGGAGTATGCGTTAGGGACAGCCTGTGATCTTGCTCGCATTCGCGAGTGACGAGTGTCACAGCCTCTTGGCTGGGCATTCCGGACAATAGCCTGTAAGGAAAATTCCGCACCCATGTTCAAAATCCAACACGCTGAGTTCCTGGCGCCCGGCATCAAGCGGTTCGTCATCGAGGCGCCACGCATTGCACATAAGTACAAACCGGGACAGTTCGTAATCCTGCGGCTGTACGAGCAGGGCGAACGGATTCCGATCACCATCGAACATGCCGATCCCGAGCGCGGCACCATTCGCATTGTGGTGCAGTCGATCGGCAAAACTACGAGCCTTCTCAATGCCCTGAACACTGGCGATTCCATCCTGAACGTGGTGGGGCCGTTGGGAAAGCCGTCGGAGATCGAGAAATTCGGCACCGTGGTGGTGATGGGCGGCGGCGTGGGTACGGCGATGGCCTATCCGACAGCGGTGGCGTTGAAGAAAGCCGGCAATCGCGTAATCTCCATCGTAGGCGCGCGCAATAAAGAACTTGTCATTCTGGAGCGCGAACTGCGCGAATCCAGCGATGCGTTGATGATCACGACGGATGACGGAAGCTATGCGGACAAAGGTTTCGTTACCGACAAGCTTCGACAGTTGATTGAGAACGGCACGCGCATCGACCTGGTGCTGGCCATCGGTCCCATCCCCATGATGCGAGCGGTGGCGGAGATGACGCGGAAGGAACACATCCGCACCATCGTCAGCCTGAACCCGATCATGATCGACGGCACGGGCATGTGCGGCGGCTGCCGCGTGCTGGTTGACGGAAAGAGTGAGTTCGCCTGCGTGGACGGTCCCGAGTTCGACGCGCACCGCGTTGACTTCTCCGTGCTGGTGCAGCGCAATTCGATGTATCGGACGGCGGAGCAGAAATCGATGGAAGAATTCCAGCACGACCCCGAAAAGCAGCTCGAAGCCGTTCATGCCGGACAGACCGGCGCATGCGCGTTGCAAGGAGACACCCAGTGACACAACCCACTAAGACCCCCTCGTTGAATGTCTTACCATTAAAAGAGCGGATGAAGGTGCCCCGGCAGCACATGCTGGAGCAGTCCCCGCTGGAGCGTGCCCACAATTTCACCGAAGTGAACCTGGGCTATTCCGAGGAACTGGCGCGGCAGGAAGCGCAGCGCTGCCTGGAGTGCCCCAAAGCAACATGCACGATCGATTGTCCGGTGGGCGTCAAGGTGAAAGAGTTCGTGCAGTTGATCGTGGCTGGCGACTACATGGCCGCGGCGGCCAAAATCCGCGAGGACAACGTGCTGCCGGCCATCACCGGGCGTGTGTGCCCGCAGGAAGACCATTGCGAAGGCGGCTGTTTGATGGGCAAGAAGGTTCAGCCGCTGGGAATTGGGTATCTGGAGCGCTTCGTGGCCGACTATGAACAGGGTCACCTGGATATCAGCAACCTGCCCAAGGCGCCGCCGACGGGCAAGAAGGTTGCCATCGTGGGCAGCGGCCCCTCCGGCCTGACCGCGGCCGGCGATCTCGTCCAGAAGGGACACCAAGTCCACGTATTCGAGGCGCTACACACGCCGGGCGGCGTGCTGGTGTATGGCATCCCCGAGTTCCGCCTGCCCAAGCAAATCATCCGCGAGCAGATTGACTATATGCGCGCCATGGGCGTCGTGTTTGAAACGGATGTAGTCGTGGGACGCACGGTCACTATCGACGAGCTGATGGAAGAGGAAGGCTACGACGCGGTGTTTATCGGCACCGGCGCGGGACTCCCGCAGTTCATGGGCATTCCCGGCGAACATTTGAATGGCGTCTATTCGGCCAACGAATTCTTGACGCGCATCAACCTGATGCACGCTTACGAGTTCCCCAAGTACGACGAGCCCATGCTGGATTTCCGCGGCAAGAATGTGGCCGTGATCGGTGGCGGGAACACAGCGCTGGATGCGATCCGGTCGGCATTACGGCTGGGGGCGGGCAAAGCGTTTATTCTCTATCGCCGCAGCGAGGCTGAGATGCCGGCGCGCAAAGAAGAAGTGGAGCACGCCAAGCAGGAAGGCATCGAATTTCAGGTACTTGCCGCCCCGCTCGAGTTCCTCGACGACGGCAAGGGGTGGTTGGCGGGCGCGCGCTGCCAGAAGATGGCCCTGGGCGAACCGGATGCTTCCGGAAGACGGCGCCCGGTTCCGATTGAAGGCTCCGAATACGAAATTCCTCTTGCCGTGGCGGTCATCGCGATCGGGACCAGTGCCAATCCGATTGTCCAAAGCACCACGCCTGGCCTGGCTACCAACAAGTGGGGTTACATCCAGGCCGACCAGACCACGCAGAGAACGTCGCGCAAGGGCCTTTTCGCCGGCGGCGACATCGTCACCGGGAGTGCGACCGTGATTTTAGCCATGGGAGCTGGACGGCGCGCCGCGAAGTCGATCGATGAATATTTGACAACCTCAGGCGAATGGTAAGGCTCTCGTGGTAAGAGATAGACTGGTAATGACTTAGCAGTAATGGTACGAGTGTGACGTGCCTCACTATAGCGCATGCGTCAGATCACCGCCGCAACGGGGCAAATGGCTTCTAATCGAAACTGACGAGGTGCGCGACGGCCGTAAACACGGGGTTTCGCGCTGGGGAGTGCGTCCGGTGCGGCATCCGACGGGAAGCCGAGCACCTTGGGTTCGCACTATGGGGAAGACGGATGTCCTGGGAACTTGATTACAAGAATAAACTGCGGACGCCGGACGAGGCGTTGCGCTGTGTGCAATCGGGAATGCGTGTCTACATTCAGCCGGGTTGCGCCGAACCTGAAACCCTGGTAGAGGCGCTGATGCGCCGGGGCCCATTTGTAGAGGACGTGGAAGTCGTCCACATGCTGACCATGGGACCGGCGCCTTATGTGGCTCCAGAAATGGCCGGGCACTTCCGGCATAACGCCATGTTTATCGGCCCCAATGTGCGCGAGGCCATCAACGAGGGCCGGGCCGACTACACACCGATCTACCTGAGTGAGATTGAAGGACTATTCGAGAGCGGCGCCATGCCGATTCATGTGGCCCTGCTGCAACTCTCTCCGCCGGATTCCCACGGCTTCTGCAGCTTCGGTGTGGGTGTGGATACATCGCTGACCGCCGCCAAGTGTGCCCGCTACGTGGTGGCGCAGATCAACGATCAAATGCCGCGCACCTTTGGAGACAGCTTTATCCATGTGACCGAGCTTGACGCCGTTGTGGATTCCTCCCGGCCACTGTGCGAAATGAAGCGGCCGCATATCACCGAAATGCATAAGGCTATCGCCCGCAACGTCGCGGGTTTAATTGAGGACGGGGCCGTGCTACAGACTGGCATCGGTGGAATCCCGGATGCGGTGCTGCCCTTCCTTATGGATCGCAGGGATCTCGCGGTTCACAGCGAACTGGTTTCCGATGGCGTGATTCCTTTGATCGAAGCCGGCGTGCTCACGGGCGCGCGCAAGAACTTCAAGCCGCGGAAGATCATCCTGGGATTTGCGATTGGCACCAAGCAGCTGTTCGACTTCGTGGACAACAATCCGATCTTTGAATTTCACCCCACGGCCTACTCCAACGATCCCGGACTAATTGCCCGTAATGACAAGATGGTGGCAATCAACTCGGCGCTGCAGGTCGATCTCACCGGACAAGTTTGTTCCGATTCGATCGGAAACCAGTTCTATAGCGGCATTGGGGGACAAGTGGACTTCATTCGCGGAGCATCGCGCTCCCGGGGTGGCAAACCGATCATCGCCATTTCGTCCACCGCAAAAGATGGCGCGATCTCGCGGATTGTTCCCATGCTGAGCCCCGGCGCGGGAGTGGTTACTTCGCGCGGGCTGATTCGTTACGTGGTGACCGAGTACGGAGTAGCGTTTCTGCATGGCAAGACCATCCGGGAAAGGGCGCAGGCGCTGATCAACATTGCACATCCCAAGTTTCGGGAAGAACTTTATCAATTCTGCGAGAAAACCAGGTGGCTGCAGCGACCTTTGGTGGCGGCTGGATCTGATTTCCAAATTCAGCCACTACCCGGCGGTTAGATGGGGAGTGGTAACGAGGTGAACGACAGCGAGGGTAATCATGGCAGGCCAAGCGCGCGGTAAGGTCACAGTTGATGTCGAGGAATGCAAGGGATGCGGGCTATGCGTGGAATCCTGTCCTCCCAAGTGCCTGGAATTGGGGACGGAGTTGAATGCCTACGGCGCCCATCCAGCGCACTACACCGGGCACGACTGCACTGGTTGCGGAATCTGCTTTTATTGCTGTCCGGAACCAGGCGCGATCACGGTCTACCGCATAAAGGCAAAAGCAAAGGTAGCGGCGCCGGTACAGGGAGGCGAATATGCGGCAGCTCTGTAAAGGAAACGTGGCGGTGGTAAAGGGTGCGATCCTGGCCGGGTGTCGCGCCTATTACGGATATCCCATTACTCCAGCCAGCGAGATCGCCGAGGCCGCCTCGCTCTACTTCCCGCAGGTCGGCGGAACTTTTATCCAAGCGGAGAGCGAAGTCGCCGCCATCAATATGGTCTATGGAGCAGCAGCGGCTGGGGTCCGCGTGATGTCTGGATCCTCCGGCCCCGGCCTCAGCCTGATGCAGGAAGGCATGTCCTATCTCGCTGGCTCCGAACTTCCCTGCGTGATCGTGGATGTAATGCGCGGCGGACCTGGGCTCGGCAACATCGCTCCGGAACAAAGCGACTATTTCGCCATGGTGAAAGGCGGCGGCCATGGCAACTACCGCAATATCGTGCTGGCTCCCGCATCGGTGCAGGAGATGGCCGATCTCACCATGCTGGCCTTCGAACTCGCGGACAAATACCGCAATCCGGCAGTCGTGCTGACCGACGGCTTCGTGGGGCAAATGATGGAACCGTTGGATCTTGAGGATCGTGAGATTCAGCTGCCCGAGAAGCCGTGGGCGGTAAAGGGAACGCCAGAAACGCGCGCCAACTTTATCAGCTCGATTTATCTCGAAACCGATGAATTGGAAGAACACCAGCGCAGAATGGAAGCCAAGTACATCCGCGCGCAAGAAGCCGAGCCGCGCTGCGAACTCTGCCGCACCGAAGACGCCGAGGTGCTGTTGGTTGGATACGGCATCGTGTCCCGAGTGTTGCTTTCCACGGTCGAAGCGCTGCGCAAGGAAGGCGTCAAGGCAGGACTGCTGCGCCCAATCACGTTGTGGCCCTATCCTTCGAAGGCTCTGGTGGAAGCGGCGGCTAAGGTGCAAAAAGTGCTGGTCGTTGAATTGAGCAACGGACAAATGGTGGAAGATGTGCGCCTGGCGCTGAACGGCAAGGTGCCGGTGGAGTTTTACGGCCGGGTAGGTGGCAACGTGCCCTCGGTCCGTGAGCTGCAGGAACAAGTGTTGACACGCATGGCCGTGGCGGTCTGAGACCAGTTCCACGTCGATCTGGTCGGAAGAGGACAACGAAAATGGCAAACGAGAGCGTGATCGGCGTAGTGGAGCCAGAAATTAATGCCGAAGCTAAGCCCGAGGTTAAGCCCGAAGCTAGCGGAGTCAGCTCCGACTTGAGCAACAACGGATACGAGCAGGTCCACTCCCGGTCGTCGGTGTTCTATGACCTGTTCGAGCGCAAGTCAGAGCTGAAGCACCAGACCCACTACTGTCCCGGCTGCGGACACGGCGTGGCCCACAAACTGATTGCCGAAGCGTTGCAGGACCTGGGACTGCAGGACAGAACTATCTTCGTGAGTCCGGTAGGTTGCTCGGTGTTTGCCTACTACTACTTTGATGTTGGCAACGTACAGGTCGCGCACGGCCGCGCGCCGGCTGCGGGGACGGCCATCAAACGGTCGTGTCCAGACAAGATCGTTATTTCCTATCAGGGCGACGGAGACCTGGCGGCAATCGGCACCGCTGAGATCGTGCACGCCGCCAACCGTGGCGAGAAGATCACTGTCTTTTTCGTGAACAACGCAATCTATGGCATGACGGGCGGGCAAATGGCGCCCACCACCTTGGTCGGGCAGAAGAGCACGACTTCTCCGTGGGGCCGACGGCCGTCGAATGAAGGCTTCCCTATCCACATGGCGGAACTTCTTGCCACATTGGAGGCGCCGGCATACATCGAACGCGTGGCGCTCTCGGACAACAAGAACATCATGAAAGCGCGGCGGGCAATCCGCAAAGCGCTCGAGATCCAGCGCGATGGCGTGGGCTTCTCGTTTGTTGAAATCTTGTCGCCCTGTCCGACAATTTGGGGCAAAGACCCGATTGAAGCGCGGCGCTGGGTTCTCGAAAAGTTGACGCCAACCTTCCCGTTGAACGTTTTCCGCGACCGCAAGCCGGAAATTCCCGTAGGTAATGAGCCGCCGCAACGCCCCGTGGCGGATGTGCTAGGAATCACTCCTCCTGAAATCACACCGAAAGCCTCGGCACACGAGGCTTCCACCGCAAACCATGCCCATCGCTTCCGAGACGTCAAAATTAAAATCGCGGGCTTCGGAGGACAAGGCGTGCTGCTGTTGGGGCAGCTCCTCATCGAAATGGGCATGCGTGAAGGACTGGAAGTGAGTTGGCTGCCGTCGTATGGTCCGGAGATGCGTTCGGGCAGCGCGCACTGTCATGTGTGCTTGTCGAAAGACCGGATCGGGTCTCCTCTGGTCTCGCATCCGGATGTGCTCGTGGCCATGAATGAGTTCTCGCTGCGGAAGTTTGCCCACGAAGTCGTGAGCGGCGGAGTCGTTCTTTACAATGGGGAAAGTCTTCCCGCCGACTTCTATGCGCCGGAACTGCAGGTAGTCCCGATTCCGGCGGCGGAGATCGCCGACAAGCTCGGTTCGACCAAGGCAACCAACATTGTAATGATGGGTGCGCTGCTGGAAGAGACCGAGTGTCTGGCTCCGGGAACTGCATTGAGCGTGCTCGAAGACAAGGTGAAAAAACTCGATCTGCTGGAAATTGACCGCAAAGCGCTCACCGCCGGCCGACTGTTTATCGATGAGCAGGCGCACATTGGCGCGGTAAGCCAACCTGACGGCTTCGCTTAGGGATTTATGAACTTCCATCCCGAGCATCGGATGACCGGTAACTCTCATCAAACATTTGGATGTTAAAGGGGGCTTGCAATGTCAACTGCCTGGACCGCCCGTTACGCGCTACGCACCAAGAACATCACCAGTTCTGCCATCCGCGAGTTGTTGAAGGTCACGCAAAGACCCGGCATGATCTCCTTTGGCGGAGGCCTGCCCGCCCCAGATGTATTCCCCGTCCAGCGATTTCAAGAAGCCTGTCTAAAGGTGCTTACCGAGCAGGCAGCTTCAGCCTTGCAATACGGAGAGACTGAAGGCTACAGGCCCCTGCGCGAATTGATCGCAAACAACATCGCGCGCTACGGGATCAAGGCGAAAGTGGAGAACGTCCTGATCACTTCCGGCTCGCAACAGGCGCTCGACCTGATTGGCAAGCTGTTTATCAATGCCGGAGATCGCGTGCTAGTGGAAGCGCCGACTTATCTTGGAGCGCTGCAGGCTTTCAACGTGTATGGCGCGGAATATGTGTCCGTCCCCATCGACGAAAACGGCCTTCGCACCGACCTGTTGGAGGAGCCTCTGCGTTCCGGACCCAAGTTCATGTACGTGCTCCCCAACTTCCAGAACCCGGCTGGAACCACATTGTCGGAGGGACGTCGCCACGAACTGGTGATGCTGTCGGAAAGGTATGGCATTCCGATTATCGAAGATGACCCATACGGCCAGCTGCGCTATGAAGGCGAGCACCTTCCCTCCTTGGTCGTGCTCGACCGCGAAAACCTGCGCCGCGACCATGGCTACTCCATTGGCAACGTCATTTACCTGAGTACATTTTCGAAGACGCTGGCTCCAGGGCTGCGACTGGGATGGATCGTCGCCCCTCCCGAGGTCATCAGCAAGCTGACGCAGTTGAAGCAGGGCGCCGACCTGCACACTTCGACCTTCACGCAGTTCGTGGCCTACGAGGTCGCGCGCGATGGATTCCTCGACAAACACGTGAAGTTGATTCGCCAGGTCTATCGCGAACGACGCGACGTAATGCTTCAGGCGCTGCAAGAATTCTTTCCGCCCGCGGTAACCTGGACTCATCCTCAGGGTGGATTGTTCCTCTGGGTAACTCTGCCCGAAGGGCTGGACATGCAGGCAATTTTCAAGGCAGCGCTCGAGCAGAATGTGGCGTTTGTTGCCGGTGATTCCTTTTATGCCAACGATGGCCGCGAAGGCAGCCGACACATGCGATTGAATTTTTCCAATGCCGCTCCGGAGCAGATACGCGAGGGGATACGCCGTTTGGCTGCAGCGGTGAAAAGCCATCTGACCGGCACGACGGTGCGATTGAAGCTGCCCCTCGAAGTGTAAAACCACCATTTCTCTCGCCCGGCTACTGGGTGGTGCCGGTAATCGCCATTGACACTGGGGTACCACTATTTGTGACCATCCCCGCGGCGGTCAAAGTGCCATCGCTATTGAGGGTGTAAATCGAAACCGTGCCGCCTTCATTCACCACGTAGGCAAACTTGCCCGAAGGATCGACCACAATGCGGAAGGGTTCCGCTCCGGTCGCGATGGTGGCTGGGTTATTTGGACTTAAGTTCCCAGTGCTGGAGTCAATGGTGAACATCGAAACTGTGCCGTCCTGTCGATTTACAATGTAGGCGTATTTGCTGGAGGAATCTATCGCCACCGATGTGGGGCCGTTGCCGGCCGCGACAGCGGGCGTCGTATTCTGGGTCAGCACTCCGGAGACGGAATCGATGGTGTATTGCGAAACACCATAGGTCATCTCTCCTCCGGAGAGATTGTTCGGCACGTAAGCGAACTTACCGGAGGGATCCACGGCGATCCCAAAAGGAATGGGCCCTGTAAACACCGTAGCGGGTGTCATTGGCGTGAGGATTCCAGTGGTGGCGTTGATAGTAAACATCGAAACCGTAGCGTCATCTTCATTGACTGCGTAGGCGAACCTGCCTGAAGGATCTACTATCACGGCAAGCGGGCTCGATTCAGTCCCGGTCGAAACGTCAGCCAAAGTCGAGACGGCAGGCGGTGTGGTTGGGGTCAGGACGCCTGTGGTCTGGTTGATAGTGAACATGGAAACCGTATTGTCGTCACTATTCGCCGTGTATACGAATTTGCCGGCAGGGTCGATCCCAATTCCTTGAGGCAAAAATCCAGTTGGGACCGTGGCCGGAACGGTCGGGGTCAAGACCCCAGTGCTGGAATTGATGGTGAACATCGAGATCGTGGCAAGGTCAAACGCGTTCGACATAAGATTCGCTACATAGGCGAACCTACCAGCAGGATCGACGACCATCTGTTCGGACCCGAAGTTATTGGCTCCGGTTGCGACGGTGGCCGGTACCGTCGGAGTAAGATTCCCAGTGCAAGAGTTCACTGTGTACATCGAAACCGTGTTCGCATAATCATCCAACACATAAGCAAACGCAGGCTGGGACGCAGGCGTGCATGCAGGTTTAGGTGTAGGAGGAGGAACTGAGATTCCTCCGCCACAACCGGAGATCACCAGAGCCAATAAACCCACAACCGCAGTCCGCACACACGTTGCGCGCATAATATTCCTCCACTTGCTCTAATCGCTCCTGTCGGAAAGTTCAGAAATGCAAAATCGCAGGGATGTCGTTAAACTATCCCCTCTGGTAGGCAATACTTACTCCAGCACGATAATATTCTTCCCCGCGCACATCTCCTTCAGCACCTTCGGCCACACCGTAACGCTGACTTCCCCAAGATGAGCTTTGCGGAGCAATAGCATCAACGTCCGCGATTGCCCGATTCCACCACCGATCGAGAGCGGAATCTGGTTGTTCAGGATCGCCTGGTGATAGGGCAATTGCATAAAGTCCAGCTGCTTCGACATAGTAAGCTGCTGTTTTAGGGTCTCGGCCGTCACACGTATGCCCATCGACGTTAGTTCATGGCGCCGCTTGGTAACCGAGTTCCATACCAGGATGTCGCCATTCAGCCCATGTGTGTCTTTGCCGGTTTGATCGTGAGTATCGGTGACCCAGTCGTCGTAATCGGCGGCGCGCATCTCGTGGGGATAGCCGTCCTTCAACGGCCAGCCAATGCCAATAATGAAGACAGCAGGATACTTCTGCAGCACCGCGGTCTCACGCTGCTTGCGCGGCAGGTCGGGATACATGTCGAGAATTTCCTCGGCATGCAAGAAGGTCAGCTTCTCAGGCAGATCCGGATAGCGCGAGTCTTTTAATTGCGGAAACAGGAATTGCGCAAATTTTTCCGCGCCCACCATCACCTTCCAGATTTTGCCGACAATCGCCTTGAGGAACTCGAGGTTGCGCTGCTCAGCGGTAATGGCGCGCTCCCAATCCCACTGATCGACGTAGGCCGAATGATCGTGATCCAGGAAATAGTCCTTGCGAACGGCGCGCATGTCAGTGCAGATGCCCTCACCAACTTTGCAATCGAATTGCTTGAGAGCGGCGCGTTTCCACTTGGTCGCGGCTTGCACGACCTGCGCCTCGACGGGATGCAGGTCGCGATCGTTGGAGATATGGAACTGAACCGGCGTGCGCGACCCGTCGCGATCCAGCATGTCGTTCACCCCGCTCTCCACGTCCACGATGAGCGGCACTTCGACCATCATCAGGTTGAGTTCTTTGCATAGGTTATCCGCGATATAACGCTTCACTTGGAAGATGGCTTGCTGTGTCTCTTTCGGGGGCAGCAAGGAGCGGTAACTCCGCGGCAGAACTTTTTCCAATTCTTTGTAGTCGCCGATTCCCGGTCCAGCCAGGTCGGCCTTCTTATCCTTATCGAGCACAAGCGTGCTCATGCGATTTCTCCTTTGCGGACGGGTTCCGTGTCAACGACGTGCGTCGTCACGCCCGCCTATCTAAGTTTTGGATTAAGAGAGGGGACAGCGCCGGAGGCTCCAGGGCGCGCGGCGTCGCTTTTGGCTATACGTGCGCGCTTTGAATTCTCCAAAACTACCGCGGCTGTCAGCAGAACCCCAATAAGGCCAAATACCAACAATGCGAGCAGAGCCATCAACAGTATCGGCATAGCTGCACCTCGCTACTACCATGGAGTTTCTCTCCTGATGGCGTGCGACGCTGTGATCACAGTCACCTATCGATGTGACCCTTATTGACGCAACCCAGAGTTTATCAAGCCAGTTGTTTTGAGCACGTTACCGTGCGGCCAGAGTCACCGCTTAGGGTGACCTGGATCACTGCGCCTATTCCCCCCAAGCGTTGAAACTCTCAGCTAGGCAGCAATGGAGCTGCTGAGTTCTGTTACATCCAGTTTCTTGGAGGTTGTATCGGTGGTTACTTTCGCAACATATGCACCGCTGCGAGAAGAACCGCTAATTTCATCGGGTTGCAAAATTTCACAAGGAGAAAAAGCGAAAACATGAAGACGACAAAGCTGATGGTTCTGGTAATGACAATCGCGGTGGCCCTATTCATCCTGATTCCAAATCTGTCATGGGCTGAGGACGGAGCCGCTCTATACAAAGCAAAATGCGCAATGTGCCACGGACCGGATGGGGCGGGCAAACCTGCCGCCAAGATTCCAAGCCTAGTTTCGGATGACGCCAAGAAGAAATCCGACGCCGACGTGACCAAGGCCGTGGCGGAGACAGCGAAGCATCCGGCCCCGGTTAAGGGTCTTTCCGCTGACGACACAAAAGCTGTTGTGGCTTACATTCGTACTTTGCAGAAGTAGCTAATTGGCTGGAGTACTGGCTGTTCTTCTTCGCGCACCGCCGCTATCGCATAAACGATTGTCGGGCGGCGGTTGAAGAGGGCATGAGGGGGTATGAAGAGGTCCCGCTCAATTCGGCGGACGGAATGGAATCCTGGCCGTTCCGTAGCCAACTGGAAAGCTTCTTCCCTGTTTTCTTTCCTTCTGGGAACAGCCCGCCTGGGTCCGGGCGCGAATGTCTCCGGACCCGGTTCTTCCTTTGCACTCGGCTCGGCAAAGGTGTTGTGCACAGTTCCCAAGATAGTTTCCAAGTCTGTTCCGCCCCAGCGAACGTTTGCCTCGTACTTCATTCCACTGGAGCGGAAGTCCTGCTTGGGAGCAACGAGGAGCAATTCCCATGAGTAAAGCCCTGCTGTATGACGCAACCATGTGCATCGGTTGCAAACAGTGTGAAGCTGGATGCGCGCAGCAGAACAAGCTGCGCTACGACGATGCCGTAGCCGCCGAGTCAGTGCAATCGGCACATAAATACACCGTTGTTCTCACCAAAGACGACAAATTCATGCGTCGACTTTGCATGCACTGTGAGCATCCCGCTTGCGCATCGGTTTGTCCCGTTGGCGCCCTCCATAAGACAAAAGAGGGCCCAGTCGTATACGACGTCTGGAAGTGTATTGGCTGCCGCTATTGCATGGTGGCTTGCGCGTTTGCCCAGCCAAAGTACGAATGGCAAGCGCTGAATCCGCGGATTCGCAAGTGCATTATGTGCCCGGACCGTATAGCCGCTGGCAAGCAGACGGCATGTGCCGAGATCTGTCCGACCGGTGCGACCAAGTTCGGGGAGCGCGACGACCTTATTAAAGAAGCACAGGACCGTGTCCGTCAAAATCCCTCCACATATCTACCTCGCATTTATGGCCTTAACGAAGTTGGCGGAACTTCGGTCTTTATTCTGTCCAGCAAGAACGTTGAAGAATACGGCTATCCCGCGTCCGCAAAGGTTGGCGACACCCCAATGCCGGAATATACCGGGCGAGTGATGGAGAGAATTCCAGATTTTATCCCAGTGTGGACGTTGGTATTAGGGGGCATCTATTGGGTTTCGCATCGCCGCGAGGAAGTCGCTGCTGCTGAAGCCGAAGAAAAGGATGGACGTGAGCGATGAAGTTCAAACTGACTTTTTGGCGAGTGGTATTCATTGTGATCATGGGCCTGGGCCTGTACTCCACATTTATTCGCTTTTTTTATGGCTTGGGCGCGGTTTCAAACATGAATGACCAGTTCCCCTGGGGCCTCTGGATCGGCTTCGACCTCCTGTGTGGAGTCATGCTGGCAGCTGGTGGTTTTTGCATGGTTGGCGCCGTCTACCTGTTCAACGTCGAGCGGTTGCACAGTGTTGTGCGTCCTGCGGTGTTGACAGCGTTCCTCGGCTATGTGCTTTTCATCGTTGGACTGTTATTCGACTTGGGCCGCCCCTGGTACATCTGGCATCAGCTCATCTACATGAACCCGCACTCGGTCATGTTCGAGGTCGGCATATGCGTGATGTCCTACACCACCGTTCTGTTCTTCGAATTCCTTCCCAACGTGTTCGAGCGCTTCAATCTGAAGACTCCAATCAAATGGATTAAGAAGATCTACCCGGTGCTGATCATCTTGGGCATCCTGCTCTCCACCCTGCACCAGAGTTCGCTCGGATCACTCTATCTGATTATGCCGAGCAAGCTGCATCCGTTCTGGTACACGCCAGCGCTGCCTTTCCTTTTCTTTGGTTCGGCGATTGCGGTTGGTTTGGCCATGACCATCTTCGAGTCCACCCAGAGCGCGAAAGCTTTCGGCCGTCACCTTGAGCTCCCGGTTTTGGTCGAACTTGGGGGCGCCTTGCTGGTTGCTCTCTGGGTCAATGCCCTGCTGCGCTTCGAGGACTACTTTCATCGCGGCTTGCTGGGACAGATCATTAAGCCCAGCTACGAAGCGTATTTCCTGTGGCTCGAACTAGCGCTGGCCTTTGTGATTCCGATTACTCTGCTCAGCTTCAAGAAGGTCAGGCTCTCTCCCGGTGGCTTGTATCTGGCCTCCGTCTGCACTGTGCTCGGATTCATCACCAACCGCCTCAATATTGCTCTGATCGGCTTTGAGACATACGTCGGGCATCACTACATACCAAAGTGGACGGAATTCTCAGTGACCCTCATGATTGTAGCGGCGGGCTTCGCCCTGTTCGGATTGGCAGTGAGGTACCTGCCTATCTTTCCCGACGTACGAGTTCCAGTGAAGGAACGTCTCATCACAACCGAAACCGGGCCTGTGGTAGCTACACCGGTATTAGGCCATGCGGGAGACTGATCCAATTCGCGGCGGTCTGGCGTGGAAGCGACTGACTCGCAGCATTAGTGCGAAGCTGATCGGTTCCCTGTTGGCGGTCATGGTTGTTATCTTCGCGCTTCTCGGATATCTGAATATCCGATTGCATCGCCAGCATCTGGAAACCGCCACGCTGGCCAGTGCCGAGCGCGTCAGCGATGTAATCAGCCGCAATGCCACGTATTACATGCTGCGCAACGATCGCGAGGGACTCTACCACGCGATCCGAACTATCGCGGATGAACCCGGCATGATCAAGGTGCGCATCCTTGACCAGCAAGGGCGGATCAGCTATTCCACCGATCCAGCGGAAGTCAGCCACGTCCTCGACAAGACGGCCGAGGCCTGCTATGGCTGCCACAATCAGTCGCAGCCCCTGGCGCGCCTGAACCGTCCCGATCGCTTTCGCATTTATCGCAACGGCGGCGGGCAACGTGTGCTGGGAATTATCACGCCCATCGAAAATCAACCCAGTTGCTCCAACGCCGAGTGCCACGCGCACCCTGCCAGCCAGCAAGTTCTGGGCGTGCTGGACACCAACCTCTCGCTAGCGACCGCTGACGCGCAACTTAAGGTCAGCAGCGCCCGCATGTTGTATTACACCGCGGGGGCCATGTTGATTGTGGCCATATTGAGCTGGTTATTCGTGTGGCGAGTCGTCGCTAAACCCATCCATGCGCTCAAGAACGGCACGGAACGGCTTTCCCAAGGTGAGCTCGGCTATCAGATCGAGGTGCAATCTCAGGACGAAGTGGGTGACCTGGCTCACTCCTTCAACGGCATGAGCCTGCAATTGCGCGCGGCCAATGAAGAAAGCGTTACCTGGGCAAGGACGCTCGAGGACCGGGTCGACCAGAAGACCAAAGAACTCCAGCGCGCCCACGATCACGTTCTGCACGTGGAAAAAATGGCGTCTCTCGGAAAGATGGCGGCCGTGGTCGCGCATGAGGTCAACAATCCGCTCTCCGGCATTCTTACCTATGCCAAACTGCTGCGCAAATGGGTAGGGACTGGCCAAACCCAGGGTGAAAAACGCGACGAAGCAATGCAATGTCTGGAATTAATCGCGGCGGAAAGCCGGCGCTGCGGCGACCTGATCAAGAACCTGCTCTCTCTTTCGCGAACCGCGCCCATGAACGTGCAATCTACCGACCTGAATGCAGTGATTGACCGTTCCCTGCTGCTGGTACGGCATCAACTTGAGCTGGGCGGAGTCGAGCTGCAACTGAATCTCGCGCAAGATTTGCCGGTGGTGCACTGCGATCCGGCGCAGATTGAACAAGTCCTCCTGGCGTTAATCATGAATGCAATCGATGCCATGCCCCGAGGCGGAACGTTGTGGATCGAGACTCGGCTGAGTAGCGATAGAACGGAGATCAAGATTAAGGTTCGCGACGACGGAGCGGGCATCGCTCCCGACGTATTGCCGCATATCTTCGAACCTTTTCTGACGACGAAGGAAAGTGGCCGTGGAGTCGGGCTGGGCTTGGCGATCAGCCGCGGCATTGTCGAGCGGCATAACGGGCGCATCGAAGTCGAATCGGAGCTGGGCCGCGGCACGACTTTCACCGTGACCCTGCCCAATCAAGGCCCCGAAACTTTGCTGGCGGCCACCGGCGGTGAGAATGCCGCGATGAAGGTGAGGTGATTGAAGTGAACACACAGGGAAAACTGCTGATCGTGGACGACGAATTGAGCGTGCGTGACTCGCTCGGCAAATGGTTCCGCGAAGAAGGCTACGAAGTAACTACGGTAGAAAACGCCAACGACGCACTTACTCAACTGGCCGAACAACGCTGGGATGTGGCGCTGGTGGATATCAAGATGCACGGCACCGACGGAATCGAACTGCAGCGCCGCATGCACGAAGTCGATCCCGAGCTCATTGTCATCATCATGACCGGTTATGCCTCGGTCGACACCGCAGTCGCCGCGCTGAAGAACGGCGCCTATGACTACGTGACCAAACCGCTCGATCCGGACGACATCGCACACCTGGTGAAAAACGCGCTGGCGCATAAACGAACGGCTCAGGAGAACGTGCTCCTGCGCGAGACCGTTGCCGAAGTCGCGCGTCCCGAGGACATGGTCGGCCAGAGTGGTCCCATGCGCAAGGTCTTCGACGCTATTGAAACGGTTGGCCCCACCGACGCTACCGTGTTGATCACGGGCGAAAGCGGCACCGGAAAGGAATTGGTAGCGCGCGCCATCCATCAGGCCAGCCCGCGAAGATTTCATCCGCTGGTGGCCATTCACTGCGGCGCTCTCACCGAGACGCTTCTCGAAAGCGAACTCTTCGGACACGAAAAGGGCGCATTCACCGGCGCGCAGTTCCGCAAGAAAGGTAAATTCGAAATCGCCGAAGGCGGAACGGTTTTCCTCGACGAGATTGGCGACATCACCCTGAAGACGCAGACCGATCTGTTGCGCGTCCTGCAGGAACGCGAAATCACCCGCGTGGGCGGCAACCAGATTATCAAGGTGGACTTCCGCTGCGTCGCCGCCACCAATAAGAACCTGGAGAAATTGATCGAGGAAGGCAAGTTCCGTCCCGACCTTTTCTACCGGCTCAACGTCTTCCGCATCGAACTGCCGTCGCTCCGCGAACGACCGGACGACATTCCCGTGCTCGTAAACCACTTCGTGCAAAAATTCTCGCTGGCCATGAACAAACGCGTCAACCGGGTTTCACCAGCGGCCATGAACCAATTGCAGCAGCAACCCTGGCTGGGCAACGTTCGCGAACTGGAAAACGCGGTGGAGCGCGCCATGGTTGTCGGCCGCGAGCCGGAACTGCAAGAACAGGACTTCATCTTCAAGCCGCAAAACGTCTCCAACGGCGCGGGCAAGAAGCTGGAGGACATGGAACGCGCCCACATCCTGCGCGTGGTGGAGGAGTGTGGAGGCAATCAGAGCCATGCCGCCGAGATACTTGACATCGATCGGGTCACTCTCTATCACAAGCTGAAGAAGTATGGCTGGTCGCGCACTCCGGTTGAAACGCATTGAGCGAGCCCGATGAAGCTGCTGCAACTGTTGCCGATCGGGAATGTAGATGACGGGCTGCTGAAGGATCTGCGTCCCGCCCTCGAAGAGACTTTTCTCGTCTCCTGCAAAGTGCTTCCTGTTCGGCTCGATCCGCAGTTTGCCTTCCACGGAGAGCGGCAGCAGTACCACTCGTCGGAAATTCTGCAGCGCATGCAGAGTTTTCTTACCGCGGACTCCTGGCGAATCCTGGGAGTTGTCGCCGTGGATCTCTACATCCCGATTCTAACCTTCGTTTTTGGAGAAGCGCAGATGGGTGGCCCTTGCGCCGTGCTCTCCGCCCACCGGCTCCGTCAGGAACTCTATGGCCTTCCACCCGACCCAGAACTATTTCGTCAGCGCGTGCTCAAGGAAGCGGTCCATGAACTGGGCCACACTCTAAACCTGACGCACTGCGAGGACTACACCTGCGCCATGGCCCCTTCCCACGCCGTGGAGTGGATCGACCTCAAGGAAAGCAACCTGTGCACTGCCTGCAGAGCTGCGGTAACGCCGGTGAAGCAGGTCCCGTTAGCAAAATTCTTCTGAAACCAGCGTCGGCCAACCTGCCTCGCAGCCGTACATCAGAAATGTCATCCTGAGCGAAGTGGCCGCTTCGCGAAGCGAAGCAGCCGCGTAGTCGAAGGACCCCTACAAATCCGACACTGTTGCTGGAGTATCAAGGCGTTCTCCCCGCAACCGTGATATAGTGATTTCACTATATTACTACTGCCTACCTATGATCAATGGGCCGCCTCTAAAGCCGAAGAGATACGAAACCGGAAGCGGCAACGTGTTCAAGGATCTCAGCCTGCCGAATGCGGAAGAGCATTTAGTCAAGGCGCAGCTTGTATTCAAGATCGACAAGATCATGAAAGCTCGCGGGCTGAAACAGGTCGAGGCTGCCGGCTTGTTTGGAGTGCGCCAGCCCGATGTATCGAAGATGCTGCGCGGTGAGTTCCGGCAGTTTTCCGTGGAGCGCCTTCTGCGTTTCCTCGTGGCGCTCGACCAGGATGTGGAGATCGTCGTAAAGCCGCACCGCGGCAGGAACAACGCCCCGGCTCTGCAGGTCTTCTGATTGACATCAACGCCGCTGTTTGCCCGATCGGTTTCGTTTAAGTTCGGCAAGTTCGGAACGTACCTCGTCTGGATCGAGCAACTGTCCGCGCTGGGCGGCAGCGTAGCCTTCGCCTATCTTGGATTGAATCTCGGCACGATTCGCGGCTAACCAAACTTCCTGTTCATGGAGCATAGAAACGGCTTGCTCCACAAACTCGTCGACGGTCTCGTAAGGACCGCGCTGGACGTCTTGTTTGAACAACTCCTCAAGCTCGGGACGAAGGCGAATTTCCATAGGTGTATTTTAACTCACACAATCTTCACGGCCGTGTATCCCAAAACGCCGCCGGCCGCCCGGAAACCCGGGCGGCCGGTGTCAGCGGTCTTATCGAGGTGGCTCGTTCTCGTAAGCCGTGACCTCTTAGGACAGGAAGAACTCTTTCGCCAGCGGTAGCCACTCCTGGTCGGGGATCCCGGTGGAGAGATCGTTGATGGCTACTCCACCGTCCTGGGCCAGTGAACCGGCCAGCGCTCCGGCGAAGGCCAGCGGCATGCGGCGCTGCAGGCGGCTTGCCGACTCTTCCGTCCACCAGCGGGCGAGCGGGCCACCGAGCAGGTTACGGAAACTTGTCTTGGCGTCGGGCGCTTGCACGGTTACCAGCCAGCCTTCTCCGTAGGGATCGTTGAGCGCCAGCTTGGGATCTTTCACGAGCGCCGGGTTGATGTCAGACACGGTGCCTTCGATCGGCGAGACCATATCCACGGCGACGTCGTCGCGATAAAGTGTGCACATCTTCTGGCCCTGGCGAATCCACTGGCCGCGTTGCGGCAGCGTGATTTTCTCCACCTTGCCGGTCAGCTTGGAGGCGAAGTCATCCATGCCGACGCGCACCAGGGTGGGGCTCTCGCTCAATGCCCAGGTGTGGCCGGGGTGGTAGCGCAGATTTTCCGGGACCGCGAAGCCGCCGACTAAGGCGGGCTGCAAACGTGGCGCGGCGGTCTCGTGCTTTGCCGGAGCTACCTGCAACACCGGTTGCACAGCGTGGCGGGTGCGGAAATGGTCGATTAGTAAGAAAGCTGCGAATGTGAAGAGAACCAGTAGGACTGTCATAAGTCACCTCGTCGGAGGGCCGTCTAGCGAGCCACTCAGCACTTTTCTTAAAGGCAATCGTGATGCCACGATGAGGCGAATTGTTAGAAAGGTCATCGCGGGTGGCGATCTCCTGTGAAATGAATCGGATAGATGACGGGCAGTTTCGCGGTGCGAGCTCTGGCGCTGAAATCAGCAACAACGAATTGATGTGAATCGCAACAGGCCAAAGCCTGTGTTTTCAGTATCTGAAGGTGGAGGATCGGGATGACCTTTTACAATCAGTGGCTTGCGTGTGGGTGGCGCAGTAATGAATCCTGATGAATATTGCAATAGCGAAAGTTGAAGAATGCAACGGTGAAAACTCGGGGCTTCGAGCACGGAGATGTTTCAGCCGTTGCGGGCGGATGCAGATCGCAAAACCTATTTATGAAACTGGCTAATCGGCTCTACTCCGGCGAGTACTGTGGCTGCAGCTCGGCGTCGGCAGGGCTGGCGGTGGCGGTTAGGGCTACGGCGCCGTACTCCAACCCTTTGTCAAAGGCCTTGAGGTTCAGCTCTCGGGAGCTTGGCGGAACGGAAGCTGCGACTGCCTTGCGCACGGCATCGGGCTCCAGCACGTGGGTGACGGCGGTGAAGAATCCGACCATCACCGAATTCAGCACCATGCGTTTGCCGAGTTCTTCGGCGATGCGCGTGGCGGGGATGCTGTAGACCTGGACTTCCTTGCTGAGATCGGAAACCCGTACCAGATCCTGCTCGACAATCAGGATGCCGCCGTCTTTCAGCTCGGAGCCGAAGCGCGCATAGGCTTCCTGCGACATGACGACCATGATGTCGGGCCGGGTGACGTAGGGGTACAAGATGGGCGAATCGGAAAGGACGAGCTGCGCGCTGCAGGCGCCGCCCCGGGCTTCCGGGCCGAAGTTCTGTGTCATGGTGGCAAACGCGCCTTGATAAATCGACGCGGCCTTGCCCAAAACGATGGCCGAGAGGATGACTCCCTGGCCGCCAAAACCCGCGATGCGAATTTCCGTTAGCTGCATACCATCTCCGGTTGTTCCACGTATCTCTCGCCGAGCGACTCGGTGTATTGCGATTTCATCATGGTTAGGTAATCGGGGCGGTCGCGATCGACGAACTTGCCCACGATGATCTCTCCGGTCATGGTCAGGCCAACTTCGTTGGTCGGCGCACCGTGCCGGACTTTGCTCTTCTCTTTGTAGTACTTCATGGCATCGAGACCGTCGCCCAGCTTGTTGCGACGCTGATAAAGCGTGGGACAGGGCGAGATCACTTCAATAAAGGAGAAGCCTTTCTTCTGAAACGCTTCGCTGATGGAGCGCGACAGTTGCCGGACGTGAAAGGTAGTCCAGCGCGCGACGTAAACCGCTCCCGCGGCTTCGACCAGGTGCGGCAGATTGAATGACGGCTCGAACACACCATAGGGATTCGTGGAAGTAGTCGAGTGATCGGGAGTAGTGGGAGCAGTCTGGCCGCCGGTCATGGCGTAGATCAGATTGTTCACGCAGATGACCTTGAGATCGATGTTACGGCGCGCGGCGTGGATCAGATGATTGCCGCCAATGGCCGATAGATCGCCATCGCCGGAATAGACGACGACGTTGAGCTTCGGGTTAGCGAGCTTCAATCCGGTGGCGAACGGAATGGCGCGGCCGTGCGTGGTATGGAAAGAATCCATCTTGACGTAACCCGCAACGCGCCCAGTACAACCAATGCCCGAGACCAGGGCTAGCGATCCCAAATCGATTTTCGAGTCGATGAGGGCGCGGGCGAAGGAGTTCACGGTGGTGCCGATGCCGCATCCCGGGCACCAGATGTGAGGGATGCGATCGCTGCGTAAGAATCGTTCGACGGGGTTGACGACCGACTCGATCTCAAGGTTGACCAGATCGTCGTTGACCAGATCGTCGTTAACGTCGTTGCTCAAGCTGTCTGACATCGGCTTGCCTCCACAATTACTTTGAGGATGTCTTCTGGGTTGTGAACACCGCCGCCCGCATGCGACACGGCGAATGTCTTCGCCTGGCCGGCAGCGGCACGCTGCACCTCTCGCACCATCTGGCCGAGATTGAGTTCGGGGACAACGAATGCTTTAGTGCTCTTTTTTTCTGCGAGTTCGCGGATTTTTTTCTCGGGGAAGGGCCAGGCGGTGATCAGGCGCAACTTGCCAACGCGCAGACCCTGTTTGCGAGCCGCCTCAATGGCGCGTTGCGCCACTCGGGAAGTGATTCCGTAGGAGACAACCACTACCTCGGCGCCGTCGAGTTGCTCTTCCTCAAACATGGCAATGCGATCCGCGGCGTCAAGAATCTTGCTTTGGAGGCGGCGAACTAGCTTGTCCTGGATGGGCAGAGTCATATTGGGATAGCCGCGCTCGTCATGGGTCAGGCCGGTGACGTGAAAGTTGTAGCCATCGCCAGCATGTGCCATTTCCGGAACCTGATCGCCGTTGGTGCCATAAGGCAGATACTCTTCGACCGACTTGTGAGTATGTTTGCGCGGCACGACTTCGATCTGGTCGGCGGGAGGAATCACAACCTTCTCGGTCATGTGGCCGACAACCTCGTCCATCATGAACATCACGGGGACGCGGAATTCTTCGGCCAGATTAAAGGCTTTGATGGTGAGGTCGAAACATTCCTGCGGAGAATTGGGGCAGAGAGCAATGACCTCGTAGTCGCCATGGGAGCCCCAACGTGCCTGCATCATGTCGGCTTGCGCGGGGAGCGTGGGTAGGCCGGTGGATGGGCCGCCGCGCTGCACATCCACAAAAACGCACGGCGTTTCGGTCATAGCCGCATAGCCGATGTGTTCCATCATCAGAGAAAAGCCCGGCCCGGAGGTCACGGTAAACGCTTTGGCACCAGCCCAGACCGCGCCTTGCAAGGTGATGGAAGCCGCGAGCTCGTCTTCCATCTGGATAAACGTTCCGCCCACGGTCGGCACACGAGAGGCAAAACGCTCCACGACTTCGGTGGAGGGAGTGATCGGATATCCGGACGCGAACCGGCTGCCGGCGGCCAGCGCGCCTTCACAACAGGCGTGGTCGCCGTCCATAAAGTGTATGCCGGTGAGCACACCGCGAGGGTCAGCCTTCATTTTTCACCTCTCTTAGCGGGGTCGACCTTGTTCTTAGGCAGACCGGGGGAATCAACCTTGGTGGCACAAATAGCGAAGTCGGGGCAGTACATGCCGCACAGGTCACAGCCACTGCACTTTTCCGGATGCACGACGTGCGGGGGATGGTAACCCTTGGAATTGAAAGCAGATGAGAGCGCGAGCACGTGAGTAGGACAAAACTCCACGCAGAAGCCGCAAGCCTTGCAGCGCTCGACGACGATCGAAATACGTCCTTTTGCCATGAGATCTCCACACTCAGGGTGGTAGAAAGCACCACAAAATCTGAACGTGATTATGCCGTGTGGGGCGGGCGGTCCGATGTGACAGACATCACGGATGTACGTGAGGACGCGCACACCGGCAGCGGAAAACCTGATGCGGCAGGCGTAACGCGACAGGCGTGTGGCGACAGGCGTGTAGCGGCAAACAATCGATTGTGCCTTTGATCACAGCAATCGGGAAAGCCGGGGCCGAAAATAAGAATCGGTTAACGAATTCGCGGCTGTTCAAGAAGGGGGCTGCCATGTTTGAAGCCGAAGTTGAAATGGAACGACGCTCGTCGTTCCTGCCGCTGCTACTCATGATGTGCCTGCTAGCGGCGATCGTGGGCCTAGCGGCCTACGTGCTACTACAAGTCCGGGCGAAAACGCCTCTCACTGCGGAGGAGGCAAGCGGATTAGTGACCGCGACAATCCAGGGACCCGGTCCGGCCATTATCCACTTCCGCACTGGTCTGGTGAAACCCAGCGCCGGGGACAAGCCTGAGGATCCCAATTATCGATTATTGGAAAAAGCCGGGATTATCAAATTGGCCAAAGCGCCGCACGGCGCCGTACTGGTCTCGCTTACACCCGGAGGAGAGCGCCTGCTGACGGGTCTGCCGGGGTTCAAGAAATCGAAAGAAAGCGATGGCACATTCTCCTATCAAGCTCCGCTGGCGCAACGGCAATTCGTGAGCATCGCTGCCGTAAACATGATCGGGGTTAACAGTGCGACCGTCGACTACAACTGGAAATGGGTGCCCAACCAATTGGGCGACGTGTTTGACGCGGGCGGCCCGCTGGTAAAAAGCTTTAATATGTGGGAACGCCAAACGCTGATCACCAAATATGAAGTCGACTTCTATAATGGCAGCCCAACCAGATCCACGCTGGCTCTGGTGCGGAACGGCCAGGCATGGAAAGTCCCGGGACAATAGTGTTGCGCTAAGAAAGAAAAGTTGAACCAAAGGGGGCACAGAGGAGAAACTAAGCGCGAAGCGCTGGTTTCGAATCGCCAGCCGTTCCTGGCCCAGACTTCAGCCTACTGTATCCGTGAAACTGGTATGGAGTTTCGCGGAAATGAGCTTTGTTTAAGAGGAGAAGATCAATGTCCATAAAGAAACTGATTTTGATGTTTGTCGCCCTGATCGTGTGCGTATATATGGTCGCCGCGCAGGGTCAACCCCAGGGCCAACCAGAGAAAACCATAAAGCATGTCCCGATGCAGTCCACGTCACCAGTATCGGGCAAGGACATGTACACGGCCTACTGTGCCGTTTGCCACGGAACCGACGGCAAAGGCGGAGGTCCTGCGGCCAGCGCGCTGAAGGTTGCTCCCACCGACCTCGCCCTGCTGAGCAAGAACAACGGCGGGAAATATCCCTCGCTGAAAGTCGAAGCGTCCATCCGCGGAGAATCTGCCTTCCCCGCGCACGGTTCCAAAGAGATGCCGATTTGGGGGTCGTTGTTCTTTAATTTGAGTGGTGGACACGAGGCTGAAGTACAGCAACGCGTGACCAACCTTACGAAGTACATCGAATCGCTGCAAGCAAAGTAAGTCGTCGGCTGAGCATCTTTGAGCCGGTTGCAGAGCTGATTGGGGCACAAGCCTTGGCTTGTGCCCCGTTGTTTGTCGGTCGGAGAGCCCTTTGAAGACCCGGGTTCAGCGCAAGACTATGACGTCAAGCGCTTACT
>Ga0181538_10001514_pt1 | contig 25924 bp, 19 predicted proteins | sample PEATcosm2014_Bin_40_FD_119773 | JGI IMG/M metagenome (GOLD analysis project Ga0181538, IMG submission 119773) | Peatland microbial communities from MTU Mesocosm Facility, Houghton, MI, USA - PEATcosm2014_Bin23_30_metaG | ecosystem: Environmental > Terrestrial > Soil > Wetlands > Peat | place... | reverse complement strand
CGTCTTCAACCATTTCGCCGCAGGAAGGGCAGGTGCTCAAATGGGCTTCGACTTCCTTTCTCAGCCCCGGCTCGAGAAGCCCTTCCAGGTAATCGCTCGTTAGATTTTCGACTTCCAGGTGCGTCATGGCTCGTTCCCCGCCTTTACGGGGCCTCTCATACCTTCCATACGTTTAAGAACTCGCCCCAGTTCCAATCTTCCGCGATTGATTCTAGATTTTACGGTTCCCTGGGGCACACTCAAGACTTGGGCAATCTCCTCGTAATCGAGGTCGTGCAGGTCGCGCAGGATGACGGCCTCCCTCAGATCGGGGGAGAGCTTATCTAGCCCTTGTTGCAAGACCTCCCTGCGTTCCCGTGATTCCACCTGGCCCGTTGGCTCCATATGCGGGCTGGGTTGCTGCTCCGCCTCGGGCAGTTCATCCTCGAGTGAAGAAGTCACGCGGTCTTTGCGGGCGCGCCGGTAGTGATCTACCAGATGGTTGCGCGCCACCCGGTTAAGCCATGTTCCAAAGCTGCCCTGAGCGGCATGATAACTCTTCAGAGTCTGGAAAACCTTGATGAAAACCTCTTGGGTTACATCTTCGGCTTCTTCCACCCGGCCGGTAAAGCGATAACAGAGATTATAGATTTTTCGGCTGTATGCCTTGAGTAGAGCTTCCCAGGCGGAATCTTCACCGGCGAGGCAACGGTCCAGTAACTCCTGTTCCTGTTCCACTCCGGATCACCTCAACGATTCCACCAAAACCTGCGCCCTCGATCCCACCTGCTGCCTCGCCCTACTGCTTTTGGGCTTGAGCGGCATTGTAACAGAATGCGGGCAGTCAAGGCAGAGCCAAAGAGTCCGCCCGGAGGTGGTATAATACTGGCGGCGAATGGGACGGAACAAGGAACTTCGAAAGAAGATCGCGGCGCTGAGGGAGGTTGCCGAGAAGCACAACGAAAAGGTCAGACTGGAATTGATGAAGCCGTCGCCCAACGAATCGTATATCCGGTGCTGGGCGCGCGAAATAAACACGGCTACAGAGAAGATTGAGCAGTTGGTTCGCCGCCTCAGGAGGGAGTAGTAATACAATGGCGACTAGAATTGTGCCCAACCTCGAAACGGTTGAGGGGCTGATCGGAGAGGTTGATGAATGGTACGAGCGTGTTCGCAACATCCGCCAAAAGATGAAGAGCGTGCAACGTGAAAGTGAGCCCTATCAGGACCTGCTTTCTGAATTGTCCGTCGAGCTATTTTGGCTCAAGATGAAAGCTGAAGTCGCTGCCGAGGCCATCGACGAATACCACGAGTCCCTGCCCGAAGACGAATGACCTCTGGATTGCGTTGCTCCTCCCCGTCGCCTTATGGTCTCATGGTCCGAGGGCTACCCGCCTTCTTCGCGGGGTTCGCTACTTCCCAACCAACCCCTCACCCGGCTCCGTCAGCTGACGGACTGATGAAAGCACCGGCAGCGGACCACCCTCTCCCCTCGGGAGAGGGAAGTCTTCCATACTCTGCGGAGTTTAGGAAGTGGGACGGCCTTTGTGCCTTTTGCCTTTTGCCTTCTGCTTTCTGCCTCCCGCCGACTGCCCACCTGCCGATCTGCCCACCTGCCTATCTCCCCGCCCCCACCTTCTCCAACTCCACTCCCGTGGCTGCTGCCACGTCTGCGTGCAGCGAGTTCCCGTGCGAATCCATGGTTACGATGGCGGGAAAATCTTTGGCTTCGAAGACCCACATCGCTTCAGGGACTCCCAACTCCTCAAGCAAGTACACGCCTTGGACCTTAGGCAGGCAGCGAGCGTAGAACTGTGCGGCTCCTCCGATGGCGTGGAGATAAACAGCTCCGTGCTCCTTCAGGCCCGCGAGCGTTTTCGCGCCCATGCCGCCTTTGCCCATCACTGCTCGGATGCCGAAGCGCTTGATCACATCGGCCTCGTATGGCTCTTCGCGGATGCTGGTGGTGGGGCCGGCAGCGTTGGTGCGCCAGCGAACATCGGGCGGCGTTCCTTCTTTCATCATTACCGGGCCGCAGTGGTAGAGGATGGCGCCGTTAAGGTCGCAAGGCGCGTCGTGGTGCATCAGGTAAGTGTGGGCGGCGTCGCGCCCGGTAACCACGGGCCCATTGATGAGAACCACGTCGCCAACTTTAAGGGCGCGAACCTTCTCTTCGCTGAGCGGCGTTTCCAGCCGTATCTCCCTGCCTGAAACCTGGAACCCGGCGCCTGCCACCAATTTCTCAACGGGCCGCTTCGGGTCGCGGTACAGCCACTGCTTGATTGCGCCGGATTCGGCTTCGAGCAACACCCCAAGCCGCCGGAAGGCCCAGCAATCGTAGGCGACGGAAACGAAGAAGCTGGCGGGCAGGCGGTTGGCGGCGGTGATTTTGCAGCCGATCAGGGAGGCCTTGCCGCCGAATCCCATCGGACCGACTCCAATCTTGTTAGCCTCGTCCATAATCTCCTGTTCGAGCCTCGCCAGCGCGGGGTCGGGATTCACATCGTCGAGCGAGCGAAACAGTTGCAGCTTCGCCAGATGATATCCTGCCGCCCGGTCGCTGCCGATGCAGGCGCCAATCGCCCCCGGCGCGCAACCCTGTCCCTGCGCCTGCCACACGGCGTGCAACAGGCACTTCTTGACACCCGCAAGGTCGCGGTCGGAACGCCCCAGATGTTCCAGCGTGCAAGGCACCGAATACTGAATGTTCATGTTCTCGCAGCCGCCGCCCTTGAGGATCAGCCGCACTTCGATCTCCGGTTCCTCCCACTGCTCGAAGTGGATGACGGGAGTACCGGGGCCGAGATTGTTGCCGCTATTTTTCCCAGTAATCGAGTCTACCGAATTGGGCCGCAGCTTGCCGCGCTTCGTCGCTTCCGCGACGGCCTCCTGGATCTGCTTCTTCATTATTATCTGGTTTACGCCCACAGGGGTTTTGATTTCGAATGTGGGCATACCCGTGTCCTGGCAGATCGCCCCTTCATCCTCGTGAGCCATATCAATGTTTTGGCCGATGATGGCCAGCGCCTGTCCCGCTTGCGTGTTCGGCTCTTCGGCTTTGATCGCTATACCCATGGCCTGACGGACGTCGGGAGGCAGGTTCGTAGAAGTCTGAATAATCAGTTCCAACATGCTGTCTTTGAAGAATTGCATTGGGCCCTCCGGTGAGAATTATAGCGCTGAACGGGAGGGAGGATTCGGGATTCAGAATTCGGGATTCAGGAGTCAGGAGTCAGAAGTCAGGAGTCAGTATTTTGACAACGGACTACGGACGGTCCGCCGAATCCAGAATCGCCGATCAAAAATCTGAAATCAAATGAACGGATGCTTGACCACGGGCCTGATTTGCAAGATGCGGGTCAGGTCCTCCTTGATTATACCGAACCCCTCCTGGGGCGAGTCTGCGAAGCGGATGAGTTTGAAATCGTCTTCCGAAATAGTCCCCGCCTCGAGGAAATACTCGAAATTGATGGCGCGTTTCCAAAAGCTTGAGCCGTAGAGCACAATCGAGACGCGGTGGCCCATCTTGTGCGTCTGAAGGAGAGTGAGCATCTCGAAAAGCTCGTCCAACGTTCCGAAGCCGCCTGGAAATGAGATGAGGGCTCGGGCGGGCTGGGCAAACCAGAGCTTGCGCATAAAGAAGTATCGGAACAGGAAGCCGAGCTCAGGCGAGATATAAGGGTTGGGCCGTTGCTCAGCGGGAAGCGTGATGTTCAACCCAATGGACTGGCCGCCGGCCTCGGCAGCGCCTCGGTTGGCGGCCTCCATAATACCCGGGCCCCCGCCCGAACAGACCACCATCAAAAGGGGTCGGAGAGTAAGAGCCCATTCCGTGACGAAGCGTGATAGCTCCCGCGCGTCCTCGTAGTATTGGGACATTTCGAGGTCCATGCGCGCTCGCTGCAACGCTGCGGCAAAGGGGCCCTTGCCTCCGTCTCCACCCTTTCCTTCCAACTCCTGAACCCTCTGGAGCACTTCTGCGCGCGGCTGGATGCGAGCCGAACCGAAAAACACCACGGTGTGATGGATGCCCAAACGCCTCAGCCTGGCCTGCGGTTCCAGGTATTCGCTCAGGATGCGCAACATCCTGGCATCACCGCTTTCCAGAAAATGGTGGTTCTGATAGGCCACTAAAAGTTTCTCTTCAGCTTCGTGCTTTCTTATCGCCATTCTTGTCTCTCCAAGAAAGATATGAAACAGAGAATACCAAACCGAGGTGTCTTTGGGTTGGCAAATCCTGCGATCGAGAGATCGAAATTGGGCGAATAGAGTAATCCTCAAGTCGCTCACCTTCCTCCCATCGGTTGGTATGGGCTCTAACATTAAAGCCTGTCATGCTGGGCGCAGCGAAGCATCCCGGCAGTCCGCACGGTCAGTGAAGAGTGCAAACAACTACCGAGATTCTTCGCCCGCCAAAAAACAGCGGGCTCAGAATGACAGCTAAAGTGGTATGAGGATCACCATATCTCGCGAAAAGATGTTGACCCAATCACCCGATTTCGCGGTGCCGTTTTGCTTGCCCTGCGGCGGTCGGCAAGATAATATACGTGGGATTATTTGGAACTGATGGAGGAGCACAAAATGTCGTTCGTCACACGCCGGCAATTTATACAGCAGAGCGCCGCCGGGGCTACTGCACTGGGGTTATTCCTCAACGGAAAACGAGTCCAATTGGAAGCTGCGCCGCTGCCCAAGCCTGCCAGCCCTAATGATCGGATCAACGTCGGTTTCATCGGCTACGGCATCCGCGGATGTTATCTGATGGAAAACGTAAAGCAGACGGAGCAGGCGAACCTTGTTGCCGTGGCCGACTGCTACCAAGGGCATCTCGACCGTGCCAAGGAACGCACGGACGGCGCGATTGAGACCTATTTTGCGCAGTACAAAAAGCTGCTCGATCGAAAAGACCTTGACGCCGTCGTCATCGCGACGCCGGACCATTGGCACACGCCCATAGTGCTGGACGCGGTGGCGGCCGGGAAGGACGTTTACATCGAAAAGCCGATGACGTACTGCATTGAAGAGGGGCAGAAGATCATCGAGGCGGCCAAGCGCACCAACCGCATGGTGCAGGCGGGCAGCCAATGGGTATCTGCTCCCATGCACATCAAGGCGAAAGAGATCGTGCAGTCCGGAAAAATCGGCAAAGTGACGAAGGTGGTCGCCTTCTACAACCGGAACAGCTCTACCGGCGCCTGGAATTATCCCATCCCGCCGGACTTGAAGAATGGCGTCAATTTCAATTGGGAAGAATGGCTGGGGCCCGCTCCCAAGCGCCCCTTCGATGCCGAGCGGGTGTTCCGGTACCGTAAATACTGGGATTACTCCGGCGGCATTTCCACCGACCTCTTCGTCCACCTGATTAACACGATCCACTTCGTGATGGACGCCCCGATGCCGGATACGGTGGCCGCAATCGGCTCCATCCTGGCGCGTCACGATGGCCGCGAAGTGCCTGACACACTCGATGCATTGTTTGATTACCCGGCTTTCCACGTGAACATGGGCTCGACCATGAATAACGCCAGCGGTTCTCAACAAGGCATTCAGTACCTCGGCACCGAAGGCACCTTGATGGTCACCCTGGATAAGGACATGACCCTGACCAACGAGAGCGTAAGAGAAGGTTACCAGTCGCAAATCGAGCCGTGGCCCAAGAAGCTTCAGGACCAATTCTGGGCGGAAGGACACCACCGCGAGGAGTCGAACCCTTATGTGCAAACCGAAGGGTCCTTGGACTTCAAGCCCGCCGGCCCGGACGCGGTCATCTTCCACCTGAACGCCTTCTTCGATTCCGTTCGAACCCGGCGCGAACCCGTCGAAAACGCCGCCATGGGCCACCGCTCCGCCGCCGCCGGCCACATGGTGAACCTCTCCGCGCGCAGCGGTAAGAAGATCTGTTGGGATGCCACAAGCGGAAAGGCCAAAGAAGCGTAAGTAGCTTTCGGCTTTCAGCTTTCAGCTATCGGCCCGCAGTTGGGAGACGGCTTGTCGTCCCCTGTTGGCCCAACGAGTGCGGGCCAGGACTTGCCCCTTGTGACAGGCGAATCCGATTGCCAAGCGTTTGCTGAAAGCTGTTCGCTGAGAGCTGATAGCCTAAATCAATTCACCCACGGGCGCGAGGCTTTGTAAGCGGCTATGCGTTCGGGGAGCCAATCCTTCAGAATAGGCGGCACGTAGAACTTCGGCACCAGCAGGTCTTCCTCGGCTCGTATCAGGCCGGCCGCCAGCGCAGTTTTTGCCAGAGGAGTTTGGGGGTAGATGCGGATGCCGACGGTAATCTTCAAAGCCTCGAGATGAAGGGACTCGGCAAACGACAGGCTTTCCTCGACGCTGTCTCTCCTCTCCCCAGGACCGCCCAGCAGCAAGAATCCCATCCGCTCGATTCCTGCCTCTCCGAACATTCTTGAGATGGCTCTGATTTCCTCTTGATCGAATTGCTTGCCGAGGCTACGCAGCATTTCGTTCGAGCCACTCTCGAATCCAATGCTGACCTGCCGGCAGCCGCCCAGGCGCATGAGTTCAACCAGTTCTGTATCGACCCACTTGGGATAAATGATGGTCCAAAGATTGAGATCGAGTTCCGCTCGAATCAAGTGCCGGCAAAGGTCCTTTGCATAGTCCAGCGGAAGGTTGAAGGTGTTATCGACGAAGTTGAAATTCCGGCAGTCCGTTTCCCTCAATTGCGCCAGCCACTTCACTACCTGAACGGGCGAACGTCTCCGTATCCCTCTTCCCTCGATGAGGCTGGTCGAACAATAGGCGCAGTCCAGCGGACAGCCTCGCCGGCTCTGCACCGGCACCCAGAGCTTGCGCTTGCCGGCGCCCGGCGGAATCCAGAGGCTGGGCTCCGGGAGAGGCAGTTCGTCGAGATTCTCTACAAAAACACGCCGGCGAGGTTCGCGGTCTGCATCCGCTCCGTCTCCCCGCTGGAACGAGCAAACGTTGTCACCCCCGCATGAGCGGGGGTCGGCACCAGCGGTCGAATCTCGCTTTCGCGGCAATGACGAGAAGCGGCTGGACAGGTGGACTCCGGGAAGATCCGAGACTTCCCTACCCTTGCCTAGTCGATCTACCAAGAGAGGGAAAACAACCTCTCCTTCACTTTGAACTCCCACGTCGGCGCCCAGATACTCCAGTGCACTCTGAGGGAAAATGCTGTAACCCGCCCCGCCCAGCACAATCGGGGCCTCGGACAAGCTTCGACAATTCGTTATGACCTCCTTGACCGGCGCGAGCAGGAACCGGGTTTCGGCCATGTTCTGGTCATCGATGTTTCGCACCGAAACCCCGATGACGTCCGGGCGGAAGTGCTCAATGGAGTGCTGGACGCTCGCGTTCGGATCTTCTTCGAACATCAGGTTCAGCAGGATTACGTCGTGGCCAGCGCCGCGTGTTGCGGCCGCCACGCCGGCAGCGCCCAGTGGGAGGGTGGGCATACTTATCGTATCGGTGTTGGCGGAAATCAGGAGAACCCTCATGATTCACCTCTTCACCGTCAGGGCAACCATTTGGGTTGCCCGTGCGCGGCCGCAATAGCCGCCGCTGGGTCAGCTAGCCTTGACGATGTCACTCACGCGGTCGAGGTCGAGCCGCAAGTCGCCGTCCTCGTCGACATCGAAGGCTCGGGCAAATTTCGCGCCCCACACAATCTCATCGTAGCGGTAGGAATAGCGCGCGTGCACGGTCTGGCTGAATCGGTCGTCGACACCCTTGATGAGGATGAGGAGTTCCGCCTGCAACTGCTCGAGATCAGCGGCCGTCTTCTTATAAAGCGGACTTTCGCCATCCAGAACATGAACAATCGTCCAGGTCAGAGGCATGAACAGGACGGTGGGCCGCTCGAGTTCCAGGCGTTCATACTTGCGCTCCAGGCGCCCGTCCACGGGTTGCACCGTCATGAGGAGCATCCGGGCCTCGAGCTCCATCAGGTTGCTGACGCTGCGGTTTACCACGCGGAACTGAAGGCTCGTGCCGTCCTGGTAGGGCGCCACGATCATCGACTTGCTGAAGCCGATCCGGGCGGTAGGGCGTGCAAGGCGGCCCACCAGGAAGCCAGTAGCTATTGCGAAACCCAACAGGCCGATCATCGCCTCCGTAGAGGAGATCAAGTTCGCGGCCGCGGTCTCCGGCCAGATGGCCCCATAGCCGACGGTGGTCAAGGTCTGCGAACTGAAAAAGAACGCGTCCAGAAATCGGCTAAATGACGTGACGGATGCATGATGAACCCGCTCGACACCGCCCACCCAGTAGTAGAGAAACGCAAAAAGCAGGTTGACGCTGACGAAACCTGCAAAGAGCAGCGTCATGAACACCGTCCAGGGCGTGTTGAGCAGGAAAAGATAAGGACTAACATCCCGCCAGGTTCTGCCGCGGCGTTTAACGTTGAACTCGCCGTCGTCGCGGATCACACGCCGCAGCTTGGCGCTGTATTGTTGGGTTAGACCGGGATCGAAATCTGGCTTTTTCATGGATCATCAATGATATCATTTAAGCAGTCTGCCTGTGCCCATGAGAGCATTGAGGAGTATCCTGTAGGCGCCCGGACGAGGCCATTCATGCTGAAGTGCCAATCATGCGGAGCTGCACTAACCGAGAATTCGAAGTTTTGCTCGTCTTGCGGGGCAAGCGCAGCTTCTGACTATGCAGTCACCGCGGCCGCTACTGCCGCTGCAACGACGGCCGAACCGGCGCCGGCTACTCCAAAGGTGGCGAGCGTGCAGGCTCGTCCGCGCTCCGGCGGTTCGCGGCCGCCCACCAACCCGCGCACGCCCACGAGTTCTAGCGGCCTCGCGAGCGAAGGCCGTTTTCTCCCAGGAGCTCTGCTGGCGGAACGGTACAGAATCGTGGCCGTGCTCGGGCGGGGTGGAATGGGCGAAGTCTATCGCGCTGACGACTTGGTGCTGGGCCAACCGGTGGCGTTGAAATTCCTTCCGGAAGCCGCCGCATCTAACGAGGAACTGCTCACACGCTTTCGCAATGAAGTCCGCACCGCGCGCCGGGTTTCCCATTCCAATGTGTGTCGAGTCTATGACGTGGGCACCGTCGACGGGCAGATGTTTCTTTCCATGGAATACGTCGATGGCGAGGACCTGGCGTCGCTCCTGCGCCGCATTGGCCGTTTGCCACCGGACAAAGCAGTGGAGATTGGGCGGCAACTTTGCGCCGGGCTTGCCGCTGCGCACAAGGAGGGCGTTCTACATCGCGATCTGAAACCGGCGAATGTGATGCTGGACGGGCGCGGCCGCGCCGTGATGACAGATTTCGGATTGGCGGGCCTCGTGGATCAGATCCAGGGCGCCGATGTGCGCAGCGGCACGCCCGCTTATATGTCGCCGGAGCAGCTCGCCGGCAAGGAAGTAACCGCCAAGAGCGATATCTATTCGCTAGGCCTCGTGCTGTACGAGATCTTCACGGGCAAGCGTGCCTTTGAAGCCGAGACACTCGCGGAGTTGGTGCAGATTCGGAACGAACGGCCGGTGAGCAATCCCTCGAGCTGGGTGAAGGACCTTGACCCCGCAGTGGAACGAGTAATTATGCGCTGCCTGGAGCACGAACCCGGGGCCCGGCCGGCCTCGGCGCTTGCCGTGGCTGCGGCGTTGCCCGGCGGCGATCCTTTGGCCGCCGCTCTGGCCGCGGGAGAAACCCCCTCTCCGGAAATGGTGGCGGCGGCGGGCGAGAAACAAGGCATCGCGCCGCGCGCTGCGGTGACCGCCTTCGCGGTGGTCCTCATGGGGCTTGCGATCAGCAGTCTAATTGGCGTCCGAGTGAGCGCGTTACGCCTGATGCCGCAGCCTTTGCCTGCCCCCGTCCTGGAAGCCAAAGCGGGCGAGATTGTCAAGAGCGTTGGCTACACCGATCGGCCGGTGGACCACTCGGCGCAGTGGTATTATCAAACTGAATTCGTCGGTTACGTGCATAAGCACGACGGTGCGCGGCCGGACTGGCCCAAGATCCTCTATGAGAGACCCCAAGTGCTCGTCTATGGGTATCGGCAAAGTCCCGTCTATCTCGATCCCGACGGCTATCAGGGCAACTCGCTCACTCCCGGGGTCGTGCAGTTTGATGACCCACCCGCAATCCAGTCCGGCATGATCAACCTCGTCATTGACTCCCAGGGCCGATTGATTTCCTTCGAAGCAATCCCCAAGGAATTCGACGCGAATCCTCCACCGGCCTGTCCCGTGGAATGGAAACCCCTCTTTGCGGCGGCTGGAATTAATCCTGGACAACTGAAGCCCACAGAACCCCAGTGGGTTGAGCTAGGTGCTGCCGACCTGCGCGCGGCGTGGACGGGAACATGGCCCGATTCCGGCCGGCCCCTGCGGGTGGAAGCGGCCGCGTGGCGGGGCAAGCCGGTTTATTTCCGGCTGATTGGTCCGTGGGTTACGCCCGGCCGGGAAGAGCAATCCAGCACGAGTGTGTTTGAGCACGCAGGCTCAATTCTGGGCGCCTCTCTGGTAATTCTGTTCTTGACCACCGGCGCTCTGATTGCGCGGCGCAATTACCTGCGCGGCAAGAGCGATCTTCGCGGCACCCTTCGCCTCGCCGTCGCAGTCTTCGTGATCGAGATCGCCATCTGGGTTTGCCGCTACCACTTCATCCCGACTCTCGCCGCCTTCGGGCGTTTCGTGCTGGCCGTAAGCACCGGGCTCTTCCTGTCGGGGGCCATTGGCATGCTATACCTTGCCCTCGAGCCCTATGTGCGCCGGCATTGGCCGCAGGCGGTCGTCTCCTGGAGCAGGCTGACCACAGGCCGCGTGCGCGATCCGCTGGTGGCGCGCGATGTGCTCTTGGGAGTCCTCCTCGGTGTGATCTGGACGGTGGTGATCAGCATTGGCCTCCTCATCCTGAACCGGCTCGGCGAAGCCCCGGAATTACCCAGTCAGTCGCTTCTCACCGGCGGGCGCGAGATGGTAGGAATCTGGCTGCTGAACATCATGGGGTGTATCGGCTCCACAATCGAGTTCTTCTTTGCCATGTTCCTGCTGCGCATCGTGCTGCGCAACAAATGGCTGGCAACCGCAGTCTTCATCGCTCTTTGGACTACGAATAACTCCCTCCGCAACACGCGTCCGGAAGTTTTTGTACCGGTCTGGCTCGTGGTCTTTGGCATCGCCGCTTACGCGGTCACGCGCTTTGGCTTAATTAGTCTGGCCGTGGCCATCTTCACCGCCAACGTTCTCCTGAGCGTGCCCTACACGTTTGACTTCAGCAACTGGTACGCCACCAGCGCTCTTGCCGTGGTCCTGAGCTTCGTCGCCATTGCCGCCTGGGGTTTCTACACTTCACTCGGAGGACAGAAACTCATCCGCGAGGACCTATTCCAGTAAGGCGACAGTTATAGTACCCGTTGGAGAAATCAGCAGACAGCGCTGCGTTGCGGTCACTTCTTTTCGAGGGCGGGCATAAGCCACTGTAATATGCAAGCTTCGTATTCTTTTCTTGCCTCGTCCGTGATGGGGGTCGTAGCGAGAGGGCCGTTCTCGGTAGCCTGAAAATAAAGATCGCCCGTCCTGCCCAGCGGACCGGGGTCGGTCTTGGTGAATTTCTCCATATCCGCGTCGGCAAACTCGTAGATCTGTTTGGGAGTGTAGTCGTTCAACTGACCGGGGCTGAGCTTGTCGACACTGCGTACGTAGATCCGTAACCTTCCGAAGGCTTTATCTTTATCGTATTCTGCTTTGAAAACATGCTGGAGTTCCTTGTCGGCGTTTTTGGGGTCCTTGTAGACGTCGCCCACAAAGTAAAACTCCGCCAGTTTCCCGCCGTAAGAACTGTCGAGAAGCTGAAATAGGCGCAACGTGACGTCATTCGGACTGACCGCCGCGGGCTTTTCCTTGGCAACGCAGAAGGTCGGAAGCCCCGCTGTTATCAAGAGCGCGCAAAGCGCCGCGGGCAAAAGGAACGTAGGTCGGCAAGTTCGCATCATTCCCCCTGTACTGCTACTCCGGCATTTCCAATGTGTGGAGATAAAACTCTCAAGACTCATACTCGATAATTTCCGTGGAAATACTACTCCGCTCCGGCACCGAAAACAATAGGACAAAAGTGAAAAGAGTAATGGGTAAAGTCTGAACAAGGATGGGGCGCTGCAACGCAGAACTGCCTTTCAAAGTCGGGGGCCCTTAGGGTCACGCGGAATACTCTCGTCAAGAGTCCGTCAAACTCAAGCGAAACGCGGAAGACGAAACAGCAAGAACATGGCGCTTGCCGGGGGCCCTTCGGCTATGTATACTGATGCGGCATTAATGCTTCCGTTAGGAGGTCCCGTGCCTGCTTCCCACAGACTTCTCTGCATTACCTTTGGGCTTTTCGTCCTCGCTCTCCCGCTCCGTGCCCAGACCGGCACCTGCGCCGGCATGAGCCTGGGGCAGGGCGCCAGCCTCAACGGCTTCGTCCCCTTTCCTTCCGACAACTTATGGAACACGGATATATCGAACGCAACGGTAGACACCAATTCCGCCAACTACATCAACTCCATCGGCTCGGCCACCACATTGCACGCCGACTTTGGTTCCGGCACCTACGACAAGCAAACCATTGGCATACCTTACCAGGTGGTGCCGGGGTCCCAGACGCAGGTTAAAGTCACCCTCGGAACTTATGCGAGTGAAAGCGATCCCGGCCCCATGCCTGTCCCCTCTAACGCGTTGATTGAGGGTTACCCCAATCCGGGAACCGGCGACCGGCACGTCCTCGTGCTAGACCAGGGCAACTGCTGGCTTTACGAGCTTTATTACGCCAAGGAATCGAAGAGCGGCGCCTGGAGCGCCAATTCAACCGCCCTATGGGACATGACCATTGATGAGCAGCGTCCTTACACGTGGACTTCGGCGGACGCGGCGGGCTTGTCGGTCTTCGCGGGCTTGGCGCGTTATGACGAAGTTGCTGCGGGCGCCATCAATCACGCCCTGCGCTTCACTGTGCCTACGACTCAGGAGGCTTTCGTCCTGCCTGCCACGCATTGGGCGTCGAGCAATACCAGCGCCAACGCGCCGCCCATGGGGCTGCGTCTGCGGTTGAAGGCGGATTTTGATATTTCCGGGTACCCCGCTGACGACCAGGTGATTCTGACTTGCATGAAGAAGTACGGTCTGATTCTGGCCGATAATGGCAGCGCCATCTTCATCACTGGAACGCCCGATAGCCGCTGGAATAATGATGACCTGGCGCTGCTCAAGCAAGTCACGGCCGCGGACTTCGACGTGGTCGACACCGGTACGGTCTACACACCCTCGAACGTACCGAGCGGCACTTCGCCCACTATCTCCAGTTTCACGGCGAACCCCGCCACGGCGGCCCCCGGGCAGATGGTGACCCTCAGTTGGACGACCAGCGGCCAGAGCTACAACATCATCTCACCGCAAGTCGGGCCGGTGCGCGGATCGAGCATTATCATTGCGGCGCCGCCGGCAACCACTACGTACAAGCTCTACTCGACCAACCAGTACGGACGGACGACGCGAACCGTGAAAATCACCATCAATTAGCGAGACCAGTGCGTCGCTGGCGCAGAACATATATCTAAATAAGCGTGGCCTCAGAACTGGTTACGGACGAGAATTTCGGAGCGCAACCCCGGGCGGCGAGGATCATTCATGGCAAGCACGTGCACCGTGGCACGACCTGTGGGCGTAATCCCCATGATGTGCGTCCCGTGAAACGAGAAGTGCTCATTCCAGCGTTCATGCCTGGGATTGAAAAGACTCACAACCTCGCCAGTAAGGGGATCTATGCCAGTAAGGTTGGGGCCTTTGTGGAGGTTACAGCGGTGACAGGCCAGCGCGAGATTTCCCATGTCATCGCGCCCCCCGTGCTGTTTAGAGACGATATGCTCGACATGGTGAGTTAGCTCGCTGTGCTCCTGGGGCAGCAAGCAATACTCGCAGCGGTTATTCGCTCGGCGCCGCACAAGGTCCCGCGTGGTGTCAACCATCGCTAAGTCTGAGCGTCCAGGTGTCTGCGGGCCTTGAGCTTCAAGATGGAGATGAAGTCCCCGACATTGATGAAGGCCTCGTACTCGGCCTGCTCCTCATCAGTAAGCACACCGTCATTGGCGCGCTCCGCGAGGACGTCAAGTCGCGACTGGACGGCTGGGTCAATTCGCATCTCTATCACCCGCCGCGCTGACTCGGTGTCGAGGCAACGGCTCAGTGGGTCCAGGAGGCCGTCAAGCGCCATGTCGATACCAGCGTTTCCCATGTCCGTTAGATTAACACAGAGGGCACTGAACGGCTAGAAGAATGGCGCTCAGGCTGGCGGGCCAGAGCGAAGCTCGCCGAGCAGCGGGGTGATATTGCTTCGAGACCGTAAAGCGCGGCTTTGCGCCAGCCACGACAGTGGGAACGTGCTTCGTGTGCTTTATCTGCAACGCACGCTAGCCCCCAATCCCCAACCCCTAGTAGAGCAGATACTTCGCCCGCAGGGCACGGAATTGTTGCAGCGCCTCTTGCCACTCGAAGACGATACGGCGCGGGTCCTTCCCCGCCTTGATGGCATCCAGAACCCAGCGTGCCCCGATCAGTGGCAGCGTTTTATCCAGCTTGAAGTCGTTCGGATACAGCTTCCAGAGGGCGGCGGCGAGTTCGACGCCGAACGCGGGCGAATCAAGCGCCTGGCGGTCCAGCAACAGAATCTGCGCGCCGTGGCAAACCTGGCCGGCAAACGAACTACTTGCAGGCTTGAAATCCGCCGGCAGGAATCGGACTCCCTGAATGTGGCGCTCGTTCAAATACGTCGAGAGGTTTCGCGAGTCGATCCAAGGCGCGCCGAGCACCTCAAACGGCGTGTCAGTTCCGCGGCCCACGCTGACGTTCGCGCCTTCCACCATCGCCACGCCGGGATAAAGAACTTCCTCGGTCGGATTGCGAAGGTTGGGAGAGGGGTTCAGCCATGGCAGGCCTGTTTCGTCATACCAATCGGAACGCTGCCATCCCTGCATTTTGATCACGTGGAGCCTGGCCCCGAGGTGGTTTTCTCCGTTGAACATCTGGACCAACTCCCCAACTGTCATTCCAGGGCGTACAGGCTCCGGGAAATAAGCCACGAAGCTGCGCAAGTCGTTGTCGAGGATTGGCCCCTCCACTTCATTTCCGTTAATGGGATCGGGCCGATCCAGCACGTAGAAGTCAATTCCCTTCTTCGCGGCGGCCTCCAGGCAATAACCCAGCGTCGTGGTATAGGTGTAGAAGCGAACTCCCGCATCCTGGATGTCGTAGACCAGTGCATCCAGCCCTTCCAGCATCTTATCCGAGGGCCGTTCGACATCGCCGTAAAGGCTGTACACCGGCAAGCCGGTCGTGGCATCAGTGCCTGATGCGACCTTGGCGTCCACCTGGCTCGCGAGTCCGTGCTCCGGACTGAACAGAGCGACGAGCTTTACTCCGGGTGCATGGTAGAGCAGATCGATCGTGCGGCGGCCTTCGGCGTCCACGCCCGTTGCGTTGGTAATCAAGCCCACCCTGCGACCTTCCAAGGGAGCGAAGTTCTGTGCCTCGAGAACGCCAACGCCTGTCTGCACCTTCCCGTTCCTGAGGCCTTGCTCGCGGTAGCCTCTCATTAATTCATAGTAACCGGTAAGCGAGCGCCGGCTGGCCAGCACCTGCTCAGCGGAAGAGGGCCCCAGCGCAGCGGCCACGATGGTTGCGATCTGTATGCGCATCTGGACCACGTCGCCTTTGCCGTTAGGGTGTACCCGGTTCGAGAGGATGATGAGGTAGGTTTTGGTCACCGGGTCGACCCAGATACTCGTTCCGGTAAATCCCGTGTGGCCAAACGATCCGACTTCGAATAGCTCGCCCCGATTGGAGGCGAAGGGCGAGTCCAGATCCCAACCGATGCCGCGCACCGCCATCTTATCCGGTGGATTCTGCGGCGAGGTCATCTTTTCGACGGTCAGAGGGCTCAGGATGCGCGCGCGCTTGTAGCTGCCCCCGTTGAGAAGCATCTGGGCGAATATCGTCATATCATCCGCGCTCGAGAAAAGACCGGCATGGCCCGCGACGCCGCCCATGTTGTACGCGGTGGGATCGTGCACCTCACCCCACAGCATTTTCCCCCGGTCGCCTTCCTGGTATTGAGTGGGCGCAATGCGCTTGCGCCAACTCGCAGGAGGATTGAAGCGAGTATCCTTCATGCCCAGCGGCTTGAAGATGTGCTCCAAGCAGTAGACATCCAACGGCTGGCCCGAGACGCGATGCACTAGTTCTCCCAGCGTCTCAAAGTTAATGTCGCTGTAAACGAAGCGCGTGCCGGGCGGGTTGATGAGCTTTATCTCAGCGATCATCTTCATTGCTGTGCCGTACCCTGACCACTCCGGCTTTAACTCGAGATCAGGAGGCAGCCCGGAATAATGCGTCATGAGTTCCTGCACGCTGATGCTTTCTTTCCCGTTAGTCTTGAACTCCGGCCAGTATTCGGAGACGGGCGCGCTTAAGACGATTTTGCCTTGCTCCACAAGTTGCATGACGGCCGTGGTGGTGGCCACCACCTTGGTCACCGAGGCCATGTCGAAGATCGTGCGGACGCTCATCGGCATCGGACGCGGAACCACGGCCCGACTCCCGAAAGCCTTGCGGTAGATCACCTTTCCGTTCTGACCCACCACTACCACGGCCCCCGGGCAGTCCCCTCGGCCAATCGCTTCCTTCACTACGGAATCGATGGCAGCCAGCTTTTGTTTAATGAGGTCCTGTTCCGGCTTTTTCGTCTTCTGCACCGTGACCGCTCGAGCGCCCAGGGTGCCCGCAAGGACACAGGCCGCCAGGAAAAAGCTCATTATCCGCAAACCCTTCATCGTTCCTTACCTCCCAGTTGACACAGTTCCGGAGTCGTCTAAATGATGTCCGAGGCGAGGACCGTCCCGCACGAGAAAGTCAAAAGGGTGAAAGAGATCGCCTCCGTCAGGCCTTCGCACCTGCCCTGGAAAAGAAGCCTTCAATCTCTTCCAGGGTCTTCCCCATCGTTTCCGGCAAGAAGAAGGTCACGGTGACGAAGTAGAGGACGGTGAAGCCGGCGAAAAGTAAAAACATTGTTGTATAGCCATAACGGCCAACCGTGGGCAGGAAAATAGCGGCCAGGAAAGTGGCAACGGCCTCGTTGATCAGTAAGGCGATGCTCATGCCGTTGGACCGGATCCGGGTGGGCATCAGTTCCGACAAGGCCAGCCAGACGCAGATACCAGGCCCCAACGCGTAAAATGCAGCAAAAGCAAACAGACTGATGGCCACTATCCAGCCGTCCCCCGAGCTGGGCAATGGCGTGATCAGTGCATGCTGGATGTGCAACGGAGCGGTGCGAGCCTCCTCGAGATTGCCGAAGGGATCGGAGAAGAAAGCCAATACTTTATTGGCTGGAACGCAGTTTGAACGGCTGAGTTGGATCGGCGCCGAGAGCCCATGATTCAAAATCGCCGCCGGAGTCACGGCACTGAAATCGCCGTAAGAATAAATGATGGTCAGCGTGGTCGGCTTTTCCGCTAGATCAGCCTGCCCGGCTTGGGTCAGCCATTGCCGTTCCAGTTCCGGTGTAAGATTCAGCGTCACGTCCGCCCGCGCATCCAGCATCGTCTGGACGGCCTGGCGCGAGTCCACGCGATAGCGTTCGCTGCGGTGGAATAATACAGCCGTCGTTACCAACGACGCCACGAGGCCTGCCGTGCCGAGCGAGAGCAGAAACTTTCGCCCTTTTCGGTCCACCAGCAGCATTCCCACGACCGTGCCCAGGGCTTGAACCACGGTGAAAATAATGTAACCCCAGTGCGCCGCCACGTCCGACAGGCCGCTCTGGACCAGGACAGCGGTGTTATATCCGATAATCGAATTAATGCCGGTCGTCTGGTTCAAGGCCAGAATCACACAGGCCAGCAAAAACGGAAGCACGTATTTGCGTCGGAGCAAGCTCTCGGCAATAAGTCTTCCGGCCGCTTTGGTTTTTTCAGTAGCCTCAATGCTTTCCATTTCCTCCAGTTCCAGGTGCGCCTGCTCGGGGGTGCGCGAGCGTAAAAGGGCCTGCAGGGCAAGTTGCTTTTGGCCGCGCCGGAAAAGCCAGCGCGGCGATTCCGCCACGGCAAACCCACCCAGCACAAAGAGCAATCCCGGAGGTAGCGAAACCCAGAAAATACTGCGCCAAGCCTGGTCTTTATACGCGAACAGCAGTTGCGGATTGCCCAGCCTGGCGACTTCTTCAACCCTCAAACTGAAATACATCCCCACCCCAGCGGCCGCCACGATGCCGATGGTGAGCAGCCACTGGAACATGGCAGTGCCCTGGCCGCGGTCCTCCGGCGCCAGACACTCGGCCAGGTACAGCGGCACCACCACCCCGATCAACCCGGCGCTGATACCCTGGAACAGTCGCCCCAAGATCAGCGGTCCGTAGCCGTGCGATAGCGCGATCACCGGAATACTGGCGGCGAACAGAGCCCCGCTGAATATCATCAGATACTTCCGTCCCATACGATCGGCCAGCACGCCGGCAAAAAGGGTTGAGATCACGGTGCCTAACAGCACGGCCGCCACTACAAACGAAATCTGCCCCGCGTTCAGCCCCGAGGTGGCAACCAAGTAGGGCAAGGCCCCCGCGATGATGCCGACATCGATGCCATAGAGCAGCCCGCCCAGGCCGCCCACCACTTTTAAGAAACGGTTATAGGTTTTCGGATGCATTTTGAAGCCCCTGGAAGTTTGCACGCTCGCCTTTCTGTTTTACTTCCGGCTCCCTTGGGGATGTGGGTTAAGATCCATCCCTGGACGCACGGAGAAATTGTATTCAGCAGGATACTCCGGTCTGGCGCCGTCAGCAATGCCAGATCCATCGGCGTTTGCCAGGCCCTGTTGGAAGGACGGCCAGCAGCCCACCTGCTGGGAAAGCAATGACCTTTGTCCGGTCTAGGGGGCTGAAATGCACACTGTATCACGACCTTCTGAGCGCGGGGAACATATGCTTTGGCTTTTCCCGGTCATTCAGCGCGTCAGACCGGAAATGACCGGCTGGGAGCAACTCGCTCGACTGGCCACCGAATTCCCCAGGCGTGATGGATGGTATAATATCGCTCGTCACTGTATCTCACATGCGAATTACGGAACGCGAAAACCCGTCGTCAGCAGCGCTCGACACAAAACCCACCGCTGAAATTCTCCGCATCATCAACCGCGAAGATCGGCGCGTCGCTCCGGCCGTCGAGAAGGTCATACCACGCATCGCGCGCGCAGTGGATACGGCTGTCGAAGCCATCAGCCGCGGCGGGCGTATGATTTATCTGGGCGCCGGGACCAGCGGCAGGCTGGGCGTCCTCGACGCTGCCGAGTGCGGCCCGACCTTCGACAGCGACCGCGTACAGGCTGTAATCGCAGGAGGCCGAGGCGCCCTGCTGAAGTCCTCAGAAGAGACGGAGGACAACCCTCTGGAGGGCGAACGTGACTTGCGCCGCATCAGGCTCAGCAAGAAAGATGTCCTGGTCGGAATCTCGGCCAGCGGGCAGGCTCCTTACGTGTTGGGCGGGATGCGCTATGCTCGCCGGATCGGCACCAGCACGGTCGGTCTGACTGTCAACCCTGCCGCCCCGATGAAGCCGCTCTCGGACGTCTTCATTGCGCCCGTGGTGGGACCTGAGGTCCTCACCGGCTCCAGCAGAATGAAGGCCGGAACCGCCCAGAAGCTCGTCCTCAATATGCTCTCCACCACCGTCATGGTCCGCCTGGGGCGCGTCTTCTCCAGTTGGATGGTCAACATGCGGTTGACCAACCGGAAGCTGCGCGAGAGAGGCCAGCGAATCTTGACGCGCTCCACGGGCGCCACTCCTGCCCGTGCCGCCCGGACCCTGAGCGCCGCCGGAGGAAGTTTGCCGGTTGCCCTGCTGATGCTTCATCGCAGGATTAAACGCGACGAAGCCCAACGACTTCTAGGCACGGGAAAGAGCCTTGCTTCGCTCCTGCGCGGTCCATCGTAGGGGCAGCCCTGCCCGCCCAAATCGCTGCCCTCTCCTCTGAAAAGGTGTAGGGGTAGGGCTTGCCCTACCCGGCTCGTCGTTAGGGGACGGCAAGCCGTCCCCCTACAAGCTCCTTCCCCGTCCATCGTAGGGACGAATGTGCAGGGGGACCGCCCCTCCGGCGCGAGGGGCCGCGCTGCCTCAGAAACTCTCGTTCAAACTAATCTCATTCAACGTCTGGTCCAATCGTTGTGCCGCTTGCTCGCGCTTTCCCTCGAGATCAGCGATCTGCGCGCGCAGCGCGGCGAGGCGGTCCTCTTGCGTATTGAGTTCACGAGTGTAGCGCTCGGTCAAGGCTTTCTCCTCTGCACTGCCCTTGAGTGCCTTCATGTTCTCGCGCAGGCGCGCCTGGTCGGCGCTAATGGAATCGATCTCCTGATGGCGCGCCTGAAGTTGCGCGTCGAGCGTTGCAATCGCGCTCTTCTGGTCCAACACACGCCGGAAAGCCTGCTCCATGGCGGGAGTCACTCGCTGCTGTTGGGTCAGAACTTCGACTTGGTCGCTCGTCAGGTTGGTGAGCGCCAACGTGGCCGTTTCGGGCTTATGCTCCTCGACCACAAGCTGGGCGCTCTCTTTCGGTTTCACTTTTACCCGGAAGCGGTAGAATGAAGCTGACGACTCTTCCGGCTTCAAGTTGTCCGCAAGCTGCCAAAGGGGGCGAGCCGGGTGCTCGATAACAACCTCTCGTGAAGTGACGTCCGAATTGGAGATCTTGTAAGTGTTGCTCGAACGCTGCTCGCGGGTGGTGAACATCAGACCCTTGTTGATCACAATCCTGCTGATGGGTTTTTCCGAAAAGTTCTCCTCCACCTTAACGTGCAATGCCGGATCGGGCGCGTAGGAGACCAGCCGCTTCTCGCCAGGACGAACGGCCTCGAGCAGGCCCTGGCCGGCAAACGTATTGCCCTCGAGCACGTTGAAGCTTCCGGCATCCAGCGTCTGCCCGCTCGCGTTGGTCAGCCAGAGGGCGCGCAGGGCCGCGGCCGACTCGGCGTTCCACAACGTCACCTTTTCCGCATCGATATGCGACTGGATAATCGGAACCAGGGCCGACTGGTTCTTATCAATGGTGACGGTTTGCTTGATATCGTATTCAAAGAGGTCGCCGATTTCCTTCGCTTCCGCTTGGGGCTGCTCCTGTTCCACCCACCTTTTGGGCTCAGCTACCAGTCCGTTGGCAGCGACCTCGACAGTTTGCGTTACGGCTCCCACTGTCAAAGTTGGCTGAAACTGATTCCTGCCGGAGGAGACGGCCACGTTGCTCACGGCCAGCCGCTGGAATCCCGGTGAGTCGACGGTAAGGGATGAGTCACCTGCCTGAGCGTTTCGGAACCGGTAGTGGCCGTTAGAATCTGCGCGGGTGGTCCGGGATGCGCCGTTGGAGTTATTCGTCAGGGTCAACTTGGCATTCGGGATGACAGCCCCGGTCTGATCCCTCACGGTGCCCTCCAGGACGGTCGCCCCACCGACCACGCCACCTATCACACCGCCCATAGCTCCACTTCCAACGCCACCACCCGCAGAGTACACCCCGCCGCCCACCCCTCCTCCCTCGCCGGAACCCGGAGGCGGGGGTGCAGCCGGCACTGCCATCAACGCCATTTCATGCGTCTGGGGCGTGAGTGTCATCTCCTGGGGCAGAGCCACCACCGGCCGGCGCACGTAATAGGGCTGCGAGATCTGCTGGATGAACGACTGCGGCGCACCCGCGACTAGCGAGAGTCGAACGCCTTTCCAATCCTCGCCGATCGTATTATCCACCACCGCCCATCCCTGGATCAGCGGCGGATCGTCAGGCTTGTCAGCAAGCAGGATGCGGTAAGTGCTCTTCCAAACCGGCACTTCGCTGATGTAACTCACAAACACGTCGCGCTCGCCCTCGCCTGTGGCGGAGATGGTCATGCGGCGCAAGTCCATAGCCTTGGCGGACCCGATGAGGTTAAGGTAACGCCCCACATCGTCGCTCAAGTCGCGATCGGCGATGCGCACCGAAGTGGCCGGCCCCATCTCGAAGCTGCGCAGCTCGCCCCCATCGGTTACAAGGGAAACTTCGGTGACTTCCGTCAGTTGCTCGCCTTTGGGGTTGAGGGTCTTGCGTGTCTCGACGCTCAACACCCGGCCCGCGCCGGACGCCGACCCGTTATGCACCTCCACTCTTGTGCCGCGCAGGGCGTTGAGAAAATCATCCCGCGACGTCCCCTCGCTGAGTGGCAATCGAAGCGCCTTCAGCCGCTCGCTGAGGGGCGCAATTGAGTTGAACCGCACACCGCTAATCCGGCCTGCGCCGAGGTCCACCACGGTGAGCGAGTTGAGGACGTCATTAAGCTGCGCCGTCGTGAAGTCGATGTTGAGCTCCTGCGTGCCGCGTACCCGGGCGGAGTGCTCGAAGTAGCCAACTCCGTTCTTGTAGAGCACCACTCGTTTCACCGGCAAGCGCTCCTGCGACTCCGCCGCGACATTCGTCTCAGCTAGGCCACTGGGCTTCTGCTGGGCATTTGCGATGCCCGCAAGCAAGGCCATTAATGCACTTGTGACTATTAGTCTCCGCATTAGATCCCCCTTCGTATTGGAAAGTAGCAAAGCGGCGTGTTGAATAAACGTGTTCGCCGTTCTTTGGCTTAGACACCGGAGCCCAATCTCAGGTTGCCGGACCTTTCCGGTTATTTTGTGGTGCGGGCGTCTCGCCCGCGGTGCCGCGGGCATCCTGCCCGCGCGCGGGAGCGGGACGCTCCCGCGACAGCGGGCGGGACGCCCGCACCACCAAACCAAAAAATTGTGGAACTTTCCCAGCTCCCACTGCGTTCCTCGCTTTAGAGTGAGGAGGTGGTCCCCGATGATGAAGAAAACAGTTGGTGCGATGGCTGGCATGTTGGTTTTTGCGGCGCTGGCGCTGCCCGCGGACCGTTGGATACACATCCGAGTCATTGAGTCGGGTCCGGACGGAGATCACGTACGCGTCAACATTCCGCTGAGCTTGGCGGAAGCCGTTCTTCCCACGATCAAATGTGACAAGCTCTACGAAGGCAGAGTCAAGGTGGAAGGCCATGCCTTTGACCAGGTGGATGTGCGCGCCTTGTTGGAAGCGGTCCGCAAGACGCAGGACAACCAGTACGTCACCGTCGAGTCCAAGGATCAGAACGTGGAGGTTGCAAAGGCTGGGGAGTTCCTGCTCATCAAAGTTCACGAGAACTTCAAGCACGGCGCGAAGAAGGACCAGGCTACGAAGGCGGAGAATACCGTAGACATCAAGGTTCCCTTCAAGGTCGCCAACGCCTTGCTCTCTGGCCCCAACGACGAACTGAATGTGCTGGCGGCAGTTCGTGCTCTCGACGAATACCAGAATCTGGAGTTGGTCACCGTGAAGGATGGCAGCGACGACGTTCGCATCTGGGTGGATTCGAATAATACAGCGGACTGATGTTTGGAGTGCGGCAGCTTCGCTGCCGCACACCAACCAAGTCACCAAAAGGCGGTGGGTTATGACGGCAGGCATGGCAGTTCTCGCAGGGACGCTCGGTGTTTTCACGGCAGGCGCTGTGGTTGTCTGTAACGAGGGGGCGGTGAGGGTCGATGTGCGAGAAAAGAGCCAAGGTGGCAACCACATCCATTTGATTTTGCCGGCCGCCGTTGCCCCGGTCGCTGCATTTATGATCCCCAGGAGCAAACTCCGCGACGCTCGCGACAAAATCCGGCCATGGCTTCCGACCATTAAAGCGGCCAGCGCAGAACTCGCGCGCTGCCCCGACGGCCCGCTAGTTGAGGTAGATAGCCGTCGCGAGCATGTGAGAATCTTCAAGTTGCAGGGGTCTGTTTTTATCGACGTAGACTCGGACGAGGAAACAGTTCACATCTCATTTCCGCTCGTCGCGGCCGCCGACACAGTGAGCGAGTTAGCAAGGTAAGCTTGAATTGCCTCTCCTCGGCAGAGCGGGAGACGAGGGGTGGTCGGTTCGAGTGCGTCCTCCATCGGCCACCCCCCATCCCCCTTAAGCAGGAAGCGGGCTCTCTCGAAAATCACGTCCCTCGCGGGCACGAACTCATCACACAACCTAACCACCCTCCGCCCCTCCTTGGCTTTGGAGGGGAGATTAAGGCGGCCAAGGAGGGGGACCACGCCGACGTCAATTCACCGTGAGGGTGAGATTGATCGTGTGGGTGAGGGTGGAAGTCGAGGCGGCGGTTCCCGTGACTACCACGGTGTAAGTCCCCGCCGGCGTACCGGGGACGGTCTTGGCAGGAGTGCTCGACCCACCGCCGCAGGCGGTCCACAGCATCGCCAGAAGCAAGCACGCGCCCACCAGATACGCGGCGCGACGCTTCCTGGCGGCAGCCAGCGTCGCCAAACTTGCCAACCCCAGTAACGCATACAACCAGAACATCCTTTCCAACCCGGTAGAGCCCGGCGGCAGCGACCTTCCCGCAGGTGGCGCGAGCCACGCCGTGGATGGGGCTGTCGTCGAAACCGCTACGGCCACAGTCGCCGATGCCGTGCCGCTCACAGTCGCCGAGTTGGGTGTCAGTGTACAAGTGGCGAGCGTCGGCGCCCCCGTGCAGGCCAGGTTCACAGTCTGGCTGAACCCGTCTTCGGGACTGAGCGTCAATGAGTAATTTGCCGTCTGCCCCGCGCTCACGGTCTGGCTCGTAGTGGTGCTGGTCAGCGCAAAGTCTATTCCAGTGCCCGAAAGCGCAATCGTCTGGGGACTGCCCAGGGCGTTGTCCGTCACGGTAATTGTCCCGCTTTGACTCCCGGCGCCAGTGGGCGAGAAGATGACGCTGATCGTGCAATTGGCGCCCGCCGAAAGCGAGGCCGGGCAAGTGTTTTTCTCGGCGAAGCTGCCGTTGCGAGCGATGGTAAGCGGAGTGAGAGCCGCATTACCGGTGTTCGTCAGCGTGATCGTCTGCGCGGCGCTCTGCGTAGAGACCGTTTGTGCCGCGAAAGTCAGGCTCGTAGCCGAGAAGCTCGCCACAGCCCCGACCCCCGTTCCCGTGAGGGTCGCAGTCAGCGTGGCGGGGACCGGGCTGGTGTACGTAACGGTCAATGCGCCGGTGCGCATCCCCGCTGCAGTTGGCGTGAACGTAACCGTAATCGGGCAGGGGCTGTTGGTAGTTAAGACCGTCTCACTTTCGCAGCCGGTTTGGATTTGGAAATCCCCACTGACCTGTATTCCGGGAACCTCGGGCACACCGCTCACGTTATTGGCGGGGTTAGTGAGTGTAATCGTCTGAGACGCGCTCGTGGAGCCGACCGCCATGCTGCCGAAACTCAAGCTGGTAGGCGAGAGGCTGGCCATAGCCCCCAGCCCTGTACCGGTCAGGGTCACGGTTTGCGGGCTGTTCACGGCATTGTCCGTCAACGTCAGGGTGCCGTTTCGCACACCACCGGTAGTAGGAGTGAATGTAACGCCGATGGTGCAAGCGGTACCGGGATTAATGGGGACTGTGCAGTTATTAGTCTCGGCGAAATCTCCACTCGTGCTCATCGTGAGTGGCGTCAGGGCCCCGGTCCCCGTGTTGGTCAATAAGATCGTTTGCGGTGCGCTGGTGGTTGAGACATTCTGCGAGGAGAAGCTCAGGCTCGTAGCCGAGAGCGTGACCACCGGCGCCAGCGCCGTGCCGCTCAGCGCTATGAGTTGCGGGCTGTTCGTGGCGTCATCCGTAAGCGTAAGCGTGCCTGTTTGATTTCCGCTGGCTGTGGGAGCGAAAACGACGTGGATGTTGCAACTGGAATCGGCAGGAATCGCGGGCAGGCAGTTATCGGTTTCGGTCCAGCCGTTCGAAATCGTTAGGCTGCTGATGCTGATGGCCGCCGCGCCAGGATTGGTGACGGTCACACCCTGCGGCGTGCCGGGGGTGCCTATGAGCTGATTGCCAAAGCTCAGGCTTACGGGTGAAACAGTAACAGCAACAGCCGCGTCGCCGGTGCCGCTCAGTTGAACGGCCTGTGGGCTGCCGCCG
>Ga0181538_10001513_pt1 | contig 25939 bp, 27 predicted proteins | sample PEATcosm2014_Bin_40_FD_119773 | JGI IMG/M metagenome (GOLD analysis project Ga0181538, IMG submission 119773) | Peatland microbial communities from MTU Mesocosm Facility, Houghton, MI, USA - PEATcosm2014_Bin23_30_metaG | ecosystem: Environmental > Terrestrial > Soil > Wetlands > Peat | place... | reverse complement strand
GTCGAGATCACAATGCAGCGATCAATATTTTAAGGCGCGGTGTACGCCTTGTTGGTCTGTCTGAGCTACCTCAGATTACCACAGAAGTTGGAGAGACATAAAATGTCAAACCTGACCACTACCAACGCACGTCTCTGGTCAATCTTTGGGCAGCGAGCTGAGACCTTAAAGCGACCGGATCTCCCAAAATTAGCCAGAGCCATCGTGGCGTACATGCGTCGTCTGGACGTGAGCCTTCATGCGGGCTTCGTTCAGAACGTGTCTTACGTTTTGTTCCAGGGGGACGGTGGCTCCTTTCAGGTTCTTGTTCGCGGGGATGATTGGACGAAGATCGTTCCGTATATTCAGAACGATACGCTGACCCCTGCGTTCGACATGCCTCTACGTCCGGGTACTGCGACCCTAGCGAATATCGACGTGTACGATCCAGTCTATTACAACAAGGTGCTTGGTGTACTGGGCACCTTGTTTCCGACAGATTATCCAACGTCCTATCTCTAGGAGTGGTTTTATGCCGATTGACGCTACGGGCACCAAGCCAGGTCTTCAACCTCAAGCCCAAGAGCCGCAGAGGCACAACATGCGTTGTCGGAACAAGGGGTGCGACTCGATGGAGGTCTTCGAGATTCCAATGCCGAGTAACACGGGGCGCCACGTTTATCAGTGTGTAAAATGCCACACGACGTGGGGGGTTACGACGGGCGGTTGTGTAGACCTCGGTTGATGTCCGATTCAAAGATTCCCGACGAGGTTGTTCGTTGTCCTTGGTGTAGGGGACGACTTCAACCGAGCGGACAAGAGCCTCAGCGTCACGTGTGTAGCGATTGCGGAAAGAACTTCCATGCCATCCTACACTTCGTCGAAGTTGACCCTTTGCGTCCCCTGGAGCTGCCCCCTCCTGAGGAACATGTTGACCGACGTTAAGCACCAAGATCAAGCGATTCCTTTCCTACGAAGTCTTGTCGAAGATCGGTTCACCGATCCTCTCTTGCTTGTGGGAGAGGAAGGTGTAGGGCGTCGTTTCTCGGCTCTTCAGGCCATCAAAGAAGTTTGTTGTCGTTTGGATCGCAAGTCGGAGTGTCCCTGCGCAGGTTGTTATCAAGTGGATCGCGGGTGTCATCCGGATCTGCTTACGATTACGGGCTCTGACGACAAGAAGATTAAAGTAGATACGCTTCGCGATATGCTTGATTTGGCCTGGGAGTCTCCCACGGTAGCGAGAAACCGTTTCATTTTGATCGATGGCGTGGACAAGATGTCGGTGGAGGATTCAGCCAATGTTCTTCTTAAGGTGTTGGAAGAACCTCCCCCATTGGCTCGGTTCATCCTGTTGGCCGAGACTCTTTCGTCCGTGCTCCCTACGGTCCGATCGCGCTGCGGAAAAATCTCTTATAAGCCGCTGCCAGACGGCTTCGTTGTATCAGTGCTTAAACGTTTCTTCGAGGACCTCGATAATGTGTCTATCTATTCACGAATGGGTGAAGGCTCTGTAGGCCGGTCCCTCTCCTATATGGGAGCGGGCCGAATGGCCTTACGCAATCGTGTCCTTGAAGTCCTTCAGCTAGCGCTGAAAGGGGACCTCCCTAGTGTTTTCTCTACGATCGATGCCATGGGGCAAGACCTTCCTCTCGCACTTCGTTTTATAGGCCAGCTACTCCACGACCTTCTCATGGTTGCTGTCACACCTGACCGTATGATCAACCTAGACCGGCTTGAATCTGTGCGGAATCTTCGGAGTGACAGGAAGGATTTGTCTGAATGGTGGGTCAAGCTAAGTAAAGGTCTCAGGGAGGTTGTTGAGCGACATCGTAGGTCACCTATCATTTTGTCGTTCCACGTGAAAGCTGTTTTTGCGGAAACTTTCACCTCGGTCTGACAATGGGAACTACGACTCGCCCCCCGCGTGTTTCTTTTTTCGTGTCTTACGGGTCCGAGGATTTTCTTCTCGATCGCGACATTGAGAGGGCTCGTTCTTGGCCTAACCGAGAGGTGTTTCTTCTGGATGGGGAGGATATCACCGAATCCAAGCTGATTTCGTGCATGGAATCGGCTTCCTACGCGCCTCGGACCTTCATCCTCGACAATGCTCAAAAGGTGAAGCTCACCAAAATGATGAGGGGCTTCGTGGAGGATCGATCTAAGACGGACACACTAACCGTTTTTCTTGCTGTAGTACGTGATGCCAAGCTTCCCGCCGGATGGGCCTATGTTGCTGAGAAGGGGGAGCTGAGAGAAGCAAAGAAGCTCAAGTACAAACCCTGGCAACCGGATGAGTTTTTCCAGTGGATTGATGGAGAAGCGGCTCGTCATGACCTGAAGCTTTCCCAGGAGATCAAGAAGATTCTTTTGGAGTTTGTCGGTACCGATCTTTATCGGTTGGCCAGTGAGATTCGAAAAATAGCTGTCTTTGTAGGACCTCAAGGGGAGATCACCAAGCAGCAACTTGCGCTTTTCATCTCTTCTACGCAAAGCGCCACGCATTTCGAAATTGCTGAAGCTACATTGGCCAAAAATCCTCTTCTGGCCATGAACCGTTTTTCTATCCTCTACAAGAACGAAGGGATGGATTGTCTTGGGCGAGTTACCAGTGCTTTGATGAAGAGAGTCGAGCAAGTCTTCATCATCAAGGATTGCTCTCAGAGGGGAGTAGACGCTGACATAGCCGCGGCGTCTGTAGGATTTGATGTAAATAAGTTTCCCTTCAAGCAGATTTCCGAGGTTGCTAAAAAATACGAATTGACTGACCTTATTCGGCACATGAGCCGACTATGTAAATTGGATGTGGATATCAAAAGTGCAGCCAGCTCCAAGAGAACTCTCGTGGAACTCGCAATTTTGGACATCGCTCGTTGAGGAGGAATCCGGCTCATGGAGATCGTTCACGCCCATCAACCTGCTACCACGACGTTCCGCCTTCGAGAATCCTTCTTGGAGCCTTACTACGCCCGGAGAGATCCTTTCTCCACGCTCATTGCTCGGAGCACTTACCTCACCAAGTACTCTCGCAATGGGGAGTCTTGGAGCGATACCATTCGCAGGGTGGTTGAAGGGAATATGTCGTTGGTTCCTAATGCTTCTGAGAGAGAAGCGGAAATGCTTTACCATCTTTTTTGGACGGGCCAATCGTTGCCTCCTGGACGAAGCTTGTGGGTAGGCGGCGTTGAAGGGATCCCCGCAGACGCACGATTCAATTGTTGGTACACCACGCTTTACGACATCGAAGATTGGTGCTGGGCTATGAATAGCCTTATGCTTGGAGGAGGCGTTGGCGTGGGCCTTGGGGCGATCGATCGTCTTCCCTCTGTTTCGAGAACTCCAAGTCGTTTCGCTATTTGGTGTAAGTCAGATCATCCTGATGTTCAAGAAGTCGCGCCAAACGACAAAAGCTTTCTCAATGGTCAGACCCCCATCTACCGTGTTCCTGATTCCAGGGAGGGTTGGGTTGAGGCTTTTCGACATGTAGCTACCTCCTCCATGGAGGGACGAGATCTCATCGTGGATGTTTCGGACATTCGTAAACGGGGACTACCCATTCGGACGTTCGGGGGAATCGCTTGTGGTCCTGGACCTCTCTCCAACCTTCTGAGATCCTCATGGAATATCTTTCAGGGGGCTCGAGGGCGTAAGCTTACGAGCGTTGAGTGCTTGGATGTCACCAATTACATTGGTTTTTGTGTCAAGTCCGGTAACGTCCGAAGGTCAGCACTCATCGTGCTAGGGGATGTCAACGATCAAGCATTTCGTGATGCAAAGAAGGATACGGCCAAGGTGATGTCCCATCGGCACACGAGCAACAACTCCATCATGTTTCGATCGTGGGATCAAATTCGCAATTTCAATTGGGATTCTCTGGTTGAGGATGCCATTCGGTATGGGGAGCCGGGGATTGTCAATATGCCTTTGGTCTGGAAAACGGATCCTGGCGCAAAGGGCTTTAACCCGTGTGCCGAGCAAGCATTGCACGATCGGGAGGCTTGCAACCTGGCAGAAAACTTCCCTGGTTTACATGAATCGGGCACAGACACGGATCTTTCCTTCCGCCTGCTCACTCGGTACTGCATTCGGCAGCGTCTTACGCCCTTGTTGGATCCTAAGAGCCATGCAGTAGGCGTCGAGAATATGCGTGTTGGGGTTGCTCTCGGTGGGATTTGTGATTTTGAGTGGACTCCAGAAATGCTTTCTCATTGGTTTTCTGTTTGCCGTAAGGAAGCCGATTCGTATGCACGTGAGCTGAGGGTTAATCACCCCATCACGGTAACCACGGTCAAGCCTAGTGGGACGATCAGTCTTCTTAATGGCAGCTCCCCTGGGATCCATGCTCCTTATGCTCCTTACTACATTCGCCGGGCTCGTGTCGCAAAAAATGATCCTATGGTAGGAGCCCTCATTGAGGCGGGTGTTCCTTACGAAGAAGACCAGTATGATCATACGGGTCATACGTATGTCTTCTCTTTCCCCACGAAGGCTCCCCACACACGGCACACGGTTCAAAAGGAGACCATTCGAGATCAGTTTGAGCGCCAGTATATTGTTCAGAAATACTGGGCGGACAACGCGGTATCGGCGACTCTCAATTTTGATGCGGAGACAGAGCGCAAAGAGCTTGCGCAGTGCTTTAAGGAGTATGTTCCTTCTCTCAAGAGTACGAGCGTTTTGTCAAAGACTCATGAGTATCTTCAAGCTCCCTACGAGGCCATCGACGAGGCCACGTATTACACGATGGATGGTCGTATTCGTCACGATCATCCTCTTGTTCGTGGGGGTGGGATGGAGATTGACGAGTGCGCCCATGGTACGTGCCCCCTTCGGTAGTGTCCCGTTAAAATAGTACCCAAAGTGTCCTAAAATGGTGTAGAGTGGGGTCTGCATGGACTCTATAGAAACACCAAAGCTCATCTCACGCGTGGAGGAGCTTGAGAAGCTCCTCCTCAATGCTCGTGAGGACTACTACAACGGGCAGCCAAGCGTTTCCGATGAGGTCTACGACGCTTGGCGTGATGAGCTTTCCGATCTAAAGCCAAAATCCCCTGAGGTTATTTCCGTAGGAGCCGCACCTTCTGCGGTCAGCGAGTGGAAAAAGGTACGGCATACCACTCTCATGGGATCCCTCGACAAGGTCAATACTCTCGACGACTTGACTAAGTGGGTTCTTCAGTGCTCGGCAATGCAAGAGCGCCTTTTTGTTACCGAGAAGCTCGACGGGATCTCCATCCATGTTCACTATGAGGCAGGAGCCTTTTCCTATGCCGTGACGAGAGGCGATGGCGAGGTGGGGGAAGATATCTCCATCAACGTGGCCAAAATGAGAGGGGTTCTTGGCAAGCTTTCTAAGAAGTTCAGTGGCTCCATTCGTGGTGAGATTGTTCTTACCAAGAGTGATTTTCAAGCTCACTTCGCCAATGGGTACGAGAACACTCGTAATGCGGCTTCTGGAATTTCGAAGCGTTACGATGGGAAAGGGTGCGAGCTTCTTCAGGTGATGTTTTATCAGGTCATCGAAGGAAAGGATTTCGAGCACGAAGCGGAGCAATTCGAGTGGCTTGAACAGATGGGGTTCAAGACTCCCAATTGGTACGTCACGATGATGACCCCTGGAGTTCGAACACCCCACGATCTCTGGATTGAATATCAACAGACCAAGCGTGCCACTCTAGATTACGAGATTGACGGGCTTGTCATTCGTCTTGATAGCTTGTCCAAACAGAATGATCTCGGCGAAACGGATGGTAGACCCAAGGGGGCCGTTGCCTTCAAGTTTTCTCCTGTCACTCGGGAGACGGTTCTTAGGGAGATTCAAAACCAGACAGGAGGTATGGGTATAATCACCCCTGTGGGTATTTTTGATGCAATTCGTCTTGTTGGAGTGACGGTCACGAATGCGAGTCTCTACAACTGGCGCTACATACGGGAGCTAGGTCTCGATGTGGGCGCCCGCATCCTCGTGGCTCGGGCCAACGATGTCATCCCTCGTATCGTTCGAGTTACCGCGGGCACGGGGAGTGTGGCGCAACCCCCGAAGACCTGCCCATCGTGTGGAGAAAATACGGAATTTTTAGGGGAACACCTTCTATGTACGAATATCACCGATTGCCCCGCTCAGACCGAGGGTCGAATCAAGCGTTACGTAAAGGCTCTAAACATTCTCGAGTGGGGGGACATCCTCATCGAAAAGCTCGTTTCTAAGGGACTCGTAAAAAATGTCTCAGATCTTTACCGCTTGACGGAGGAGGATCTAGCCGGTTTGGATCGCATGGGACGGAAGAGCGCTCAGAATGCTTTCAAGACGTTGTGGGCAAAGAACCCCATTCCTCTCGAAGAGCTTGTAGGAGCTATGTCTGTCCGGCTTTGCGCTACGAGCACTCTCAAGCTTGCCGTGGACGCTGGTTATGACACCCTAGAAAAGCTTAAGTCGGTCACAACCCAACAGCTCCAGGCGATTGACGGTTTCGGCCCGGAACGCTCTGAAGCTCTCGTGTCTTGGTTCAAGAAGCATCCATCTCTTTTGGACAGCATTCTGGCGGCGGGGATTCTCATCAAGTACCGAGTCAAAGGAAACCTTACGGGAAAGAGCTTCTGCTTTACGGGAACCTCAACTCGGTCTCGAGCAGAGCTTGAAGAGATGGTTCGCGAAGCCGGGGGCGAGGTAAAGACAACGGTGTCCAAGAAACTCACCTATCTTGTTACTCCAGGGGGTGCGTGGACCTCGACGAAAGTCCAAGCAGCCAAAAAGAACGGCACTCATTGTATCACGGAGGATGACTTTCTCAAAATGGTTGGTGGTTAGGAGGCTGTATTTCGTGACGCGTGAAGAAGAGATTTCGTTGATTGACGATTCGTCGTTGTGTGGGCGTCCTTTTCCTCCAAACTTTAGGTGCGGATTGCCAGAACGACACGAAGGTCCATGCGGGAACGTGCATGTTTTTGCTCCGGCACAGCGAGCAACTTTTGTTGGAGCACCCCAACAGTTTGAATTAAATTTCGCTGTTCGAGCCGTAACCGAAGCATTCGGCTATTGCTGTTATCAGGTGGGATCGTCCCTCGAAAAGCGTGACTTTCGAGATGTCGATATACGCTGCATTCTGGACGATGAAGACTTTGATCGAATGTTTCTTGGGTGGCAGCACAACCACCTTGATGCGAGGATTTCTTTGCTCAATTGCGCAATCAGCCTTTGGTTGTCGACACGTAGTGGGCTTCCCGTCGATTTTCAATTCCAGCGTATGACGGAAGCAAATAAGACGAATCCTAAAGGTCGCCGCAATGCGATCGGAATTTTTATTGAGCCTAAGAAGGAGTGATCTGTCAAGGTTGATAGATCAGAGTCCGGTTCTATGTCCTATATCCAAGGGTATATCGAGCAAGTCATCTACCAAGACAATGACTTCTTCATACTGTCTGTGGCCGTGCATGATACGGACTTCGTTATCCGAGACAAAACAGCCAAGGTTCATGGGAACTTATATGGTCTAGCGGCTCTTCGTGGGGGCATACCTCTTCGAATTTCTGGAGAATGGCATTCGAGTCCTAAATGGGGACGCCAACTGAAGCCCTCAGGATGGTACCCATGGTCATCAACGAACAATGGTCGAATTCGGTTTCTCAATGAATGTATTGAGGGGTTCGAGGACGTTGATCTTACCACGCGCCTTGTGACTGCTTTCGGTGAAGAAGTTTTTGATGCTCTCTCCGATCCGGTTCGCGCAAAAACAGCCATTCCCGAAACGGATTCTAGGTACCCTCAGATTGATTCGATGGTTCTTCATTGGCGTAACGCGAGAACGCTTTCCGAGCTAGCCATGTTTCTGCAATCTTATGATCTTTCGAACAGCGTGAAGGACATCTACGCTAGGTTTGGTCATGATGTTATCGAAATCATTTCGAAAAATCCGTATCATCTTCTCGCGGTAGAAGGGTTCACTTTCGACAAGGCTGACCGTATCGCTACGCGTCTTGGGATCCCGAGAGATGATCCTCGTCGTGTTGAGGGAGCTGTACTTTGGCTCTTGAGAGTACAGGCGCAGCAGGGTCACTTGTATGTGCGTCGTGGGGATCTTCCCACCTACCTGAATGAGCTTCTCCAAACCGATCAAGTAGATCCCTTTGATATTGATAATCTATATGGAGCCCTTCAGGCAGCGGTTACAAGTCTCGAAGAACGCAAGATGGTTTCCGTGGACCCTAATGTGGGGGTCTACCTACCCGACTTGTACCTGTATGAACGGGGGGCTTGTGATAAGTTGGCCAAGTTTTTAACTCCGTCTGATCTTAGGATAGACCTTGACGTTTTCCTTGCGGAATATCAGCAGGGCAATCAGATTGAGCTGTCAGAGGCTCAACGAGAGGCTGTTCGTAAGCTTGTCGAACACCGTGTCCTTGTATTGACCGGGCTTCCTGGGACAGGAAAGACCAGCTTGATTCGGGCTCTCGTAAGCGTCTTCAAGCGCTCGGGCCTTTCCTTCGCTCTCATGGCTCCGACCGGGATTGCCGCCAAGCGTTTGGCCTTTGTTACTGGGGCGGAAGCGAAAACCATTCACCGTACCTTCGGATTCAACGGTGCGTCCTGGGGGTACTACGGAGGAAACAAGCTCAGTGTCGGCGCGGTAATCCTCGATGAAGCTTCGATGATCGACCAAGAGCTTTTCTACAGGGTCCTTGATGCCCTACACCCGAATACAATGATTGTTCTCGTAGGGGACGATGCGCAGCTCCCTTCCGTGGCGCCCGGCAACGTCATGAGGGAGCTACTTTCTTGTCCTCAGGTTCCGAACGTTCGTCTTACTCAGATTTTCCGACAAGCCTCGACAAGCGGGATTGTGATGGCTTCTCACAAGATTCACCAAGGGAAGTCCCCGTTGGTGAACGTTCCAAATCTTGACTCAGAGTTTCAATTCATCCCAATTGGGGATGAGGAGAAGATTGTTGCCTTCATTGTGGAAGCTGCGGCGAAGCTGAAAGGTCGCGACGCGAATTTTCAGGTTTTGTCGCCTAAATATGAGGGGGGAGTCGGGGTCAATCTTCTCAATGAACGCCTTAAGGAGCGTTTGAATCCATCTTCCTCCAAAAGGGAATGGAAGTTAGGATCCAGTCTCATTCGTGAGGGGGATCGTTTGATGGTCATCAAGAATGACTATCTGCTCAACATTTACAATGGGGACATGGGCAAGCTCAAGAGCATCGAGGGGGATCATCTTGTTGTTACTATTCACGGAATCGGGGTGGGTTCCATGGATACCCAGGTCAAGATTCCCAAGGCAAGTGCCTCTAGGTTGCTCAAGCTCGCTTACGCCATCACGGTGCACAAAAGCCAGGGCAGCGAGTTTGACACGATTCTCTTGCCCATCACGCGTTCCCAAGGGCGTATGCTTCAGCGCAATCTCTTTTACACGGCCGTCACGCGGGCTCGCAAAAAAGTCTGGTTACTAGGAGACTCCGAGGCGGTTCTTCGTGCCATTGACAATGATCAGGTTGTCCAACGAAACACGGTTCTTGGGAGAGTTCTAAGTTATATTTGTTCTTCCGGTGTAGGCTGCCCCCATGATTAGTGATGTGCGACGGGATGCTATCTTCGAGGAGATGAATGGCTATATTCTTTCCTTGGATCCCTCGGCACCAGGCCCAAGGTACTTCATCGACAAGATCTCGATTTGTCGAAACTACCTTAACAACGTGAGCCTTGTCCTTTCTGAGTTACAGCGGGAAAAGCTTGTTGCCACCAGCGAGCTGAGTAAGCGTCAGACTATTCTTGAGCTTGAAAGTGATCGTCTCCTCGCCACAGATGAGAACGTTCAAAGAATGGCCAACATCAAAGATCGTCAGTCCATGGTGGCTCACATGTTGCGGGAGCATCGCCAGCGGATCGATTTTTTGAAAGATCAGATTCATACCATCGAGGGTTTGTTGAAGCATGTATCCCTTCGGAACCGAGAGCTTCACGCTACGATGGATGCTATCAAGAACCAACGTCGGTTCATGCAAATCGAGGTGATGACGGGTTCCTTCTACGGCGATGAACGGGTCCCTCAGCTCGATAGCTCCATGGGTGTGAGTGTCGATGGAACCTCTGTTGACGTAAGCAACGGCTCTTTCCTGTCGTTGCCCGATCAATCCTCTACAGAGGATGTCATTGCGGAGATGACCGATTTCATAGATCCTGAAGCGTCCTTTTCCAAAGAGGTTCCCAAGAACGTGGAAGAGGAGTCCTCTTATGCCCCGCCTCCGGTAGTGGAAGATCTTGAAGAGGTTTCTGATGGGGAGGCTCTTCAGAGGTTTTTCGGTGAGTTGAAGGCAGATACGCCCCTCCCTGAGAAAATCGACGAGGACCTCTCATTTTTTCTCGAAAATTTGTGATCTGTGGTGTATAGCGGGCAATTGACGGACCTTCTACCCGCCGAAGGATAATTCCCCTGGCAACTGTAAGAAAGGTCCGTCGCTTTTGGTCATCTGCACCTCCTGTATAAAAAACACTTGTGGTGACAGAGGCCGCTAGGAGATCGTCATGCCGGACAATATCAATTACGATGACTACGATACCGATGTCAGTCTTGACCCGGAGGACAAGGCCAAGGTAGGTACTGGCAATCAAGAGTGGTTTAGGATGGTCAAGGGCCAAACCGCTCTGTGCTCTTTCCTGTACTATCACTCGTACGATTTAATGGCTGTCAAGGCGTTTCGTCGGGCCAAGAAAGGGGCCACCCCTGATGAGATCAAGGCGGTCGTTGCTAAGACTCTGGAAGAGAGGGCCAAGGCTCTCGGCAAGAGCGTCGATCAGCTCACTCCTGAGGATAAGCTGAATCTCAGTCAGGTCCAGTTTCGCTCATGCAATGCCCACTATCAACAGGGCTTGGGTTATGTTCTGACGGGTCTGGGTCGTGATGGGCCCGAGGCGGATGCTGTTTGGAAGAAGCTTCCTGAAGCCAAGACTTACTTCACGACTATTTTGCTTATCTACCCGATGACTCCTGAGGGCAAGCACGACATCGAAGGTATCAAGAAGGGAAGTTGGCGTATTCTTCCCTGGCGCTTTGGACGCAATACCTACGAAGAAATCTGGAACCTCAACGACGGACTTCGGGGTAATCAGATGACGATTGCTACCCAGGATATTCGTCTGGAGTGCAAAGACGCGACTTACCAGAACATGAAGGTGTCTTTCGTAGGAAAGGCTGTTTGGCAAAGCAACGTCGCATTCCGTAACATGATTTTGTCAAAAGCCATACCTTTCTACGACAAGCTCGTTCCGTTCCGCACGCTGACGACGGATGCACTACGGGCAAAGCTCGGGATGGCCACTAGCGGCGTTCAAGACGTTTCCGTTGGGGAAGATTTCTCTGGGATTCTCGATAGCGTTTAGTCCTTGAGCAAAGGGGTTGGCTTTCGATGGCTGACCCCTTTGCTATCAACGCGTATGGTCACGCTTGGGCTTGACCCTTCTCTCTCTGGTTTCGGGTGGTGCATCCACAATGCCTCCAAGCTAGGAGTTGAGCGGGTGGTCCAGAGTGGTGTTGTCTCTACGTCCCCCAAGATGATTTGGGTGGAACGCTACACGTCTCTTCGTGAGGAGGTTGTCCGACTCTTGGATCGCTACCTTCTTATTGAGGCGGTAGGGGTCGAATCGCCTGCCTATGGGGAACTGTGGAGCGAGGGAGCTTACGGGCTCTTCCTTATGGTGAACGAGGCCCTTCTTTCCAGGCGTAAAGACGTTGTGTACTTCGATCCAGTCACGGTCAAGATGTTGGCTAAGGGGGATCCCCGTGTTCGTAAGGGCAAAATGGGCAAAGGGGACATGGTAGATGCGGCGAAGGCTGAGACGGGACTACGACTCAACCACAACGTAGCCGATGCCTACCATGTCGCTCGGTCCGCGGCTCGATTCTGGATGCTTTTCCATGGGCAAATTTGTGAGGAGGATCTTCTACCTGCGGAACTGAACGCTTTTACTCGGATTCATACGTTCGTTCGGGGTAAGCGAGCTGGAGAGACCGTCAAGATGGGTGCTCTGTTCAAGGAAAACCATCGGTTCTTTCTCTTCTCGCAACTCCCTCCGAGGTAATAATGACGACCGACAAGTCAACATCCGCTCCGACCGACAAGTCAACATCCGCTCCGACCGACAAGTCAACATCCGCTCCGACCGACAAGGTGGCACTCAAGGTTCAAGACAAGCCTGCTCCCAAGACTCTCGCGAAAAAGGGTCAAGGGTTCTCTTCTTCAGCGGTTAGTTTGCAGAAGACGGTTGCTCTTATCAAGAAAGAAGTTGGGCTTAATCCGTTTGATACCCCTGACACGACGCTCCCTTTCGTGTCAACTGGATCATCCACGATTGATATCTTGGTTGGAGGGACGTTGGCTCGAGACGGAAAGAGTCCCCTCTGCCCTGGGTTTCCTCGTAGACGTATTACGGAGGTCTATGGGCCGGAGTCGAGTGGGAAGACGAGCCTGGCACTTTCGTCGGTCGCGAAGCTTCAACGAAGCGGAGGCTCGGCCATCTTTATCGATTTCGAGCACCATGTGTCGAAGAAGTATGCCATCGACATCGGGGTGGATTGGGATGCTCCCACATTTGTGGTTATTCAGCCCCGTACCTTTGAAGAGGGCATCAAAATCATGATACGCGCCATTCAGTTCGGGGTGGACCTTGTCGTAATTGACTCGGTGGCTGCTATGGTTCCTGAGGCTGAGATCGCGAAGCCGATTGACGACCCTATGAAGCTAGGGGTTGTTGCAGCGCTCATGGCGAAGTTTTTACCTCGTATAGGGATAGCTCTCGATGAATTCCCAAAGAAGAATGATTCCAACGAGGATTCCAAGGAAGGTAATAAAAAGAAGCGAGATCCTAACCATCCTGGTACAGCCGTCGTTTTTTTGAACCAGACCCGGGCTTTTATTTCTACGTCGGGTGGGAGTCCTTCTCACGGAGATGCTGAGAACACTCCAGGGGGTAAGGCTGTCAAATTCTACTCTTCTTTGCGTCTTCGTCTTAGTCGTATCAAGAGCGAGACGACGAAGCGTAAGGATGTCATGTCCGGTCGTATCCTCACGGTTCCTTACGGTAACCTGACCCACGTAAAAGTCGTGAAATCCAAAATGGACGGGAAGCAGGGGCATACCAGTCAGATTTTCATTCGGTATGGCCACGGCGTGGACGATTATCTTTCGGTCATTGAAGCGGGCTCTGTTCACAAGCTCATCAAGAAGGAAAGTGGCTCATGGTTCTCCTTCAATGGAGAACGTTTCAATGGGCGTTCCAACCTGAGGAAGTATTTCATCACAAATCCTAAGGCTTTCGAGGATATCAAATCAAAGATCATGGGGATTGTAGTTGCTTCAAGCAAGCCGGTCAATCCTGATGAGGATCTTGCTGAAAACGACGATATTGTGGAGAGCCTCGGTGAGGAGGACGACGACGATTTGGGAATCGGGGAGCTTCCGGAAGAAGTTGTCGAGAGTGATGACGAAGAGGGGACTGAAGTCGAAGATTAGTCATGCTTGACGTAGAGATCAGCAACTTTCAGTCTATCGATCACGTGAATCTTCGAATCGAGGGATTCACGGCGTTGGTAGGTCGCTCGAATATAGGCAAAAGTGCTATCATTCGAGCTATTAAGGCGGCCTTGACGGGCGCTCCAGAGGATAACTACGTCCGTCACTTGGCAACCTGCGAGAAGATTGTGAAAGGGACTAAAGGGTGCAAATGTTACTGTACAGTGCATCTCAAGACAAAGGACTTCGATCTTCTTTGGGAAAAAGGAAGTGATCGCAACAAGTACGTTTTCAACAATCAGGAGTACACAGCGGTTAGCAAGGGAATGCCCTCTTTCCTTGAAGACCAGTTCGGCCTTGTGAAGATTGGGGACAGTAAGACTCTTCTTCAGGTGGCCGATCAGTTCCGGTCCGAAGGCGGTGGTCCTATCTTTCTTCTCGACGAATCAGGATCAGTGATTGCGGATGTTCTTTCTGATGTAGCCAATCTGGATTGCATAAACGTTGCAATTCGAATGGTCGAGAAAGATCGAAAGGATTGCGTTGCTCAACGCAAGGTTCGGGAAAAAGATGTACTTGACTTGAAGCTCAAGGCGTTGAGCTACGAAGGACTCGATAAGGTTTTGAGTCGAGTGAGTGACGTTGAAAAGGAAGTGCTTCAGGTTCTCTCACAGAGAGCTAAATGTGACCGAATACGGCACTTCAAGGATTCCATTGCATCTACGGGAAAGACTCTTCTAGACCTACAGGGTGCTCTTAGCGTTGCGCCCCCCGAGGTCGCTCCTGTGGTGACTCAACACGTTAAGACGAAGAGCCTTGCCAGTTTTATCTCTTCTATTCGCATTAGGCAAGAGGTCATCGACGTGCTGAAAGGGGTTGACACCATCTCAATACCCTTGTTCGAGCCCCTTCAAGAAAAGAAGACAAGGTTCGGTAGCCTCAACACGTGGCTTCTGAAGATTCGAATCTACAAGGATTTTTTCACTCGTTGGAAGGTCCTTGAATCCGTTCCGACACCAGAGATTGCTGGACTTCACCAGGCCTCAAAACAAGCCCTTCAGTTGAGTTCCTTGTGCCAGCGGTTGGCGGTTGTGGGACAACAGATTGACCGACTTGAACAGCTTTTGGTGGTTGTTGAGAAAGAGTATCAAATCGTAAGGGATGAGGAGAAGGAGCTTGGCGTGTGCCCAACATGCACGCAGCCCCTAAACCTAACACACGATCATGGGGGAGATTAACCATGCCTAGGCTCGCTTTTCTCTTTCGAACCGACGTGCATACCTGTGACCGTAGCCCATCTTCCTGGAAGGCCGACTATCCTGAAGAAATCTGGAGTAACCTTGAACAGATAGGAGTGCTTGCGCGAGAGCATGAGGTGACCGCGGTTCTTGATGGGGGGGACTACTTTCACATCAAGGCTGCCTCGCGTAATTCCCATGCGCTCGTAATTAAATCCATCTCGGTTCAGAATGCCTACCCTTGCTCAACCTACAGTGTCGAGGGAAATCATGATGTTACCTACAACAACTTGAATACACTCGACGAGCAGCCGTTAGGAGTCTTGTACGAGGGGGGAACTTTCAAGCGCCTTCGCGACGAGGTGTTCGAGGATGGAGGAATGCGGGTTCGTGTGGTGGGAGTGCCCTACAGTCCTGGGCGTACTCTAGCGGAGCTACAAGCCATCCAGAAACAGCCTGGAGATGACTTTCTTCTCGCGGTGGTTCACCAGCTTGCAGGGGCCTCTCCTCCTGCCAAGGTGGAAGACTTTCTCAAGGATCCTGTATTTCGTTACCAAGATCTCGTCAGTGAGAAGGGTCCTGATGCCTTTATGTTTGGTCACTGGCATAAAGACCAGGGGGTGGTTGAGATCGGAGGTAAGCAGTTCATCAACCAAGGGGCAGTGAGCCGAGGCGCTCTTATCAACGAGAACACCCAACGTCAGCCCAAGGTGAGCTTGATTGAGGTAACACCTTCTGGGTTGTATGTTGTCGAGATACCTCTTAGCGTAGCTCCCGCGGAGGATGTTTTCGATTTCGAGAAGAAAGAGCGGGTCGAGAAAGAAACCAAAAGCATTGATGCCTTCATTCTTCAACTTCAGACCAACGTCAATCTTGATCTTGCCGCATCCATCGAGTCGAACGTTGCCCAATTGAACTTTTCTCAGGATGTACGGGAGACAGCCTTGACGTATCTTGCGCGTGCACGGGAAGGTGTTGGCTGATGTACATCTCCTACTCTGGGTATACTTCTTGGTACAATTGTCCCCTTTCCTACTGGTATCGCTATGTTGCGAAGGTAACGCCTCCTGAGTTCGATAATCGGATCAACATGCTCTACGGGGCATCTGTTGGAAAATCGTTTGAGCACTTCTACAATCAGAAGTTGTGGCGCAGTTCTACTTTTCAAGAGGATATGATCGCCAGAGTTCCTCGAATCGTAGGGGACATCATCAATGAGGAAACGGCTCCAGGTAAAAACGGCTACATCAATTGGGTCGATGAGAAGGCAAACTACCATTGTATTGAAGACGTTATTAAGGACGTTCAGGATGCGATTCCCAGAGGAATCAAGATTATCAAACTGAATCGTCTTGTGGGGCCCGAAGCGACTTCCGAGATGAAGCTTGATAGTAAGGTGCAAGGTCACATCTTTGGAGGACGTGCGGACTTTGTGATTCACAGGGTCCCTCCGCATAATGATCGAGTAATTTTGGACGGGAAGGGGTCGAAGTTCCGAGATAGATATACGGATAAGCGTCAATTGCGTTGGTACGCGATGCTTTATAAAGATCGTTACAAGGTTCTTCCCGACAAAGTAGGTTTTCTTTTCTGGCGGAGTGAGCCGGAGACAAGCATCGACTGGTATGAGGTTACAGAGGCCGACACACAGGCTCTACGATCGGCCATTTTTGAGGCCGTTGAGACCATCGAGAACGGGGTGAGACATCTCCCTATTGCTCCTAAGCCGGCTCGAGAGGAGGTTGTCTCTTTTTTCCCCGCACAGCCAAGTTGCGACTGTAAGTGGTGCAATTATCTTTCTTCTTGCGAGGATGGCATGCGGTACGAGAAAAATCGAGGCAAAATTCCAGATCCAGATTCTTCCGAGGACGCCGAGGGGATAGGTGTAGAGAGCGTCGTCACGAGGAGCTAAATATGGAACCTACCCAAATTTCAAAACGATCCCCTGAGGAGATGAAGGCAAAGATTGATGCTATCCAGAAGAGGCATCAAGCCGTTTTGGAAAAGCGAGCTAGTCTCAGTGGCCAACTTCAAGTGAAAAAACAAGAGTTGCAGGCCATCCTTGATGAGATTCGTGCTGCTGGGTACGACCCAAAGAATCTAGCCAGCGATCATGACAAAGCTGAGAAGGAGCTGGAAACCATGATCTCTGACTTCGAGAAAAAACTGTCAGAAGTCGAAGATGCTCTTGCAACGTTCGACAAGCGATAACAAACAAGAAGGACCTATGGAAACTGAGACGATTCAATTTCGGGCAAGTGCTGAGGCAGTCAACAATGCCTTGGAGATTGTCAGTGTTGTCGACCCCCTTGCGGTTACCGAACAAGGTCAGTCAGGCTTCTTCTTCATGGTAGGGAAGAAGAAAGAAGGTCCAGACGCCGGAAAAGATTTCTGCTGGATTTACTCCAAAGATGCCATTCATGCTGCCCGCACTGAGTTTCCCATCTCGGATGTCGTTGTAACGGGTGGAGGACAAAGGCAGTTCGTGTATCTTGTTGATTACCTGGAATCCTTTAAGTACGTCGATGGGGAAGTGGTCTTCGATGTTATGAACGATTGGGAAAATACAGCCTTCACTGTGAAATGGGGGACCGTGGGTGGGTTGAGCACGGAACGTAGTACCATTGATCCTCGAGCTGGGAATACTATTGATGATCGTTTGGAGGCGGCCACGGATCCTCACACCTACCGAACGATCCTTCTTAAGGAAGCACTTCAATATGGGGCAAAGTTCTTGGCGTCTGAATCCGATCGAAACGCCAGGGACGAGTTCAAAATGCTCAACATCTACGATTCCATCCTGGACCCGATAGGCAAAGGTGATGGAACCCTGCACGCAACCGATGGGTATCAACACTTCTTCTTCTATTGTGACAACTTCAAGGGGAAAGGGTTGCAAGTTAACATCAAAAACCTCAAGTTACTTGACAGATTCCTTGCTAAATGCGGGCCTGAGGTCGTCATTTGCGCAGGCAATGAGATGACCTTCGCGATGTCTTCTGACAAGTCTCGTATTCTTGGTTGGAGTAGGCACACCAAGAAGCCTTTGGAGTTCAAGACGATCCCGATGAAATGGGACAGTCACGTTCTTCGTGTAAGAGATCGGGAGCTGCTTCTTAAACAGCTCCGATTCATGCGATCCGAGATGCCAAAAACGAGAGACAAAATTAGGGTGGAGTACAACTCCGTACCCAATCAAGTCCAATTTCGTATTTTGGTGGATTCGAAGGTGGTAAGCTTGCCAATCGACGTGATCCCTGTAGAGGGATCGGAATCCCGAGACTACAAATACGATGTTCATATCGATCAGCTCATCGGGCTCTTCAATGAGGTCAAATCGAGCATCATCGAATTTCGTATGTTTCGTATGGAAGATCACGGAGGAGCTAAAGGCGGAGCTGGATTCCGAACAGTGGATGAGTACTGGCTCGACCAGGATGGTAAGATTGTCGGCGGCAGTGGCATGATCCCGGACCCAGCAAACGGACAGGTGTATCAGTGCAAGGTGACTCGGTTCATGCCCAACAAGATTTGACCTCTAGTCAACGAGTACGGGCTCTCGTCCAAAAAGCTTCTCGTACCCAGGCGCTTCGAGACCAAGTTCTAGAAGACCTGGAAGCTCGTTGCAAGGAGATCGATCAACTTTCGGTGCAGATCGATGTTCTTGCAAAGGTGGGGGAGCTTTTTCGGGCTCTTATGGATCTTCTTGTTTTGAGCCACGTGCGTTCTGTAGAGGCGGTCATTACGGAAGGTCTTCGCACGATTTTCTTTGATCAGAAGCTCTCCTTTGAAGCGGAGATCGCTCAACGCTACAATCGAATCTGTGTCGATTTTTTCATGCAGCAAGAACGGCTAGAGGGTCGCCATATCGTTCGAGGCCGCCCTCTAACGAACTTTGGTGGAGGTCCCTCTACTATTGCCTCCTTAGTTCTACGACTTCTCGTCCTGATGCGGCTCAAGCGTTCCCCCCTGCTTCTTCTGGATGAAACTTTGTCGGCTATTTCGACGGAGTACATTGACCAAACAGGTCTCTTCTTGAGGAAGTTGGCGGATTCTACCGGGACGCCTATTCTGCTTGTGACCCACAAGCATGAATTTCTCGATCAATCAACGGTGGCCTACACAGCTTCAGAAGGTGGCGTAGAGGGGACCCCCCATCTTGAAGTACAACGTTTGCGAGGAGGCTCCCCGTGAAAACCGATACGGAGATTCAAGATCGTATTCGGGCTCTACTCGACGAAGAGTTGTGTGCTCGTGTGGCTAAGACTCAAGAGCGTTTGCCAGTTCATTGTCGCTATAACTACCGACATTCTCTGGATACTCGAAAAAATGTGTACGGGGAGCCTAACGACAGCTACAACCGTATTACTCGGGGAGATACAAGCGCTGGACTTCCTGTCACACAAACGATTGGCCTTTGCCTGTATGGTTCTGAGGATCCAGAGAATTGGCCTGGTATTATATGCGAAGAGCCCGTGGATGCTCTTCTATGTCCTCCTCAAGCGTTTACCTCTAAGACAACTCCCGAAGTTGCTAAGTCCGATCTAGAAGCGCAAATCAAAGACTTGAATTGGCTCAGAGATAATATGCCAGGGGTGTACACTCTTTTGTGGGTCTTGGGCCTGGAGTCGGAGAAGAAGCAGGATCCTGAGCCTTCAGAGCCCCCCAAAACAGAGCTTGTAGAACCAGAGCCCCCCAAGGCAGATTCTCCGTCTCAAGAACCCTCTGAAAGGGTCGAGCCGGAATTTTCCAAGCCGAAAGAAGAGTGCTCCGAGCCTGAGAATGAAAACGCGGACGAAGCATTTCGGGTATTGGAGTCCAGAAAGCTTCTTCAGGCAAAGTCTAATCAGGCCGTTCTTGAAGAATATAACTCGAAAAAGACTTCATTTCCTTGGTGGAGACTCTTCTTTCTGTGGTTGTTGGGCTTCCTAAGACGTCGGCATCTACTCCTTCCTAGAGGACATTGATGGCTTACGCTGCCCTCGAACGAATGCTACTACCTGAGAGGGTTCGCCAGCGTGCAGCTCCTCATGGTGGTTTCTCTACACCCACAATATGCTTTATAGCTGTGGAAGAGGATACAATGCCTCTCCTGGCTACCAATGCTCGTGGGAGATTTTTACCCACTCGCATCAATTCCGAAGGGTGCGCACCCTTAGGGTTTTCCTTTTGCCCCATTGGACAAGAAGGTCCTATTCTCAATGAGCTGTACCGAACCCTTTGGGGTCTTTCCGTTCAAAATAATTGGTGTAATCGGTGTACGGCGATCCCGGAAGCGATGGATCGCCTACATGAGCTTGGTGTCGAGCCAAAGTCTTTAGTGGTATCTGAAAGTCAAATGGCCCCCCTCTTGGGGGATACCGTTAGCATCGAGGACGCGCGCCGAGCAATGGGCTTCCAAGGGTATGTGTCCGTGGTTTCTGGTATGCAACTTCTTCTCTCCGATTTGACTGATATGCATACGCTTGTCGTGGGACCTCAGTCTCTGACAGGGGTCTACATGCGCGTTGGAGATTTCCTCGGGTTGCAACTTCATCGTATCAACCGATCTATCATGTTGGTGCAGCCTGATGTGGTATGACGATTTTGTAGGTATCACCACAAAGGCGATGGACCAGAGGGTACAAGAGGCTCTCTACGCCCGTGGTGTGACGGACGCTCAGATTGCCTTGTACCGTCTCGGCTATGTGGACCGGAAGCTTCCCCCACTGGACTATCCACCAAGCTTTCTCAGTTGGTGCCATAGAGGCGAAAAGCTCGACGATAGCATTGTCCTTCCGCTGACGAACACCCTCGGAGATATTCGGGGCTTCCAGTTCCGCCACGTAGAGCAGACGCGAAAAGGCTACTCGGATTTCATGCTGGAGAAAGGGGAGGCGGTTCTCTTCGGCTTAGGTCAAGCCATGCCCTACATTTGGGCAAAAAGGCGTATCCTTCTCGTTGAGGGAGGATTTGACCTGTTTCCAATGCAGCGGTATTTTCCAGAGACTACGGCAACGTTGACGGCCCATATTTTAGACTCTCTGGTCCGGATTCTTCGTCGTGTCGGTGTTAAGGACATGCTACTGGCCTATGACAACGACAAGGCAGGGCGTAGCTCTGCGGAGGAAGTGAAGAAGCACTACGGAGATAAATTTAGGGTGGCATCCTTCTGCTTCCCTCGGGAAACGATGGCAAGCGGACAATTAACGAAGGATCCCTCTGACCTGTGGGAGACTCTAGGGGAAGTTGGTTTCAGCGAATTTTTGAGATTCTACACCAAAAAGCACCATCTGGAGATATTTGATGCCTAAGGAATACGTTGACGCAGAATCCGTGGAGACCATGGCTCTCCAAATTCTTCCTACCTTTCATGCCGAGTTGGCGGATGCCAAGATCAAGTATTACTTCGTGAGCGAACATTCGATGAAAGGGGGTCGTCCCATTACAGGCAAGGCTCGTAAGCTCTCTGGCGCGGCCCAGTTCCTTTCAGGTGGGTACAACTTCGCCATCGAGATCGCAATGGATCTTTGGAACCAAGCGACGGATTTTCAACGCCGGGCTACGATCGACCATCTTCTGGAATACTGCACGGGGGAGGAAGACGAAGATACGGGCGAGATGGTCTACACGATGCGTGAGCCTGATGTACGAGAATTTTCGACCATCTTGCGGCGTCACGGGGCATGGAATGACGACCTCGTTGGTTTGATTCAAGTAGCCCAAAGCATCGACATTGAAGCACGCGTCCAGGAGGTTGTCGATGACGTGACCGAAAGCGTTCACGTCACAAATTAGGAATTCGCTTCGTCCAACAAGGGGAAGCCACCTCCTTGTGTATATTGGCTCACGAGGTGTATCCTAATGTGGGATGTTCGCTATCGTCCTATAAAATTTGCCGACGTTCTCGGACAGGAGGGGAATGTCCGTCTGCTCAAGGCTAGGTTAGCTCGGGGAACGGCCTACGACACGAGTTACCTGTTCATGGGGTCCCATGGTCAAGGGAAGACAACTCTTGCCAGGATTCATGCAAGGGCCATGCTTTGCCAGAACCTTAACAAAGAGGATCCTGAGCCCTGCAACGAGTGCCCTAACTGCCAGGCCGTTCTCCGAGACCAATGTGAGGCGTTCTCTGAGCGGGATGCCGCAAGCCAGGGGAAGATCGATCACATTCGTCAGCTTGTCGAAAAGCTTGGGTTCGCGGTAGGCAACGCGCGAATGCGAATCGAGCTTTTTGATGAGGCTCACCGCATTGGAGACGGAGCCCAAGATGTTCTCCTTAAGCCTCTTGAGGAGAAGCAGCTCGTCGGGATGTTCTGTACGACAGAGCCGAACAAGATTAAGGGGACCATTCGGACTCGGTGCGAAGAGTATGTTATCCGCAAGGTCACGCGGGAAGAGGTGCTCAAACGCGCAAAGTACGTGTGTGCTGCGGAGAGAGTTGAGGCGGAAGAAGATGCCCTCCTAACCATCATTGACAGTTCCGGAGGTCATATCCGAGACATTCTCAACAAGATGGAGATGATCGCTCAAATTGGGGCGATCAATGTTGCAAATACAAGGGATTATCTGCACTTAGGCTCGATTACTCTCTACTATGATATCCTTCTTTCGTTGGTGAGCGACCCCGCGCACGCTCTTGAGCTTGTCGACCAGGCTTGCGAGAATGTCTCTCCAGATGAGGTGGCTTCCGGTATTGCAGAAGCCGCGATGAATTCCTATCGACTCGCGAATGGGATGTACGCGGAGTTTTTCAATGTTGATCGGAATCGTGGGAAGCAAGTTTACGAACGCTATGGGTTAGGCACGATTCTCTTGGCGGAGCACTTTCTCGAAAATCGCCATACGACCCGAGTAACTCTTATGCGGGACATCTTGATGCCTCCCAATCTTTCTGGGAATCCTGCACCCCAGCGAACACCCTCTCCCGTCTCTCTTCCTAACCCAGTACCCGTTACTCCCCCATCCCAGGTTCCTGATGCATCCCCTCAGGCGGTTCCTGAAGCGCCTCGACGAGATGACCCGCCTCATAATTTTGGTCCAAAATTCAGTACACCTCCGGCTCCTCGAGGTGAAAGTCATCCTATCATTTACAGTCCTGACAAGAATCGTAACTTGGTCGCCGCGAGGTGGCGAAGCATTTTCTTTTCGAATGAAAAGGAAATTCAACGCATTCAATCTTGTCGAGAGCTTAAGGTCAGGGACAAGCTTCCAGCATGAACAACGGCGTCAACAAAGATTGGGTTGTGTTAGAGCTTGGGCCTAAGGCTGATGGGGAAGATCCTGATATCATCCGCGCTTCTATCCGACATTCTATTCGGGATGCCGAGGTTTTCATTCCGGCATCTGTTACGAAAATGGGGGACGATAGAGTTATCCAATACCTCGTGGAAGGTTATGCGTTTGTTCGACGGAAGCATCCCGATGAAACCTACTTGCGCCTGGAAAACACCAAGTATGTAGACAGGGTTCTTCGTCATCTCGTGACTGTGGGAGGTCCCCGTTCTATCAAGCAAATTGCTGTAGTCCCCAACGATGAGATTGAAAAGCTTAGGCGCCAGGTTCGTATTGAGGTGGATCAAGGGATCTCCGTAGGGGATCTGGTCATGATCACCTCTGGCCCTTATCGACAAATCACGGCTAGGGTGGAAAACGAGATCCTTGAACAAGATTCTGTCCAGGTCTTCATCAAGCTTCGTTCTAAAGAGGCCATCATCACCCTGCCAAGGGCTTGCTTACGACTTGTTCAAAAGTCTACTAAGGCTCCCCTTCAAACGCGCTTTAATCTCATTCGTGAGTGGTTCAAAAGCGTTCCAAGATCCGTGAAATGGTCCGACGGTATTGAACGTGTTCTTGTTCCGTACCAAACCTATCTTCGATTGAACAGGTGGATGGTTGAGGGTAAGAGCGCCTATCTAGGACTACTCGAAGCCAGGAACCCAACCCTCTTTGATTTTGAGCCGTTGGAAAGGAAATGTGTGGAGTATACTCGCATTTCCATATGGTTTTCCAAGGCTCGTAATCTCTATGTGCTCACGCAAGAGCCTCCCACCTTGGAACCCCTCCTAACGAAGGTAGAGTCGTGGGAACTTTTGTCTCGTCGATTGTACGGAAAAAGCCTTTACGAGAGACTCCGTAAGGTGTACACTCCACTTTCTTTTCCGAATCTAGACACTGCTTATCTCAACTGGGCTTGGTTTGAAACGGTAGGTGAGCGTCTTGATGCGTTGCAGGTATCCATCGACACCTTTGAGCACATACTCCGTTCCGGTGGGAAGGTAGGCATGCTACAAAATCTCATTATCGACGGAACTCAGCTTGCTATCCGGTGCGCGCTCAGTCCTGGCTTAGGGGAACTGAGGGATAGTAAGGGTAGACCTACGGGTGCGATCGTTGGGTTCTGCAATAGCCTCGTAAGCTTGAAGAAGCGATATCCTACAGCTACCCTTCACGTAACGTGGGACGGCTCTTCTCAGCGAAGACGAAAGATGTTCGCAGGCTACAAAGCTAGTCGATCTTCCCACCACACCACGTTTGAGATACAACACCTCAAGACATTGCTCCCGAAACTAGGAGTCAATCAAACCTACAATCCAGAAGAAGAGGCTGACGACGTAATCGCAACGCTCGTTCACAGAAAGCTCAAAGGACAACTGAATTCATTCCTAACCACGGATCGTGACCTTCTTCAACTTGTCAGTGACACCAACACTCAGATTGTACCCGCTGTAGGAGCTAGTAAAGAGAGGCTCTATACGGTGGAAGAGGTTGTCGAGGAGTATGGGGTAGGACCTGAACTCCTTGTTCATGTGCGCGCCTTATCTGGAGATACCTCGGATGAAATTCCAGGGGTCGAAGGTTTTGGCTTGAAGACAGCCACCAAGCTCATCAAGCTCTATGGGTCCGTTGACCGACTCTTCACTTCGAATCTTGCCGGACTGTCCTCAAAACAGTCAAAATCCTTGCGAGCCTCCGAGCAACAGGTCAGACTAAACTTGGAACTGCTTAAGCTCCAAGACGACCTTGCGCTCACGCACGTAGGGCCAGATCCAGATCAAATTGCCGCTACCGAGCGGCTCCGGGAAGTGGATATCAAACCTGATTCCATTCTCGTAGCGTTTTTTCACAACGCTTCTGGGCTGACGGCCCATACTTGATAGAGGTCGCTACCATGTCGAACGGCTACGTTATCCCTATCGATCCGGCCGAGCTTTCCAATCGATTTGCCGCGCCCGACGAGCCCGACTTTGACGAGATTGATGAGGTAGAGGATGTTGCCGACGAGGATGGTGCAAGCTTCCTTATCGGTGAGAACTACGAGACCGCTATCCAACCTCTCCTCGACCGCATTCCGCAACGGGAGGCGGACCTTATCTACCTCTACTACATCCAGAAAAAACGACAAGCAGATATAGCGGAAATTTTCGGTGTGACACAAGCGGCTGTGTCATATCGCCTCGATCGTGGTCTTCAGAGGATCAAGTTTCTTCGCTCTATACCCGCGACAACGGAAGAGGATCTTCGCGAAGATTTGGCCGAGATCTTCAGTAGTTCCATCGACATAGACATATTGGTAGGCATGTGGAAGACGACATGTCAATCCGAGGTGGCTAACAGTCTGAACTTGACGCAAGGACGGGTCCGGCACCGCTTCTTCAAGGCTGTGGCGACCCTAGAGGAGTGCGCCAAGGAGGATCCTCGATTCGTGCCCTACTTCAAGATTTTCTCATCGATCTCGGACAAGCACTTCAATATGCTTCGAGAAGTTATTCTCCCACAGTGGAAGGGGAGGGGTGGGGATGTGTGCTTCTGACTTACATGTAAGACGTTGTTCTGTCTGTGGGGGATCAGGACCTTTCGGTGCAGACAAACATGCTAAGGATGGTCTCAAGAGCCACTGTAAGAAGTGTTGCGCAGAAAAACAAGCTGATTATCGGAAGGCTCATCCGGAGGTGTGGTCAAATTGGGCATCTGAGAATGCTGACCGGTTGAAGAAAAAAGACAGTGATCGTTATTGGTCAGATCCAGAGAAAGGTAAGGCAAGAGTTAAGAAGTGGCAGTCAAACAACCCTAGTAAAGTCAAGACAAACTCAATTCACTATAACCTATCGAAGTACCACCCATGCTTATCCGGTTGCTTGACAAAAAACCATTGAATCCGTAGCAAAATGGTTGCATTCTGTCAACTTCTTTGATAGCCTAGAGGAGTCGTGAGAGCTAAACCTCTGAGAAAGAGCCGGTTC